>LSQX01025717.1_pt3 | contig 17652 bp, 7 predicted proteins | sample 654561 | NCBI WGS metagenome assembly LSQX01 (sample SAMN04489861, study PRJNA283612) | anaerobic digester metagenome | isolation source: 4 biogas reactors fed with cattle manure at either 37C or 55C with and... | place: Denmark: Kongens Lyngby | collected 2014
CGCGGAGGGAATACCCGATTTTAACACCCCCGAAGCCGCTCTCAATGGCGTAATGGCGTATGTTGTCAACGAACCTGAGCAAATTCTTTCGGGCGATGGTTTCCATCTCCCGCAGGTTGATATCCATATCGACCTGGATGCTGTAGGCGTCAGTAATGGGTACCAGGTCAACGATTGGGGCATAATACACATGGAGTATCTTGATTTCGGCCTTCAGTCGGTCGGCCAGGTTCAGCGCATAATGACATGCATTATCAGAATAAGCGGAAAAGTCAACCGGAACAAGGATGCGTCGTATGGAACGCAAATGCTTTTTCTCGGCTTCTTCTTGTTCAGCTTTCCATTCAGCCATCAGCCTGAGGGCTTTCTCCACCTGTGAGGCGCGAATCTGCAATTGCACCCCTTCGGCGGCAGCACCCTGAATCAGGTGAACGTCTTTCAGGAAACACACGATGCCGGCACCCTCCAGTTTGGCTTTCAGCACTTCGGCAGCGGTGTAATGATCTGTTGCTAAGGTAACCAGGCGCTCTTCCATTGCTTTGAGTTTTTAAGACACAAATCAAAAAACGGTTATCAGGCTTAAATTTACGAAAATTACCACCCAAAAGCAAAGCAATACGCCCCTTTTTAATCTTTTCAAAGAGCGGGATCTCCCTCCCCTCCCGGCAAAAAAATTCCGGGCCTCAATATTAGAAATAATTCCAATACGAAGCAAGCACTCCTGGGTATTTTTTTAAACATTTGTTTTGTTTACAAAAGAAGGAGGAAAACACGTGGACCATTTGATATTTATTACAAATAAAAACATATACCGGTTATTTTTAATCGTTATTTTTATTATATTTCGCAACCATATTTTAATTAACAAAATACTGAGCCATGCGAGCAGTCAGGTTCATTGTTTCAGGTCTTTTTTTATTAATAATTCCATTTTTTCTTAAGGCAGAAAGGGCCGACAGCCTTTTACAGGCGGCCAGGTCTGCCAGCGCCAGTGAGGCCCCGCGCTTATATAATCAACTGGCAGATGCCTTGTTCGAAGGCGGCAGATTGGAAGAGGCTGCCGCGAATTATGCCAGGGCGGCCGACCTCGAACTTCAAAAGGCCGAGCCCGACCTGAAGCTGGTTTGCGAAGGCTTCGGCAATGCAGGTTACACACTTACTCTTCTGGATCGCTACCCCGAAGCCCTGCAAAATTCGCAAAAGGCACTGCACTATGCCAAACTATCTGAAAATTTTCAGGAAGAAGGCATCAACACGGCAAATATTGGCAACGCCTATTTTCTTATGGGGAATTACAGCGAGGCCGCCAATTATTTATCAAGTGCCCTGGAAATTGAGAAACAGCGCGACGATAAGAAGGGAATGTCGGTGCTTTACAACAACCTTGGAAAAGTTTATGAATCGTGGAATGAATTTGGGAAAGCGCTGGAATTTTACATGCAGGCACTTGAATTGGCCCGCAGCCTGGGCGACTCTTCGTTGCTCAGTATCAGGCTCAGCAGCGTAGGGATGGCTTTTCGCGGCCTGAAAGACTACAATAAAGCCATTGACTATATGGAGCAGGCAATGGATGTTGATCAGGCAATGAACAACCCGGCCAGAATGGCCATTCGCTACAGCAACCTGGGGCTTATTTACCAGGAAATGGGGCAAACCGAAAATTCGCTCACCTACCTTTTAAGGGCCATTGATATCTTTGAAAAGCAAAACAGCTTGCGTTCACTGGCCATCACCTACAACCAGCTGGGCAACAGTTATTTTATCATGGGTATTCCCGAAAGGGCCATTGAAGCTTACCTGAAGAGCCAGGAGATTGCTGAGCAGATTCAGCTCAATGCCACCATTATGAAAAACCACAACGATCTGGCCACGGCTTATGAGAAAAATGCCGATTTTGAAAAGGCGCTGAAGCACTTCCGCGCCTATGCAAGCATAAACGACTCCTTGTATTCTGAACGGACACGGCGCGAATTGCAGGAATTGCAACTAAAATATGAAACCGAACAACAAAAGAGTGAAATTGAACTGCTAAGCCAGGAAAAGGAAATTAACCAGCTTAAACTTCGGCGCTCACGCACCCAATTGTTTTTTGGCCTGGGTTTCATTGTAACACTTCTGATGCTTATTGCCACCCTTTATTACCGCTTTGTGGAGCGCAGCCGCATTCAGCAGCAGCTCGAAACCATCAATGCCACCAAAGACCGTTTCTTTGCCATTATTTCGCACGACCTGAAAAACAGCCTGATCTCCTTCAGGCACATTTCTTCGGCTTTGCGCGGAAAAATGCAGCATTTGGGCCCTGAGCAATCTTCTTTACTGGTAAATGAACTGGACGACTCAGCCAGCAATCTCAACGATCTGCTCGATAACCTGTTGCAATGGTCGAGCTCACAAACCGGCGCGCTGAAACCAAAACCTGACTGGCATTCGCTTTCCAACCTTATCAACAAAGCGCTTGCCCCTGCCGAAAGCCTGATAAACGAAAAAAGTATAAAGGTTGATGTTACCATCGATCCCGAGTTAACCGTTTTTTCTGACCCGCATATTACCGTTACTGTTTTGAGGAACCTCATTTCCAATGCAGTAAAGTATTCGCCAATGGATGAAACTGTGCATATTATAGTCAGCGATTCTGATCATGAAGTGGTCATATCGGTTGCAGATCGCGGGCCTGGTTTGAACAGCGAGGATATGCAAAAACTTTTTCGCATCGATGTGGATACCCGAAGTATTGGCAACCCCGAAAAGCAAGGCACCGGACTTGGTCTGATTTTGAGCCACAGGCTCATGGAAATTGCTGGAGGCCGAATCGAGGTCAGGCAAAACAATGGTAAGGGCTGCGTTTTCGAGATGGCCCTGCCCAATGATCCCAAAATCAACTAAAAAGAGGTTTAATAAAAATTCCGGATAAAGCTTATCCCAAGACGCCATATCCGGAAAAAAATTTCAGGTTGGTTACATAACCACAAACTTACCCGAAAGAAGCATACTTCTGCACTTTAGATGAATGATGTAAACGCCTTTGGATAAGTGCCCTACATCCAGCACATGGGTTTTGTTTGGATCTGGCTTATCCTGCAATATTACCAAATTGCCATGTACATCATAAACAAGTATTTGAAGTAAATCGCCAGGCCTAATGTCACTTTGTAAATATAATTTGTTGCTGGCCGGATTGGGGTAAAGAAAAAATGCATTACCAATTTGCTGCTGGCCGGCATTGGTGCAATCCTGCACTTCAATTACTGCTTGGGCCATTCTGGAGCAACCCTGCTCGCTGGTATAAGTATACGTAAGGGTATGTATTCCAACGCCAGCCATGGAAGGATAAAACTGTTCAGCTTCAACGCCCGGCCCGCTGTAGCTTCCTCCTTCAGGAGTGCCGCCCGTTAATTGAAGTTGTGAAACCCCAATACAAACACTTTCTTGCTCCCAGGTCCAGCTTACTATTGGGTTTTCATGCACCGTCATGGTTAATGTATTGCTGGAAGAGGGATTGCCTGAAACACATGCTTCACTCGAGGTCAGCAAAACACTGATCTGATCTTCATTTTCCGGGGCATAAGAAAAGCCCGGGCTATTGGTGCCTGCATTGTTTCCATTGACCATCCACTGGTATGCAGGACTGCCGCCTCCATTTACTGGAGTTGCAGTAAATGCAACCAGGTTTCCTTCGCATATTTCGCTATGGCTTGAAACAATGCTTACGCTGACAGGAAGCGCTTCAAATACTGTAATGGTAAATTCACAACTTCCCTGTCCGAAGGTATAGGTAATGGTATGCACCCCAGGGCCGGCAACTGCCGGGCTGAACAGGTTGCCGGAAACACCGTTGCCCGACCATGTTCCGCCTTGGGGCGAGGCACCCGCAAGAGCAATGGGATCATTGAGTTCACAAATCTCCACATCGGGCGGACAAGCGACCTCTTCCTGACCAGCCAGGGTGGTAAAGCTGGCAGGGCCTGCCCATGCGCTGGTGCTTCCTTCTTCACAAACAGCCTGAACATAGAAGTCATAATTTGTCAGGGGCTGCAGTCCGGAAAGGGTGTATGGGTTTTCGCTGACCGAAATGCTGTTACCGCTGCCCAACACAAAGCCAGCTGGTCCATATTCAATATTCCAGGCATCTTCCTCACCCTGTGGGGTCCAGCTGAGCACAGCCGCCCCTACCCCGCTTTCAAACACCGCGACCCCACTTAGCGCCACTGGCGGAATGCAACCAGGATTAAACTCCCTGGCACCCGGATCAGGCGTTGTGGTGCGCGGGTTGCCTTCAATATCAAGGGGAACAGAAGAAAGCAGATCAGCCCCTATATTGTTAATGAGCTCATTCAGAGGCAACAGAGGTGGGTTTTGAACAAAGAAAGGATCGGCAAAAACACTGTTTAAATCCAAACCACTTACTGTTTGCCAATCACTCAAAGTGGTGTAATTATAGTAATGGTTAACTTTCGCAACATGAGCGTTGGGCCCTGAAACAAAAATGGCATTATGGTTACAATGATCAATACTAGAGGTACTCTGAAAGTAAAAACCATAATTATTAGTAACGCCAAGTGAGGCCACCCTGATAATGTTGTTCCTTATATCCATATTAGCTGGGCCTCCTTCTAAATAGATCCCCGTCAATGTACCTCCCGAAAAAAGCGCTTCACTGTCGAGAGAAATGGAGTTGTGATAGATTCTGGCATTATTTCCGTGTATGTGAATCCCGAATTGCCAGCTTGACATTTTTCCAAATCCATAGATCAGGTTGTTTGCAATGACCAGTCTATTGGAAATATCGGAGGTTAGCCAGTTAGTTGATATTCCACGAGCCTCAAAGCTTTGATTCTGCTCAAGCGTCCCCGAAAATCCAAAAATCCGGTTATTGGTTATCCTGGATCCACTAAGATTTCTGTCCAGGAAGATCATTCTGGTTCCCCTTATGCTTCTGGAAGAATCCCGGTAAATAGAATTGTTGGATATTATTGCACCCTTCTGATAATTAAGGTAAATGCCTATTTCGTGAAAGTTCTTGACGTGGGTGTTGGTAACCGTCAAATAGTTAAAATGGGGATAATTATTTCCATTAAGGGCCAAACCAATGCGACCTCCTTTTACCACGCAATTGTCAATGAGCAGGTACTGGGCCGTTTCGCCAGGCATAGTGTGGTATGAATGGTTGTTACTGGCCACAATTCCCATAAAATCTTCGCTTGTTGAGGTTTCGTTTGCTACAATATGGCAGCCAATAAAGCTATTGTGATCGGCTCCAAACATTAAATGAACCCCATAACCATACTCACCACTCTGTTCTCCCAAAGCTTTTATTATCAAATTGTTAAATGTAAAAAACTTGGCCCCGTTTAGTTTCAGGGTAGCTCTTTCGTTGCTGTTGGTAGAAAGAAACTGCAAGGTGTTGCCATTCCCATTAATGGTAATATTGTTGGTTTGGCTAGCCCCCGAAACACTCAAAAATATAAGCTGTTCTTCGTAAACAGCATTGTTGCCAACCACATCAACCATCAATGGCCCGTTTACCCCCGACGCTATCAACCTATCCTTCAGGTCGTTAAAACTATTAAAATTGGTTCCTCCGGTTGGCTCGTTTTGATTAATTGTAAACTGGCCTGAAATGGGAGTGTTGTCCAATGGCGATTTTTGGAAAGGGTCTTGGTCTGCAGTTATTCCCAGCGTAGCGTTTTTATTGGTGTCTATTGCCGAAGCAGCTGCAGAATGGGCACAAACGATCAGCAAAAACACAAACAAAGTTCCAAATAACCTCAGGTCGTTTTTCATATCGAATTTTATTAAGTTTTGAATGATAAAGGCTTTGCCCCCCTGCATTTATCGCGCAGTTGCAGCAGATGCATGGCGTGGCTTCGGGTTATTTCCATTTTGGCGGCGCTGCTTTCGGGCGAGATAAATCCATTTTCCAGCCCTGAGAAAATACCGTCGATGCAGGCAAATTCGTGTTCGCGATACAAGAGCCACAGCCGTTGGGCCTCGCGCAGGGCGTGCTGCTGTTGTGGGTTACAAAGGCTCAGCAATTCATGAAAGGCCTGCAAAAGCAAACATTCCCATGTTTCGTGCGCAGCATCGAAGCATTCTGTCTTTTCGGCGGGTGAAGCAGCCTTGCCCAGGCTTTCGCGCAAACGCGAATCGATCACCTGGCAATTGCCCGGATAGAACACATGCTGTCCTCCACTTTTTCTCAACTTTTCCATACAGGAGCTTGTTTCCAAAACTTCTCCCCTAAAAACCATTAAGGGATAAGCAGTTTCACCACTGGGGCTGGTTCACTTTTGCGGCCATCGCTAAACACAATTTGCAGTGCATAATTCATTTCGCTTTCGCGGAAAACATTCAGATCGACATACTGTCTGCTGCCCGGCTCAAGGGTCGTCAATGGGGTAAGCGTTTCGGTATTAACCCCACGCAATAGCAGAAGGTAATGGCTGTCGGCAGTCTGATAATCCCAGTTTAGGCTCACCCTGTTTGCCTGTGCTTCAAACCGGGCCTGAAGTTCTACGGGCACCTTCAACAACATGGGCCCTTTCACTCTGAAACTCACTGGCCTGCTCATACCCGAGCTGTTGCCGGCCTTGTCGATGGCTTCCACAATATAGCTGTAAGGCAAGGAAGAGTGAGGCGGCTGATCGGAATACTCCAGGTTTTCCAATACTTCTCCCGGCTCCACCAGGCGCATCAGCTCCCAGTTCTCCTGATCCTCCCTTTTGCGGAAAATGCGATAGGCCAGCAAGTCAACCGAAGGGCTTTTGGTCCAGCGAATAAATACATTTTCTTCGTCCTGACGGGCATCGAGCACCAGGGGCCTTGCGGGGGGCACCACATCGGGGCGCGCCAGCTCCAGCACTTCTGAATAGCCCGAAGTGTTGCCGGAATAGTCTTCTGCGTTTATTTTAAAGAAAATACTGGCCGTAAGGGTTTGAACGGGTATGGTATCCCTGAAATAATTTTCGGCGATGGGGCGCGGGGTAAGCAGCACGTACTCATGGTCGGCCTGGTTGGCATAGTAAACGCGATAGCCCCGAAGGTCGATTTCCTGGCCGGCATCCCAAAACAGCTCCACTATGCCGTCGTAATAGATGATCCCCGAAAGGTTCTGCGGGGCTTCAGGGGCTATGTAGTCTTCGATGGTTCCCTTTGCGGGAAAAGAAGCAGATTGATTGCCGACCCGGTCCTGGGCAATGACACGATAATAGCCCCCTCCCCGCTCGAGTGCTCGAGTGTCAGAATACTCCCTGGCATGGGCAGGCAGCAAGTTTTCGGTGATGGCTTTCCAGGGCCCTGCAGGTTCGGGCGCCTGTTCTATCAGAAAACCGGCAAGATCGGATTCCAGCTCCTCCTTGATCCAGCGCACCACCACCACACGGTTGTCGATAGTTTCAAGAGGCTCGATGAGAGGTGCAGCGGGCGGCTCCACATCAATGGGCGTAATGCTGATGGCTTCAGACACTGGCGTGATATCGGCAAAGGCATCGATGCCTTTCAGGCGGTAATGATAGGTTATGCCGGGGGTAATGGTGTCGGAAAATATATGAAATTCGTGCAAAAGCATACTGTAAAACTCCAGTTCAGAGCTTCCCCTGCCATTGTTTTCGTCGGGCAGGGTGCTATAGTAAGGCTGATAGTTGATCTGCCGGTAGGTTCGGCCGTTGTCGGTGCTGCGTTCAATAAAGAAGGCGGTATTGGCATCGCGCCCCCAGATCAACTCGATGCGTTCGTTATTGGCTTGCCTGATGTCGAGCTTGGCAGGTGGGTTCAGGGGCCGGGCATCTTCGCAGCGAAGAACAGCGGAGCCAGGCAGCACTTCAACCAGTGTGGCTGGCACGGCGGCCTCAACCAGGTAGTCGTAAACCCTTCCGCGTTGCACATTGGTATCGGAAAAGCGCAAGGCCAGGGCATTGGCTACCGCCGGACTGAATTCGGCTGCCATCATGGCAAAGGCAAAACGGGTTTGCTGACGTTCGGCCTCCAGCCTGATCGCTTCAGCAAAGCCAACACCCTCTTCCGATACGGGAGCCGGAGCCAGGTCGGTTCCATGCAGCACCTCTGCGGCAATGGCAGCCACCGTATCAGTAGCTTCAAAACGGGCCATCATTTCCTCAAGCGAAAAGGGCATTAACGGCTGCGGAGTGAGCAATTCTGAAACATAGGTGCTGTCGGGGGCTACATACCTGCGCGTAACGTTATAGCCATAGCGGTTGATAATGCTCCACACGGCAGCCTCCTCGGGCGCCCAGCGCAAAACAATGCTATCGCCATACGAACGGGCAAGCACCCGGATGCGGATTTGCGTATCTTCGGCCTGCTCAGGCTCGCTCTGCGCCAGCGCGCCGGCAGCAATTACGCTCAGAAGGATCAAAAAGCAAAGTTTTATTTTCATTGTCAGTAGTTTTTATGCCTCTTGTTAATTGCCTGTTTTCTTTTTGATTTAATACACAATGGGGATTTTTTCTCCATATTGCTGTATGTAGTTCCAGCCTTGCCCCTGCCCGTCGAGTTGACTATTTCTTATGTTCAGCATTTTCACGTTGAGGTCGCGGCGCGAATAATTGCGGGGAGGAAGCAAGGGTGTGGCTTCCTCGCCCACTTTAAGCCATTCCCATAACGGAAAACTTGTTTGCCCTTTAAGGGTATAAAAATAGACCAACTGGTAGGCAGGCATTTCAATCCTGGTTTGGCCGGCTTCCCCAACAATCATTTTGTTTTCAGCAATCCAGTTTCTCGCCTTATTTTTCCTGCCCTCTCCGTTGGTGTTCTCAAATTCCACGGCCAGCAGTTTAAATTGCTCATTAAACGCTCTCAAGGCTTCAATATCATCCATTAATCTATACCTTACACTCCTGGCTCGGTAGGTCACACGCATTGGGTTTTCAATTCTTAAGGGAACATTAGGGTTTAGTTCCCAGGAGGAAATTGGGGGAGGGAAATTTAAACCTTCTTGCATGTCGAGCAATCTCATATTCCTGGAAGGAAAATGATCTGCGGCCTGCTGGGGAAAATCCAGCGGGAAATAGCTATTGGACCTGTTGATGACCGTGTTGCCATAGTAAACAGTAAGGCCTTTCCCGTTCAGGATATAATCAACATCGCTGCGGGGTTTAAAGGTTCCCTTACCGCAAAACGATTCAATGTAATGTATCCGGTCAAAAAAGTGATACTTCCAATGCAGGTCATCGTTCAGGCTATTGTTGTATTCCTCTTCAAACTTAAGCAAAGGCTTAACCGGGGCCATATAGCCATAAATGTTGTAAATGGTCGTTCCAAGGCCCACAATGTCAAGTTCTTCAAATGGCTCAGCTTGCTGCACCGATACGAAAGGACTCGAAATGCCCGTTAATATTCCTGTTCCCGGCATGCGAACCAGTGAGTTGTATGCATCGAGCTTTTGCTGAAGGGTTCCGTATTGACTTACACTAAACGTGATACTGAACAAAGTGTCCAAATACGTTATGTTAAACTTTTCCTGCAGCAGCTTCATTTCGCGATAGTCGATGGTATCTGCCACCATTTGTTGATTGTACTCATCCACCGTAAGCATATCCAATAGTTCCAGTGGCTGCTCCAGCTGAAGGTTAATGCTTCCGGTACCTGCCTGAATGCCGGGTTGGGTATTCTGAAGACTCGGATAGGTGGTGAGATCACCGCTGGGAAAAGCGGAAGGCTGATCCAAACTGCCATAGCCTGAAAGATAAGTTGAAGTATTAGTAGTGGTGGTCGTGTTTACCAGCAAATTGTCGCTGGTTTGCAATGAGCTGCCAGAGCTAATATTTGCCGGCTGCAAATTTGAATTAATGGGTGTGGTGGTAATGTCGTAAGCCTGCTCATAAGTAAGGCCACCACCAGTAATTACATAGTTTGACAATTGGTTTGAAACCAGGTTTTTCAGTTCCAGCCTTCGCCTTTCTTCGGCCATTTTGGCCATAAACTCCTCTTGTTTAGCAAGATTAACCCTTACCACCGAGAGGTTGTAAAGCACCTGGGGCTGCAAGGCAGCTTTATTAACATCAGTAAATCCAATCCGCCGGTTAGCCACATTATAATTGACTTTCTGCGAATAAGCGCTGCCGTCGGGATTTTCCTTCAACTGCCTGATCCAGGCTTCAACAGGCCGGCCTGTATCTTCAAAAATATAGTTTTGCTCGTTGTTCAGCACCAGCACATAGTCACCCCATTTGTTGAAATAACGCTGCCTGTCCATCGGATAACTAGCCAAAACATTTTGCTCAAAGCTGTCGGGCCTCGGACCTGTGCGGAAATACCTCACCATGGTTTCCAGCCTTTCTTGCCTCTCGCCATCAATGTTAGGGTTATCCCAAATGGTACCAAACTTTTGCTTGGCTTCTGCCACCACCCTGATGGCATAATTGGTGTTTGGCAAGAAACTTTCGTTGCGCAAAACATTCACCTGGGTACGATTCGGATGGTTCGCCACCTTAAACTCCATTGCCATTCCACCGCTGGCATTTTCTGGCAGGTCGCCATTTACGCCCTGATGTAATAGAATGGTCTTAATCTGGAACTTATACTGGCGGAACTCCCCATCGGGATATTTTCTGGAAGGCGGTGCTTCAATGGCATGAATGATGGTTTGCAGGCCATCAGAAAGGTCGAGGTTAGCAGTAATTCTGGGAATGGCAAAAATGCTTTCGGGCTCCGACTGGCGTGCATCATTAAAGGTTTCGTGGGCAGGCTGAATGTCTTCCAGCACCCTGATGTTAGCCAGGGGGTCGCCATCGGGGTAACATTGCTCACCAACTTTCATTTCTACCGAGGTGCTGACCTTTATCATACCCCCCAGGATACTTCCCCTCACCCTGGCCTTTCCATAGGCCCAGAAAGGATCGGGCATGCCCCCGCGCAAGAATGCGCCTGCCGTGAGCTGGCACAAGCTGGCCTTTCCTTTAAAGAACCAAACATTGACTTTAATTCCCACATCTCCATCGAAATACCCGTAAACCTGTCCTGTGCCATACCAGCCTTTGAACCCGGCCGGGTTGTTGTTGCAGCTTCGATTGGGGTCGTGCGTCAGGGCCACATCAAAGCCTGCAATGGCGGTCAGGCTGCAATACACCACCAGGTCGAGGTCGAGGCTGCCCCGAATCTGCGTGCCGAATATCATACCCTTGCGGGGAATGGTTTCGAGCGAGGCACGGTGCTGGCTCAGGCTGGAAAGGTTCAGGAACTGAACGATCTCAGGGGGCGGAGCAGGCAAGCGGCCATCGGGCAGGTCGTTGCCAAGGGCAAAATAGGCATTGGCACCCAGGTAAACTTTTAGCGGACCTGATTTTACGTCGATCAGATCTGCCTGAATTCGCCTGCCATGGGGGTCTCCAAGGTGCATATACCATTTTTTGTCGGCTGTTTTTGCATGAAAAGTTATGGGAATGAGGGCCTTGCCTACCAGAAAGTCGGCTTCTATATTCAGGGTCAGGTCAAGATTTTTGGTCTTGTTGTCAAAGCCTAGCTTCATGGTGGCCGATACCAGGTGGTCGTCGTTTTCCGGATAATTGGAAATCACAAAGCCCTCTCCTTCCAGAAGCAGCGAGGAGAATGCTCCGTTGGCATAGCTTGAAGTGACCCAAACCGAGGCATTCATCACGTTGCCTCCACCCACTTCGTTTGAAAGAGCCAGCGTGGTGCCGGCCTTAAAGCCAATGCTGCCTTTTTTAGGCGAATAAACTACTCCTGAGGCTGATTCAGAAGGGTCGGTACTTTCAAGGTTTCCTGTCTGTCCCTCGAGCATCTGTTCGGGGTTGCTGCTCAGGTTCGACATTTCCATATTGTAAAATACTCCTCCGCCAAAACCGCCAAAGCCCACCGGATAAAACACCGAAATTACGCGATCGAACTTGGCATGGGCATCCACATACCAGTAGTCATAACCTCTGGTGCCAGGGGTCTTGCCAAACTGGGCGGTGGCATCCACGGTTACCAGGGGCTCAAAGGTTGCTCTGACTTTCCCCTTCAGGCCATCGCCATAGGTGGGGTCATCATAGTAAAATTTTAAATTGCCGGTTATGTCCACGGGGCCAAAATCACCTGACACCTCCACTTCATCCAACCTGATGGTCTTCAGGTCGGCTTTGGTAGGAAGCAGGTTTTGGGCAGGGTTCCAATGCAGTTCACCCACCACATCGAGGGTGGTTTTGCAGGCAAACTTTTCCACAATGCTAAAATCGGTTTCTATCTTCATGCCAAACTCGCCTCCGCGGAAATAGGGCTTCGGCGTTTTAATACCCACGCCAAACGGGCCAAGCTTTTTCTGCCCGCTGGTTTGGCTCCAGGTTCCCTCGCTTACAAAAAATTCGGGAGCAAGGGTTTGCGGGTTGCGGTTGCCAATGCCAAAGTTTTCGAAATGAATGCCTGGCATATGGAACTTATAAGGTAAGGGGTTGATGCTGTAGCTGTTTCCCAGCGATATGTCGCCATGCAGCAAGAAGTTGACGGCAGCGCCGTGGTTGTCTTTTTTAATCTCCAGCCCCGATGACTGACTAATATTAAGCTGTGCCACCCACATGGGCATATTTATATCCCTTTCGGGGTGAATTACAAATTCATAGTCGAGCTCATCGTTTATAGATTTGAGCACCCCTGAATACAAGAGCGGGTCGCTTGCCACCGGCAGGGTGATGCGCCCAGATATGCCTGTTTTGCTGAACTCGGAGCGCAGCAGTCGCACATCAATAGTATCAATGGCGAAGGCACAGCCGCCCAGCACCCCGGTTTCGAGCGGGCGAACGGCCAGGATGTCGCAACTCACGCCCTGATCGTCTATGATCATATGGTTTACCGAAAATTCTGCACGTTGCTGCCCGGTTGTCAGCGACTTAAACTCAGGCGGCAATTTCACGGCAAGTTGCTGCATATAAAAACCCTTCCAGGCTGCGCCCGGGGCGTTGTAACCCTCAGGATACCTTATGCCCTGTGGGTTGGCCGTTACCGAATGGTCGTAAACGATATTGGTGGCGCTGAAGCCAAAGGATGGCAAGCCGCTCACCTGGAAATCGGGTACGCTGGCCGTGGCAATCCAGTTGTTCCAGTCGGAGAACCAGGTGCTGAAGGATGCATTGATCCGCTGCGCCGGATTGGGCTTGCCATCAGGAAACTCACCACGTATCACCGAGGGAAGTTGAACGTCAAATTCGAGCCTTGCTTCCTCAAAGCCTTCGTAGTTCCACTTCAGGTAGGTGCCATCATTGGTATTTCCAAGCTGGGTTGCTCTTTTGAAATTCAGCTTGAAGCCTCCGCCAATTTCTATATCCAGATCGGCCGCCAGAAACAGGTTGGCCTCATTGGCCGAAATCAGGATATTGGGTGTGAAACACATGCCCTGACCCACAAAAGCAAGCCACTGGGCGTTGGTTTCAAGGGGTACCGATTCAGGAATCTTAAATACAGCCATGGTATTCATTCGGGCCGTGGTGGGTGTAAATACCATACCTACAATGCCAATATCGATATCGGTGCTGGGTATGGCCGAAGGCAGGCGCACCGGCAGGTTGAAATCGCCGGTCAGCTGCTGAATGGTGCGGGCCTGGGTTTTGAGATATTGCTGGTAGCCTTCAATCTTGCGTTTGTAGGAAGAAGGAACATTTACTCCAAATTGGGTGGGATAATTCACCTGGTTGTCCACCCATCCCAGTGCTTTTTTCAAATCCTGGGGCACATAGTCATCAAGCTGTGTTTCTGCCTGACTGAAAACCTGCCCTGCAAACATTTCGAGCTGAGTGTTTACCCTTATATTGGTAAACTCTACCCTTATGCGCAGAGGCGCTCCTATGGGGTTCCAGTTAATGGTGCCTGTTCCTGTCCAGCCATCGCCGGCAGGCACTGCGCTGGCCACATTCATCGAAAAGTGCCCTACCCTCACAGTTTTCCCCGAAAGGGAGCCATCGTAGGGGGTAGTATTTGTGGGTGCTTCAGCCAGACAGCTGGGGTCGGTCGAATCGCCGGGATCGTGAATAACAATAGGGGTTTCGAATGCCGGGTCTTCCTGCGGCTCTTCGGGCTCTTCCAGTGGCGGCTCTGGTATCTCCGGATCAACAACCAATTGAGGCATGGTTCCCCACACAAAGGTGCAAATGGGGCTGTTGCCTTCATTGGCAATAACGATGTTTCCGGTTTCTATGGCCTCCCTGGCAGTAATTTGCACGGCATAGCGCTGTGCCCGGTGAAACACCAGGGGAAATACAAGGGTGTCTATCACTATGGTGGTTGAGCTTAAGCCATTCAACTCAAGTGCCAAAGGGTTGAAATGAATGGCTGTTTGAAGGTCTTGTCCGGGCATTACCTCCACCACCCTGAGGTCGTAAACGAAGTTGGCAATGGCACCGCCACAGCTGAAGGCTGGAGGCATCCAGGAGAATACCATCGGATTGGTGATGGCCAGCGTATCATTATCAAGGTTCATTACACAGGGCGCCGGACTTGCCAGCACGGGGGCCATGGCAGAGTAGCAAATGCTGAAAGTGGTGCAGCCTCCGCCCGGACTGGACAGCGGCATCACCTGCCCCCAGGGTGCATCGAAGTCGAGAGCCGTAAAACAGATACGGTAGGTGCCCTCCGGAAGCATATTGGAAGTGCCTGCCGCAAAATTGGTCTGGTCGATGTTTTCGGTTATCAGGTCGCTCAGTTTCAGATGCCTGAAAGCATGGTCGAGCATCGAATGGCTAACCACCACCGTTTGGTAGGGTGCCAGGGTGAGCGGCACATGAGGCGGCCTGCCGGGAGGCACTTCCGCACTGGCAATATCCGGAAAAATCATTTCCAGCTTAAAACTCAGGTAATAGTTGTAAGAGTTGCCCGAAGTGTTGGTAATAACCAACTGAAAATAGCGCGAGGGCTGATCCACGTAGTCACCAGCCCTGGGCGAAAAAGGCGGGTTGGGTATCACGCTGATCTGAATGGGTTGCTGAGCCCCGGCCATAAAAGCCATCAGAAAGAGAGCAGCTATCAGAAATAATCTCCTGGTTTTCATATTGGTTATGGTTAATTTTCAGTATTCATTGCTTGCTGATCGGTTTTTTCCTTTCGCTGGCGCTGGGGAGAGAAACGGTAGGTATAGCCAAAGGCAACCGTCATATCAGAGCCATTCAGGGAATACAAGCCCTGCAAATGGTAGTTGTTGATCTGATTATAGGTCATTCGAACAAATGCAGTATGGTTTTTCTGGTAGGTGTAGCCCACATTGGCTCCGGCCATAAAGGATAGGTTGCGGGTGAGATCATTTACCTGGCTAAGTTTTACATCACCATTGAGTTGCAGATTCAACTGGTCCTGCGAAAGCAGCTTCTTCCCCACTCCCATTCCCACTCCGCTCGAGGTGAAGTTGAAAAAAGCCGAAGAGCTGCTCTGATGGTTCAGGTTGAGCATCAAATTCATTTTTTGCTGGGAGAAACCGAGCGAATAGCTCATATTGGCCGCCAGCACGGTGATATCGGAGGGATCGTTGGTCAGCTTGTTCTGATTGCTGTTGATGCTGGTGTTGAATGAGGCCGAAATGCCGTGCACCATATTGCCCTTTAAAAAATTGTAGGATGGTGAAAGGTTAATGTTGTGCATAAGTCGGTGGATGCGCAGCGAATCGATGACCTGGGCCGTGCCATCGCGCTGCTGCTGGGTGAAGCCATTGTAGGTGGCCGTTACATTCAATTTGTCGGACAAGCGTGCGGTAAGGTTGGCGTTGTAGATCATGCCGGTGCTGGTAAAAAGCTGTGTTTTTGACACATTATCCGTTTGGTAATGGACTGCCAGTCCGGCAATCAGCCTGTTTTTGAGCATCATGGTATTTACGTTCATGCTCATGCTCTGCAAATTATTGGTCATATAGGTGGTACCCAGCGAGTAATAATCGGGCTGGATAAGACGGTACTGAAACATAGTTTGTACCTTGTTGAAGCTCAGGTTGGCCCTGATATCGCCGGCATATCTCAGCACCGTTCCGTAACGGGCCGTAAAGTACTTGTCGACCCCCTGGAGCTCTGCTACATCTAGGCTCGTCGAACGCATGTTCTCGTTATAGGCGCTGGCACCCACATTGCTCGAAATGACCAGTCGGCGGCCCAGGCTGAAGCGGAACGAAGTGCCGGCAATCAGGTTTTCGCGCGGCTTCAGGTGGGGGTATTGCATGGCGTTAATGGAGGTGCTATCGTCGCGGGCATTAAAAAAGATCACATCAAAGTAGTTCCGGGCATTGCCTATGCCCAGCTTCACACCATACGCATTGCGCTTGAAAAGCGTGGGACGCACCGGATCTAGGCCGGTGCTCACCTGCGACATATTGGGCTGGTTGAGGCTGCCACCAAAAAAGGCAAGACGCACCACCTTCCAGTTGAAATCGAGCCCGGCCCCCAAAAACGTAATATTGGAAAAGGTATAAGGCGAAAAATTCATGTTGCGGTAGCCCAGATGCAGCTGCAGCGCCTTGTAGCGTGGACTCATGCCAAACTGCGCAAAAGGATGGTTGAAACCGCGGTTGTTGTTCGAGAAATAAAACGACAAGGGGATCTCCATGCCATAAACGCTCATGTTCAGATTGGCAAAAACGTTGTTCGACCAGGGGTTGCGATAGCTAAAGGCATTGGAACCCGTATAAAAAGTATTTTGGGTTCCAAAGCTTCCCGTAATCCGGAATGGGGCAGTGCCCCTGATATTCGACAAATCCTGCGAAGCGGCTGGCAGCATTATTGCCGCCAGCCATATTGCCATGAACCATCTTTTCATCGCTCTTGTGTTTTTGTTGTTCTAATGCACATTTTCATTATTCTGACATGGATCTCCCGCATTAATTCATTTACATCCCGCCCATTATCATATAGAATAAGCCGGCATTGGCAGGATTGATAGCCTGGGTAGTTGACATCCAGGTGTTTTGAGGTGCACCTACAATAGTATGTGAGCCAACATAGACTTCAAAATAGTTTTTAACATCTATCTGATAGCCATTAATTTGCAGTATTTCAGTGCGTACGCGGAAAGTCCCGGTTGCAACCGGGCCGAAGGTAACAATACGCCTTACGTATGAGTTGTAACCGGCAGGCGGTGGCAGGGTTTCAACAGTTACGGTAACCCCTCCGTCGCCCTGAGCCGTATTGCTGATCACATAGTCGCCCGAAATATTTGTAGAAACCCCAATGCCTGAACCCGCTGTTACCCTTGGTGTTCTTATGGTAAAATTGGGATAGGTTCCGGTTATGCTGCTGGAGGAAAAAATGTGGCTGTTCAGGCTCACAACCTGGTCTGGAGCCGTATTCGTGATACTATTTCCTACCACACTGATTCCGTCACCACCTGTGTATGTGATTCCGGGAGCGGTATTGGTTATGGTGCTGCCAGAAACGGTTATGCCGGTGCCTCCGGTGTAGGCAATGCCGGGCGCGGTGTTGGTGATGGTATTGTTTGCGCCGCTGATGGCAATGCCCGTGCCGGCAGTATAGGTAGTGTTCTGATCGGTTGAACTAATGGTAAAGTTCGGATAAGTACCCGAAATCGAAGTGGCGCCACCTCCGGTGAGCGACACTACCCGGTCGGGCGCAGCGTTCGTAATAGTACTGCCCGAAACAGTAATTCCAGTACCCCCGGTATAGGTAATTCCCGGAGAAGTATTGGTAATGGTATTGTTTGCCAGCGAAATGCCGGTAC
>LSQX01225852.1_pt2 | contig 17651 bp, 16 predicted proteins | sample 654561 | NCBI WGS metagenome assembly LSQX01 (sample SAMN04489861, study PRJNA283612) | anaerobic digester metagenome | isolation source: 4 biogas reactors fed with cattle manure at either 37C or 55C with and... | place: Denmark: Kongens Lyngby | collected 2014
GCAGTGCGGCTGGCCGGGGAAAAGCCTGGCTTGGAATTGGGCAAAGGGTTCATAGACAGGCTCAATCGTTCCTATTCAGCCTTCGACGGGGGTGGCGAATCGAAGTGAAGCTTGCGATAATAGGCGCTGGCAGTACGTACACTCCGGAGCTCGTGGACGGCCTCATCCGTTGCCGAAAGGATTTTCCCATAGAAACCCTGAGCCTCATGGACATAGACAGCCAACGCCTGAACACTGTCGGTTCTTTCGTTGCGCGAATGGCAGAAGCATCCGGAGGCCTCTTCAATATTGAGAAGCACACGCGCCTCCGTGGCGCCCTGGCCGGCGCCGACTTCGTGGTGGTCCAGATCCGCGTCGGAGGCCAGCTCTGGCGCAATCTCGACTGCAAACTCGCCATGGAACATGGTCTCATAGGCCAGGAAACTACCGGGTTCGCCGGATTTGCCAAGGCGATCAGGACCATCCCCGAGATCCTGGATATTTGCCAGGCCATGCAGGAGGCGGCCCCTGATGCATGGCTGATCAATTTTACGAACCCATCCGGAATCATCACTGAAGCCATTGCGGGCCACGGGGGAGTCCGAGTGATAGGCCTCTGCAATGTTCCTATAAACATGAAGTTTGAGATCGCCCGGGTCCTGGCAGTGCCCGCAGATGAGATCTCCCTGGATTACGTCGGGCTCAACCATCTCAGCTGGATACGAAAGGTATACTGGCTGGGCAAAGACGTAACTGACCAGGTAATGGCCATAGGAGCCTCTTCCATACAGGCCAATATCGCCGGAGCTCCAGTCACAATAGAGCTTGCAAGGGCGCTTCGCATGGCACCATCGCCCTACCTAAAGTACTTCTATCGAACAGATGACTCGATAGCGGAACAGAAGTCGTCCCCCCAGACTCGAGCGGAAGCTGTCATGGAGATCGAGGCAGAGTTGATGAAGCTCTATCGCGACCCGGCTGTCGCAACAAAGCCCAAGGCCCTCACGAGGCGAGGAGGCGCACACTACTCTACAATCGCGATAGACGTAATGTCGTCCATATACAACGACTCAAGGAAAGTTGAGATAGTGGATATCCCCCACTCAGGCGCAGTGCACGGCTTTCCCCAGTCAGCGGTCATGGAGATTCCCGCGGTGATCGACGCCGCCGGTGCCCACCCCATCCATATTGGCGATATCGAACCCGAAATCCGCGGCCTCATGCATCAGGTCAAGGCTTACGAAGAGCTGACCGTGGAGGCAGCTATCACCGGTTCCTACAGCCGGGCTCTAGTGGCTCTGGTCAATAACCCGCTGGTCCGCGACGCCAGCAAGGCTGAGAGCCTCCTCGATGCGCTTGTCGCATCAGGAAGAGCTTCATTGCGGTAGTTCGATAGACCGTCTAATTTATCATCGCAACAGAAAGCCGACCACAGCGTCGCTGTCTTGCTTCGCTACGGTCGGCTTTGCATCTCATCTCGGGCACATACGACCATCAAGCTGCCGGATCCGCCCGCCTGTTTCGTTTCAATAGCCAGGATGGCTCTCTGCCTCTCGTCGCCTAGCCGAACAGGCCCCCTGATGTGGTGGCACTGGTCAGCCTATCCATGATGAACAATGTGATCACGCCCACCACAATCAAGATGAATCCCAGTGCGGCGGCGTCACCGTGGGTCCCTCCTGTGTAGAAGGTGAAGATGCCCACAGTCATAGTCTCCCAGCCAGGTATGGCCAGAAGCAATGTGGCCGCACTCTCCTGTATTGATGTCATGAAGGAGAAGAGTGCGCCTGCCAGCACTCCCTTCCAGATCAACGGGAAGGTCACATCCTTGAAGGTCTTAAGCCCTCCCGCTCCCACAGACTGAGCTGCCTCCTCCATGGAACGGTGCACGACCAGGAGAGAGCCGTATGACGAGCGCACGGTGTACGGCAGTCTCCTGACAGCCAGTACAATGGGGATTATGATCCAGATGTTCGCCAGGGGCGTGCTAAAGAGTATGGGCATGTTGAAGGCCCTGATGTATGCTATGCCCAGTGCAGTTCCGGGCAAGGCCAATACGAGTGTGGTCAGAATGTCCAGCGCTCCGCGGCTGCGCATGTCGGTTCTGGCCATTACCCATGCTACCGGCAGCCCGATCAATATGCACATGAGGACAGCCAGTATGCAGAATTGGAACGTATTGATGATATACCCGGGCGCATAGAGCAGAATCTTCTCGTAGTGAGCCAGCGTCCAAGAGGTGGGAAGCGGCGACATCGACCAACTCCGGGCGAAGGACGCAAGACCGACCCCCAGGTACGGAGTGTAGCTGATTAGCAGCAACAGGATCAGGAAAACATGAGCCCATGCCTGCTTCCCGCCCCGAAGTGGTTTCCTCTCTACTGCCTTGTATGAAAGCGTAGTGTAGTCCTTGAGGGATATGTATCTCTTGGCTATCAGCAGCAATCCTACGGAAATCAGCACCATGACAGCGCCCACCGTAATGCCCATCTTAAACAGGTGCCTGTCAGTGAACTGCTGGATGTCCATGTAGGCCAGGGGAGCAATGAAGTTCGTCAAGCCCACAACCATTGGAGCGGCGAAATCTGCGAAAGCTCCGATGAACACCAATAGCGCCCCTGTAACAAATCCCGGTATAGTCAGAGGGATCGTAACATCGAACAGACGCTTGAACCCAACTGATCCGACGCTTTCAGCAGCTTCCTCCAGAGAAGCATCTATCTTGCTGAGTGAGTCCACGACATTGAGTGTGATGAGCGGAAAGAGGTGGCATGTTTCCACCAGCAAGAGTCCGTGCCAGCCATAGATGAAGTTAAACGGCAGGCGATCGTAGAGCCAGTTCGACACGGCGGGCCAGGATTTCTCCAGGGCATCCGCCAACTGATAGAACAGCTCATTGACTGTGCCGCCCCTGCCTAATATGAAGATGAATCCCAGCACACCCACTAGAGGAGGCATCACTATAGGTATCGTGGCAAGGAAATTGTATGCTTTCCTGCCGGGGAAATCGTATCTGACGAGTAGATAAGCTACGGCGAATCCGATCACTGAAGTTGTGGCGACTGTGGCAAGCCCCAACAAGAGAGAATTGCCCAGCGCCTTCATGTACAGCCTATCTCTGAATACATCCAGAAAGAACTCTACCGAGAAAGCCCGCCGCGGAAGGTCCACTATCTCCTGTACAAGCGCCTTTGACTTGCGCGCCTGGGCCAGAGCGGCCACCGGGTCATCCTGAAGTTCAGCCATGACCGCCGCTTCCTCAGCCACTCTGTCCTGGGCTCCCTGCCACCTAGCTATGAGCTCGTCTTGAGAGAACGTAGCCCTGCCGAGGGCATCGATCATATGGCCAACTACGTCTATGGATCTATCCAATAGGAGCGCGATGTCGTGAGAGGCCGCCAACGCGTCCTCCATTTCACCCGCCTTTACCTTCTCCTCAAGCAAGTCAGTGGTGAGGGCCACCTCGTTCAATGCTGAAAGCTGTATGTCTGCAGTTGTGAACGAGTCAACAAAGAGCCTCACCAGAGGAAATATGACGAACACAATCAGAAAAAGGTAGATAGGCAAAATCCACAGCTTGGAGTCCCTGAGCTTCCTTCTCAAACTCATTAAGCTCATTCCTGAAGACACGATTCAATCACCTGCCTGTCCATGGTCGGGGTGAGCATGCTAATCCGCTATGACGAGAGCTGCAGATTTTGGGAAACAGAAGTAAACATCACTACCCCAACCCAATTCCTCATGGTGCAGGGGGTTCTTGATGTCGGCCTTAAGCAGGAAACCTGCCGGATGCTCCATCTCGTAGCGCAAAGTGCTCCCCATGTAACTGGCGAAGCTGATTTTGCCCTCTATCCCGTTATCTTCCGGAGACGGGGGTTCGGTGGTAACCTCTACGTTCTCAGGCCTGAAAGCTACAGTGCACTTGTCTCCAGCCTTCAGCTCTGAGTGGGTGTACCCTCTGAAAAGCCCAAGCTCCGTTTGGACCAGGATATCATCGCCAGTAGCCTTGACTGTGCCTGCCACCAGGTTGTTGGCACCGATGAAGTCAGCCACAAAGCGCGTAGCCGGCCTCTCGTAAAGGTCGTGGGGAGTGCCTATCTGGACCAACTGGCCCTCGCGCATTATGCCGATCCTGTCAGAAAGCGTTAGAGCCTCCTCTTGATCATGGGTCACGTAGACCGTAGTGATACCCAATGCCTGTTGAAGTTTTCTGATTTCGGCACGGACTGAGCCACGAATCTTCGCGTCCAGATTGGACAAGGGTTCGTCGAGAAGTAGCACGTCAGGATTGAGTGCGAGCGCCCTGGCAAGAGCCACGCGTTGCTGCTGGCCTCCTGACAGCTGGCCTGGGTAACGATCCTCATAGCCCACTAGCCCGACCTTGGCAAGGGCTTCATTTACTATCCTGGGCCACTCAGCCTTAGGCTCCTTCCTGAATTGGAGCCCGTAGGCGACGTTCCTGTGGACTGTCATGTGGGGCCACAGGGCGTAGTTCTGAAAGACCATCCCGATGTTGCGTTTGAATGTCGGGATGTGTTGCACCTCACGCTCACCGAACATGATCTTGCCCTCATCCGGGACATAAAACCCTGCGATAAGGCGCAAAGTAGTAGTCTTGCCGCAACCTGAAGGCCCCAGCAACGTGAAGAGCTCGCCGGCGCGCACATGCAGATCCACATTGCTCAAGACCTCAACTGTCTTGAACCTCTTCGTAACTCCGATGAGCCTAATATTCATTCACTTCACCTCAAGCCAATACCTAACTGGACCTACGGGCGAGGCAACCTCGCCCGTAGGCATGGGAGTCATTCTCGCTGGACCGATCAATACTTGGCCTTCAACTGGTCAAGTTTTGCAAAGATGTTCTCTCTGAAGTACCTGTTGACTTCACCTTCCCTGCTGGCCGAGAGTGTGTTGTCATAGGTGTTCTCCACAACGCCCTCGAAGTAGCTTCTCCTGCCGCCGTAGAATGTGACTGCCTTCTCAGCGGTGGAACCAGCTGGCCCGGCCACTTTCAGATCGGGCACTATGGGGAAGAGGCCACGGTCAATGAAGAGCCTCTGGCCCTCATCTGTAAGCAGGAACTCAATGAAAGCCTTTGCAGTATTGGGGTTCTTGCAGTTCTTTATGACGCCGATTGGCTCGGGCGTGACATATGCCCCTGGCGGCGCTATGAACCTGATGTCTGCACCGTGGAGGTAGTTCTCAAACGCCATGTAGCTTGGAACTGCAAACCCAAGTGCGTATTCGCCTTTAGCCACCACGCCCGGAACGTCGCCTGACTTCGCAACGAATTGTCCGGTATAGGCAGCTAGCTTGGCAAGCCAATCCCAGCCCTTCTCCCAACCATACTTCTGGAGAATAACTTCATAGCTGGCATGGTTGGAGCTGGAGTTGTCAGGCGTGCACTGGGCTATCTGTCCCTTGAATTTGGGATCGCTCAAGAGGTCTTCCCAGGTTTTAGGCGGGGTCGTACGCAATCTCTTTGTTACCAGGCCCTCGTTGTACACAATGCCGTAGGGCTCCAGGGCAGTACCGGTCCAGTAACCCTTGGGGTCTTTCAGCGGCATCGGCCTGGGCGTACCCATCGTAGCGGGTATCCGGTCAAGCAGCTCTTGTGAAGCCTCATGTTTGATGAGGAAGCCGTCAGCAGCAAGCAAGTCGTAGAGCACAGTCTCGCCACCCCACACCACATCTGCCTGGGGATTAGAGCCCCACTCTCGGATCATGCCTACCGCAAGCTGGGTGCCTTTGCTGGTGTAGTTTGTTTTCACATCAACACCATACTTGGCCTTGGCCCAGGGCTTGAAAGCATCGAGCGCAGCTACACTCACGAAACTGGCAACTGGGGTAATCAGGTTCAGCTCGGCCTCAATCCTTTGCGGCGCAGCCGTAATTGACGCTGATACCAGCATGACTACGGCCAGGACTAGCACTAGAAGCCTTTTCATTAGATTGCCTCCTTACATTATTAGTCTACCCAGTGAATAGGTACCAGTGTTTGCCAGAGCATTACAGGTGCAGTATCGTAGTAGAGGCAGAGTGCTTCATCAACTGGCAGCCGGCATCTAGCCGACTGTGCGTCACCTCCGTAAGAAGAGGACGTGAAAGGAAATGAGGGCACGCACATGAAGCAAAGACGCTTCTTGAGTGGCCCTCTCCATGTCTCCATGCCACACTGGCTTGGCATCTTGTGTGAGATATTCTATCTACATTGCCATTCTCCTTCTGCGATTTCACTTATTGCATGACTGCATCCTTCATTTTCAGGCTCCGATCCAAGCATATGCCTGCATTCAGAATCATTCTGGGGCTTATGGTGTAGGCAGGGGGCTAGATGGCATCGCATGGCTTTGCCTCTGCCATTTTCTTGGGCCAGGGAAAGCATACCACGTGTCCGGATCGCCTGGACGCCATGTAATTCTTACAGCGCTGGTGATATAATATGGAAAACAACTGTGGGGCGATGGTCATGAATCAAGCCAGGCTTCAGGCATTTGCAGTCTGCCGAGAGATCAACCTCTCGAGCATAGCAGCTCACTTTGGCATAAAGCGCAAGCTGTCATGGGAAGACACGCTGGCCCTGACCGAGCATCACCTGGATGGCATTTTGCCTAATCCCGCCGACAAGACCGTGTTTATCTTCTCCTTCGGAGCCCTCGTGTTTGTCAACTTCGCCAGCAGCGACATCACAGACGCACTCTCTTATCTGGCGACACTTGATCCGAACATGCCAGGTTTCGGGGCCACGAAGTATGCCGATGACTACCAGCTGACCATCGGCGGCGATGAGCTGTCGGTGACCTACGACGAGTTGATAGCCCCGGCTCTCGAGCCGTACTATCTGGAGCTCATAGCCGTCATCCTGGCCAAATCCACTGCTCTCGAACGAATTGAGGACGAGGTGGGCAAGGTCTTTGATGACGTGGAAGTGATCATCAACCAGCTCAAGAAGGGCAAAATGGCCCTGAGCGATGAGCAACTTGCCAGGATTTCAGGGCGAATCCTCAGCTATCGCTACACCTCCATCTCGTACATCATGATCCTCGACCGACCGGATGTGGTTTGGAGGATCCAGGAAGCACAGGAACTCTATCTTGAACTGGAGCATCTGTTTGAACTTCCGGACAGGTATGAGAAGGTAACTCACAAAACCGAAACCCTTCTTGACATCACTAGAGTCTTTGCCGACCTGTACCATGCCAAGCGCGGCACCCGTCTTGAGTGGCTTGTGATCATACTGATCGCTTTTGAGATCGTGATTAGCCTTGTCGACAAGTTCTGGCCATTCTAGACGTCTGCACGCAGATTATCGGGAGACGCGCCTCAGCCGTTAACAGGCGCAAGTGCCCCCTGGCTGCTCAAGCAGGAAATGAGAGGCGCAGATGTCGAATAGTTGTACTAATCAAAAAGCTTATGGACTCATTGCGCCATTTTACGAACGGGGGTGCCAACGTGCAGATAGAGATCACAAAGGGCTCTGACTTGTTGGACTCCAATGGAGTCCTGATTCAAAGAGGCTGGGCCAGGGATCTCCTGCTCCGCTACGATCGGGAGAAGATAAGGGCCTCGAGACTGAGGATCAAGGAATGGGATTACTACTGCATTCTCACCGATGAGTATGGAGCGGCCTTCACCATTGCCGATATAGGCTATGCAGGCATGGGCTCGGTAAGCTTCATTGACTTTGCCAAGCCCTGGGACATAACCCGGACAGAGACTACTGCTTTTCCCATGGGCAAGCTCAACATGCCCTCCACCTCCCATCGGGGCGATGTTCGCTTCGAACACAACAAGCTTAGCCTTGAGTTCATCGTGGATGGTCCCCACAGATTGATCAACGTGTCCCTCGCCGACTTTTCTGGTGGAAAGCCGCTTCAAGGGACAATTCGCATGACAAAGCCAGATCCTTTGGACTCCATGGTCATCGTTACGCCATTTTCCGGTGATCCTCATGCCTTCTACTATAACCAGAAGATTAACTGCATGCCCGCTGAAGGAGTCCTCATGCTCGGGAACGAGAAGAAGACTTTCGATCCAGCCAGATCCTTCGCCGTCCTGGATTGGGGAAGAGGAGTATGGACCTACTCGAATACGTGGTACTGGGGCTCGGCCTCCGGCGCCGTTGACGGGACGCCGTTCGGATTCAACATAGGCTACGGATTCGGAGACACTTCATGTGCATCCGAAAACATGCTATTCTATGACAACAAAGCCCACAAGCTCGATCAAGTGCAGTTCCACATTCCGCCCGATGATTACCTCGAGCCCTGGAAGTTCACGAGCAATGACCGGAGATTCGAAATGGACTTTTACCCCATCATCGACCGCAACGCCGATATCAACGCTTTGGTCTTCCGGTCAACTCAACATCAGGTCTTCGGCAGGTTCACGGGAAAAGCGGTGCTCGACGACGGCACCGTCATTGAACTCAAAGACTTCCTCGGGTTTGCGGAGAAAGTAAGTAATAGATGGTAGCGGACGGGGCGAATCTCACGCCCCGTTAGCGTTACCCACAACTTCGGCCTCCATGATCATGGCTTGTGGGGGCCGCTTGCGTTTTCCCAGCATTGCGTGGGGTGCGCGGCCCATACGTGCTGTCCCACTATATGGTTGGGGACACGAGCGTGTCGCCTTCTTCTGACCTGTCCCAATTGGACAAAGTCGCTTCAAATAGGGCATTATGAACCTGCTCGGCCCCAATGTCCATCATCAGGCATGGTAGAAATCATGCCAAAACCGATCGCCTATCGATAGAGGTGAAGTAGGATGGTTGAGAACATGAGTGAGAAGGCAGCGAAGATGCTTGTTGATGTATACGCCCTGTTTCTGGGGCTCGGGGACAAGCGAGTCCCCTGGTACGCCAAGACATTGGCCGCAATAACCGTAGGCTACGCCTTCTCTCCCATAGACTTAATCCCCGATTTCATCCCCGTCCTCGGGCAACTGGACGATCTCCTTCTCATTCCAGTCGGGGTCTACGTGACAATGAAGCTCATCCCAGAAGACACCATTAGTGATCTGCGCGCAAAGGCCCAATCCATGATGGACGGAAACAAGCCAACCAGTTGGATTGCAGGGGGAATTGTGGTCACCATATGGATACTGGCATTGGTCGCCATCATTCTCAAGATCGTTCAAAGGCGAAGCCGATAAGGCAACTTGCTCCACCAACCACAAACTTGGACAGCACGTATGGGTGGCGAAACGACAACGTAAGGCGCCGACGGGGAGACTATAGTCCCCGACGGCGCCCTCATGCCCCTGGCGCATCCTCGCCAGTTTACGGCCAGTCTACGCCCTTTCTACCATCTCTCCATGTGTATTCTGGATTCGTCGTATCTGTCAGACCTCTCCCTCTCCTCTCCGGGCCGTCCCAACGACACGATCGAGAGTGGGACCACGTTCGTCGGAATGTCAAGCATCTTCCTGAGGTCCTCCACCCTCTCCACAACTGGATGAACTCCAAGCCAGACTGCGCCCAATCCCAATGCTGTCGCTGCCAGCAATATGTTCTGAGTGGCGGCTGAGCAGTCCTGGACCCAAAACCCATCGTACTTCTGCTTCGTGATGTCGCCACACACGACGATGGCTGCCTGGGCTTGCTTGAGCATCTGCGCGTATCTATGTATGCCCGGAATACTGTTCAAAGTCTCTCTGTCCCTGATCACTATGAACTCCCACGGTCTCTGGTTGCCAGCTGACGGGGCATACATCGCAGCCTTCAGCAACTGCTTCAGCTCATCATCTGTTACGGGCTCGGAAGTGTATTTTCGAATGCTGCGACGGGCAAATATGGCTTCCATTGCATCCACTTGCCGACTCCTCCCAAATATAAGATGACACTTCTGCATTGGCCAACGCCATACAGCATCAGCTGTCGGGGCCAGCCACACCTCGACGAATCAGCTTCGATCACGTAATGGACGTCTGCATCCTCCCCCTCCTATGTTCATCTCACGCGGCATGAGTTCTCCCAACCAGTACCACGTATTGCCCATGCGACGGTCCGCATGGATACGGCAACAGCCCTCCAACGTTCAGGGCTCATGCAGGATATCGCAGCCTGCAAAGAGAAGAACAGGCGCTTAGAACTGAGTAGAGGTTCGGCGCTCCTTGCCCCGCTCGCATATGCCAGAGGCAGCGCCGCAATATGTCAGCTTGACACCTCCGAAACAACGGGAGGCGCAGCCGATGTTCGGGTATACCAAACCCCACAAACGACGAAACCCGGCCGACGGAAAGGACACGCCCCAACACGGCAATAGGGCATTTTCAAGCCTAACCGTCAGAGAAGCCTGCTGCTACAAAGCGCATTACTGCGGGCTTTGCTTCGCTCTTTCGCGCCAGTACGGGCCGCTATGGCGGGCCTGCGCCAATTTCGATTCAACACTACTGGTGCTCCTGATGTCTGCACAATGGCCGCATGACCCGACTTTTGCGAAAGTCCTGTGCCCTTTGGGTTCCTACAGGAAATACTACGTCATAGACGGCGAAAATCTCTTTGTGAAAATAGGTTCTGCTTTAACAGTAGCCATGGTAGACTTAAAAAGCCAGGATGCTCTCAGGGACGGCTCCCGCTTGGCGAGGCCCGCGAAGTTCTTGGGCAGACGCGCTTTCCCCGCCGCCGGAAAGACCCTTGCCGAAAACTCGTTCGACATGTCTTCCTTGAACCGTGCCCAGGAACGCCAAGTGGAACTAGAATCCATGGCTGCCGGGGAGCCCCCGGGCGTCTCCTTCGACGAGCTCGCAGCCCCAACCGGTCTTGGGCTTGGCAAGGTCTTTGAATACACAGCTGAGCTCAGCGGGCTAGGGCACAATGCTGAGCCGCTTCGCAGGATCGGCAACGCTGCGGGAAAGATAATCTACACCGCAGACTGCCTTGAAGACCTGGAAAGCGACCTTTCCAAAGGACGATTCAACGCCCTGGCAGCGTGCTCCATGGTTACTCGGGGCACTCTGTCCCTCACAAGCACGGCCTTTGAGGGACTGCAATACCTGATAGACAGATGCCAGGCTGAGATGGCTTATGCTTTGCAGGACCTGGAGCTCTTGCGCTATCGCTCCATTATCGAAAGCATCCTTCTCAGATCGCTCCCGCTGCGCGCATCCGAATTCCTGGCGTCACGGTCCACGCTGGCGCCCATACCAAACCACAACAAGGTGGCTGATATCGGATGAAAATCGAGTCTTTAAGGTTGACCGTTGAAAGCGACGAGCTTGAGGCCGCACTCAAATGTATTGCGATGCCGCAGAATGTCAGGATACGGGGGGCTCACTTCGAGCCTGAAGAACTCGTCATCGACTTATCGCTGCTTCTGCCGCTGCCTCTCTATCCGTCGGTCCACGTCTCCGTGGTCCAGGCAGCCGGTCCAACAGTTTGCCTGCAGGTTTCTACCCCGATCATGGCAGGCATGGTCGACCTTTTCATGTCGAACGTGACAGCAAGTCTTCCCGACGGCGTAGCTTACCTGGGCAAGGGAATCATGAGCCTCGACATCCCTGTGCTCGCTGGCGGCACCATTAGTTCAATCGACATAGGCGGCATCCAGTTTTGCGAAGGGCATGCCACTGTAGCTGTGGATGAAATAGACCTCGACATCCTGGCCCTGCCTCAATTGAACCCAGTCAACCGAGACGGGTCCGTTTGAGAATCATCAGGCCGCCTCGGTAAGCCGGGCGGTTCACCAAATACAGCATGAAGCCATAGCCCACGCCAATGAGGGGCAGAATGATCCACATCCACTCTACAGCCCCGGAAACAGCAATATCGGCCGGCAAGTGCGCCAACGTCCAGAACCTCTCAAAGGCCTGGTAGCTCGCTGATGCCATGGATCTCACAATGGCCGATATCTCTACACCCATCAACATCCCCATCACCCCGAGGCGCGCAGGATAGGCTATTGCATAGGTTGCAAGAAGCATCGCCCACCATCTCGCGCCGCTCACCCCATGCGTCCTGCCCGAGGCGTCGGCCTCGCCTTCTCCGCCTTCGACATCCCGGCCGGTCCGCTGGCGCGCCGGCAGCATCAGGGCTATCGGAGTCACCAGGAACAGACAGTTCAACAACTCGCCCGGCCCGAATGTGAAACCCACCAAAGCGTTGAGAGCAGCGGCCGTCACCAACGACCATCGAAGTCCGTGCCTTGCGCCAACTATGGCGATCAGGCTGGCGCTTATGTATTTGAAATACGGCCCGATACCTGGCATGGGCGAAAACGCCCACCACATTATCCCGCCTAGCGCCAGCGCAACAGCTGATTCCGTCAGTGGCCTCGCACTATGCTTTTTCGTCACCTTTATCCGGCTCCCAAAACCACGTTTCAAACATGTCTCTGCCAATAGACTCAAGAGCATGCCTCTTGAAGCCTGGAGGAAACACCGACAGGGCTCGCAGGGCTCGCTCCTCGAGATTATCCAGGATGCGATCGAGCCAGTCCCGCACAGGCCCTTCGCCCATGAGCCCCTCGAGCTCGGCCTGGGCCCGTGCTGCTCCCTCCTCGCCCGAGCGCACCTGATCTGACAGTGAAGCCAGGCGTTCTTCGCCCAGATGCATGGCCAGGCCAACCATGGGAAGCCCGACTCTCCGCTGCACGAGGTCGCTCAACGCGGAGCCCTTTACGGTTGAATCAAACCCTGCAAGATTGTTCATGTCATTTACGGTCTGAAAGATCATCCCGAGGCATCTTCCATACTCCGCAAGCCCCTCGATTTCCAGGGCGCTGCCGCCTCCAAGCACCGCGCCTATCGCTAACGACTGTTCCATGAGAGCCGCCGTCTTTCCTTGCAACACCCGCTCAGCATAATCAACAGTCGGAGATTCCGTGCCCGACATGAGCTCAAGCAACTCTCCTCGGCACATGTCGCAGTGGACAGCGGCAAACCGCCTCCTCGCCTCCCGGGCAATCTCGCCGGGCACACACTCTTCCAGGCCGTCCATGGCAAGGTAGGCCCTGGCCACAAGGAAATCTCCCATGATGACGGCTCTTTCGGGTCCGTAAACCTGACAAAACGTCGGCGATCCGCGCCTAAGAGCATCGCCGTCAACAAGGTCGTCGTGGATCAAGGAGGCTTTGTGAAGCAGCTCTACGCCTACGGCAGCCGGAATCACGAACTCTTCAGGCTCTCCGCCGCACATTGCAAAGGCAATGTACATAAGGCAGGGGCGAAACCTCATTCCGCCGCCGACTGCAGCCCGGTACATCTCTTCGAATTCCGGATCCATGTCGACGCCTTCCGCCAAAACCTTCTCAATCTTGCGCACAATAGGAAAGAGCCGCTCCTCATACAGCACACGCGTGTCCATCAGCTTACCTCTGCATCCTTCATGGCTTCACGTTCCTGTTCAACTTCCGCGTTAGAGAGTCTTCCCTGCTCAGTGATTTGCAGCGATTTCGAAGCCCCTGTCTTCGGATCCGAAATGATGGCATCCATTCTCATGTTCTTGTCGTACTTGTAGACGACTTCTATCGGGTAATTGCGCGACTTGGGACCGTCGAGTTCGAGCACTGCCTTGCCTATCTCGGTGCAGTTGGCAGGGTCCCTGTCCTCACCCTGGAGCACCACCATCTCCACAATGCGCTGCCCGTCCTCGTGCACGTAGTAAGTCTCTTTCCGTTCAGCCGGCACAGGCGAGTTCTTGGCGATCATTATCTCGTTGATGTCCTCGCCCGTGGCCGAATCGACTAGGAGTATGCCATAGCTGTGGCTGGTCACATCCTCTATTTTCGTGTGGCGAAGCTTGCGCCCGGCATCGGTTAGGATGATATCCGGATCCCCCTGTTCGGCCAGGATTATTCCGGCATAGATCGCGGCCCCGTGCGCAATTGCCTCGTCAGGATTGATACTGACCGTCGGCTCCTTTCCTGAAGACTTGCCGATCAATTCCTGCACCGCAGGCATCCTTGTCATCCCGCCAACCAGGAGCACCTGGTCAATATCGTTCCAGGTCAGTTCGGCCGACTGCAGAACCGCATCGAGCAGAAGCTCAGACCTGCCCAGGAGATCTGCGGTCATCTCCTCAAACTGATTCCTGGAGAGCTCCACCGTGTGCCGTTCTCCTTGAGCACTGACTGCTATCTTTGCAGATTCGCGAATAGACAGTGCTTTCTTTGCCTCCTCAGCTCTCTGGCGCAGGTCCTGCAGGGACTCCAGGTCATCTAGGAGGTCGATTCCGTGCGCCTTCCTGAACTCCTCAGCACAGTACATGATGATTCGGTCGTCAAAATCCTTGCCGCCCAGCATGTGGTCGCCATCGGTCGCCACTACCCTGATTTTTCCCTCTTCAATCTCCAGGATCGTGACGTCAAAAGTCCCTCCTCCGAGGTCGTATACCATGATGCGCTGGTTGAGATCGGGGTTGCTCATCCCGTAGGCGAGTGCTGCCGCTGTGGGCTCGTTCACGATGGCAAGCACATTGAGCCCTGCGATCTTGCCCGCGTCCATCGTTGCCTGCCTCCTGGCATCGTCAAAGTAGGCCGGAACTGTTATGACCGCTGCGGGAAGCTCAGTCCCCAGGAGAGTCTGTGCATCTGTCACAAGCTTCTTGATGATCAATGCCGAAAGAGCCTCGGGGCGAAACTCCTTCTCGCCATGGATGAATACGTAGTCGGCGCTCCCCATCTGCCTTTTCACGAACTCGACTACATTGTCGGGATCGGCCACAGCGCTGTTCTTTGCGATTGTGCCGACTGTAAACTGATTCTCAGAATCGAACATGATCACTGAGGGGGTTATGCGCTCTCCTTCGCTGTTGGGGATTATCTCGGGTTTGCCGTAATCGTTGAGCACAGCAAGGCATGAAAAAGTCGTCCCAAGGTCTATGCCTACGGCTTTCATAAACTATCACACCTCCACACAAAATAGCCTACTGCAGCTCCTGTCTGGCCCTGGCTATCAGTGCTAACATGCGTTCAGCTTCTTGCCTTTTCGCGAGGTCTGGATGGTTGATTCTGGCCCGGTAAGTGTTGAACTGCTGAAGCAGCATCCGCTCCTTCTGCTTTCGGCTGGCAGACCTGGGAATGCCCAGCTGGCTCCATATATCTCCATGCCCTGTTCGCCCCTTCGGAGGAGGAGGGAGTGCGTCGGGGGTGGTAGGCTCCTCGCGTGGCCGCTCCTCAAACTGGCGAGGGCCGCCTGTGCTCGCCAATGAGAACACCAGCACCCTTTTCTTCCTGGCCAAAAGCTTGTCCCTGCAATAGATTCCCAGATTGCAATAGGCCTCGAAGTAGCCGACGCCTTCAAATCCAAATGCTTCATAGGGCATGAAAATTGCGAAATCATCGTATGTACTGGCCTTGTACGGAGGAGCAAAATCCTCCGCGGCACACGCATTGCCCGAGACATCGGTGTGATCGCGCAGTACGCCGCGTATAGGAGAATTGTCAGTATAGTAGAACCAGTAGATAATGGTCATCTCAGGGCTGGAGCCGGGAGAATATCCTCTCACTGTCATTGAAGAATGAATAACGAGTCCGTTTTTGCCTTCGACTGAGACGTCGAAGTCGGCCCAAACCTTATGTATTTCTGCAGTTGCCATTTTCCGCTCTCCCACTTGCGGCTAGTCCACTCTCATTCTGTCCATGAGCCGCTTCTTCTCTGCCACCTCAGAATCGGTCAGCCTGCCCCGCTGCGATATGTGGAGTTCGGCGCTTCTTCCAGTCTTCCTGTCTACCATATACGCATGTATCATCATGTTGGCATCGTACTCATATGTCACTTCCACCGGGTAGCCTTTCCGCACGGGCCGCTCGAAGACGAGCCTCGTCTCACCAATTGCCACGCAGTTTTCAGGGTCCCTGTCCTCACCCTGAAGGACCACAAAATCCACCGCTTCCTGCATATGAGAGACGGTATAGAAGCGGTCCACAACCCTGGCCGGGATCGGAGTGTTCTTCGCTATCATTATCTGGTTATACAGTTCACGCGTCATTACATCTGCCAGTATGATGCCGAAGGAGTGGGAAGTCACATCTGTTACTTTGGTCTTTGCAAGCCTTCGCCCCTCAGCGGTCTGGAGGATTCGCGCATCGCCGCGCTGCCCCATGATGATGCCTGCCTGCATCGCAGCGCCAATTGCAATAGCCTCGTCAGGATTTATGGCGCTATCAGGCACCTTGCCTGACATCGACTCCAGCATCTCCCGGACCATAGGCATTCTTGTGGAGCCTCCCACAAGAAGAATGGTGTCTATATCTTTCCATGAGGCTTTGGCATTTGCCAGAACAGACTCGACCAAAAGCCGAGTCCTCTGCAGAAGGTGTCCGGTAGCTTCCTCGAACTCATCACGGGTTATCTCGTATACCAAACGCTTGCCTGCGGCGCTGACGGTGATCTTCGCAGATCCAACAGTAGACAGAGTCTTCTTGGCAGCCTCAGCCTTTTGCCTCAAATCCATCTGGGTCTCCAGGTTATCCAGCAAGTCAACCCCGTGCTCTTTCTTGAAAGCTTCGTTCACAAGGATCATTACCTGGTCGTCGAAGTCGTTGCCGCCCAGCATATGATCGCCGTCGGTGGCAATGACCTTTATCTCGCCCCCTGACACATCCATGATCGTAACGTCGAAGGTGCCCCCGCCCAGGTCATACACGATTATCCTCTGGTTGGAAACGTCGTTGCCCAGCCCGTAGGCTAGTGCTGCGGCAGTAGGCTCATTGATTATCCTCAGCACATCAATGCCTGCAATCTTTGCGGCATTGAGCGTTGCTTGCCTGCGAACATCATCGAAATAGGCGGGAACTGTGATCACGGCATCAGAAATGGTCTCGCCCAAGATGGCTTCAGCATCCTGCACTAGCTTCTTGATGACCAGAGAGGAGATGTCTTCAGGCCCGTATTCCCGCTTGCCGTGGAGAAAAACGTAGTCCGCATTCCCCATCTGGCGCTTGATGAATTCCACAACATTGTATGGATCGGTGACAGCAGCATTCTTCGCCACCCGGCCCACGGCAACAGAATCATCGTCACAAAAATGCACAACAGAAGGCGTTGTCCTTTCGCCTTCTGCGTTAGGCACAATTTCTGCCTTTCCATACTCGTTCAAAACACCCAGAGTCGAGAAAGTAGTTCCCAGGTCAATCCCTACCGCTCGGCCCATCTAGTCATCCATCCCTTCCTCGCCATTCCCGCTTGAGCGGGCAACTACGACCATCTGATGGCGGAGAACCTTGTGGCCCTTGACAAAACCGTCCTTCACCACTCTGACGACTTTGCCGTCCTCTTCGGGACTGCCCGCGTCCTCAACGTAGAGCGCACGCTGGCACCTGGGGTCAAAAGTGTCGGATTCGGAGGAAATAGGCTCTATGCTCCGCCTGTAGAGGACCTCAAGCACCTCTTCCAGGACGTATTCCAAACACTTGCGGGCAACTTCGTTCTCGGGCGCCTGAACGTCATCCCGCACAATGTAGCTCTTTACGTTGTCATAGAGCAAAATCAGATCGGTGTAGACCTCCTTCATTCGCCGTTCCACAAAATCGTTCTTGAACATATCAAGCTCCTCGTAGAGCTTGTTGAAGGCTTTGTCCTTCCCTTCGTCATACTGGATCTTCTCTTCAAACATGGAGATGAGTGCATCCAGCTTCTCATGAATGCACGGGCTTGGGGAGGCTACAGAGCCAACCTCATCTTCTTCTACGAGATCCTCAGAAACGTCCACTCCGATTCCCCTTTCCCAA
>LSQX01064818.1_pt1 | contig 17648 bp, 11 predicted proteins | sample 654561 | NCBI WGS metagenome assembly LSQX01 (sample SAMN04489861, study PRJNA283612) | anaerobic digester metagenome | isolation source: 4 biogas reactors fed with cattle manure at either 37C or 55C with and... | place: Denmark: Kongens Lyngby | collected 2014
TATGGTGGGAAGGCATCGGAACCGATGCTCCAGATCATTTAATTGACTGGCATGGTAATGACTGGACACCAGATTCCAAGGCACCTGCTGCTCATCCTAATGCTAGATTTACTGCACCGGCAAGCCAGTGCCCTGTTATAGCTAATGAATGGGAGGATCCCGCAGGAGTACCCATAAGTGCTATCTTAATCGGTGGACGTAGGCCCAGCACTATTCCTTTGGTTAATGAGAGCTTTGATTGGGAGCATGGGGTATTCCTAGGTTCAATTATGGGTTCAGAGATAACCGCAGCTGCTATCTCTGATAGTATCGGTAAGGTACGTCGTGACCCCTTTGCCATGCTTCCTTTCTGTGGATATCATATCAGCGATTATTTACAGCATTGGATTAATATTGGTAAGAGCTCTGATGCGGATCATTTACCTAAGATTTTCTACGTTAACTGGTTCCGTAAGGATAAAGACGGAAGATGGTTATGGCCTGGATTTGGTGACAACAGCCGTGTGCTTAAGTGGGTTGTTGAAAGAACCAGCGGTACTGGTGAGGCTGTAAAGACACCTATTGGTTATTTACCAGCAAAGGGTGCTATCGATACCTCTGGTCTTGATGTCAATGAGGCTGATATGGACGAGCTTCTTCATGTCTATAAGGATCAGTGGCTTACAGAGGTTGCTTCTATAAGACAGCATTATGTAGTCTATGGAGAAAAGCTTCCTAAGGAGCTTGTTAAGCAGCTGGATGCATTAGAAGCCAGACTAAATTCATAATATTCTTACTAGAAAATAAATATGTTATAATGAATAGAGTTTAGCAGATTATATATTTATAATTTGCTAAGCTCTTTTTATAATTTGTATTTGTGTTACTAATATGCTTATGATAAAATTATTCCAAGTGAAACATATAATCAGCTATTAGGCTTCATTAATTGAGGCTAGACAGAGTCAGGAGGGTAAAACCTCCGTTATAAGCAACTTAATTTTAATATTTAACTAGGAGGTTTAGTATGCAGAAAATTCGAATAGGCATATTAGGATACGGTAATCTGGGTAAGGGTGTAGAGATAGGTATAGCTCAGAATAAGGATATGGAGCTGGTTGGAGTCTTTACAAAAAGAACACCTGATACAGTTGAGACAGTAACAAAAGATACCAAGGTATATCATGTTGATGAAGCAAAGAATATGACCGATATAATAGATGTAATGATTTTATGCGGAGGCAGCAAGTCAGATATTCCTGTTCAGGGACCAGAATTTGCAGCTATGTTTAATACAGTGGACGCATATGATACTCATGCAAAAATCCCGGAGTATTTCGATGCAGTTAATCAGGTGGCTTTACAGGCTAAAAAGACCTGTGTCATTGCAACCGGTTTTGATCCAGGACTATTTTCCTTAAATCGTCTATATGGTGAGGCGGTTCTTCCTGAGGGGAAAAATTATACTTTCTGGGGTAAGGGTATAAGTCAAGGACATTCTGATGCAATACGAAGGGTAGATGGAGTATTGGATGCGAGACAATATACTATTCCTATAAAAGAAGCCCTAAACAAGGTAAGAGAGGGAGAAATGCCAAAGCTTTCCACAAGGCAGAAGCATCTTCGTGAATGCTTTGTGGTAGCTAGTGAGGGTGCTGACCTTAGTTGGATTGAGAATGAGATTAAGACAATGCCTGATTATTTTAGAGACTATGATACAGTAGTGCATTTTATATCCCAAGAGGAGCTAGACAGGGAGCATAGCAAGCTTTTCCATGGCGGATTTGTATTTCAAAGTGGAAGGACAGGCTTAAATAATGAGAATGCCCATATTATTGAATATAGCTTAAAGCTTGATTCTAATCCGGATTTTACTGCTAATGTACTACTAGCTTATGCAAGGGCAGTGTATCGTATTAATAGGGAGGGCAGCTACGGTGCTAAGACTGTATTTGATATTGCACCAGCATACCTATCTATAAAATCAGGTGAGGAACTAAGAAGAACCCTGTTATAAAGATTGGCACAAGTTAATAAGAAATATATTATTACCTATATTGATACAAGAAGATCTAGCCAATATACGAAGGAGGAATCATGTCAAAGATCGGTGGTATTTCAAACATACAGTCTGCGGACTATGATATCAGGAACAGTAAATTAAATCAGACAGACAAGGAGAATTTTGCATCCTATATGGAGAAAAGTACAAGTCTGGATGATATATTCGAGCGGGCCTCTATAAAATATAATGTTCCTCTTAACCTATTAAAGGCCATCGGAAAAGCTGAATCTGATTTTAATCCCAATGCAGTATCAAAGTCAGGAGCTCAGGGTGTTATGCAGCTTATGCCTGGTACAGCTGCAGATTTGGGTGTCACAGACTCTTTTGATCCAGAACAAAACATAATGGGAGGGTCAAAATACATTTCTGATTTATTAAAACGATATGACGGTGATACAAAGCTTGCCTTAGCAGCTTATAATGCAGGAATGAATAATGTGAAGAAATACGGAGGAATTCCTCCCTTTAAAGAGACACAGAACTATGTGGTCAAGGTTATGAAATATATGGAAGAGGATTTTACAGCCGGCACAGTTAAGGCTACAGGCAGTAAGCAACCTGGGGCTGTGAGAGCGGCTAGTACTAGCCTACCTATTGGGACTGTTCCCAATTGGCATACCCCGCCTGCTTTTCCAACAGGGAAACTAAGTACGGATAATATATCGGATATGTTGGATTTATTATTTTCATATAATGACTATATGAAATTTCTTGATATATATATGGATAGGAAAGTTGACTAAGCCTAATTATTGTAGGCAAGAAATTATCATTTCGGATAGTAAAAGTATGTCCTAGGTACGAAATATGCCACAGGAGGATGATTTCTTGTGGCTTTTTTATGTAATTTGTATTTTGCCAGCAAAGCTGTCCGCGCTTTGCAAAGCTTGCAAGCAAGCTTACAGAGTTTTGCAAGCGAAACTCTATCTTATTACCATAAAGGAGGTAAGGCATCTATGTCACAGATTACAGTGAATGATTTATCTTTTAGCTATGATAAAGCATATGATATGATATTTGAAAATGTCAGCTTTCAGATTGATACAGATTGGAAACTGGGCTTTATAGGTAGGAATGGTAGAGGTAAAACTACCTTTCTAAATCTACTACTGGGCAAATACGAATACAGAGGAAGTATATCAGCTTCTGTTAATTTTGATTATTTTCCGTTTGATATAGAGCATGAAGATAGAATAACAATGGACCTTATCAAGGATATTATTGCTCCCTTTAGAGCATGGGAGAGGGAGATGGAGCAATGTATAATTAGGGATCAACAGTATATTAAGGAAAGCCATGTAGCTAATGGTAGTTATAATTCTGAATTAGAATCAGAGGATTCTGGTATTTCTCATCATATGGACAGATATGGAGAGCTGCAGGAGCTATATCAGAAACACGATGGATATATAATAGAGGAACTAATTGAAAAGGAGCTTGGAAAGCTTAGAGTTGATTTATCGGTTCTTTTTAGACCATTTGTTACCTTAAGCTTTGGAGAGCGTACAAAGATTATGCTTGCCGCTCTGTTTCTAAAGAAGAATAATTTTCTCTTAATTGATGAGCCTACCAACCATCTAGATATGGAGGGAAGAGAGGTTCTAGCAGATTATTTACTGACTAAAGGCGGCTTTATTCTTGTGTCTCATGACAGGGCATTTCTAGATAAATGTATTGATCATGTTCTTTCGATCAACAAGACAAATATAGAGGTGCAGAAAGGAAATTTCTCATCCTGGTATCATAATAAAACCTTAAATGATAATTATGAAATTGAAAGAAACAAGCAGCTTAAAAAGGAGATTGCTTCTCTATCTGAGGCAGCTAGAAGGACAGCGGGATGGTCATACAAAATCGAAGCATCGAAAATCGGAAGCCATGTAGGTGACAGAGGATTTGTTGGACATAAGTCTGCTAAGATGATGAAAAGAGCCAAGGCTATTGAAAGCAGAAAGCTAGATGCTATAGAGGATAAGAGGGGACTGCTTAAGGATATTGAACAGACAGATTCCTTGAAAATGAATTTATTGTCCTTCCATAGTAAAAGATTGATAGAGCTTGAAGATGTTAGTTTATTCTATGATAATAATGAAATAGCATCAAATATAAACCTGCTTGTAAGGGCTGATGACAGAATAGCTATTAGAGGTGCGAATGGATCAGGAAAATCCACCTTACTCAAGCTACTTCTTGGTAAGGATATAAGATATACCGGTAATGTCTTTGTTGCTAAGGGACTTAATATATCCTATGTATCACAGGACACCTCCTATCTTGATGGCTCATTAACAGATTTTACAGAGAAATATGGATTGGATGAAACGATATTTAAGACCGTGCTTAGACAGATGGACTTTGAGAGAGACCAGTTTGATAAGGACATTAGTGACTTTAGTCAGGGGCAGAGAAAGAAGGTTTTACTAGCAAAAAGTCTTTCAGAGCCTGCGCATTTATTTTTATGGGATGAGCCCTTGAATTTTATAGATGTATTTTCGAGAGTACAGATAGAAGAGCTGATAATGGATTTTTGCCCAACCTTAGTATTCATAGAGCATGATAGAGCTTTTACTGAGAACATAGCTACTAAGGAAATTAATTTAATATAAAGAAGAAGAGGTTAACAAATGATCAAAACTATTATACTAGATATCGGTAATGTATTGGCCAGCTTTGACTATATTTCTTATATGAGGGGGATGGGCTTATCGGATGACTTTATAAAAAGACTTAGTAAAGCTACGGTAGAGAATATATTGTGGAAAGAAATTGACAGGAGTGACAGTGACATCATAGATGAGCACATAATTACTGAATTCATAGCTGAGGATCCAGAGATTTCTGATGAGATAAGGACATTTCTCAATAATAGTTATGAAATTGTTGAGGAGTATGACTATGCCTCTGATTTTATACGTGGCTTGAAAAGGGCTGGTTATCCTGTATATCTATTATCTAATTATGGTAAAGCAAATTTTAAATATGCCAAAGATAATTTCGATTTCTTTAAATATGTGGACGGTGGTCTTATATCATATGAAGCCGGTTATGTGAAGCCTGAAGTAGGAATATTTAAAGCCTTTATTGATAAGTATAAGATAATACCTTGGGAGGCAGTATTCTTAGATGATATGAAAGGGAATGTAGAGGCGGCTTCTGAATTTGGGTTTCATACAGTACATTTTAAGAGTTTAGAACAAGCAATAGAAGAGCTTAAAATTCTTGGCGTAAGGATATAGAAATTAATATAAGATTATATAAATACCTGGATTATTAGCTTATTAATAAACCTAATAACAGACATAATCAGAAAAGAATAGCCTGAAAACTCACGTAAATGCGAGATTTCGGGCTATCTTTTTATGTTCTATTAGGCTTTCTTTTTGGCCTTTTTTACGACCTCAGGCTCAGGCATCATGGGTTTAAGCGATGGTACCGTGGTGCCTATATCTGCCTTCTTCTTTTTCTTTACTTCTTTTTTTATATCCCTGTTCGCCATATTTACGCCTCCTAACCATTCTTCATAGTAATATTATAGATTCTTCTATCGATTTCGTCTAGTAGAATTTGTCCTGAATGAAATTAATTTATATGTACATAATACATAAGTATGTAAGATTTCTAGTGAATCATAAAAACACTTTATTGCAGCAGGAGTAAGAAAATGACTAAGACTTATATGGGAATCGATATCGGATCAACTACTGTAAAAATAGTTGTCTTGGAAGATAAAAAGTTGATTTATCAATCGTACGAGAGGCATTATTCTGATATGACAAATACCCTTGTTAGGATGATTACAGATTGCTATATGGAGCTTGGGAATTTACGATGTAGTGTAACCATAACAGGCTCCGGAGGATTGTCCGTTTCAGAATGGCTTAATCTACCCTTTGTACAGGAGGTGGTAGCATGTACATGTGCTGTAAAGGAATATATTCCGCTGGCGGATGTGGTTATAGAGCTGGGTGGTGAGGATGCTAAGATAACATACTTTAAGGGAGCCATCGAGCAAAGAATGAACGGAAGCTGTGCCGGGGGTACGGGAGCATTTATAGATCAGATGGCTGTGCTTCTAAATACCGATGCAGCAGGACTTAATGAATATGCCAAGGGAAGTAAGGTTATATATCCTATAGCTTCAAGGTGTGGTGTATTTGCAAAGACAGACGTACAGCCCCTTATAAATGAAGGGACAAGAAAAGAGGATATAGCTGCCTCCATATTCCAAGCTGTGGTTAATCAGACTATCGGGGGGTTGGCATGTGGTAAGCCTATCAGGGGAAGGGTTGCATTTCTTGGAGGACCTTTCTTTTTCCTATCTGAGCTTAGAAAGCGTTTCGTGATAAGCCTTAAGGATTCATGCAGAGAGGCAATATGTCCCGAGAACTCCCAGCTGTATGCAGCCATGGGTGCCGCCCTATGGGGACAGAGTAAGAAGCCTCTAACATTAGGGGAGCTTTATAATAAGGCAGGTAAAATAACAAACAGAAGAGATGAGGATATTGTTACACTAACCCCATTATTTATAGACAAAGAACAGTACCATGCCTTCAAGGCGAGGCATGAAAAGTCTACGGTTAAGACAGGGAATTTATCTGATTATAAAGGAAAGACATACCTGGGTATTGATGCCGGCTCAACCACCACTAAGGCTGTGCTTATGGGGGAAGAGGGTGAGATCCTATATTCCCATTATTCGAGAAATGAAGGCAATCCACTTATGAAGCTGGTATCAATCCTTAAGGATTTATACAATAGGCTTCCTCAAGGGGTAAATATAACAAAATCTACAGTAACCGGATATGGTGAAGCCTTGATTAAAGCGGCCTTACATGTGGACTTTGGTGTGATTGAAACCATTGCTCATTATAAGGCGGCAGAGTTCTTTCAACCAGGGGTAGAATTCATCTTGGATATTGGTGGTCAGGATATGAAATGCCTAAAAATTAAAAACAATGCAATTGACTCTATTCTTCTTAACGAGGCCTGTTCCTCCGGATGCGGGTCATTTTTAGAAAGCTTTGCTTCCTCTCTTAACATACCTGTAGAGAAATTTTCAAAGCAGGGATTATATGCAAAAGCACCGGTGGATTTGGGAACCAAGTGTACTGTATTTATGAATTCCAAGGTAAAGCAGGCACAAAAGGAAGGGGCTGATGTGTCCGATTTGTCGGCTGGTCTAGCCTATTCAGTTATAAAAAATGCTCTCTACAAGGTCATAAAGGTAAGAAATGAAAAGGACCTTGGTGAAAAAATAGTGGTACAGGGTGGGACTTTTTATAATGACGCTGTACTTAGGGCAATGGAGCTTATATTGGGTAGAAGGGTAATCCGTCCAAAGATTGCAGGATTAATGGGAGCTTACGGGGCAGCACTATACTCTAAGGAGCATGAGTTTTTTATGGAGGTTAATAGTGAGCATACAGAAAAGGATAATAATAGAGAAATTGAAGATGGAAAGGTTAGTAAAGAGGAAAAGCTGTCCTCAATATTATCAAAGGAAGCTCTAATGAATTTTGATATGAGCTCATCCAGTAGAAGATGTGAGAGATGTACTAATCACTGCCTCTTAACTGTAAATTCATTTTCTAGCGGAGAAAGCTTTATCAGCGGTAATAGATGTGAAAGGGGAAGCGGACAAGAAGAAAGTAAGGAGAAGAAGCCTCCTAATCTTTATGATTATAAATACCGCAGAACCTTTAGATATAATCCTTTGTCTTTATCCGAGGCGAGGCGAGGTGTTATAGGGATTCCTAGGGTCCTTAATATGTATGAGAACTATCCCTTATGGTTTACACTGCTTACCGGTCTAGGCTTTAGAGTTATACTCTCACAGCATTCCAATAAAAGCATATATGAAAAGGGATTGGAGACTATTCCCTCCGAATCAACCTGTTATCCTGCTAAGCTATGTCATGGGCATATCCTAAGTCTTATAGAAAAAGGGATAGATACTATATTTTATCCTTCGATAGTATATGAAAAGAAAGAATATAAGGATGCTAATAACCACTATAATTGCCCAATTGTTATATCCTATCCTGAGGTTGTTAAGAACAATATTGATGAAATTAAAGTCGAGAAGATTAAAATTATTGCACCTTTTTTATCTCTGGATAACGAAAGGGTACTTGCAAAAAGATTAGTCGATGTATTTAAGGAATACGATGTGACCATAAAGGAAGCAAAGGAAGCTGTAAAAGCTGCATATATGGAAAGAGAAAGCTATAGGCAGGATATTAGACAAAAGGGAGAGGAGACCTTAGACCTTCTAAGAAAAAATAACAAGAGAGGCATAATTCTTTGTGGTAAGCCTTATCATGTGGACCCAGAGATAAATCATGGTATAGCCGAGCTAATATCTTCTTATGGACTGGCTGTGCTGACTGAGGACAGTGTTGCTCATCTGGTCGATCTTGATTTTAAGCTTCGGGTAGTGGATCAATGGACATATAACTCTAGACTTTATCGTGCTGCTTATCTTGCAACCATGGAAGCTCATTTAGAGCTTGTTCAGCTTAATTCCTTTGGATGCGGTCTGGATGCGGTAACCTCCGACCAGATAGGTGAGATTTTATCGTCAGTCGGTAAAATATATACAATGCTAAAGATAGATGAGGGTAACAATCTTGGGGCTGCAAGGATTAGAATACGCTCGCTTATTGCTGCCATAGAGGAGAGAGAACGAAAGGGTTATCAGCCTAAGAAAGAAGAAATTTGCTATCAAATCCCCTTATTTACTAAGGCAATGCGAAGTACACATACCATTCTAGCTCCACAGATGGCACCTATACATTTTGAATTGCTAAAGGAAGCGGCATGGATGAGCGGTTATAGGATGGAAATACTACCTGCTATGGACCGTTCGGCTGTGGACGAAGGCTTAAAATATGTCAATAACGATGCATGCTATCCAGCGGTAATAATGGTAGGACAGATTGTGCAGGCATTAAAATCTGGATTATATGATCCTAAAAAAACCTCGGTGATTATTACTCAAAGCGGTGGAGGTTGTAGGGCGACAAATTATATGGCCTTATTAAAGCTAGGTCTTAAGCAGGCTGGATTTCCACATATCCCTTTGATATCCGTCAATACTGTGGGTCTTGATAAGCAGCCTGGCTTTAGATATTCTATTGGATTGTTAAATAGGTGTTTAATAGCACTTATTTATGGGGATCTATTTATGAGGGTTCTTTATAGGACAAGACCCTATGAAAGGTTTCCGGGGTCGGCTAATATTTTGTATGAGAGATGGATGGATATAGCTAAGGACAATGTCAGGGATTGCTCTTATAGAACATTTAGAGCAAATATTAAAGCAATAGTCAGAGATTTTGACAGACTAGAATTATTGGATATTAAAAAACCCAGGGTTGGTATAGTAGGAGAAATTCTGGTGAAATATCATCCCACAGCCAATAACGACATAGTGGGTATCATTGAAGAGGAAGGAGCAGAGGCTGTTGTACCTGATCTTATGGATTATCTCTTATATTCTTCTTATAATGCACGATTCAGATACAAATATCTTGCCGGGAAGAAACTAAATAAAAGCCTTGGTAATCTTGCAGGAGATTACATGCAGGGCTTTAGAAAAACCATGGGAAAAGAGCTTGAAAAAAGCGAAAGATTTCACCCTCCCACGCCTATAGGTGAGATGGCTGATCTGGCGTCCAAAATACTATCTCTTGGGAATCAGACAGGGGAGGGTTGGCTTGTTACTGCTGAAATGATTGAATTCATTGAACAGGGAACAGAAAATATTATCTGTGTACAGCCCTTGGCATGTCTGCCTAACCATGTAACGGGAAAGGGGATGATTAAGCCTGTAAAGGAGCTTTATCCCTTTGCTAATATTGTTCCAATTGATTACGACCCTGGAATATCGGCTGTAAATCAGCTAAACAGAATAAAGCTCATGCTCTCTAATGCATTTAAGACCATAGACAAGTAAGCAGGCAGACTATTATTAAGTCTTACAGGGTGCGCACGATACCTCTAAAGTAGACAGGGTAAATAGCCAGATCTACTTTGGAGGTTTTTTTGCTATGTCGGATAGGCTTTAACTTCGCCCACCTGGCTTTCTTGACATTATATTAGTACGAATGATAAGATTATATTCGTATCAAAAATTCAATCCTAGGGAGGATTAAGATTGAAGAGAGTATTTGCATATTTAAAGCCATATTATTTTAGAATGTCTATAGGATTAACAATAAAAGTGCTGGGTACCTTCATGGATCTTGGTCTTCCATGGGTACTGGCTTTTATCATAGATGATATTATTCCATTTAATAGAATTAATTTAATTTTGTTATGGGGATTAGTAATGATTGCTCTATCTATTGGAGCAAGGACCTTTAATGTTATAGCAAATCGTATGGCAGCTAAGGTGGCAAGAGATACAACCGAGGCTCTTAGACATGATCTGTTTCAGAAGATATTAAGTCTTTCAGGAAAGCAATTAAATTATTTTACCGTTCCATCTCTTGAAGCTAGAATGACTACTGATACATATAATATTCATCATATGATAGGTATGATGCAAAGAATTGGTGTAAGGGCACCTATTATATTAATTGGCGGCATCATTATAACAAGTACACTGGAGCCAGTACTTACATTGATTCTAGTAGCTGTTCTACCATTTCTATCAATTATAGTTTATATAGTTTCAAAGAAAGGAATACCCTTATACACTAAGCTTCAGGAAACCACCGACAGAATGACCAGAGTTGTAAGAGAAAATATTACAGGAGTCAGGGTTATCAAAGCTCTATCTAAGGGTAAATACGAGAAGGATAGGTTCTTTACTGTAAATCAGGATGTCGTGGATAAGGAGATAGAAGCTGGCACCTTGATGGCTGTCACAAATCCCACTATGAACTTTTTGCTTAACATGGGATTAACACTGGTTGTAGTAGTAGGGGCTTACAGAGTCGATGGTGGAGCATCGGAGCCAGGAAAAATCGTGGCATTTTTATCATATTTTATGATTATGCTTCATGCAGTCATGGCTATAACAAGAGTATTTATAGTACTTTCCAGAGCAACTGCTTCCGCAATACGTATTGAAGAGGTGCTTGATACAGAGGAGGATTTGGAGGAGATGGATATAGAACCTAGGAAATCCGACTATCATATAGAGTTTGAAAATGTAAGCTTTTCCTATGCTACAGAGCCCTGTATAACAGATGTCAGCTTTGGCATAAAGAAGGGAGAAAGCTTAGGTGTTATCGGTTCAACAGGCTCAGGCAAGACCACGCTTATACATTTACTTATGCGTTTTTATGATGTGGCTAGCGGTAGCATAAGAATTAAGGGAGAGGATATAAGGAGTCTTGATAAACAAGCTCTTAGAAAGAAATTTGGTGTGACCTTTCAAAATGACGTGCTTTTTGCAGATACTATCTATGAGAATATTAACCTTGGCAGGGGACTTACCCTAGAGCAAGCTAAGGATGCGACAGTAGATGCGCAAGCGGCTTCCTTTATAAGCGAATATGAGGAGCGGCTAGACTTTAAGCTAGCAATTAGGGGAAGCAATCTAAGCGGAGGTCAGAAGCAGAGGCTACTAATCTCTAGAGCTCTGGCAGGAAATCCGGAAATACTTATCCTTGATGATTCATCCAGTGCCCTGGATTATAAGACGGATTCTATGCTTAGAAAAGCTATCAGTGAAAAACATAAGGATACCACCAGTATTATTATAGCTCAGAGGATTAGCTCTGTGATGAAGCTTGATAATATATTGGTACTTGAGGATGGCCAGATGGCCGGCTATGGAAACCATGAAGAATTACTTGAAACCTGTGATGTATATCAGGAGATATATCAATCGCAGTTTGAAGCATAAATAAATGTTTTTATAATTATAATTCAGAGTTAAATGAAAGATGAAGACATAGAAAATGAGGTGAAAATATGGCAGCGGCTCCAGGGGGACACCGTAGAATAAGTGAAAAGAATGATAAACCAAAGGATACAAAATATGTCCTTAGAGGGCTTTGGTATTATGTATCTCATTACAGAGTTCATTTAATTATTGCCATATTACTAACACTGGGAAGCAATATTTTTGCGTTAATTGGACCCATGCTATCAGGCCTAGCTATAGATTCCATCGAGCCCGGTGAGGGTATGGTTATATTTGAAAAAGTATTTTATTATGCAAAATGGATGGTACTTTTCTATATTGCTTCTTCCATTCTATCTTATATATTATCCATTCTAATGATTAGGTTAAGTCAGAAGATAGTACAGAAAATGAGAGAGGATGTATTTACTAAGCTAGTGGAGCTTCCTATAAGCTACTTTGACAAGCATCAGGTCGGTGATATAATCAGTAAATTTTCTTATGATATCGATACAATTAACACCTCATTATCATCAGATGTAATTCAAATATGTGCCAGTACGATTACAGTAGTAGGCTCACTTCTTATGATGATTATAATTTCTCCTACACTTGTACTTGTAATGCTTGTGACCATTCCTCTTTCCTTACTATATACCAGATATATGGCCAGAAAGGTTCGTCCTTTATTTCGCAGAAGATCAGCAAAACTAGGAGAGCTTAACGGATTTGTTGAGGAGATGGTATCAGGCCAAATGACTATCAAGGCTTATGCCGCAGAGAATGCAGTAATAAAACGTTTTGATAATATCAATAAGGAGACAGTAGATGCTCATTATAAGGCAGAATATTATGGGAGCATGACTGGACCTACGGTCAATTTCATTAACAACCTTTCTCTATCCTTAATAACTGTGTTTGGGGCTATTTTATTCCTAGTGGGCAGAATGAGCTTAGGTAATATATCATCCTTTGTACAATACAGTCGCAAATTTTCGGGTCCAATTAATGAGACTGCCAATATAATCAGTGAGCTCCAGTCAGCCATGGCCGCTGCCGAGAGGGTATTTAAGCTTATGGAAGAGTCGCCAGAGCTTCCTGACAAAGAGGATGCTGTAGAGCTAACTGATATAGAGGGAAATGTTAATTTAGAGGGAGTGTCATTCGGATATCTTAGGGATAGGATTATTATTAAAAATCTTTTCTTACATGCAATACCAGGGAGTCTTACTGCCATAGTTGGGCCTACTGGAGCAGGAAAAACAACGATTATCAATCTACTTATGAGATTTTATGATATATGGGACGGCAACATATACGTGGATGGAAATGAGACAAGAGATGTAACAAGAAAGAGTCTTCGTAAATCCTATGCCATGGTGCTACAGGATACCTGGATGTTTTCAGGAAGTATATTTGATAATATTGCATACGGTAAGGAAGATGCCACTATGGAAGAGGTTGTAGAAGCTGCAAAAATGGCAGGTATTCATTCCTATATCAGACGACTACCCGATGGATATAAGACTATAATCAATGAGGATGGAATGAATATTTCCAAGGGGCAGAAGCAGCTGCTTACCATAGCAAGAGCCATGCTTCTTGATGCCAAGATGCTTATACTCGATGAGGCTACCTCAAATGTTGACACCAGAACAGAACTTAAGATACAAAAGGCTATGCGAAGGCTTATGGAAGATAAGACCTGCTTTGTCATAGCCCACAGACTTTCAACCATACAGGGGGCAGACAATATACTCGTTATTGACCAGGGAGACATAGTAGAACAAGGAACCCATAAGGAGCTTATGGATAAGAAGGGATTTTATTATAAGCTTTATCATTCTCAATTCGAGTAGTTTGGTGCCAGGCACCATAACGATGCACCATTACAAAGATGTTACAAGCTTTTGAAGAAGTCTGGATAGGATATATTAACACATTCGGGATTAAGAATTTGAGTATCTCCTTCGGCAGCAAGGCCTGCGATTGTGAAGGCCATGGCTATTCTATGATCCATTTTACTATCTATGGTGGCGCCATGAAGTGGGTTGCCGCCTTTTATAATCATGCCATCATAGGTTGCTCTAATATCGGCTCCCATAGCAGATAAATTATTCACAATCACCTCTATACGGTTAGATTCTTTAACCTTTAATTCTTCGGCATTTTTAATAATTGTCTTACCTTTAGCAAAACAGGAGAGAACTGCGATTATAGGGATTTCGTCTATCAGGGTTGGGATTATACTTCCGCTGATTTCTATGCCCTTAAGATTACTGTGTCTGACAAAAATATCAGCTACCGGTTCACCGCCGTCTTTTCTTATATTTTCAAGACTTATATCAGCCCCCATCATCTGACACACTCTTATTATGCCATCACGGGTGGGATTAATACCTACATTCTTTATCAATAGTTCGGAGTTAGGTACTATAAGAGCTGCCACGATAAAATAAGCAGCCGAGGAAATATCTCCGGGGATATTTAGTCTTCGTCCAGTAAGCCTTGGCCTTGGCAGAAGAGAAGCCGTGTTACCTACTACAGTAACCGAAGCCCCAAACTCAGATAACATGAGCTCTGTATGATTTCTTGATAAAGCAGGTTCAGTGACCTTGGTTTCTTTATCTGCATAAAGACCTGCTAGAAGGACACAGGATTTTACTTGCGCAGAGGCAACAGGTGACTGATAATGTATGCCTCTTAAAAAATGGTTTGTATCAATGCTAAGCAGAGAATCTTTATCCGAGCAATTTATTTTCAAAGGTGCTTTTAAATCATTATTAGCACTTATAATATCAGCACCCATCTGTTCTAGAGGAGTGAGTATTCTTCCCATGGGTCTCTTTCTTATAGAGGAATCACCGGTTATAGTGGAGGAGAATTTCTGACCACACAATATTCCCGAAAGTAAGCGTATGGTAGTCCCGCTGTTTCCTACATTCAATATATGATTAGCAGGTGTGCTAAGACCATCAAGGCCCTTACCATGTATGGTTACCCTATGGGAGCTTGATTCAAGATCAATGAGTATGCCAAGACTCCTAAAGCATGAGATGGTTGAAAGACAATCATCTCCCATTAGGAAATTCTCAACTTCTGTAATTCCTTCTGACAATGCTCCCAGCATGATAGCCCTATGAGATATGGATTTGTCTCCGGGAACAGTCATACTTCCTTTTATTGGACCCTTTTTTTTAATAATCATATTATGCTCCTAAAGTATTAGATTATAGTTATGCAGACTAAACTCGATGTCCCTTAGACTAATAGCAAATCTAAGGGGATCATCTTTCATACACATGATAATTGCAGCTACTAAGAAGGTCTTTTGCTTCACTTTCTGACTTATCATCATAGAATTCTATTCTAAGTACACCTTCTTCAAATTCCCTGTTATGGATAATACCAATATTCTTTATAGAGATATGATTATTTGCCAGTAAAGTAGCTATGTTAGCTATAGAGCCAGCTTCATCTACTACGTCAATATATACTTCAAATATCCTGTGAATTAGACCTATAGATTTATTAGGGATACTGCTTCTGTATTCACCAGCTCTATCAAACATCTTATATAGATAATCCCCATCCATTGTATCTAGAGCATCAGAAGTATTTTTTAGGGATTCGATATATTGGTCTAATATACTTTTGATGACATTTGAGTTAGTAAGGCAGATATTTTGCCACATCTTTGGTGAGGAGGAGGCAATTCTGGTTATATCCTTAAAGCCTCCCGCTGCAAGCTGCTTCATTTTCTCAGATACATCGTCTGATTCCTTTATAAGATTCACTAGCTGAGCTGCTATGATATGCGGCAGATGACTTATGGCTGCAGTGATTTCATCATGCTCTGTGGGTGAAAGGATAATAGGAAGTGAGCCCATTTCCTTAACAAGGTCATGAAGTACATTCAACTTATCACATGGTGTGCTTACAGTTGGTGTTAGAATATAGTAAGCATTCTCAAGCAGTAAGGCATAGGAGCTAGAGTAACCAGTTTTTTCAGAGCCGGTCATAGGATGCCCTCCTATAAATACATCTTGCATCTGAAGGTCTATTGAAGCTTCATGTATATTACCCTTAACACTTCCGACATCGGTTATAATACAGGATTGCTTTATAATATACTTTAATCTTGATAAATATGAGATATTAGCTAATACAGGCGCACAAAGAAATATAATATCACAATCAGGAAAGCCTGATGTAAGCTCATCGGTTACATAATCAAGGATTCCATCAGAAAGTGCTTCTTCTAAATCGCTGCTAGGTGGATTATTATGGTAATCATAGGCATAGATTTGAGTATTTGGACGGTTGGCTTTAATTGCTCTTGCAATAGAGCCCCCTATTAACCCGAAGCCTATAAAGCCTATTTTATTTATACTAAAGTCCATGTTCATGAAACCTCCTAGATAAAAACTAATATATATCTTATTATAACTTCTTTCCTAACAATGTTACAAGGGGGCGAAGCTCTTCTGTTAAGACTTCAAACTGATCAAATGACAGGGATTGAGGTCCGTCACTTAATGCGGTGGAAGGGTCAGGATGAGTCTCTATCATAAGTCCGTCGGCACCAGCTGCAACTGCGGCCATTGAAAGGGGCTTCACATAATCCCTGACACCGGTAGCATGACTAGGATCAACTATAATTGGTAGATGACTCTTCGCCTTAATTGCCGGAACGGCACTTATATCCAAAGTGTTTCTGGTAGCTGTTTCAAATGTTCGAATGCCTCTCTCACAAAGAACTACGTTAGGATTTCCCTCGGCAATAATATATTCTGCAGCATTTAGCCATTCATCGATGGTCGCGGATAATCCACGCTTAAGAAGGACTGGGAGATCTGTTTTTCCTGCTTCCTTAAGGAGATAGAAGTTCTGCATATTTCTTGCGCCAATTTGAAGCATATCAACATATTTAACGGCTGATTCTATAGCATCAAGGCTTGTTACCTCACATACTACAGGAAGACCTGTCTCCTCCCTGGCTTCCTTCATATAGGAAAGACCCTCCTCCTCTAGCCCCTGAAAAGCATAGGGAGAGGTTCTTGGCTTGTAGGCACCTCCTCTAAGAATATGAGCACCAGCCTTTTTTATTGCATGGGCGGTTGCAAGCAGTTGTTGTCTGCTTTCCACTGCACAGGGACCCGACATAATAACCGTGGTGTCACCGCCTATAGTAACATTTCCTACATTTACTATGGTAGGATCTGGATGGAACTTTTTATTAGCAAGCTTATAGCTTTCGGTTACATAGACAATTTTGTCTACTTCATCATAGATGGCAAGGTTCTGGTCCATAAGCTTGGCTTTATCTCCGACAACACCGATGATAGTTACCTCGTGCCCTGCAGAGATATGAGCATATAAGCCTTTCTCTTCTATAATGGCTTTAACCCGATCTATGGATACTTGTTTAGCTTTTGGCTTCATTACAATAATCATATTCTTACTCCTTATCTGTAATGGTGCCAGGCACCATTACAAAAATATTAAGATTAGTATATTTAGTTAACATTTTCGTAATGGTGCCTGGCACCATTACGAAACTATTACAGGGATTATACTCTTAATTAAAGACCCTGTCAATACTGCATATGTTTAAAGCGTTACGGTTTAACGTGCTAAAGAAAGATTTTGTGAATAATTCCATATAACTATTGTAATCGTTGATTTTATTTAGTAAAATAGACAAAGAGGTAAAGTGGGATAATAACTGAGACATGTTTATTA
>LSQX01069930.1_pt1 | contig 17648 bp, 15 predicted proteins | sample 654561 | NCBI WGS metagenome assembly LSQX01 (sample SAMN04489861, study PRJNA283612) | anaerobic digester metagenome | isolation source: 4 biogas reactors fed with cattle manure at either 37C or 55C with and... | place: Denmark: Kongens Lyngby | collected 2014
CTCATTGAATTCCCTATACGTATTATTTCCTTGATTATAAATTTTTACCATTTGTTTTTTAAAGTTTTTTTCATAATATCTTTTTGACATGATTTTCTCCTCCTATAATCATTATACCATGTTCGGAGAAAAACTGTCCTATCTAGTATAGCCTATCCAGTCATCACCGAGATATATTGGCGATCAAAAGAAAAAAATAAAAAATACACTCCGAAAAAATATCGAGATACGAAAGAGTGATTTACTAGGAATCTCTCTAAGGGGGAGGAATGTTTTGAACGATTACATTATTAACCGCTCAACTAGACTCATTAAGAAATGTAAGACCAGAAACCCTTTTGAAATAGCTGCCTGCATAAATGTTGATGTTTTGTTTATGGATCTTGGCAAACTGAAAGGATTCTATAAAAGAGATGGACATAATCGGTTCATCATAATTAATGACCAGATTTGTGAACCATTGCAAAAAATTGTTTGTGCTCATGAATTAGGGCACGATCAACTACATAGACATTTGGCTAAAAGTCATACTTTACAAGAATTCGTTGTCTATGATATGAAAAGTAAACCAGAGTATGAGGCAAACATTTTTGCTGCCGAAATCTTATTGCCGGATCATGATATAATATCGCTGTTTCAGTTAGGCTATAATTTTTACGAAACAGCAAGCCTACTTGAAACGGATACACATTTATTAGCTGTTAAACTTATGATTATGAATACTGCTGGTCTTCAATTCAATATTCCAGTCGATTTGAAAAGTGATTTTTTAGCAATGCAAATTGATGATTTCACTTCGACATAACTACACATCCAGACAATCATATTGAGCATCTCAATTTGCTTAAATATTGTCTGAATTTTTTGTTTGTTTCGTTTTTATTCTTTGCAAGGTTCAGAGGTGGATTAAAAGCTTCAATCAACATAGATTCAATCAACTCAACATTCTCAAGCCCCGTACAATAATGCATCATTAGATTTGCTTTCATCCATCGACTCAACTCTTGCTCACTATCATTATCGAATCTGTATTTTGTTGATTTAGCTTCATTTCTGCTATGAACTTTTTTGTATCCAAATAAAACTCCTAAGCTTTTTCTGAGTGTTGAATTCCTTGCAGTTCCTTTAAAGTGATTTCTATAATCACGTTTTCTTAACCCTCTACCACCTGACAATCCAACATAAAGCACTTCACGCTCGTTAAATCTATTGAAAAATACGTCTCTCATTTGCTCTGGTAACTGACTAATATTCTTAACACTTATCAAATAAACACCTTTTTCATCAGGAATCAATTCAGCCTTATCCTTAGAAGGATCAAAAATATTTATTTTAAATTCTGATATACAGCATTCGATTTTGTCCATTAAAATCATCACCTATTTTTATAATTGCTATGGGTAACGGTAAATACATTTGCTCTACACTCATACTGATCTAGTATCTTATATTGATTTATGATGTGAGACTCATTAAATACAGTTAAAGCAATGCTATACTCAATTCTTGTAGTTCTAACAAGCTCATAAAGTGTTTGTAAATCCTCCGGGGTAAAGGCTTCATATAACTCAAGATCATTCCAGTTATCAACCTTACAAAATTCTCTTGCCGCTTTTATAACAGCTTCATTTTAATCACATGGACACCTATTAACAACATAACATCATCTAACATATTATTAACAGTTGGAATCCATCTAATAAATTCGGATTCATTCCCTTCTTCAAATAAATCTAGATTCTTTAATATCCACGCCGGTCTGCTATTTTCAGACAAGAATACTGCATGACTCGGGATTATACCACCACCATATCTATGATCGTATCCTATTAAAATTTGTGCTGTGAATGTACCCATTTATTCATCCTCCTCAACTATGTTAATTCCACCACCAAAATACCAGTGATTTGTTTCAATAAACCCAATGAATTCTTCATAGAATTGATCTTCAGTTACAATTTTAGGAAGTGTAACACAACCATTAATCTCAATTTCATAGTTGTCTTCAATATTATCCTTTTCAGGATATAGAACCCCATGTAATCTTTCGAATGCATCCATGTATTTTTCTACTCATTTCTTATCTTCTATGCTTGGACTTTTAATACGTGAAAGATTCATGTTATCCTGCAAATCAGCAATTTTGACTCGACATGCTGTTTCATTTGTACTTATCCTATCAATAAATGTACTATAATCTTCTTGCTCTTTTTTCGTCAATAAATCTAAGATTACTAAAACTTCCTCTGAAAAGCCTTCTTCTCTCAACTCATTTAATGATATATTCGTATCTTCAATAACATCATGTAAAACAGCACACATCTTTTCTAAATCTGAATTACAGCTTTGCATAACTCTTAACCGATGTAATATATAGGGTTGACCACCCTTATCTAGTTGCCCATTATGGGCTTTAGTCGCTATAAGTATTGCTTTTTCTAGCATTAACACCCCTCCTTAAACCTTTTTCTAATTTGTTATCTATCTAATAATTCAATTACTTTGTCAGCACACTTAGTAGTAAACTCTTCCAAATCTCTTTCATCAAAAAGCTGTAAATAAGGATCATTCGTCCCTTTAAAATCTGGGCTAAGCGCATCATTATCTTCTGGCGCATATTCCCAATAAGCCCACCAATTATCAATATACGGTTCAACACCTAGAATTTTTGTAATTTCATCTTCTGTTAATGCTTGCTTTCTAGAATTTCCGTCTACTGGACAACAGTAGCCTACAAATATATGATTATCAATTTCAATACGGACCCAAATATCTACATTAGGTTTTACTTTTGATCTATACTCATAGCTAATTCCGGGATAGGTGGAATACTTATGTTTATAGAAATCATTGCACTTCTTAAATTCGTTAAATGCGTAATCATATTCATTTTCCAGCTTAGTTCTACCGATTTTCTCTTCGATCTTAGCAAACATTTTCTTCATTAGGCTCAATCTAGCCTGGTCAACACAATTTCGAATAGCTATGGCACTCTTCATATTTTCTGGTGTTTTCATAAGTACATCTAAGATTTCCATTTCTTTTTCATCCTCCATCTGATTTGTAAATTTACGAATAATCATCATAAATTGTAATAACACTTCACGGATTGGAGCTATTTTGATCGTCTCTGTTTGAGAGACGCAGCTTTCAAGCCAATTTAAAATATCCTCTGAAAAAGAAATACAAGAGATTTCTAAGTAGCCGTCCTCAGACTTAGTCAACCCATTTGCACTATACTCACTTGGATACTCTCCAAATCTAGTCAGATAATAAACAGTAGAATTCTTAGCAACTTTTGAATAGTCAAAGCATTGGTTTACTTGTTCATCCGCAAATATTTTAACTTCTATAGGAATAAAATGATTTATTGTTTGAATAGCTAAATCAATACGTCTATTATTGTCTATTCTGTATTCACGGAATACCTTTGCAGTTCCCAACTCTTTTTCTGGCATTTCAATTCTAAGAACATCTTTGATAAATGTTTTTAAATATTTGCGCCCCTGAAAATGAGTACCTTCAGGCGAAAGAATTTCGTGTAATACCCTACAGATAGTAACTTCATCTGACCAAATATTAACTATTTCGAATATATTAAAATACCCCCCCTTTTTTTGGTTAATCAATTCATATTTTTTCGATACTGATGATAATTCCTGTAATAATAATTCTACATTCATTACATAATCTCCTTATCATTCAAACTTTCTCCCGGAAATCTTTCGAATAATTTCACAAAAGCGTTCCCACCCATCGGGATACATATTACTTCCATGCTTCTTAATATTTCGTCCTTTTCTCACGATTTCAATACTCCATTGGGTTCCATCAAGAATATGTGGATCTACATATTCAGACTTCCAATTCAATAAATCAATAAGTTTAAGCTCTTCAATCAGCTTATCAGCAGTTGTATTCCGAAACACTTTTCTATAAGATTCTTCATTTCCTCCACCAAAATGCTTCCATGTCAATTCTCTACTTTTCAAATTGATTTCTACTTCATAATAACCGCCAAAATATCCACCAACTGAAGCTATAAGCAATTCCATTTGGTTATATGCATAATCAATTGCCTGTTGTTTATCCCACTCGTGTTCACAATCTTTACAATAATACTCAGGATCACTATCCGTTATACAGCAACCTCCCAGCTTTATTTCACCTGCTTCAGCCTTTAGAAAGGCTTCGTGTGTTGGCATTCCATATAAAATGCCAAGAACATTAGTCGAACCACAATTGGAACATTTTTTATAGTTGATTGCCATTCCTCTTCTCCCTTTGCAAAGTTCTAATTGACAACTATTTTGAAACTTTCAACTTCTTCCACACTAAATCAATATAGTTTTGGGCTGTACTAGGATTAATGAACTCTGAACCGTGCGTAAACAATTCCCGATATTGCCCCATATCCTTTTTATTTAACAGTTGCTGGATATAACTTAATCGAAGTCTTTGGTTTGTGCATAACAAAAACTGCTCATCCTCAGATATTAAGGTCTCCAAATCTGATCTCAGCTTTTCTTCAGTTTCTTTGCGTCTTTCAAGCACGTCATCAATGACACTTTCATATGAATCGATCAAATCTAAATATTTTTCTTTTCCCAGTAACAATCCTTCATCAAAATGCCAAAAATCACTTTCAAAAAAGCCAACTTTTTGCCCTTGGTATAATGCAAAGTAAGTTATTTGAATAGGTCTAGAAAAATCAATATCATCTATTTGAGTGTTGTAATTATCTATTTCATCTGTCAGTACTTCAAGTAAGTCATCATCTAATCTGCTAATCTCTTCATCCGTTATTTTAAAGATATCAGGATCATAAAATGCCTTGTTGTAAAACACGGTTGTAATATCATGGGATTTAATGAACCGGAGAAATTCTTCAACATTACTATTCTTAAGTGCAATTAGTGTTTCAAGTTGAGAATCTAAAGTATCCACTTCAAAAGCATCAATATCATTTTCTTCTAATTTATCAATCACAATCTTCTCTGAAATCAACTTATCCTTCACTCCTCTCTTGGTTGGATGAATAAATGAATTTACTTGAACAAAAATATCAATAATGTTCTGGATTTATCAATACCCAGGATACCTTTTCCACCAGCTATCATTGTCTTGATATCCTAACAATAAGTCGTTCGCCAATTCAATAATTTCTTCAAAAAGCTCAACTGATTTAAGCCATTCTTGCGGGAGATTTTGAATGCCAAGTAATGCACCAAGCATATTTCCAGTTATCGAACCTGTGCTATCGCTATCGCCATCATGGTTTACTGAAGCTATAAGCGCTTTTCTAAAATCAGTTTCATATCTTAAAGCACAAAATACACTAATACCTAATGCTTCTTCAGCAATCCAACCTTCTCCGATTTCTGAGATAGCTTTATAATCCGGTATATCAGTTCCAGATAAATCTAAAGCCTGATTAAGTTTTTTAGTACATTCCATACCACTATTTTCTGAACTCAGTTTTTCAATTGTATTAAATATAGATTCTAGTAATCCTGTTCCCCCAACTATCTCAGCAATAATATAGGCTAATGCTCCGGCCGTTACATAACCGGTTGGATGCCCATGTGTCAGTGCTGCTGATTCCTTTGCAATCTCATAGGCACTATTCTTTTCCAGAAATAATCCAAACGGTGCTGATCGCATAACAGCACCACAGCCTTTGCTGTTATTGATTGGATTTTCCAGAGTTCCTTTATCATCACTTACAAGTGCAGTGATACATGAATTTCCTGGTGCTCTTCTTGCATACAGCTCATTTTTATTCATTAACCACCCATCATAAATCCAGTCCAAAGACTCTTTCTTCGGATATCCTTGAGTTGTTAACCACCGCTGATATGCAAAATAGATAACTGTAGGTGCATGACAGATTCCTTTATTTCTTAATCTTGATTCTGCACGAAGAATACCTTCCGCAGTAAACATCGTCATTTGAGTATCATCCGTTATTTCTGCCTTACCACAATCTGAATGGACAAGCTCAATAACTCCTTTATCACCGAACTTTTTCTTTATTTCATCAAGTTTAAGGAATTCGACAGGCCAACCTAAAGCATCTCCAATAGCCCCACCGATAAGGCATCCTTCAAAACGACTTTTCTTTTCCATGTTTCACCACCACCGATCTATTTAACTAATTTCTATAGGTGTTTCACATCCTTCATTACAATAGCCTAAAGTATTTGCCAAATCTCTGGCCAACTGACTTGCCTCAATTTCCAAATCAACCTGTATAAGCTTTATTGACACAACTCGCTCATAGTTTTCTATTTTAAATTCTTGAATCAGTAATTCACATTGCTCATCTGTCAATAGTTTGGGATATATCAGAGCTATATTGTCACATGCATACCTAACACTATAAGCAAGCATCTGATAGATATCAGCCTGAGAAACACTTAGTTCTTTTCCGTCGTAAAGCACCTCTTTATACTTAGCATCAACAACGTATTTCACCTGACTACCACTGACAAAAGTAATATCCGGTCTTAGCTGTAAGTAATTTTTATCCTCGCATTGCGCTAAATACTTGATTGGACTTTGATACTTAACATCAAAATCTTCAACCAAATATTCCTTAAGCACTTTGTATAAATACAGTTCAAACAATTGATTCACCGGTACTAAAAAACTAAAGGTATATTCATCCCCGGCATTTAGGTTAGGGCTTGAATTATAATAAAACAACTTGGCCATATTAAAAGCAGGTGCATACTTAGAATTATGCCTAGTGAACTTTACATTTTTCCAAATCTCATTACCAAGAGCCGTCTCTTCTACATCTTCTAGCCAAAGTAGCGATTGTTTTAGCTTGATTTTATTACGCTTTGAATTCGTTCTTGATATCAACTTTTGAATGACTGATTTGAAAACTCTATTCAGTAATATATTTTCACTGAACTGGTCATACCTTACATAATGAAGGTGTTTTTTAAAGCTGTTTTTCTTTACTGTTTCTACAAAATCTACTTTGCCTTTAATGAACGTCTGGTTTTCTAATTGATGGTTATACCCACGGTTAATATCTCTTTTAAACTGTAGTAATAATTCGTCTATAAATAAGCCAATAAAGAGTTCTAGCAAATCTCCATTATATTTGTCCATGCTTTGCGGTGTTGGTATATTTTTTACACCTTCAAAACCTGAATAAGAAAGTAATCTCATCAATATTGCAAAGGATTTTTCAAACTCATCCTCGCCGGCCATCCGTTTTGATATTTTAGGATATATCAATAACCTTGTCTTATTCATTTGAATAAATCCGACATGATGCCTAACCAACAACTTACCATCTGCTTGAAGGACAACATTGTTTTCTCCAATAACATTCTTCATGAGCAAAATGTCCTTAATATTTTGTTCCGTCAGATTAACCTTTGTTTGTCGATCTTCAAATATTCGAATAATTTTTGTTTCATCCATTATCTTTCACCCTATAAATATCGATGATTTTCTCTTCAAATTCAGAAAGTCCATCATCCTTCTTATGTAGCGAAAGGTATTTAACATTACCATATTGGTCATAAAAACTCTTACCTACAATTGACTTAAGGGTTTCAGTATCATTATAGAAATATTCCCCAAGCAATGGCAAAATCTTGTAATACCAAGTCTGATATAAATTGCTTAATGATTCAATTCCCATAAAATAGGCATGTCCAATTCTATGGTCACGATCATATTTATCCATGACTTTTTCATTGATGGCATCTAATAACTTCGTCAAATCAACGGTGTCATTGATAATTGGATTATCATATTGTGCCAGTATTCCTGAATCCGGTTCAATTTCAACGAATGTAAAACGTCTTCTTAATGCCGTATCTATTGCTGCTATTGATCTATCTGCTGTGTTCATTGTGCCTATAATAAACAAGTTGCTTGGTACAGAGAATTCTTTTTTTGAGTAAGGCAGTAAGCTCTTTAGCTTCCCTCGTTTATCTTGTTCAACGAGCGTAATTAATTCACCGAAAATTTTGGCAATATTACCTCTGTTGATTTCATCAATAATCATGTAGTAAGGCTTAATTTCTCGTTTGTCCTCATGACTTTGTTTCACCAAACTGTTTTGAGTAACCATTTCAATAACATCGGAAACACTAATACGTGATAACTCATATATCGTTTTTAGCGTCAAGTTCTTAAATCCGTTGTACTTATGAATGTTTATGGGATAACTAAGCTCCGTGAACCATTCCACGCTCCTTCTATGCTTATAACTATATTTAGTATCATATCTATAGTCGGCTTTAATCACACCAATCATTCGGATGGTCTGCTGACTGTCATAAACAAGAACAATATCACCAACCGTCATATCATTTACGAAAGAATTTACCGAATTTGCATTTTGAGTCGGCTTATTGCCAAAATCGCTTTCATCTCCAAGTTCAGCTAAAATATCATCATAAGTCATATTACTAAGATCAAGTTGATCCAACCAGTTAATTGCAATATCACCGCTTTTAATACATTCGTTAAAAACATCGTCTGATTTTCTTTCTCCTAATGATACTTTCCATATATTGCTTTCAGAATGAATCATATCCACATACTCGGCATTATTCTGTCTTTTTATCAACTCTTTCTCTGCATTTATGCACAATTCCTTAAACAGACCATTTTCTAACTTGTATCCCACTTTTCCTGAATCATCATCATTCAGAACCGGTCTTATACCTTCAATGAATTCCTCATAGGAATATGATTGATGAAAAGTAATGGTCTTGACCCTATTTTCTGCTTCCGCCACTTTATAGCTTCCACCTGTCTTAAAATACTTGTTTTCAAAATGGTCTATAATCTTTTTAGTTGCGTATGTCTTACCAGTTCCTGGAGGTCCATATAAAATGAGATTGGGATTAAAATTAAGAAGTCCTGCAAACATTTGATATTGTTCATTATCATCTTCAAAAACTTCTTCATCAAGGGCTGAATTATTCGGTCTTATGTCAGAATTTCCCGTTTTTGCACTTGCTGATCTCTTTCTACCAACCAAAAGATTATCATATAACCGAATTGCACTTGAAACTTTATGATAGCCATTACTTTCAAGCTCTTCAATCAGTGTAATCAAAAACTTACGTTTCTGCGAAGCTTGGTCTTCTAAGGCATAATCACTCAGCTCTCTAATTGTATATTTCCCGTCATCAGCGTTTCTCTCTTCATAAAGTTTATTGAACGCTTCATATACTATAAACTTGCCTTTCTCAAAACGATCAATGCTAGTAATCTTCATCTGTTCAAGATTATCAATCGTTACTCTAATATCCCCTTCTTTATAATTAACACTGGCATCCTCCAAAGCAATATATATATTGACACCACTGGATTTGAAGTCAATGTCTTCGGGATTTGGTGGACAATCATCCGTTGTTTTTATCGGAATAAACCCTAGTCCTTTAACACTCTTTGTCACTTTATTGACTAGATTCAGATCATGAATAAAATACTTATATCTTGTAAAATCATTGGTTACACTAACATCGTCATATTTCTTCACTTCATCAAAAAGCAATACCCCATCATCCTTGGGATTTACTGTATTCTTTAATTTGGTATATGCTTTGGCTTTCCATAAAGCTACAATTTTGCCTTCATAAGCAGCAAAAACATAATCCCCTGGTTTAACTTTACCATAATAGCCATTGCCTTCATCCCCGGCAGAATAAAATTTCTTTTCAATTTGTTCCGGATGTTTATTACTAAACTTCCCTAAAAAAAGTCGCATCTTTAGTCCCCCCATCTATTTAAACAGTTTTTTCAGAAGCTTAAAAATATCAAATGATGTTCGATTATACACCTTGTTGTAGGCATATTTCTTTGGATTTCTAACCCATCCATATCCTCGTGGCATTTTCAGACCTGCTCTATGTACAATCTGCCTTTTTATGCTTGTTCTTGCAGATATTCTTTTTTTGAAGCTCGGTGTTCTTATTCCGAATTTCACTTACTTCACCTCCACTTTGTTGATCAATATAAATCCAAATATTCACCGAATCTATCATTTATAAATAGTGGTAATGGATATTTTGTTGAAGCATCAAATGTCAGATTCAATTTTCTTAGCGCATGTGTTCTATTTGCCAACAACAAGTTTTCTTCCAAGTCATCATTTAAAATAACAAATTCAACGATACGCTGCTTAGCAATCATTTTGGTTGGAGAATCCAATTTAGTTGCATCATTTTTTACTCTGATAGTATCTGGTTTTGCTCCCACACTATAAAAGACTTTATAGTCATTTGAAAACAAACCTTGACGCCTATTTATGCCGACTATATCATTTTCATTTTCGAAAATATTGTATTCTGGAACCTCACTCGTTGTGTTAATACGTATAAACTTGAACTTCTCTGGCGCAACCAACCTTAAGTCGTTAACATCTAAATTTGCATTTTTAGCAAATGGCCAATAATAACTTCTCAGTGAAGCATCAAAGTACAGAAGATGTTCTTTAGAATTATCCGGCAAATCATTTAATTGATCAGTTATCCATTGTTGAAATAAACTTCTGTCGATCTTCAAATTCGCAATATTATTCAATGTATACCACTGAAGCTTTGGAAGTAGCTTCCTTAACGGTTGCCAGTCTTCATCAGAAAGTCCACATACCTTAAATGATAGTTGTCCATTTTCAATTTTTGATAATACAATAAATTGTCCTCTTGAATTCTTGCATGTTGATAGCCCTAATAGTATCTGATCATTAAAACTGTGATTAAAATAATCATGATCCATAAAACCAGCTGCTGAAAAAAGATCATAAGTTGCATTGACCAATCGAATTTTATCAACTTGTTCTTCTGACTCAAAACCGTTGATAAATTGCGTTACTCTGCCACAATCCTTAAATGCACTTCTGATATATTTTTTAGGGTCCTGCTTTTTAAGTTCTTTTTTCAGTGTATGAAAAGGCTCAATATCAATAAATGATAGTACATGTTCCGTATTATATCTATCACTGGCAAGAATCTTCTTTATTTCATCTTTTCTAATTCTCGGATTAGATTGTTCTTTTTTTGATAACCCTCTGGCAATATAAGCATCTTTCGGAATAAATTCAACCTCATATCCATCGCAACTTCTATAAGTATATTTATCAAGTGGCATGTTTAACCTGAGAATTCCTACTGCAAACTCAATGAAAGCTTCAACCAGTCGTTCATTATTGGTATAGATTTCAATAAATATTTTGTCCTCATAAGGTATAAATACCGGGGGATTATCGTAAAACAATTTATCACCTTTTGCATCTATGAATTCATAATCATCAAACCGATTATTCCACCCTTCAATACTCTCTAAAGCCTTTCTTTTTTTATTGACTGCATTCCCCTTTAAACGTGCTAAGCCAATCAACTCTCTACAATGAAGCTTAGGAAACAAACGTCCAAATGCTCTAAAAATATCCATCCTCTCATCTAAACCTGCACCATATTGTACTTTCTCGTTAACTTTATTATTGGTAAGTAAAATTACCTCTCCTACATCCGCTGTAGTAAAATCATTGTGATTATTGGGATTAATTAATGCATCTCTTAAATCTAATTTTATTAGCTTTGCTAATATTGAGTCTGATATGTCACTAAACTTATAATGTCTGTCATCGTCTCTCGTATACATCAAACCTATTAGCTTTTTTCTCTTGTTATGTAAGTAATCATTTTCTTTGTAAACAAATACACTACTGGATTGTTTTCCAGAAATAAAGTTGTCTGAATCTTCTAAATTGATAAAAGGCCTACAAGCCCAAACTTTTATCCCTGTATATACATTCAAGAATAACTTATCAGGGAATTCTCGATTATTAACCAAGCTAAAGGTGATGGCATAGGAATATCTTTCCACGTCAGTTTTTTTATTGAACTCATAGTCAAACGTATTTGATATTGCAACAGATTCTCTTTCATTGTCAATAACCGGATAAAAATCTAAATACCTGTTATTTAAGGATGACATTTCAATTTTATGCTTGCAGAACTCATTTTTGTATAATTGAGGAATTAGGCCATATAAATCAGTTCTATATGCTTTTTCAAATATTTGCTTCGTATTGATTTTTAACGGTGACTCAATATGAAGATCGTTAATAGTTAAATCTTTTATCTTAGCCGCTATCAACCATTCTTGTACCATTGACTTCACGATTTCAATATTGATTTCAGATAGCGAAAACACCCAAAATTTATCCTCCAAACACTCTTGATTTCTTCGAATATTATTACGTGTATATACAACATCATCTATTGCCAATGTTATTATCTCTGAAAGATTCCGGACTGCATGTCTTAATTGTTTATCCTTAGGCGATTTCAACATATAGTCAATCAGCTTATCTGGCCATGAATAAACAAACAACTCTTTATCTATTACATTATCCTTATTAACTTCATACTGATGTAATTGAAGTTTCTGCTTCTTATAACTCAATACAATTCCTCCTCATCCTCTTCAATAAAGATATTTTCATAATTACTTATTGCATCATTTAAGCCCTTCAAATAATTGCCGTACAGCATTTTCCCGATGTCACTTTCGGCATTTTCTAGAATTTCTTGCCATGCTTTGAGCATGCTTTCATTTGAATTTAATATGCTATCTGATTGGCTATTTAGAAAACTACCATCACAATAAAAGACACGACAATCACAACCATTTCGTTGCATTCTTCCAACTGCCTGCTTGACCGGTATAAAGGTGTACCACGATAGAATTTCTCTTTGCTTATCCGATAAACGTTTCCAAAATTTCTTTTCATTAAATTCATCCAGCATTTCATAGGCAAATTTCCTGACTTTTGACAACGTGTCAGTCATGTTATAACCTTTAGCTTGATATTCCTTAATCATAGGAGCAATAATTGAATTTAAGATTCGATAATTGTAAGTCAAATCTTCAGGAGATATATAAGGTCTAATCAAGAAAAATGCTGATCCAAAATAAGAATTTCCAGTATCGTCAACGATATTATAACCCCTTGAGATTATAGAAAGGGGAGCAACTACCACATCAACATCCCCCAACAATGGGATTTCTTCTATTTGTGAAGCAGTAAACTCATCATTTTTCAAATCTTCACTATTGCTTAAAACCTTATAAGTTATATCTCGCCCCAATAGGTAATCCCCGATTATTCTGCACTGTTCATAGCTATTGACTACGACTAAAACCTTACGATTAACACCTTGTTCATGCCAATACTTAATCTCAACTTTAAAATCATTCAATAAATTTTTAGTCAATTCAATCAATTTCTCTTGTTTCAATACTCTATCTGAAACCCCTGAGATTCTTATAACATCTCCCTTTTTATCATGTTTAATATTTATGAATTGATTGATAATGCCTTCTTGCTTTTCTGATTTTAAAAGAAATGTTGGTTCTTCATCTATATGAAAATGAGCAGATGCAGGTGCATAACTTGTTCCAGACAGCAAAACTACTGCTGGTCCTTTTCTGCCAATTTCTTTTTTAGCATATGGCCAATCTTCAATCAGCGACCTACCAATTCCGGAATAGTTAAATAAATGTACCTTTAAGCGATTGTTATCATCTAGTATAAGCTTATATCCAAATATATTTCCGATAACCGATTCAGTTAAAAAATGAATAAACTCTTTGTTATAGAATTTAAATGGCGTATAAATTGTGTTGATTTCCGGTAGCTTCGCTGCTAGATTCTCAATGGTGCTATTTTGAATTCTGAAATAATAATCAACAAGAACGATATAAATATAGAGCTCCAATTTCTTATTAAATAATTTCTTACGATTATACTTCTTAGAAGTTTTGATTATTAAATCATATTCTTCAATATACTTTTCAATAATCTCCTCAATAAGCGTCGCCGCATTGCCCATATTAGGACATTTAGTAAATTTATCATACAGTACGAACAGCTCATGACTCATCAACTCTTCATTAAACTGTAATTCTTCAGACAACGGTAAGAATGACTCAATATTCTTTATAAACCTTTGACTTTGTTGACTCTCAGGATCTGCAATATCTCCTACAAGAGAAAAGTATAATGATCTTGGTGTTAATGTGTCCTGAATTAGAAATCTTCTGTAGGCTACTGTATTTGTTATCAAATATTCTATTCTGTTTAATAATTGAGTCAAATGTGGCTGATTTACAATCCACCTATGGGCCTCAGATTCAAGATTTACTGCTCTATGAGATTTTAATAATTCTTCGACTCTTTGAAACTTTCTCATTATCGATTCACTACTACCATAAAAAATCTCATTGGTCATAAACTGATGATCAAAGTCTTCTTGAACCGAATCGGCTTCATCAACAAAAATGACATCCAAACAGTCATGAAACAATTCAAAATATGTCCTTCTCTGTGTATCAACGATTTGATTTGCTTTTGAGGCAAGCAGCGAGTGTGATGTCGTTATCCATACATCAGAATCTTTCAGGTTAATAAATTTATGGAAATGACCACACTCATTAAAAAGAGGACAGTTATAGTAATCTTTTTCTTCTTCTTTTTTCAATCTATTACATGGATATTGTGATTCAATTATGTCAGAATCATTTGCAAAATGACTTAGCATACATAAACCGGATAAATAGTCCAGTGCTTTCATTTCATCTTTAGATACTTCGTTAAAAGAATTTGCCGAAGTCAACTTTGAATTCATAAACCGTTGCCGATGCTTGGCTAGCTGCGTTGTTCCAATTATTGGCGCAGCTTTAACACCTAATTCATCCAATGCTTCATAGGTCTTAAGTACTTCTGCAACATTAGGTACAACAATTCCTATTCTTACTTTACCTTCTTCCATTAACCTCAATGTTTCTTGCATTATATAGGTGGATTTTCCCGCCCCTAATAATCCAACAATATGTACTAAGCCTTTATATTTCAAAATATTGTCAAAATCACCACATGAGTTAAGTTGAATCGTTGGCCTTTCTGCCCATTTAGGACTAAGTTTAGATTTGAACGAATCCCAATCAAAGTCAAGTGGTAATGCTGTCTCACACTTTTCATGATAATTCGGTAATGTAGCAGTTGCTTCAACATTTCTAGCCCCTATATCAAATTCCAAAGGTTTGGTTATATATTTTTCTTCAAATCCCTGACCTGTTCTTATTATTCTTTCATAGAAACCTTGTCCTTGAATGAACTTTATTTCTTTTTCTGCTGACTCCATATAATTACTGAGCATCTCATTATAATCAAGGTTCCTATCTGTTAAATAAGCAACTTTATTGTTCCTCATGATTACTCCATCAACCATATCAAACAAACGGAATTTTTCAGGAACTTCCATGTATTCTTTAAAATCTATTTCAAATTGTTTTTTACTGTAGTACTGATGATAATGTTTTCTCAGTACATAAAAAATATATTCTTCATTACTATGGCAATTAGAAAAGAATCTCTTATAGTACTGAGTAAAGTACAGGTTAGTATTAGCTATTTGAAATTCACCCATGACTGTATACAATGTATAAATGACAAATTCAATCCTTTTGAATAATCTTGCATCAACGGTTAACTGATTTTCTTCAAAAATACTTCTTAAATCTCTAATATAACTCATTGATAATATCACCTGCCTCTCTGTACACCTCATTTTCATACACGACACGAACCCTATCGGTTAAATCTCGTAGTTTCTTTCTGATTATGTTTCTATAATTGCCGCCCTTATATAAATACTTTCTATGTTCCGGTATCACCAAATATATGAAGTCTTCTTTATTAGCATCATTCATTTTTATGAATGATTGATTTTGAATGAGTGACTCTACCAAATCATGAGGTGATGCAAAATCTTTGACATCTAAATAAATACATCCTTCTCCCGTGTCAATTGAAATATCAAACTTGTCAATTTCTGGATAAAGTGTAATCTTAACATTGTCAACGAACCGCTCCAATAGCTCTTTATAAATCCTCAACTCCGAAACGCCTGGTATCAGGGTATATGTATAAATACCTCTTTTCAACTTTTTATACTTTAGCGCCTCTTCTGCGTTAAACTTCATAAGTTGCATAGAGTCTTTGTCTCTATAGTACATGCACATATCGGTACATCTATACTCACTAAAAATATCATTAGAGAGTATTTTCCCACATACAGGACAACTATAGTTCTCTTTGTTTTTTAAATTAATATTTTCATACCAATCTCTGACCTTGATTATACTATCCGAGACATTCGAATACTTTCCAATTAAGTTCATTATTCGATCCGCAGTAATACAATAGTTTGATGGATTAATAAAGGCTCTCACTTCTGAATACATATCCATAATTCTCTGATCTTGGGATAATTTATATTCCTCTCTACAAGAAAGTAAAAATTCTTTGACCAAATTCTGATCTACGTCATCATTTTGCAAACTATTCTCATACCAATATTTAAGTTCAGAATTAATCCGACCTTCTTCATTGAGTATTTTTAATAAACCATATTGCTCTTCTAAATCAAATCCCATTTCATGAATTGATTTCGTCTTTAATTGTTCAATAAATTCTCTTAAATTTTTTGATGGGAGCGCCTTTGTATGATGCACCAAATAACCATTCAATCGATTAATCACTTCTTTTGAATTATCCGGCATATTCCGATAATCCTGCTCCCATTCCATCAACATTTTTATAACATCCGTCAGCAACTCATAAGACTCACCACTCAAAACTGTCACTCCCTTCTATGATAAAATATTTTAGAATAATCCACTTTAATTCTATCACACTTACTGTCCCATTGTACGGACATATAAACCAAAATAAAAAAGCACTCAAAAAGAATGCTTTTACTGGCTCTGATATACTTCTAAAGTACTTTGTAAATATGTTTTCATAGCTTCGATTAAATTTAAAGGTGCAACAATTCTAGCTTTTTCACCAAACATTAAAAGCCAACCAAAAAACGTACCTGTTGCTGCAACTTCAGTTACAATTTTAAAACTTGTTTCTGTTTTGCCATATATTCTAACATCTTTTCCAAAACGATCAATGACAACATTGATTAATGAGTTGTCAAACTCAATTTCTACTTTTTCACTTTCACCGCTGAACATACCAAATACTCTTTTAGAATATTCCGCAACATTAAAGTCTTCAAACTCACTGATTTGAGGTCTAACACTTTCACTAATTTCAATTTCCGACATACGGTCAACTCGAAAATGACTGATGTCATTATAACGATCATGATATGCTATTAGGTAGTAATTCTCATCTGCCCATGTCAATGCATAAGGGCTAACACTATAGATTTCTCCGTTTCTTCTGAATTTCAGTTGTTTATCTACTGTATAATCAAAGTATTTAAATTTAACCATCCGATTTTGTTGAATAGCATTATGAATGGCATCAACATTATAGTAAATACTTTCATTCATTGTTTTGACACGATCATTAACGATTACTTGTCGATGAAGGTCTGGATTGGCAACCCTTTTTTGGACAAATTTATACCGAACATAAAACTTCATTCATAACACCTGGGTTGTCACCATTTTCTTTAGGTTTATAAATACCAAAATCATTACATTTTAAGCTACATTTTTCATGTCTCTTGTAAATAGCTTTTTATATTCAACTGGTGTCAGGTAATCCAAAGAACCATGAATTCTTAGATTATTATACC
>LSQX01136994.1_pt1 | contig 17648 bp, 15 predicted proteins | sample 654561 | NCBI WGS metagenome assembly LSQX01 (sample SAMN04489861, study PRJNA283612) | anaerobic digester metagenome | isolation source: 4 biogas reactors fed with cattle manure at either 37C or 55C with and... | place: Denmark: Kongens Lyngby | collected 2014
ACGTATAGGTGCGCCGATCGTTGAGTCGTTCAGCCGTCTATTCAACAAACGGCCGCTTTTTACAACGTATTCACTCTATACGCTTCAGACGCCGTGTCGATTCTCCTCTGAAAAAGCACAACGCGAATTAGGATACAGTATCCGACCTCTAAGAGAAACTATGCGCGACACTTTGCTGTTTATGGATCGCCATCAGATCTTCGGACTTAGCCTCTCTTTGAAACCGATGCCTCGTATTGAAAGTGAATCATAACAACTGTATGGTTAATTTTTTCTTAGAATACGACTTAACACATTTTAAGAACTGACGGCTCGGATGACGTCAAGTTCGTCGCCATCTCTACCGATGACGCGCGCGACGACGCGCCCTTCATTTTTCAAAAGGCGCGGTTTTCCCGTCAGATGCTCGGCCTTCTCTTTAAGTTCTTCAATCGAGAAAACGGGAAGTCCGGCGTCCTTAAGACAATCTTGTAAATCACATCGCCTTGGATTGCACGCCATACCATATTGTGTTACGAGCAGATCAATCGTATCTCCAGGCGTGGAAAGAGTTTGCGGGCGATCCACGATAAGGGGCAGGCGCGCGCGCACAAGCGGCGCCGCAATGACGGCCAGCGATGCACCGGCCGCCGTATCGCTGTGACCGCCCGAACCGCCCATAATCATGCCGTTCGAGTCGGTATGAACGTTGACACTAAAATCCGTGCCCACTTCAGTCGCGCCCAATATCACCGCATCGAGGCGATCAACGACAGTACTTTTAGCCTCAGGACTCGCGTACCTGGAAGCACTGATCTCGACATGACGCGGATTTTGCCTGATCGACGCCGCCGCTTCCCGATCAAAGCACTGAACATCGGCAAGCGATGTAAACAGTCCTTCATTCAGAAGATCGACCAAAAGACCCGTAATCCCGCCTGATGCAAAACTGCCTGTGACACCGCGCTTCCGCATGCGCTCACCAATGTATGCAGCTGCGGCAAGTGACGTGCCGCCTGCACCCGTCTGAAAAGAAAAACCATCTTCAATGAGTCCTGCGGCCTCGATCGCGCGTGCCGTGTAATCGGCAATCAACAGTCCTATTGGATCACGTGTAATGCGTGTGGTGCCGGACATAATGCGTTCAGGATCGCCTATGGAATCACATACGACGACAGCATCGACAAGGTTTTCAGGTATGGACACATCCGTTAACGGGTAAGGCATAAGGTTATCGGTGACGACAATGACGTAATCGGCATGTTCGGCATCACTCATGGCATAACCGATCGATCCGAATGCCGACGGCCCTTCTTTTCCGTTGCAGTTTCCTTCCGCGTCAGCAGTTGACGCTGCTATGAACGCAACATCGATATGCGACGTACCGTTTTCTAATGCAGCCGGACGTCCGCCGTGCGTGCGAAAAAGAACTTGGCGCTCCAATAGTCCTTGAGATACTGCATGACCGACGGCAGCATGCATGAAATTGCACTCTATTCCGGTGACGACGCCTCTACGAATCGCCTCTAACAAGGGAGTATGGCATGCCATGATGGACGACGCGTTCACCGTAAGATCAGAAAAACCGAGCGCAGCACATGTGCGAACCACATCGTTGAGAACGTAATCGCCTGCCCTCAGATGGTGATGAAATGAAATGGTCATCCCATCTCTCAAAGAGGATGCACGAATCGCATCCTCAAGGGACGGCATAACTTTACCTGTTCGGTGTTTCGTTTTCACTCTTATTCATCTCCTCTCACATGTGTTGAGCGACTTACGTCCAACATGCCGGATGCCGCGGCAAGTTCAATCGTTCGTTCTGCTTGCGCCAATACGGGTAAATCGATCATTTTTCCTCTGAGAGATACGGCGCCGCGTCCTTCTTCTTTGGCGCGCCGCATTGCATCCACCACCTCTAGAGCATAGGATACTTCACTCTCGTCCGGTCGAAACGCTCGATGAACAGGTTCAATATGGTGCGGCGAGATGAGAAGTTTGCCGCTAAACCCGAGGCTTCGCGCATAGCAGGCGTCTTCATAACAACCTTCCGTGTTGCGCGCATCGGTAAACGGCGTGTCAATAACATCAAGACCGCATGCGCGACCTGCCATGACGAGCCTTGCGCGAGCATAGAATAGTTCATTTGATGCTTTCGTTCTGGGACAGCCCAAGTCGGCAGCGAGATCTTCGCCGCCAAGCGCCAACGCTCGCACACGCGGCGAAGCAGAGGCTGCTTCTAATGCTTTCTCGATGCCCATGGCCGTTTCAATCAGAAGAATTATGCCGACACTGCCATGTGATAAACCGGCTTTTTCTTCAGCTTCATCCAAAATAGACGCCGCTTTCAGAACTGTTGTCGCGCCTACGGTCTTAGGCACCATCACAGCATCCGCTCCGCATTCCGTTACACGGATAATGTCGAGGCGCGTGTGCGGCGTTTCCACGTCATTGACGCGCACGACTTTCTCACGCATTCCGAAATCGAGTGTAAGAAGAGCCTGACTGACAAGTTCGCGTGCCGCATCTTTTTCGTTCTCAGAAACGGCGTCTTCCAAATCAAATATAAGAACATCACATGCGAGTACCATTCCATTTTGCAGCATACTCGGTTGGTTCCCCGGCAAAAAAAGGCACGAGCGTCTCATCGCAATCCTCCTCATGTTGTCGTTATTGAAGCGGAAAAACTGCTCAATTCCGCTTCAATTTGATGTATATGTCGCCTTATTCACAATGCAACAATGTGTCGTCGAAGTAAGTTTATCGTCTTTCTTGGGCGATTCATCTCATAAAGATTCGACAACATCGTCGTTATGATCCTCTAAAGCGCGACTGACTGCCGTGTGGAGGCGCGCGCGCAACGTACAATCTAATGCGCCTTGGTCGGCAAGATGAATAGCGCCTTTACGAATGCCCATCGATTCAAGGATTTCGCGAATAGAACGCTCCATCGCGTCACCGAACTGGCGCGCAACCGGCGATTCTATTTCAATAATAAGAGTGTCAGACGGTCTGACCGTCACGAGTACATCACCGGATTCCAGTGTACCGGCCTGCGCCTTCTTTAGGATTTTCATCTTCCGCTCCTTCTCTTTGTCAAACGCCAGCTTTGACTGTTTCATCTCCATATTTTGAAGCACGAAGCGCGAGAATCCTTTCCATTTCATTTCGTACGATCATGATGCCCTCATCGACACCCATGCCCGGTTTAGCGAGAATCTGAGCAGGATGCATCGCCATCGCAACATGCACACACACTTGAGAAGATCGATCCGTTTCGTTGCATGTGCCTCCCTGGTAAGCGCCAACGCCATGATCGAGACAATAACGCAACGCTTCTGCCGTTTTATGAAGACTTCCAAGATCCGGTGTCTTGATCTGAATCATATGACCTGCGCCTGTATCCACAAAATCGCGCACATCATCTGCCGTATTGCACCACTCATCGGCAACCAGCTCGACAGGGATATTTCGTTTATCCACTTCACGCGTCAGTGCAGAAAGCCACTTCAGCTGCAAATCGCGCGTTCCGGCGTCAATCGGCCCTTCAATCCGCAATTGGAAAGGATCGGCAAGCTTTGCCAGTCTTGATAGGTAATCGGCAATCGATTCGACGTTGTCGTAACCAAAACACTGACCTATTGTGCCATACACATCGATATGTATAATCGGCTGATAGTCGTCGCATCTCCTATAATTTTGTATACGCTTGCGCAACCAATCGACATATTCGGCCAACGTGTCGCCGTTTGGACCGAGCTTTTCCTGATTATTGATCAACGCGTGCGGCAAGACATCCACTTCTTTCAGAATCATCTTATCGACGTGAAGATACCGTTCATCTCCGGATTGAGCAAAAATCGGAATCGCTTGATCACTGACAACAGTTCCGAACTCATCTGCGACGACTTCACACATCAACTTACGTTGGCTTAGCGCGACTGCGTCCAGTACGGCTTGAGACAGTCCGTAGCGTATTGCGGAATGAAGCTTCCTCCCGTCATGATCCCTAAAATCTTCGAAAGTTTCCATCGTTTCTCTAAAAGATGTCAGCGTCTGCCCCACCAGCTTCGGCGCGATATCTTCCTCAATGATCGGAATAAAATCTTTGGCAAGAAAGAGCGGATCACGACCGCCTGCTCCTGAATATTGAACAGCAGCGGCATCGCCCCGCGCGATCTGACCGTCATCAAGGACGAGCATAATGGAAATGGATTCCCCAGCCTGTCGAATTTGATGAAATCCCGGCGTCTTCGGCTCTCCCTTGTAAAACATCCCGTCACTTCCGGCTCCCGCTTTAATAACGGACTGATCGTCAAAATAAAATCCTGTGACACCCGGTGCACAAACAACTTTTTTAATTTTCATGAAATAAGACCTGCCTTTCATTCAGTTCGAGGACGCCCAACTAGGCGACCTTTACTAATAGCGTAAACATCGTCGATGACCATCTGGAAGGATGCTTCACGTTTCTCATATTTTGCGCGAGCTTCCATTTTTTGACGATGGAACTCGAGCAACTCAGGTGTCAGAGGAACATTGCCCGGATGGAACAGGCGAATAGCTCCATCGTTGTCACGAGCCGGCAACATCTTGCCGGCGTTGTATCGACTTGGCGCGAAGGGAATGTCGAGGACGCCCGATCTGATTGCCAGAATAGTGCCGCGAGCGATGTCGCCCTTTCCAAGCTCAAAACACTTGTCCAAGACGCATCGAGTCTCCGAGGCGATAATGACTTTTTCATCCTGCAAACTGTACGTGTCGATGCTTTGTTCGCCCAACATATTGATCATTTGCTTCGTGCAAAGAAGCCCTGACGCATTGGCCTCTTTTGTAGGAACGCCGAATGCTTCATGGGGTGTCTTGACGATAACTTTCGTCGCGTGCGACAGCGCCGCAACAGCACTCCCCCACCCAATTACGGCATACGCCTTAGCTTCATCTTGCGGGAAACCGCCCATCCATTGATGCAAAACGGTAGTGACGTTGACATCGCCGTAGCCATATTTTCGAAGGTATTCGTCAGTCAAACTCTGCAAAACCTGCATAGCCGCGACATCCTGCACAAGGTGACCACATTGTCCATATCCGACTGTGATATTCTTTACGCCCTGTTCCGCCGCCAGTAAACTTTCAATAATGGCTACTGAATGTGAGATAAATGGCGGCACGAGGGTGCCCGTAAGTGGACCGTAAGGCTCGCGATTGATCGGACAGCCGGCTTCCTCGTACAATCCCGTCAAACGATCCACGTACTGCCAATCGCTTATCGTACGTTCCAAAGAAACGTTTTTCGCATAAGGGATATTGTAAGAGATTCCTCCGCCTTCATAGCTTGTGAACCCGCCGGCATATGTAATCTCTGCCAAGAGCCGAGCATCCGGTGTACCGTGCCGAATCTGAATCGGCCGTTCAAGCGACTCTATCAACAGACGGCAGCCGCGAACACCGTGGTTGACTGCAGGAAATCCGTTTAGCATGTTTTTCTGCGTACGCACTGACTCTTCTATGCCGACCTCCGCCTCGTGGTAGCGATTCTGTCGAGTATAGCTGTCGATCGTCGTCGGCAAAAGATCGGCCTCACCTTCATTCTGAAGGTAGGTCAAAAGGTCAATCATATCCTGAACAAGCGGCACGCCTGCGCGCGGCTGAACTAGTGTTGATTGATTCTCTTTTGCTTCGTTGAGTGCGTTGCTAAACACTTTTGACGGCTTTAGCCCTTGATGATACGCAAACGCATCTTCTAGGTTGACATCCTTCCCTGTCGGCCACTGTGTAAGCACTTCCTGACGCCTGCGTTCAAAATCGTCTCGCGTCCATTTCTCATTGCGGACATCGTCCATTTTTCCTTCCTCCTCCGATCGCCCAATTATAGATGGTGATTTGTGTACTTATATTGTTTCTCTAGCTTTAAGTGCTGACACACGGTGTCGCACTCGTACCCAAAGACTTCAATTCCTTTTTCATCAGACGCAGCGCGATGTCGCTCTCTCGTTCGGCAAGCACACCCATCGCTGCAAGAATATATTTTTCATCGAGCCATATCTCAGCTTCCAACGGGCGCAAAGACAACGGTTTTTTTTCTGAATACAACGCTTGTTCCGCAATTGACTTCGGATCGGACGCATGAATGATCGAACCGCCCGTTAGCAAAATATGACGAATGCCACGCAAATCTTTGCCAGTTTGGACATACACGATACCGGACGTCGTATACGCTTCTTCTAAAGTGCCGGCATGACGTGTTGTTGCGATATCGACGGCGCTTGATGCAAGTGCCTGATCAAGCAAGGCCGAGTTCGGATCGTCAGCTGTTGGAACATAGGCTTTATTATCCGCAATGCTTGCCAAATAGTGACGAACTTCATCTTCGCTCACACCGGCTTTTTCAGCAAGACGTGCTGTTCCAACGACGTCGTCAATACCCGACGCGCTATAACGCATGCCAATGTCGCCTTCAACCGTGCGCTTGGCGTACGGTTCCTCCAAACCTTTCAATACAACACTGACGTCGGTAGGATGTCCTTCTGCAATGGAATACACGTCGGTTGTCGCTCCCCCCACATCAACGGCAACAAGTTCGCCAATACCTGTCTCGCGTTCCGTTCCAATTGCAAGGAGCTTCATCGCGGAAAGCACGGCAGAAGGCGTCGGCATCAGAATGCCCGAAAGCAGGCTTGATGCCTTCGTCATCCCGCGCGCCCGAATAATATGCGTCAGAAACAACGAGCGGATTGCCCGTTGAACCGGTTCAACATTTAACTTGTTAAAACGAGGCATGACGTTAGGGCAAAAAGTCACTTCAAAGTCATTAAGAAGATCTTCACAGTCATCTACTGCATCGCGATTGCCGGCAACAATGACCGGAAAACGTATGCTTAAGCGAGCAAGCGCCGCTGCGTTGTCAATGATAACAGAACGGTTCCCTCCATCTGTGCCGCCTGTAAGAAGAAAAATATCGGGCGGGTTTGACTCGATATGAGCCAAATCCCGTCGGCCAAGACGGTGTGAAAAGATCCGCGTAATCTTCGCGCCTGCGCCAAGAGCTGCCAATCGACCCGCTTCAGCAGTCAACTCCGGCACCAGTCCGGAGACCATCATACGCAAACCGCCGGCCGCCGAAGAACAGGCAAGACGGTATTCGTACGAAAGCACGCCCGTCTTTTGCTCTAGCTTCTTTATCGCCGAGGCAAGGCCGCAGCCGATTTCGTGATCGACCGTCGTGAAAGCAGACGCATGGCCGAGCAAAATTTCCTCATCAAGATCGACGGCTGTCACTTTCGTAAACGTGCTGCCAAAATCAATCAGTAGAACAGGACGCACCTTCTTCAACCCCGAGATCTTTCTTCAACCAATAAATCGTTGTTTCCGGCGGCGTACCCGGTGCGAACACGCGATCAAAGCCCATCGCATGAAAGCGTTTCTCAACATCGGAAAACTCCTGTTTGCCGACGACAATGTTACCACCGACGTAGAGAAGAATGCCCTCGAGACCTGCCTCATCACACTTATCGCGTAATCCGCGGCAGTCCAATTCGCCGTGGCCATAAAGTGAAGAGACAACGATCGCGTCAGCATTTGTTTCAATCGCAGCACCGATATATTCCTCCTGCGAAACCATCACACCAAGGTTTGTGACATCGAATCCGGCCTCAGTGAAGGCAAAATCAAGTATTCGGATGCCGACGGCATGTACGTCGGCGCCAATAACACCGATGACCAGTTTTTTCCCATTTGATTCCTGCATGTTGATCCTCACGTTCTTTCCGGCGCTTTATCCGCCATTTTTTCTGTCATCATTTATGTACATTATTCATGCACTTTATCGTATCCGACCCGGTGAAACACATCCTCAATCGTCCAAATGGGTATCACCGTTTGAAGAAGGAAAAACTCAGTGTACAGTCAACTACCCTATGCACCGGCTCTTCATTCCGATCACCCTACATCGCGAAGCTCCTTATATCGCTTTTCTACGGCGCGACGCACATAAAGCATCGAGCCTTCGTCACATTCAAAACGAGTCCGAACGACATGTCCGCCCGAGAGCGCCCATTCACGCACAAGCTTCATCACAGAAGACTGAGCAAAAACAGTCACCTCCGGCGCGAGCATTAGCCAGTCCTGCTGATTTATAAATTCTTCGATACCATCCTGCTCACGCAGATGTATTCCGGAAATTAAACATGAATCGGGAAGATACGGCAAAAGCGCCTGTTTCATCAGAGAGAGGAATCCGTCGCTTACCGTCAAAAAACCTACGCGTTCACCCTCTTGTACTGAAAAGCACGCGGCAATCGCGCCCCCATCCGGTTGCAAAGCGATCGGCAGGATCATTTCTTCGTCCTGTGCAAGAAGCGCCAGTTCTCTATGAAGCTCATTTGGGACAACGAGAAAATCATAACCCGATTTTAGGCGATCCGGACCTTCAAGTACATCCTCGTAAGACAACCAAATGCGCATCGTCATCGTAAGGTTCTCTAAAGCGCGATCCATCACCGAACGCTCTTCCGGCGTTGAAGCTATGAGCGCGATCCGGACAGGACGTCGTTCATCCTCTTTTTGTCGAAGTCGGAGTTCAAAGAAGATTTGTGCTTCACGCATTGAAAAACCGAGTTCAGTCATCTCCGAAAGCATGTCGTCAATCGCCTTCATCGCACGCGATTTTCGGCTTATCATCGGTTCATCCGCCAACGTACCCGCCACAAAAGTACCTTGACCGCGTCGTGAAATAACAGCACCCTCGCGATTAAGCAAAGTGTATACGTGTCGAATGGTGCCAACAGAAACATTATACTGTTCTGCCATCTTGCGAATAGACGGCAACCTCGTATGTTCGGGAAGCTTTCCGGATTCGATATCAGCCTGAATCGCCTCCGCGATCAGTTGATAGATCGGACGTTTTTCATAGTTGTCAAGGGTATTTATGACATTTTCATTCATGACGTCTTCCGGCATCTTCCATTCACTTTCTGTCGATGATATCGTCCGTCACAATGTTTTGCATCTCACGCCACAGAGCAGGACCTTCATCATAAAGGTTTCGCCCCTCTGTATCGATGGCAACCGTCACAGGAAAGTCTCGCACGTGGATCAAACGAAGCGCTTCTGTTCCGAGATCTTCCCAACAGATAACCTCCGACGACTCTATGGCGTGTGAAAGCAACGCGCCCGCTCCGCCCGTAGCGGCAAAATATACGCATCCATAACGCCTCATCGCGTCGATCACCTCCGAGCCGCGACGCCCTTTTCCGATCATGCCGCGGAGTCCACGTGAGATCAGCGCAGGCGCGTATGGATCCATACGGTAAGATGTCGTCGGTCCGGCAGATCCCATCGCGTTCCCCGGAAGCGGCGGCGTCGGCCCTACATAAAAAATGACGGCGCCTTCCAGAGGAAAAGGCGGTTCCTCACCGCGTTCTAAAAGCGTGACAAGACGTTGATGACCGGCATCTCGAAGCGTGTATATCGGTCCCGTAAGGAGGATACGCTCGCCCATTCGAAAGATTGTAGCCATTGCCTTTGTCAAGGGTAAAGTCACACGGCATACCTCTTCGTTTCGATCCATTACAGCACCTCCTGTCGATGACGTGTCGCATGGCAATTGAGATTACAGGCGACCGGTAATCCGGCAATATGCGTCGGCGCGACGTTTACTGCTAAAGAAAACGCCGTCGTCCGCCCGCCGAATCCTTGCGGTCCAATACCGAGTTGGTTGATCTTTTCAAGTAGGGATTCTTCAAAATCAGCGTAAAACGGATCCGGATGGCGCTCTCCAATAGGACGCGCGAGTGCCCGTTTGGCAAGCAACGCGACATGGTCAAACGTTCCGCCGATGCCTACCCCGACAACTAGCGGCGGACAGGCGTTAGGTCCGGCAAGTTTAACTGTTTCAAGGACAAACGCCAGAACGCCCTCCAAGCCGTCTGCGGGACGTAACATGGCAAGCCGGCTCATATTTTCACTTCCGAAACCTTTGGCCAAAAGCGTCACAGTCACGCGATCCCCGGGAACGATACGAATCGTCGTGATGGCCGGCGTGTTGTCACCGGTGTTGACACGTCTGAGCGGATCTTTCACCACTGACATGCGCAAAAAGTATTTTTTGTAGCCGCGCCGTACGCCTTCATTGATCGCTTCGTAGGGATCACCGGAAAAATGCACATCTCGGCCGACATCAAGAAAGACAACAGCCATCCCTGTATCCTGACAAAGAGGAATGCGTTCCTTTCGCGCGATACGCGCGTTCTCTAAAAGTTCGGAAAGAAGAGCACTCGCATGTTCGCCGTCTTCAAGATCCAATGAAGATGCGATCGCCTGTTCAACGTCATAAGGAAGGTCACAAGCATTTTCGCCACACATGCGTTCTATCGATTCGGTCAAGTGCTTTACATCAAATTCCCTGATCATATCGACTCCTAGAAATAAATTGTGCATACACATTAACAGAAATTGTGCTGGCATGCAACAAACGATGTAAATATAGCTGAAGGAGAACACGCTCGGAACATGATGTTCTTCATTCTTCTTAGTGATTCTCTTTTATCCCTGATATAATTCGATCTCGATTGCTCGCACGACTATACCTATTCATAAAGATATATTTCGCCTTAGACGAAGGATGTCAAGGAATCACCACTTAAAATGTAAAATTTATGCTTCAAAAAAAAGTCGAATTAGCGTATGATCAAGTCAGCAAGAAAATGTGTGAGCTTTTACCGATAATCGGTTTTTGTCACACGATCTTTGTTGAAATACTGTAAATAATAAGGGTCAGCTAAATACGGAGGTACTTATGTTTGTTGATGCAGTTGTAGGAGAAAAAGGTACGGGTAAGACGCCGGTTATGTTAGAGATCTTGACACGCGAGGCCAAAGACGAGCACGCGAACATGGTTTTTGTGGAGTCCGGCAAAAGCGCCAGTCATCACATCCCGCACTCCGTCCGCTTCATCGACATTACAGAGTATTCCATTCAAGGTTACGATCAGTTGCTCGCGTTCATCGCGGGCATGAACGCAAAAGATTACGATATTTCACACATCTTCATCGATAGCGTTTTCAAAATTGCCGGCGACGAGGCGTTAGAGAGCCTCGCTGACTTCATCAATCGCCTTGAGAAACTTGCGCGCCTTGTTGAAACCAACATCACATTGAGCCTCAGTTGCGCCGTCGATGAATTGCCTTGGCTTCCGGATTCCATCAAGATTCATATGCCGCACGCGAATTAACGTCGCATCATGATAAAGTGAGACGGATCTGGCTCAAGAATATCTATATGGCGCAACAAATCACTTTTCTGAATGTTCAATACTTAAGGAGAATTGCCCTCTATGTTAAAAGAGTTCAAAGAGTTTATTGCTAAAGGCAACGTTTTAGATTCTGCCGTAGGCTTCGTAATGGGTCTTGCGTTCAAGGCGATCGTGGACAGTGTTGTCAACGATATTTTGATGCCCGTGCTCGGATATTTTACAGCCGGCATCGATTTCACGAACCTGAAAATTGTGTTGAAACCGGCTAGTGGTGAAATCGAGGAAGTTGCCATCACCTACGGCACGTTAATTCAGAGCGTCATTTCCTTCTTGCTCGTCGCATTCTTTCTCTTTCTACTCGTTCGCACGGCAAATCGTCTCCGCAGAAAACAAGAAGCAACCCTTGCCGCTGAAAAGGCAGCTGCAGACGAGGAAAAAGAAGAATCTGAACTTGATTTGCTGAAAGATATCCGCTCGCTGCTTCAAGTAAAATCCGACACCGACCTAGAGAACGAAGACTGACGACATACGTCACATGCATTAAAAAGCGGAACACGTCTTCTGTAGCAGGCTCCGCTTTTGTATGTTTCTAGCTTTGTTAGAGATTCGACGAGTTATTTCTCTGCCGGCGGAACCTCTTCTGTCATGATCACAAATTGAACACTAGCGACATCTTTGTTTTTGTCTGAGGCGTAGGAGATAATTTCATATCCGTCTCCTGAGAGTTCATCGAGTTTTTCCTGAATGGCCGTCATAAATTTCTCGCGGAGATCTTTCGTTTCCTCCATCAATTTTTGCGCGCCCTCGTCAAACTCGGTGATACCATCCTCAAAGGGAGTCATTCCTTTATCCTGATATTCGCCAAGACCGCTTTGGAAACGTTCGGCACCGTTTACGTAAGCAGGCACGCCGCTACCCGTTTTCGATACGCCTTGGGAAAGTGTGCTGCCCGCGTTTTTAAGCGTACTGCCCTGATTGGCGAGCGTACTTAAGCCCTGTTTTATGCTGGCTGATCCTTGGATTAGACCGGGGTTGCCCGCACTGCCCTCAAAACCGGTGAGCAAGCCGCCGATTCCGTCGGTCATATAGAGCGTAAGTCCTTGATGGAATCCGACCTGACGGTTGCCCGCTGAATCCGGTACCGGATTACCTTGCGAATCGTAGACACCGGCGTACCCATTCCTTAATGCTTGAATACCATAGTAGAGTTGCGAGTATTGCTCCATCACATCTCCCATCGACGTACCTGCCGAATCAGCTAATGCACGGATACGATCACGGATCGTAACGATTGCGTCATGTATCCCCGGACTATGTGATCCATCGGCGTTCGTCACGCCGTAATAAGCGTTGTCAAGTTGACGAAGACCATCGTAAATCTGTTGCGCACCGGAAACGAGCGCCGGAACACCTGCACTCTGATCTGTCAATCCTGTCAGCGTCGCTTGGAGCAAACTATAGGAGGCCGCATATCCTGCGACAATCCGCGCCATCGTCGTACGATACTGAGTTACTTTTTCAGGATCACCGGTGATCGTTATACCTTCATAAAGAGCCAACACGTCTTCGAACGATGTGACTTCCGGCACCGGGATCTGATCGGCCGCTTGTTTAGCTGCTGCAAGCGAAGTGTTGAGCGTAACAAGACCCTGCCAAAGCTGGTACATGCCGCCGTCAGATTTGCCTATGGCATGAAGGCCGTCGCGGAACTGTTCGGAACCTGCGACTAGTTGATCAAGTTGCGCGAGATCGGCTTCGCTGAAAGACGGCAACTGCCCTGAAATCTCGTCAGGATGCGGCAGTTGAGACGCCAACTCGTTTAATCCGTCACGAATTGATGTCGATGCCTTAATGAGTGTTTGACCTTCGCTGCTCAGCGTCTTCACGCCGGCATGCATTTCCGACAGCCCTTTGTCGAACTGATTGTAGCCAGAAGAAGCCTTTTTGGCACCGTCAACATATTGCGAAACACCGGACGTGTACTGATTCACGCCGCTCTTTAGCTGATTTACGCCGGCAGCAAGTTGCTGGCCGCCGTGCACGAGCTCATAGCTACCCCCTCTTAGTTCATCGAAAGCGCCCATAAGATCGCCGTATCCGGTGCGGAGGCGTTCACTGCCCTCGGCAAAGGCGGCAATGCCTTCGGACAATTCATCAAGCGGAGCAAACTCATCCTCATATATGGAGAGATCGATATTCAAAGACAGAGGGACACCGGCGAAGGTCATCTGACCCATATGGAAATCTTCCACATCGAGCTCAACTTTCATTGTCGTCTCCTGCCCAGGTAACACAATCGATGTAAACTGTTGCGTTGAACCAGCATACGCCAACATGAGATTGTCAGACGCTGAGACAACACGGGCGCAATCGGGATCAATCGGAATGGTGACCTGCAAGGCGTAATGATCAAAGAAGCCGCCCTCAACATCTTTATTTTCGCGTACAGCCAACTCAATGGCCAGACGACCGTTTGCGCCGGAAAGATCTTTTGGCAAATACATATGGTCATCGAGACGGTAGCTGATGATGATCGTCCAAGGAAGCTCTCGCGTTCTCAAGTTGCCTTGATAGTAATAATGGCCTTTATCACAACTTGTAGACACTTTACCGTTTTCGTATGTCAGCGGCTGATCACCGGTGAGCTGAACGACTTTCTCGTAATCACCGTAGTCGACGATGGTCTTTGATTCTGTCGGCTGAAAGTGATTGATGACGTACAGTTGTTCGACTTGTCCTACGGCGTCCAATTTTCCATAAATGACTTCTCTCTTTGCCGAGCCGTCCGTCGGAATCATGATCGGTTTGTTATCGCGCTCCGCTTGAACGAGAGGCGGAACATACGTCACCATTAACGCGGCGATGAGCAGCGCGATCATTGTACACTTCAAAAAATGCAACACTGATCGGCTTCGCGATCCTAAACGATTTGGAGATTTCATGACAAGTCCTCCTGTTGATCCATCTTCAGAGGTGAATATTCTTGACGCCGGCGCCCAGAGTCTCCACGGGGTTTTCTGCGATAAGAATGCTTATCGGGAAGTAATTTTAGTTTCCATGTCGTCTTTTCAATTAAGGGGTCAAAAAAGCGCAGAAAATTGGGAAGCAGGAAAAGAACCATACCCAGCGACGTCAGTGCGCCGCGTCCAAGCACGCGTCCAATTTCACTTACTACGGCAAGGCTTGATGAAAAGTAAAGTACATAGCAAACACTGGCAAGAATCAGCGCCGGCGGAATAATAGAACCTGCTACCGTCTCGATCGTTCGCATGGCTGCATCCTTTCGGTTAAGTACTAAACGATGGTCGAGGTAGTGTTGTGTCATCAAGATGGCGTAGTCAACCGTCGCTCCGAGCTGCACCGTGCTGATGACAAGGAACCCGATAAAGTTCAGCGGAATACCGGTAAGATACGGTATCGCCAAATTGATCCAAATGGAAAGCTCAATTGTGAGAACTAATATCATGGGAATCGCAAGTGACCGGAATGTAAACAAAATGACGAGCGCAATCGCCAGAATCGCCAAGCCGTCCACAATTAAAATATCTTTGTTGATCGTAGAGCGCATATCAAGTAAAACCATATTGGCGCCCGTAAGGTGGGTGTCCCCGTCAGGATAAGCTTCATCGACGATCACACGGATTTTCTCCGCTGTCTCGAACGTCTCCGGCGCTTCATCCGGGGAATCAGCAATCAAAATGATCCTGCTGTAGTGCTCGGAGAGTAAAGGCGACATTAGGCGCTCCGGCAATATTTCATTTGGAATGCCGCGACCGACGGCCGTCACATAGCCAATGGCAGACTTGATTTCCGGAACATCAATAAGCTCATCCACCAGCCGTCCTTCGCGAGCCCAGTCCCCGCGCGGAACAAGAAGCGCCATAGGGACGTTGTTGCCAAATCGCTCTTCAAGCAACAGAGCGTCACGCTCCTGACGAGAATTTTCCGGATACGTTCGCGCTCCATATAACAGACGGTTCGAGCGCTGCGCGAGGAACGCCGGCGCAATCACGATAGCAGCTGCGATCATAATGGGAATGCCGAACTTGATGATCCATCGGCTCGGCTTCTTAAACGAAGGCATGAAAGAGCGATGTGTCGTTTTATCGATCAGTTTATACGTCAAAGTAGTAAGCGCGGGGAGCAGCATAAACGAACTCAACAGGCTGAAAAATACTCCTTTTGCAAGTACAAGCCCAAGATCGAACCCAATGCCGAAGCGCATGAACACGAGCGCGAGAAAGCCGAAGATGGTTGTCAAAGCAGAAGCAAGAACCGGTGCCACGCTCTTTTCGATCGCTAATTTCATCGCCTCTTTGAAGTCGTGGCCTTCGGCGCGATAATCGCTAAAGCGGTGTAGTAAGAAAATACCGTAATCCATCGACACCGCAAGTTGCAAAATGGCGCCAATTGACTGCGTGATAAAGGAAATGTCATCAAAAATGAGATTAGTGCCCATGTTGAGCAACACACCGCTAAAGATAACGACCATGAACAAAACGGGTTCAAACCACGACGTCGTAGAAAGGAGAAGAATAACAAACGCTATAGGAAGAGCGTACGACGCAATACTCGTCACTTCCGAGGTTGTCGCGCTCTGCATGTGCGCATGCTCGACAAGCTGTCCGCGGACGGCGGCATCGTCGCCGATCGTGTCATACAATTTCGTGAGAAACTCAAGTTCCGGCACATCTTCACTGGTATCCACCGTCACTTGAAAAAGCGCCATGCCTTCTTTATAAAAACCGTCGACAAGCTTCTGATTTGAAAGTGCAAGAGGTACGCCGATATCGACCTGATCATCGAGCCAAAGCACACTGTGCACATGTTCAAGCGACTGAAGCTCTTTCTTGTAATTCAGGGCGTCCGTCAGCGTATCGCAAGGTATGCCGACTTCAAGATTGGGAATGTTATCGGTATATTCATCCATCACCTTGTCGATCGCGACGGTCGAGCGTGCGTCCTTCGGAAGATAAGACGCCAAATCATAATTGATCTTGACCTTAGTAGCAAGATAACCACAAAGGATGGAAAGAACGGCAAAAGCGATAACAATGACGATGCGTCCTTTAACAATGAGGTTGGCCAATTTTTTCATCAATTTATTGAGCTCTTTCCACGGGTATACGATCCCAATGTTTTTTAAATATTCTTCTTCCGAGCTGATTCAAAAAGCACGTTTAGCTAGTGTTATCAGACATTCTACGTCATTATAGAGAAGTGTAATCACGATATGCAAATAACGAATAATCATCATTTGTCGTATAATTAACAAAAAGCGACAAAGTGTCGTGTTTGTGTTAAAATTGTCACACAAACTCACAAAAGTTCAGAATATTTTTCTCAGTGTTAGATCGCTTTTAGGTAAGTTAAGGACGCGCATACTGTCCTAAAGCATACATAAGACTGCTAGAATGAGACTGCAGGAAGTGAGAAAGAATGCAATATTAAGAAAGAAAAAAGGCCACACATGACGAACGACAACAAAGATGACCTTCTATACAATGCAAAAAACGGCGATGATTCGCTGACAAATGATAATCACACAACTCAGAAAAACAAAGGCGACCGACGAAGCCGACGTACGGCAATGGCACTTCAAAGAAGCCTCGTCGACCTTCTTTTAGAAAAATCGTTAGCGGATATCACCATCCAAGAATTGACGGATCGTGCCAACGTCAGTCGCACGACGTTCTATCTTCACTATCAAAACATCGGCGATCTGTTTCAGTCTATTGAGGATGAAGTTGTCGCGCAATATGAGGACATCATCAACCGAATTGTATCCGACGAATTCGATATTTTATACGTCGGAACCGATAAAAAGGGACAGAAATGGCTTCCCACACTCATTGAAGCATTCCAATTTTTCTATGACAATCCGAAATTCTGCTCCGTCCTTTTACGGAATCCTGAAAGTCGTTTTTTTCAGCGAACGGTCGAGCGCGGACATGACGCTGTTTTAGAGCGTATGGAGGNNCGTTCAGGAGTGGATGCTCCTTGGCTATAAGGAAACACCGAACGATATAACGAGCATCGTATCCCAGTTCGTCCTCAATCACTTGGATATACTCTCTGAAGATCATTAATGCTGTGCTTTAAATGATTAAATAGTAATTTGATAGAAAGGATGTCATGAACGCAATGGACAATTCTAATAAACAGAACGACTGGCAAGATGAAGACGCAATCCGAAAGGCTCTGCAGAGCGCGTGCGAGGAACTGATCGCTGAAGCCGTCTTCTCAAGGGAAGGCGATTTTTTTGTTCTCGGATGCAGCACGAGTGAAATTCTTGGCATCCGAATCGGTCAAGGCTCAAGCATGGCGACAGGTGAATTGGTCATCGATACACTACTTTCTGTCATACGAGAACACGGATTTCATCTCGCTGTTCAGTGCTGTGAACACTTGAACCGCG
>LSQX01283114.1_pt1 | contig 17644 bp, 18 predicted proteins | sample 654561 | NCBI WGS metagenome assembly LSQX01 (sample SAMN04489861, study PRJNA283612) | anaerobic digester metagenome | isolation source: 4 biogas reactors fed with cattle manure at either 37C or 55C with and... | place: Denmark: Kongens Lyngby | collected 2014
CTCCGTGGATCGTGAAGGGTGTCGCTTCGTCGGGGGTCAGATGATTCATGGATGCTCCTGATTCGTGGGATTGGTTCCTGCCGACGGTCCGGTAGTGGGTGAGCGCGTCGCGCAGGCGGACAATCAGGCTTCGGTGCCCGTTCTGGCGCCGCTGCTCTCGCACGCTCGTGGTCAGGGCATACCGCTCCGCGGCCTGCTGGCTGATGGCCCGCTGGTCGGGCAATGGTTGCCACACGTGATGGATCATGGCGCTCTCCGTCGGTCGGGGTGTCAATCCAGCCTCGCTGGCATCGGTGGGGTTTACATCCGCCGACTAGCGGATCCCTATCAGCTGATCTGCTCGGTCCTTGGGGCAGCCATTCGCGAGATATGCGCGAAGCGTGCAACTATCCGGCTCAAGTCGATCTGAGGGGCAGGTGCTGACTGGCAGTTTCGCCCCGCATCCCGGGTGACTTTGGCCGGATAGTTACACTCCGCCGAAGTACCCGAGTCCTTCGCGACCCGCTCATTCGCCCAATGTGGGAATGACAAGGGTGCGGGGAAGACGGCGACGGGCCGGCAACGTCGCGGGCGCTAGGCTCCACTCGTGAGTCGCATTTTCACCACCAGCTTCGCGTCGGTCTATCCGCACTATGTGGCCAAGGTCGAGAAGAAGGGACGGACCAGAGCCGAGTTGGATCAGGTGATCGAGTGGCTCACCGGCTTCGACGCGTCAGCCCTTGAGCGCCACCTCGAGGCCGAGACCACGTTCGAGGACTTCTTCGCCGACGCGCAGCTCAACCCACGGGCGACGTCGATCACCGGCGTCGTCTGCGGAGTCAGGGTCGAGCAGATCGAGGACCCGCTGATGCAGAAGATCCGGTATCTCGACAAGCTCGTCGATGAACTCGCCAAAGGCAAGGCGATGGCGAAGGTCTTGCGGAGCTGACGCCACGACGAACCTCGCTGACGCCACGACGAACCTTGTGACGGGCGCGACCGGGCTGTCGTCAGAGATTGCGTCAGCGCGACGAGTCGTCGCTGTCCGGTCCGGGTTGACCTGCGCGGAGCGGGTCATCCTGCTCCGGACGCTTGCCGCTGTAGTTCTTGGGTTCGCCCTGGGTCACGTGGTCCGACGCCGCGGCGTCCGGGGCCGTGTCCCCGACGTTTGGTGCGCTGTCGGGCTGCAGGCCGCTGACTTCCGAAACTTCGCCCTGCTGATCACTCATCATCGTGCCTTCCTCAGGTGATGAAGTTCTGTCCGCCCAGTGTATGGCTGCACCAAATCCCGCGGATCGGTGCACCGATCGATGCGGGCTCCATCACCCCCGGTTCCTCACAGATCCGCCCCGCGTACCTTTCCCCGCCCCCTCTTCACCTCACTCCGCCGCTTCTTCGCGGCCAACCGCCTGGCCTGCGACCCGCGAGTCGGCTTGGTCGGGCGCCTCTTCGGCGGATCCGGCGTGAGCGCCCGGCGCAGCAGATCGGCGAGCCGCTCCCTGGCCGCGACCCTGTTCCTGAGCTGGGCCCGATGCTCCGATGCCACGATCGACACCCGGCCCTGGACGAGCCGATCCGCCAGGGCGCTGAGTACGCGTACCCGCTGAGTCTGTGTCAACGCCGTCGACGTCGCCGGCTCGAACAGCAGCTCCACGCGACTGTCGGTCGTGTTCACCCCCTGACCGCCGGGCCCGGCTGAACGGCTGAACCGCTCCTCGAGCTCGGCGGCAGGAATGACGAGCCCTTCGGGCACGCCGGGGCCAGGGCGGATGACCAGATCTCGGCCTGGTGCACTCATGTGCCCAGTGTCGTCCACGCGGCGACCGCAGCGCCGCGTGGGCCGACCTCAGACGGTCTAGCCCAAGGCTTCACTGATGGGGCTGTCGGAGTGACTGCTGGACTTGCCGTCATAGATGTTGCAATAGGCGAGAATCCGGATTTTGGCTTTGCTTCGGTTGGTAAAACCGTCATCGAGATTCTTGGTCCGCAGTGCGTGCTTGATCGCATCTTCTTGTTCGGTGTTGGTCGATGTCAACAAACCTGTGTCCGGACTCATGGCCGCAAATTCCTGACATGTGGCCACGGGCTGCGCGGCCGCGCATCCACCTGCGGGGATGACGCCCAGAAAGATGATTCCTGCTGCCGCAATGCTCTTCTTCACGGATCCTCTTGGCCAACTGGTCATGTCGCGTTCCCCCGAGTTCTTCCACCTTGTGTGGTCTTGACTCCTATTTCAGACGAATCGTGCGTGTGTGCGTAGTCGTCATTTATGGGGACACAGGGCGGAAATCAGTGACTTGTGGGATTTCCTAGAATGAGCTGGGTGAAAGACTTGTCGAATCATCCGTTGATCGTTTCTCGCTACTTCTTTCCGGGCGGCCGCCCGCCGGCATCCCGGCTGGATGTCCCGGTGGAGGATGCCGTGCTGGCCTGCGGTGAACATCGGGTCGACCCGGACGGGTTCACCGTGGTCTTCTTCCATGGCAACGGGGAAGTGGTGGCTGACTGGCAGGGCACGATGGATCGGATCGTCAACGGTCTGGGGTGGGACCTGCTGCTGGCGGAATATCGGGGATACGGCGGATCCACCGGTGAGCCCTTGCTCGGCCGGATGCTCGACGATGTCGGCGCGGTCATCGAGGCAGCCGGATCACCCGAGAAGATTGTCGTGATGGGCCGATCGGTGGGATCGTTCTTCGCGCTCGAGGCGGTCCGGCGTTTCCCCACGATCGCCGGTTTGATCCTGGAGAGCGGGATCGCCGATGCGCTGGAGCGTCTCCTGATCCGGGTCTCGCCGGAGGAACTCGGTGGCACGCCCGCGGAGGTCGCTGCGCTCGAGGAGCGGGTCGACCACCAAGTCAAGATGGGCGGCTATCAGGGGCCGTCACTGATCCTGCACACCCGCTTCGACGGGTTGGTCGATGTGAGTCACGCCGAACGACTGCACACGTGGGCCGGCGGCGACGCGAGGCTGCGCATCTTCGAACAGGGGAACCACAACTCGATCCTGTGGGACAACGCGAACGACTACCTCGCCGAGGTCGCCGGGTTCCTCGCCCGCGTCCGGGCGTGACCGGTTGTGGTTTGGGCACCGGGGGCACACCTCGGACCATGATTGGCACTTCGGACCATGATTGGCACCCAGTTCCGGCGGAGCTGTTCCAAGATTGGCGTCCAGATCGCGGCTGATTCGGCTGACTAGGGGAAATGTGGGCGGCAAACGCGTCTGGATGCCAATCCTGGCGCCACTTCGCCTATTCGGGTGAGGCGACCGTCACATCCAGCGGCAGACGACGCTTCCGGTGGAGCTGACCGCCGGCCAGATTCGCGATCGCGCGCGTCAGCATGGTCCGCCGGGTCAGGTCGCGGAATTCCGGCCGTTTCGAGGTGACCAGACGCAGTAGCGGCCGTGCGGCGGCCTCCGGGGACTGTCCCCACAGCCCGACCACGAAGGGCAGCGCCTTGACCCGGCTCTCGAATCCTTCCTGCGCCGTGACCCGGCCCAGCATGTCGGTCCGCACGAGCCCGGGGTTCATGCCATGGACGCGTACCCCCGAATCCCGCACCTCGCTCTGCAACCCTCGGGTGAAATTACGGATCCAGGCCTTGGAGGAGGCGTACGCGTTCTGGAGCGGGACGGGCCCGTGGTCGCCGCGGCCATAGATGTTGACGAGATCGCCGTGTCCCTGACCGAGGAAGACACCCAACGCGACGCGCGACCCGTGATAGGTGCCCATGACGTTGGTGCGTACGACCCGTTCGAAGTCGGCCACCGGGGCGGTGGCGGTGGGACCGTACACGCCCGCGGCGCCCGCATTGTTGACCCAGATGTCGAGCGTGCCGTGCTGCTGCGCCTCGTCGCGGAGGCGTTCGACGTCGGTGAGGATCCCCACGTCCGCTGCGAGACCGTGCGCCGCGATGCCCTCGGACCGGAGTCCGTCGACCGCTCGTTCGACGTCGTCGGCCGTCCGTGCGCTGAGCACGACCGCGGCCCCGTGTTGCCCGAGCAGGCGCGCGAACGCCAACCCCAACCCTCTCGATGATCCCGTGACCACCGCAACCCGACCCGTCAGCCTCTGCACCTCATCCATCCGGCCAGCGTAGAGCCGCGCCCACCCGCCAAAGCACCCCCGGTGGGTCGGTGGCCACGGCAAGACGTGTACGCGCGCACGTGCGAAACCGTTTATGCTCCGGACTCGCTCCCGAGAGAGGAATGCGTTGACGTCGAGCATTGCGATCGATCGGAACTTTCATCGAAAGGCAGAGGGCGAGGAGCGCCAGCGGACGGTTGCGCTGCTCCTCGATGTGGCGAACGACCCCCGGTTTGCCCTGCGCACCCATGAGTTGCGCGACTTGGCCGAGGCGGTTCGTCTGGGCGGCTCACGCATCGCAGGGTGGCGGGGCATCGACCTGCAGGCGGCGTTCGCCGCGGACACCACCCTGCGGCTGCGGCCCCTGCGACGCCGCCGGCTGGCCAGCCTCCTCGGCGTGTTGGGCGTGCTCTTCCTGTTCCTCCCGATCGCGCGGGTGGGCTGGTCGTTCGGTGAAGTGGTGGAGGCATACCGGCAGATCCTCGAGTCCGGCGCGGCCCACGTGGGCCTGGCGCAGGCCTGGGTCACGGGCGCGGGGGGATTGGCGACCCGGCACCACCTCGGGACCGCGGTGGCCGGCGCCCTCACCCTGCTCGGCTGGAGCCTCGCGTTCTTCGCAGGCCGGTGGGTGCTGTCCCGGTCTGCTGATCGGGTCGAGGCGGAGGAGATCGACCGAGGGACCGCCCGGCTCGCGCGGGCGATGACCCGCGCCTCCAATGCGATCAACAGCCGCACGATCCTCGAGCCGGCGGACGGAGTGGACGTGCTCACCGATGCCACGGCCGAGCTCCTGCGGGCGCATCAGGCGACGTTCCGGACGCTGGAGGTCCTCGACGGTGCCGTCCAGCGACTGGAGGATTCGATGGAGCTGCTCAGTCACGGCACGAACGCGATCGGCAAGTCCCTCGGACTGCACACCGGCGCGCTTCAGCATCAGATCTCGGAGCTCACCCAGGTCCGTGCCTCGCTCGAGCGGTTGTCCGGGTTGGGTTTGGTCGAGGAGGGTACGCCGGAGCGCACCTGAGCACGGCCATGCCGGCGTTCCGGGGCCGTGACCCCGGGGAATGTCAACCATTCGTCACGCGTGTCGATGAATGTTTGGCATCAATTCACCGGAATTCATAACGCTCTATTCGGTGTCCCGAAAAGCGTCGTGAAGCGTACAGGACCACCCCTTGAAATCACACCGGAACCGTTCAAATCCGTGACCTAGAGTGTCCGCGCGACACATTCCCCACAGTCAAGGATTTGAAGAGCAATGGCAAATATTCTCCCCTTTTATCTGGTGTGCGACGAGTCCTACTCGATGCAGGGCCCGCCGCTGGAGGCCATGAACAAGGCGCTTCCCGATCTCCACAAGGAAATCGGCACGAACCCGGTCGTGTCCGACAAGACCCGGTTCAGCATCATCACCTTCAGCGACACGGCCCAGGTGCTGCAGCCGCTGGTGGATCTGTCGCAGATCACCCAGCTCCCGGAGCTGCAGGAGTCGGGCGCGACGAGCTACGCCGCCGCCTTCAAGCTGCTCCGCAGCGAGATCGACAGCGATGTGGACGCGCTCAAGGCCGCCGGCCACCGCGTGTTCCGCCCGTCGGTGTTCTTCCTGTCCGACGGGCAGCCGACGGACACCGAGTCCAAGTGGCAGGAGGCGCTGGCCGACCTGGTCGACCCGTCCTGGGCGCGGCACCCGAACATGATCGCGTTCGGGTTCGGCGCGGCCGATCCGACGGTGATCGGGATGGTGGGGCGTACGCGGGCGTTCATCGCCGACGGCAGCCTTTCGCCGGCGCAGGCGCTCGCGGAGTTCGCGACCGTGCTCACCCGGTCGATCGTCAACTCCGGCTCGGGCAAGGGCGATGCGCTGTCCCCGGTCATGCCGGTCGAGGTCCAGGGCTTTCAGCAGGTGCCGGCGGGCTATGAGCCGCTGCCGGCCGAGCAGCTCTGACCTCACCCGCACGCACACGAACGGATCGTCACCCAGTGAAATCGTCACGCTTTGCCACGTTCGGGGAGCAGGGCCTGCTGGTGCCCATTCCCCGTCGGGTCACCCAGCAACCGGAGGGGCTGCACGTGCCCGACACCGCCATCGAATGGGCGGACCTCCCCGGGCTGACGATTCGGGGCGTCTCTGTCCGGGGCCACAGCCACCGCTGGGAGGGCTCGGTCCGGCAGGACCAACTGGCGGTGGGCGAGATCGACGATCTGCTCGTGTGCGCGGTGGCGGACGGCCTGGGATCGCAGCCGGATTCCCACCTGGGCGCGGCCCTCGCCACTCGTTTCAGCACTGCCTGGCCTGCGGTCTGCGACGTGATCAGCCCGGGCGTCGCCGAGTTCGATTGCCAGGAGATCGCCACAGCGTTGACCGCGGAGGCCGAGGCTCGGGGCGTGGATCCGGTGCGCCTGAGCACCACCCTCACCTTCGCCGCGGTCCAGCGCGATCCGGTCGCCGGTGAGGACGGCAGCACTCACTGGCGGGTGGCCGTCGGGCAGATCGGTGACTCCCCGGCGTACCTCCTCCGCAACGGCACCTGGACCGCACTCTCCGGCAGCGACGCGGCCGCTGACGCGGAGCTGTCGAACGTCGTCGACCCGCTGCCGCAGCACTCCCGGGCCACCGTCCAACAGCTCGAGCTCAAGCCGGGCGACGTGCTCGCCCTGGCGACCGACGGGGTGGGCAACTTGCTGGCGGACATCCCCGAGTTCGGCGACGCGATCGGCAGCCGCTGGGCGGAGCGGCCGCTCTCTCCGTCGGAGCTGCTCTATTTCGTCGACGCGGCGGTCAAGACCTACGACGACGATCGCACCCTCCTGCTCGTGGGGTTCGGGGATCTCTGATGATCCAGGTGGCCGATCTGACCATCGGCAGGAAGCTCGGTGAGGGCGGGCAGGCCCAGGTCTTCCTCCTGCCCGACCTGCCGGGTCAGGCCTTCAAGCGCTATCGCGCGGATCAGTTGCCGTCGCTGCGTGTGGACGTGCTGCGGGAGTTGGTGGCCGAGGCCACGCGCCTGCGCATCGAGGGCGAGCCGATCACCCATTGGGCGACCTGGCCGACGCAGACGGTGGCGCACGGGTCCCGCGTGATCGGGTTCCTCATGCCGCTCATCCCGGCCGAATTCTTCATGTCCGAGGGCAACCTGGTCGGTCAACCCGCGAGCTTCAGTTATCTCGCTGCCCCGCCCGCTCCGATGTGGGGTGCGGTGTCGCTGCCGGTCCAGGCGGATCGGGTACGCCTGCTCGCGCTCCTCGCCGGCATCCTGCAGCAGCTCCACCACCGGCGGATGGTGTTCGGTGACCTGTCGTGGTCGAACGTGCAGTGGACCGCGGACCCCGAGCCGCGGGTGATGCTGCTCGACTGCGACGGGATCAAGCCGCCGACCGGGGACCCGGTGTCGAGGCAGCTCGACAGTCCCGATTGGGATGACCCGTACGCGACCCCGGGGACCCCGCCCGACCAGGACCGCGACTGTTACAAGCTCGCGCTGATGGTGTGCCGCGTGCTGACCCGGGACCTGAACGCCCGACCGTCGGCGGCCGGGGGACACTCGATCGCCGACCTCCCGGCTCCGCTCGCGGATTCGATCGATCGTCTGCTCGTGCAGGCGGCCGGTCCGCCCGGGATGCGTCCGTCGGCCACCGAGTGGCGGCAGGCGCTGCAGGGGCGGGCGGTCCAGCAGGTCCGGTTCGCGCCCAAGCCCCCGCCGCAGCCCGCGTTCGTGTGGCCGCACGCATCTCCGCAGCCGACTACTGTGGCAGCGCCGGGTGCCCGCAGGTGGCGACCGGTGGGTGAGCTGAGCACCGCCGAGCCGGCGTACGACACGGCCCAGACCAGGGAGACCGCGGAGACGCCCCGACAGGAAACGCGGCTGAAGCGAGTGCTCCGGCGACTTCGCGCCTGGGCCGACGAACCGGTCGGGCCACAGGACTGACGTGGAGCCCACGATCATCTCCCCGCGGATCCGGCTCGCGTCCCAACTGCGTGTGGGGGACATGCTGGGTCGCGGTGGCGGACAGGGCGCGGTCTATGAACTGCCGCGGCACTCCGGGCATGTCTACAAGCACTACTACGCGCCGATCGACAACGCGCGGACGAGCTTCACCGAGCTCGTCGAGGCGGGCCGGAGGCTCGGGCCACCCCTGGCGGCGCACGGAGTGAGCGCGCTCTGGCCGGTGCATGTGCTGGGGCCGGGGGAGTCGGTGGAGGGGTACGTCATGCCCCGCATGCCCGACCGGTTCCACACCGAGATCCACACCCCCTATGGGCCGGATCGACAGGAGGCGACGCTCGAGTTCGCGCTCGAACCGGACCCGGACAAGGCGTTCTATCCACTGCGGGTGCTGTCGGCGGGGGAGCGGATCGAATTGGTACGCCTCGTCGCGCTCTTCCTCGACACCCTCCACGCCCATGACCTGGTCTATGGCGACCTGTCGTTGAAGAACATGCGGTTCGCGACCGATCCGATCGAATTGTTGGTCATGGATATGGACGGTGTTCATCACATTGCGACGCCGGTGATCCCGGACAAGGATTTGGCGAATACGCCCGACTGGAATGACCCCCATCGGTTGTCCGAATTGCCGTTGGGTTTCGATCTCGATCGCTATAAATATGCGCTGCTCGTCTATCGCCTGATCGTGGTCAACAATGTGTCCGAGGCTTTTCCGGAGGATGCGGAGTCCATCGTCGTGCCTGCTGATTGTGGGCTGAACCCCGAACAGCGGGAAGGTGTTGAGTTTCTCCTGCGGCGGGCGGCCGCGGGTCGCACCGGATCACGACCCGCGATCCGCGAGTGGGTGGGCGTCCTCTGAGCAGCGGGGCGTACCCCCACGTCATCCCAGCCCGGGCGACTCACGTCCATGAATCCGCCCCGGACGAGTCTCGGTTTCCTCGTCGAGGTGGGCGAGTTCCTCGGTGGGCGGTTCGTTGGTGCGGTCGAGGAGGTTCGCAGCGAGCAGGTGGGCGCCGCCGAGGGGGTGCGGGTTCCAGTCGTGGAGCTCCCAGCCGGAGCCGTTGAACTCCATCGTCATGCAGGACGTGTTGTTGAAGTCGGCGCGGGTGTTCACGCCCTCGGCCGCGGTCGCCCGCAGTGCCGCCCAGGCACGGATCGCAGCGCCATGGCTGACGAGCGCCGCGACCTTGTGCCCGCCGTCCATGATCTGCTGGATCGAGGCGTCATAGCGGGCCAGGAATTCGTGCCCGTTCTCCGCGCCCGGCATGCGGGCGTCGAGGTCACCGGTCGCCCAGGCGATGACGGTCTTCAAATAGATCTGGACCGAGTCGGGGTCGGTGCGGTCCTCGACCCCCCCTGCCTGGATCTCCCGGAGCCCACCGATGACGGTGGCCTTGTGCCCGAGCGTCGCCGTCATGTGGTCCGCGGTCTGCTGCGCCCGGAGGGCGTCCGAGCAATAGAGTGCCTCGATGCCCTCGGACTTGAGGGCGACGCCCGCCGCCCGCGCCTGGCGCTGCCCCAGCTCGGTCAGCAGCTTGCCCGGAGGTGCGGTGTCGAGAGCACCCACCAGATTGGCGGTCGTCTCCCCATGACGGATCAGGAACAGTCGCATGCGGTCAATCTAACGCCGCCGCGCAGCCCGGGGCCCCCAGCCCGGTGGCCGGATCAGCTCCAGAACCGGGCCTCGGCGATGCCACCCGTGAACTGGCCGGCAACGGGGGGCAGCTCGGTGAGGAAGACGAGGACATACCTCGTCTCGACGCCCTGCTCGACGGTGACCGTCGCCTCGGCAGGCGCGCCCGTCACACTGCCGACCGCACGCCAGTCGTCAACGCTCGCAAGCGGTGCCGAGGCGGGGTTCTCCGCAACCGGGACGCGGATGTCCAGGCTGGTGCCGGCACCGTCCAGTTCCAGTTCGACGCGGCTGAGCTCGCGTACCTCACCCAGATCGAACACCAGACCAACGCCTCTCTTGATGCCGAAGCCGGATTCGAAATAGTTCATCGTCGTCCACGAGGTGGCGGGGTCACCGTCCCAGGCCAGCGCGACCTGGTTGGGGTGCTCCTCGCCGTTGCCGCCGTTGCTGACGGGGTCGAAGTCATGCGCGGCGACCACCGCACGTTCCACCGACGGGGCAGCAGCCGCGGCCGGGGCAGGCTCGTTGGAGTCGTCGCCCGAGAAATTCAGTCGGAGCCCGACGGCGACGAGGCTGCCGACGAGGAGGAGCACGCCGAGCGGGACGAGCATCCGGCGCCACAGCGGCGGCTTCGGGTCGTCGAGGGTGCCGGGCTCGGGGGCGGTGCTGGGAAGGTACGCATGGGCCGTGGCGAACGCGTCCTTCTGCACGGCCGCGCGGGGAGTGGCCTGCAGGGGCGCGGTGTCGGCGTACCCCAGCGACACATCGTGCGCCTGAGTCTCCTCACCCACGGAGGAAATCGCCGCTTGGACGCGCTGCTCGAGATCCTCGGCCGCATCGGCGGTCCCGAGCATCCGGGTCAGCGCAGCGGAGACCTCGGCGGCCGTCCGCAGGCGCGCCGAGTGGTTGCGCGAGGGGTTCAGGATGCGGTCGCAGATGTGGTCGAGCGAGGGCGGTACGCTCCGCTCGATCTCGCGGGGAGTGATGACGTGGCCGTCGGGGTCGGTGGGTGCGGCGTCGAGCCCGTACGCCGGCCCGCCCGGCCACCGCGCCACGAGCAGGGCATAGAGGAGCCGACCGAGGGCCGTGACATCGGCCTGTTCGGGGTCGCGCTCCCGATGGAGGTTCGCCATCGCGGCCTCGACGACGAATCCGCTGATCTTGGCGTTGCCGGTGGTGCTGACCATGATCGTGGCGGGGGAGAGCCGCTGGTGATAGAGGCCGCGGGCGTGCATCCCGATCAGCGCGTCGGCGACCTCGCGGACGAGCCACGCAGCCTCCAACGTGCTCAACGGGCCGGTGGCCAAGAGGTCCTGGAGGAGCTGCCCGGGGGCGTACTCACACACAATGTGCGGGCCCAGCCAACTGTTATCGACCACACCGGGATCGGCGGTGAGGGTGGCGTCGAGCACACGGAGGACCCGGAAATCATTGGCGACGGCAGCGCGCTTGGCCGCCGCGAGAATTTTGTCGTTCGACCGGTCGTTGGGCAGCAGATGCACCCTGACCGGGCGCGCGAGCACCACGTCGTGGGCCCGCCACGTCTGGGTCCCTGCACGCTCGATCAGGACCTCTTCGAGGCGATAGCGTCCGCGCAGCACGTGACCGGCACGTGCGCGGGCCGGTCCGGAGTGCGTCACGGGGGCGACCCGGGTGGGGTCGTCAAAGCCCCCGGAGGTCCCCTCGAAGGGCACCACGGTCTGGAGCTTGGTCGGGGCCTCGGTCCAGGCTGCCGTCCGTGTCGTCTTCTTGATCGGAATCCACCTCAACTGTGCTCAGAAACTGCAGCTCCATTGTGGTCGGGTTCACAGCCAAAGGCCGAGTCGTGTTCCGATCGGGCGAAGAGCTAGTTGAAGTCAGGAAGCATGTAGGTGACCTCGACCTTGGAGCCGGCGTTCCGCAGCAGCACCGCGGTGGCCCGGGCGACTTCCTCGGCGGCGAACACCCAACGCACCCCCATGTCCTTCTGCGCGATCACGGCGTCATGGACGCGGGCGGCCTCGAGGAAGTGCGCGTTCCAGGCCTCATAACCGACGTCGTAGTGGAACCAACTCCACTGTTCGGCGAGGCTCATCAAAGCGATTGAGCGGCCGTTCTCCGTGGTCACCCCGTGGAAATCGACCCTGCCGTTCTCCCACTTCATGCGGCGTTCGGGGTACGCGGCACTCTGGGCGTACCAGGCCAAACGCTCCCTTTGCGGCCAGGCGCGCGGCCAGAAGGGGATCAGCACGTCGAGCTCGTCCACCGAGGAGCCGAGCGTGGGGATCACCTCCGTCGGGTTGGACTTCCGGAACAACCCCGATGGGGGCACCGTCCAGAGGATTCCCAGTGCGTGCTCGGACTGATGGACGCCCTGGACCTGGGGTGTCTGGCGCAATCGCCATGAGCGCACCCAGGTGGATTCGCCGAACGTGAGACCGGACGGGCCCGTGAACGTCGGCCCGGACGTTGCATAACCCCATTCCGCGATCCACGCCTGGACCAGCTGTTTGAGGGCATCGGTGGCCTTTTTGTCCTTGACCCCGGTGAGCCTCACGGCATTGTCGGACCACAGGTTCCCGGCGTTGATGGTGATCGTCCGGGACAGATCGTGGGTCATCCAGGTGATCGTGCCGATGTTGTCGCCGAGCTCGTGGCCCGCGGTATTGGCGGCGATCCACTTCGACACCTGGTCGACGGTGTCGAAGGCGAATGTCGAGCTCCCGGTGTCGGATCGCAGGGATGCCCGCCACCCACCATCCGTGGGGCTCGCCTCCATGGCGGCAGGCACCAGGTCCATTGTTTGTTGTGCGGCGGACGTCCATCGGCTGACAGACATCGGTCGTGGTGGCCACGTGGCATGAATGATGCTCGTCACATCAGAACCCTAAGCAGTGAATGGCCCGTTCGTCCTCGAACTGGTCATGAACTCGTCATATCGCCTGCGTGGTGAGCGCGAGCCGACTCACACACCGCTTGGAGAACTGGCGGAGAAGAGAATCCTCAGGAGCGCGGTATTGATGAAGATCCGGTTCCTGCCGACACGCTCGGACCGCACCAAGCCTTCCTCGGCAAGGACGTTGAGCCATCGAGCTGCCGTTTGTCGTTGTGAGAGTTCGGCGTTGACCACGGTTTCGATCCGGATATAGGGCTGGGCGGTCATCAGGCGTGACAGTTCCGCGGCCGGCAGGTGGGGGAACCGCTGCCGGATGCGATGCTCGAGGTCCTCTCGATGCGCGGTGACAGCGTCGACCAAGCGAAGGGTGTTCTTCGACGTGCTCTCCACCGCGGCGAGGATGAAGCAGATCCAGTCCTCCCAACGATTTTCAGCAGTGACCCCAAGCAAGCCGGCGTAGTAACCACTTCTGTGTTCCAACAGATATCCGGAGAGATAGAGCACGGGCTGACTGAGCAGCCCGGAATGCATGAGGAACAGCAGATTGAGGACCCGGCCAGTGCGCCCATTGCCGTCGAAGAACGGATGGATGGCTTCGAACTGATAATGCAGCAGCGCCAAGGCGATCAACGGATCCAAGTCGTGGTGATCGTGAAGGAACCGTTCCCAAGCCGAAAGCTTGGCCCAGATGAGATCTCGGCCTTCGGGCGGGCTGTATATCTGTTCGCCCGTGGCTGGATTGCCGATGAAAGTGCCGGGCTGGTCACGCACGCGCTGCGCAGTCCCCATCAGGACGTTGCAGACAGCGACAGCCGTTTGTGCGGTGAGGGGCCGCTGGTCCAGCAACTGCTGTCCTTCGCGCAGTGCCGCCCGATAGCGCAGAGCCTCCTTGGTCGCAGGAGTGACCGGCGCGCTCGCTGCATTGTTCGCGGCGCGGAAGAGTTCGTCATTGGTGGTGACGATGTTCTCGATCTCGCTCGATGCCTGGGCCTCCATGAGCGGCACCGTATTGATCAGCAGGGAAGGGTCAGCGAGGCGTCGGCATGCCATGTCCAGTGCGGCCAACGCGCGGCTGGCTCCCACGAGAGCCTTGAGCGTCCGAGCGGTCTCGACAGGTTGGTCGGGAGGGAGGTCTGGCAGGTCTTGATAAGGATGATTCGCTCCCGGCCACATGTCGCAGACTTAACCATGCGATGCCCGATATGTACACTTCTTGGGTGAATTTGTACATGATCGGGTGATCGTGGTTGGACGGTGCGCGGATGTTGGTGTCGAGGATTGCCTTCATTCGTCCTGCTCCCACGGATCAGTCGCATCGTCGGCCGCGCGTTCGGAGGCAATCTCACGTTCCCACGCAAGGTCGGCGCCCAGTTCTTGGAGCAGAGCGTTGACAGTGGCGCTGGATATCCAGCGTTGCCGACGCAGTGGCACGACCTCCGCGATCGGCTCGCCATGGTCAGTGATCGTATAGACCGCACCATCCCTGACTTCGCGGAGCATGCGCGTTGGGTTCTGCCGAAGCTCACCCACACTGATGCTGCCTGTCACGAGAACCTCCCGAGACAAATGTCTACTTCATCTTACGAGAGGACATCGAGGCCTGGTTAGCGCGGTGGTCCTGGATCGGGGCGAGCGTGAGTCGCTGTCCGAGGGCTGTCGCCAATCGCAGCAGCGTCGTTGCTGTGGGGTTGCCGACGCCGCGTTCAATGCGGCTGATCTCAGCTTGCTGGATGCCGGTCAACTCGGCCAGCGCGGATTGGGTCAGGGCCCGTTCCTTGCGGGCGGCCGCAAGCGCAACGCCCAGATCTGCGCGCTCGACAACCTCGGCGGCAAACTCCTCGGATGCGGCCTCATAGACCTGGCGGGTGTCGTCGTCCCACTCTGCTTTGAGGCTCTCTGCCAGTTCCTTGAAGTTGTTCGACATGGTTCACCCCCACCATGAGTATGTGCTCCAGCACATAAAGAATCAAGTCCGGTTCTGAGCTTTCCATCGTGCGTGGATCTTGCGCGCCTTGGCGATCTCGCGTTGTTGACGCCGTTCCGATGGGTCTGCCTTCTTGTTATAGCCGTGGTAGAGCAAGACGATTCTTTTCCCGTGGAATGTGCAGAACAAGCGCAAGAGGACGCTATGGTCGGAGCCTGCTTCGCTGGGCTCCAAGCCGGCGGAGGCCAAGATGCTCCTCAAGGACTTCCTCACCCGGAACTCGTAAAGCCCGTCTCCCAACGGCTTCCCCCACTCGCCAGCGCAGATGTCGATTCCGTGGACTTGGAGGACGTTCTCGATCGCCGCGATCAGGACCGCCTGTTCATACGCGGGAAGCGACTTCAGGAAGCGTGCGAACCCATTGCCCTCGTACTCAATCGACCAGCCTGTCACAACAACTCCTCCCGGCACGTTCAACCGGACCCGAACACCCTGCCAATGTCGTTGCCTCGACACTAAGATCCGGGTCTGACAGTTTTGTGAGCGAAGGGGGGACGCCGTGCTCAGCGATGAGCGCTGGATTGAGGTCACCCCCTCCGCGCATGAGCACGAGCAGGCAGGCCTCGACGCGCTCCGCACGCTGATCCCCGACGTCGACCCGTTCCATGTCTGGACGAATTTCGAGTTCAAGGACTCCACCGGCCGTTGGCACGAGTGCGACGCCCTGGTCCTCGGTCGCCGACGGCTTCATCTGATCGAGCTCAAGTACTATTCCGGCGACCTCCACGGCGACGACCTCCGTTGGCACCGCACCGGCCACCGTGTCGAGGACTCACCACTCCTCCTCGCCCGCCGCAAGGCGCAGCGGTTCGCGAGCAAGCTCAAGGATGCCGTCCGCGACTGGTGCCGGGAAAAGGGCCAAGATCCGACCGAGCCGCTCAAAGCCGTCCCGTGGGTCCAGGAGTCCGTCTTCCTCCACCATCCCGGGCTCCGCAGTCACCTCACCGGCACGGCCGCACTCGGCCTCTATGGCCTCGACGGCCGCGAGCGCCAACCTGGCCTCACCCCGATCAGCGACCTCGTCCTGGAGCTGCCGGATCACCGCGAGGTCAAGCACCACCGGTTCATCGTCGGCCTGCTCCAGCAGCGCCTCGGTCTCGTCCAGCGCCGCGAGCCGGCCGCAGGCTCGTGGAATCTCCAGGAGCGCATCGCCGAGGGTGACCCGTGGGAGGACTGGCTGGCGTACCACCAACTCGCCCAGCAGCGCTCCGCCCGCATCCGCTTCCACAGCGCGACCCCCGGCGTACAGTCCGCGGCCGAGGTCCGCCGGATGGTGGAGAACGAGTACGCGAAGTTGGCGACCCTCAAGCACGACGGTCTGCTGCGGCCGGACGACCTGGTCGACAGCGAGCTCGGGCTCGGGCTCGTCTATCCGGCCGATGACTCCGAGCGGCTCGATCTCTGGCTCGCCGGCCGCGACGAGCAACTTCCGCTCAAGGACCGTCTCGGGCTGATCCGTCAGGTCGCCGAGGCCGTGCACTACGCGCATCGCAATCAGGTCGTCCACCGCGGTCTCAACCCGCAGGCGCTGTGGGTCACCGGTGATGATGCGACGAAGGCGCCCCAGCGGGTGGCGATCGGGGATTGGCAGTCGGCTGGGACGGCGACGGCGTTGGGTACGCAGGCGGCCGGGGTGACGAGTTTGTACGCCGCGCATACGCGCCCCGCGGGTGATCCCACCGCTCCCTATCGCGCCCCGGAGGAGGGCTGGTCGCCCACTGCCAACCGGATCCGGTTGGACCTGTTCGGGCTCGGTGCGACGGCGTACTACATCCTCACCGGCAAGGCCCCCGCCACCTCCGCGAGCGCTCTCCGCGAGCGGCTGCGCACCCAGCAGGGCCTCGATCTCGCCGTCGATCTGCCGCAGGCGACGAGCGATCTGCGCGCGCTCATCCTCCGGGCCACCCACCCCAGCCCCGCCCAGCGCACGGGCGACGTCGGCGACTTCCTCACCCAGCTCGATCGGGTGGAGGAGTCCCTCACTCAGACCACCGAGCACGCGCTCGACCCGCTTTCCGCCCGCGCCGGCGACGTCCTCGACAACCGCTTCACCGTCGAGCGCCGCCTGGGCGCCGGCTCGACCGCCATCGGTCTGCTCGTCCGTGACGAACGCAACCCGCGCGCCAACCGCGTACTCAAAGTCGCCCTCGACGACACCGCCGACGCCCGCCTCCGTGACGAGGCCGAGGTCCTCGAATCCCTCAAGCCCCTGGACAGCCCACGCCTGGTCAAGCTCATCGAGTCCGTCACGGTCGGCAACCGTCAGGCGCTGCTGCTTTCGCTGGCCGGCGACAAGACGCTCGCCGAACACCTCGCCGAACGTGAACGCCTGTCGCTCGACCTCCTCGAACGTTGGGGCACCGATCTGCTTGACGTCCTCGTCGAACTCGACCGGGCCGGCGTCGATCATCGCGACATCAAACCCAGCAACCTCGGCGTCATCAAACGTGACGGCGCCCAGCACCTCGTGTTGTTCGACTTCTCCCTCTCGCGTGCCTCGGCCGGGGCGATCACGGCAGGCACGGCGCCCTATCTCGATCCGTTCCTCGGCGGCGACCGTGACCGGTTCGATCCCGCGGCCGAGCGGTACGCCGCCGCGGTCGTCCTGTTCGAGATGGCGACGGGTCAGGTGCCGCAATACGGGGACGGATCCGCCCACCCCAACACCATCAACGACGACGTCACCCTTCACCGCGGGATGTTCGACAAAGCGGTCGCGGACAGTTTCCAGCGCTTCTTCACCCGTGCGCTCGCTCGTGATGCGAAGGACCGCCACCGGTCGGCCGTCGAGATGCGCACCGCGTGGCGTCGGGCTCTCGACCGCACCGCGACCAAGGCGGCGGACGCGGGCGATGAACTGGCGCATGCCGCCACCCTCACCACGCCGCTTGCCAAGTCCGGTCTGTCCGCGCGGGCGCTGTCCTTGGTGGAACCGCTGCGCCTCAGGACGGTGGGCGATCTCACCGCTGTCCCGCTCTTCCGGGTCAACCAGCTCTCCGGCGCGAGTTCGACCCGCGAGGAGGTCATGGCCCGCGCGCGGCAGTGGACTGCGCGGCTCGGTTCCGGCGTACCCCGCCAAACCGAACCATCCGACCTCCCCAGCCTCGCGGACATTGCGCACACCCTGATCAA
>LSQX01143228.1_pt1 | contig 17642 bp, 14 predicted proteins | sample 654561 | NCBI WGS metagenome assembly LSQX01 (sample SAMN04489861, study PRJNA283612) | anaerobic digester metagenome | isolation source: 4 biogas reactors fed with cattle manure at either 37C or 55C with and... | place: Denmark: Kongens Lyngby | collected 2014
GTCTGCTGCCTATAACCAAGGTCAGTAAAGCCAGCAGGGAAACAATTATGGCAGTATAATAACCCATATTAAGACCCTGATCCAGCATAAAACCACCTAACATCGGGCCGGTGGCACGTCCCAGGCTGTCATACCCGTTTAAAATTCCCATGGCAGAACCCTGCCCGGTTGTAGCTCGTTTGGAAACCGCCGCGGAAATGGAAGGGCGCATCAGACCGACCCCGGCGGAGAAGACCGCCATAAAAGCAATGGAGGTTGGTATATTATACATAAATATAAACAGCACAAAGCTGGTGCCCATTAGTATAATCCCTGTGGCAGCAGTTTTTTCTTCGCCAAAACGATTGATCAGTCTGCCCACCAACAGCCCCTGTACCAATGCCATGACTACTCCGGCAGCCGTAAAAGCCCAGCCAATGTCACGGGCGGTAAAGGCTAGTTTGTTCTCAGCGAAAAGTGCAAAGGTTCCATGATGGATGGACTCTCCGATGCTTCCCAGACAAATACACAGGAAAAGTACTGCCAGAGGGGTCTTTAGCCCTTCCAGCAAAGAAGCTCGTTCAACTTTTCGGGTCACCCGATTTTCACTGGCTAAAGATTCAGGCAGGAGGATATAAACGGAAACCGCATTGACCAAGGCCAGCAGACCGGCAAATACAAAAGGAAAGGCCAGGGATATGCCGGATAGTATTCCGCCAATAGCCGGGCCAAAAACCATACCCATGCCCATAGCCGCACCGATCATTCCCATCGCCGAGCCACGTTTTTCCAGACTGGTGGAATCTCCAACATAGGCCATGGCGGTAGGCATAGTCGCACAGGCCATGATCCCGCCGACAATACGAATGATGTACAGCATCCATAATTTGGTGGCAAAGCCGAACAGGATAAAAGTGATGGAATATCCTAAAATGCCAAGCAGCAGCACCGGCCTTCTTCCTGCCCGGTCAGAATACGCTCCCCAAATGGGGGCAAAGATAAACTGGCACACCGCATACACGGTGATCAATATTCCCAGTTGAAAGGCATTGGCCCCCATTGACTCAGCATAGTAGGGAAGCACCGGCATTATAATACTAAAACCGACCCCTACTAAAAATATAGTGGCAAACAACACAATCATTCGCTTACTGCTGTCATTTATTTTCATTAATCATCAATCCCCATTTATTATTACATATCTTTAATCAACTAAAGGTCTCTGTCAAGGAAATATTTGGTCAACTTCCGGATGAAAAAAATATCAACCTTTTAACCCTGTGGTTTTAAATAAATAATTTTGTAATTGCCGTCCTGGTCTCTTACCGTATAAAAGGTTAATTTCTCCTGGGGGATAAAATTATTTTCGCTGAATTCACCGATTTCGGTGTCTACGCGGTAAACATTAAGATACCCTTCAAAAACGTCTATCCAGCTCAAGCTGCCTTCCATCTGAATATTTTTGCCCAGTAAGTCCTGGTTGGGTACTGAAAGCGAGATGTGATCCCGCTTTTTGGGCAGAACATTTTTGAAAGCTTTCTGAGGCTGGTTGTCGTAAATATTGTGTATGAAATTCCTTACCGGGTCTGCAGGGCTTTTATATCGCTCTTCTCTTTGCAGCAGACGTTCTTTTTCCCATTCGGGAGTAAAGATGAGTTTGGTTGAGCGGGCATCTTCTTTATCGACAACATTTATGATCAAAGGTTGATCCATCATTTTAGGATCGATTCTTCCATGTACATTGATCATATCAGCATTGCGAAAGAATTCATGCTGACTGCCTGTGCCATTACTCGTCCCCGGATAAATATAAACATTGAAACGTTCAAGAGATGATGCCGATTCATCATAAACTACATCTTCCGGATAAATAAAGGTCCCATATATATAAAGGTAATAGGAGTCTTGTGCCAGCGGAGGCCAGCTATAAAATGAGATAACTTTTAAAATAGGAACATACCAGCTCATTGGGAGACCCAGGTCCACCATTTTTTGATACAAAGTAAACTGCCAGGGCGTTTCCTGGTCATCCATCCAGTGTATTTGTTGGTATTCATCCTGATTGGTAACATTGATTTCGTGGAACAAAAGCTGCGCATTGCCAATGGGGATATTCGCATTAAGGTTTTGATAACGGTAAATTACCGGCTGCTGAAAGTAAAAATATATGGTGATCACCATCCAGATCAATAAGATCTTGACCGGGACACGGACCCATTTTGATTGCATCATATATCATCCCTTCCTTATAATTTATAGTTTATCGCATTTGGATGGATAGATGTGGAATTTCCCCGGATTTGCGAAAACATTATTTAATTAATGGGCTCTATTGGTAAAAACGGAGATTAATGAACAAAAGTGAAAGATTTTACGGGATTTTTCGTCTTTAGAAATAAATGCCGAAAAATCGAGCCGGGAAAAGGTCTTGCAGGAAAAAGTTATTAGCTAAGCGGCTTATTAACCTTGAAATCTATTAACAGGCAAAAGAGACAAGCAAAATATCTCCATTGCTGAAAATGAAAGGGTAGTTGATTTATGAAAATGAGCAAAACATTGATCAAAGTTTGGTTCTTTTTATTGCTGCTGATTGTTGCAGGATGTCAAAATGCTGCTGAAAACCTGCCAACCCAGGCGTATAACAATACGAATGGAATAAAGAAATACGGCGAGATCACTGACCCGGCGGAACTGGAAAAGCTTTGGCAGGAATACCTTTATGATGCCGCCAATTTTACGGGAATTTCAATGGAATTCAGCAATACCAAGGAGATAGAACCATTAACAGTTGCAAGATTTTGCTGGTCCAAATATATAATTGAGCATGATGCCGAGGAACTCGAATCTGATCGTGAAGGCAGTTATCTGAAACTATTCCCCTTGGATGTGGCTCTTGAATATGCCAGGAAATATTTTGATTTAGATGACATTGACGTGTCTGAAATCGATGAAAACATCTACGATCCGCAAAAGAAGGCCTTTCTTTTCAGCCCTGGCAGCAAAAAAGAAGTACCGCGGCCTTCCTATAACAATTTACTAAGAGGCAGGCGTCTGGAAAAGGCCGTAAGGAATAATGACGTCACTATAACAGCAATATTGGTAAATCCTGACTCGCAAAAATTTGACCGTATCGAGTATAGAGATACTTTTACTTTAAAAGTCCGTCGGGATGGTAGCCTTTATTTTGTTAAGGGCAAACGGGAGTATATAAATAACCACCTGGTAAGTATCCTGGGAAATTATAAATATTTTGATAAAATCACTGGTTTTGACGGCAATCTTCAAACACTTTCGATGCTCGGCGAGACGGAAGGCAGGCTCATTTTTGCCTATATGCCGTACGAGAAGGGAGAAAATCATGCCCTGATGCTGCTAAACCCTGAAACTATGACCATCGAAAAGCGACTAAATATTAATAGGGAATTTCAGGTCACGGATATAAATATCCAAGGGGAAAGGATTATCATACGACTAAATGACAGGACAGTATCTGTCGATAAGACCCTTAACCGGTCAGAAGACATTATGCTGCCAGGAGCTATCGCGGAAAAAATCAAGCGGGAGCCCCTTTACAATGAATATGGTTATCCACTGATATTTTTTGGCGGTTACGATGTATCACGTGACGGAACAAAGTATGTGTATTCAGATGAGGTTGGCTTAAAGCTTTACAATATCACCAGCGGCAGTGAGAAACTGCTTTCTAAAACTGTACCGACCCCTGATAGTGAACTGACCAACAACTCATTTCATAGTAACCCACGATTTATTAGTGGAGATAATAAGGTGATTACCACTATGACCGGTTATGAAAGCGCACTGGGCTATACTATTTATGACTTTAACAAGGAAATGCAAAAGACTTATAATATTGTTTCAGAAGGTTCTTCGACTGGTTATATCCGCTATGACACCGGACTTTTGGAGATTAATAATTATATTCGGGCCAAGGATAACCAAACCGGTGATTATAAAACAATATACCTGGATTTCGCCACCGGGGAAGTCAAAGAAATTCATCTGGATGACCGGGGTGATACGGGGTATATTATTATGCCCGATCAATACTATGTAGGTCAAAACCATGCCGCCTTTATTACTTCAAGCTACGATAAGAGCGATAATGCAAACAACAAATACTACATTAACAGCTTAAATCTGAAAACAATGCAGGCAGAGCCTAAAATCATCACCATTAAAGCAGCAAATACCTATATCTTAGGGGTATTAGCCGATGGGCGCATAATATTTTGGTATGATCTTAACCCCAGTGAAAATGGAGTGTGTATAACGATGAAGGAGTGAGGCGTAAGGAGTGAGCAAGCTTTTGCTCATGCGTCGTAGGGGCAGCTATCAGCTGCCTGCTGCTTTCTGTCAAAATTTTTCGCTTCGGACACGTGATACTTGCCTCTACCTATTTCTTGCTCCAACCCTATACAAGGTGAAGGGGTGGACGGGCCGCCCATAATTGGTTGATTATGTCATTATATTAACCATACTTTCATTGTGGGTTTATAATGACTGGTATGGATATGTCGCCCGCTTTCCTGATATTAATTGTTCTTGTGCTGTTCAGGCAGCCAGCTGTTTACTAAATCGGGGTTTTCCTGTACCCATTGACGAGCAGCAGCAACGGGATCGCCCGATTCTTCAGCAATTACCATTGCTCGGCTAAGATCATCTGAAGTCCATTTAAAGTTACTGCATAATTCATATACATCCGGCATATCCTGCTGTAACCCTTGACGAACAACGGTATTTATCGTCTCATCTTTGCCAAAAGAATTTTTGGGGTCATCTAAATATTTAAGATCCCAGCGGCCAAATATCCAATGGGGGGTCCATCCGGTAACTACGATCCACTGATTATTATTAATTGCATCCTGTAATGTGGCGACCATAGTGGCATCACTGCCTTCTACGAGGGTAAAATTGAGATCGTAATCCTCTATTGCCTGGCTGGCTGAGCCCATAATTCCTGCTCCCGGATCAATTCCTATTATTTGAGCATTAAATTTTTCGGCTGCATCGTTCAAATCTTCAATCGAATCTATATCCACATATTCGGGCACTACCAGACCTATTCGTGCTCCTTCCATATTTACACCCAGATTTTCTACCTGGTCTCCCATTCTATCCATGTATTCTTTATGAGTGACCGGCAGCCAGGCTCCAAACGAAGCATCACTTTCATCATTGCGCAGTGACTCATACATAACTCCTGCAGCCACATCAAATAGCTCTACATTATATCCCATTTTATTTTCCAGTATATCAGCAATAATATGGGTGGTAGCTGTAGCGCAGGCCCATTGGACATACACCAGGCGGACGGTATCACTAGCGGTATCCTTAGTTGAATCGGAGGAGGAACAGCCAAATATACTGACGGAGACAAAGATGAGCATGAATAGTGATAAAAGTATTCTTTTAAACATTATTTTCTCCTTTCGAAATCTTTTAAGATTTTTATCGGCCAAAACTCTGTGTAATTCTATCCAGGATTATTGCCAGAATAACCAAGGCTACACCCGCCTCAAAACCCATTCCCATATTCAAGGTTTGGATGGCTGACCAGACTATACCCCCTAATCCTTTGGCGCCAATCATTGCGGCTATTACTACCATGGAAAGTGACAGCATGATGCATTGGTTTATGCCGGCAAAAATTGTTGATTTAGCCAGGGGAAGCTCAATACGAAACAGGATCTGAAAAAAAGTGGAACCAAACGATTCACCTAATTCCATTAAGTCATGGGGAACCTGTTTTATGCCCAGGTTTGTTAGGCGAATAACCGGCGGCATTGCAAATATTAAAGTAGTAATTACAGCTGGTACGACACCCAGCCCAAAAAACGGTATGGCAGGAAGGAGATATACAAAAGCAGGCAATGTTTGCATAAAGTCTAAAATGGGTGTGATAATACGGTGTACGGTATGATTTTTAGCAGCCAGAATGCCCAGCGGCAATCCGATAAGAACACATAAGAATACAGCTATGATTAACATCGCCAATGTCTGCATAGTTACATCCCATAGTTCAATATTCAAAATAAACAGGAGCCCTAGTGCACTCAAAAGGGCAACCGACTTTCCTGCGACCCGCCATGCAATGATCACGATTAACAGTATCAAAAGCAGGGGAGGGATGATGGTCAACAAATCCTGCAATCCGACAATATAAGTCTGCAATACTTCTGAAATGGCTCGAGTCGTACCCCGCAGATGGAGGGTTAAAAATGCGATCATAGTATCAGTCCACTCGGCCAGCGGTATTCGGGGTATACTTTCAAACCATTCAGAAATCAAACCAAAAAAATTACTCATCAAACCTCATCCTTTCACCAGCAAGTCCTGCAATAACTGCACCCCTAACCAGTACGCCTTTTAAGATATTTTGCTCATCAATTACTGCCACGGGTATTTTAGTATGGGCAAGGATCTCCAGAAGATCAGATAGAGGTGTATCCAGATTTGTTGTGGGTGCATCATCTTTGATAATGGTATCCAACTTTTTAATCCCTTGATTGACCAATTCGGCAGCATCTTCGGGCTTGATATAACCAATCAGGCCGCCTTGCTGGTCAGTAACAAAAAGCGAGGAGATACCGTATTTTTCCATTAAGTGCAGGGCTGTGCGAGGGCCGGTTCTGGGATGAATAATTGAACGGGGTTTCATCATGACCGTAGAAGCTGTTAAAGCTTTGGAGCGATTAACATTCTCTACAAAACGGGCTACATATTCAGTGGCAGGGGACAATAATATATCTTCTGGTTCACCGATCTGAACTATCTGAGCATCTTTCATCAAGGCAATACGTTCTCCTATTTTTAGAGCCTCATCCAGATCATGGGTTATGAAGATAATAGTTTTATGAAGTTTTTTTTGGATTTCCAATAACTCATCCTGCATGTCCTGCCTTATCAGCGGATCAAGGGCACTAAATGGTTCATCCATTAATAAAACATCAGGATTTGTGGCCAGTGCCCGGGCAATTCCAACCCTTTGCTGCATCCCGCCGCTTAGATTGGCTGGGTAGTAGTGTTCCCACCCTTTAAGGCCTACCATTTCTATCGCTGCCAGTGATTTTTTGTATCGTTCGTCCCGCGGCATTGATTGCACCTCTAAGCCATAAGCTACGTTATCCACGATTGTTCGGTTGGGCAGCAATGCAAAACGCTGGAATACCATACCTATCTTTTTTCGGCGAATTTCAATAAGTTCTTTTGATGGAAGAATAGCAAGGTTTTGACCATCGAGAATAATTTTTCCGGCCGTCGGTTTGATAAGTTGGTTTATACAGCGAAGAAGGGTTGATTTTCCACTGCCCGACAGGCCCATAATGACAAAACATTCTCCTTCATTAACAGCAAAGGAAGCATCTCTGACCCCTACCACTTGTTTAGTCTTTTTTCTGATTTCATCATTGGGAAGGCCTTGTTTTAACATTTCGTAAGCTTTTGCAGTATTATTTCCGTATATTTTAGTCAAATGCTGTACAATCAGTTTGCTTTCCATAGATCCTCCCTTTATAGAAAACAGTTTTAATAAGTGCAATGAAAAACATTATTATTATGAACATAAGATGAATTAAATATGTTTTTTTAATTTTTAACTTGGCTCAATAAGGGAAGCTGGGACGGGAGGATTACCTATAGTATTGCTGATGAATACAGGGGGAGAGGAGTAGGGCGCGCATCGCTTGACTGCCTGTACACTACAGGGTACGCGCCCTCATACTTCATCCGAAAAACTACGCCAGGGCTCCGCCATCCACCACGATGGTGGAACCGGTGGTGTAAGATGATGCATCTGAAGCCAGGTAAAGCACAGCACCGCACATCTCGTCGGGCTTTGCTGCCCGGTGAAGGGGAATCATCGGCAGCAGGTACTGCTCCATCAGTTCTTCGTTATTTACCATTACAGCAGCGAATTTTGTATCTGTAAGACCGGGGAGCAGGGCGTTAACCCTGACATTGGACGAGGCCAGCTCCTTGGCAAAGGATTTGGTAAGGGCAATGACCCCCGCCTTGGTGACCGAGTATACACCCTGCATCAAGGCAGGTTTTATACCATTGATGGAAGCCACGTTAATGATGGAACCGCTGCCGTTTTTTATCATCAGCCTGGCACCGTTCCGGCACATTAAAAAAGTGCCCTTCAAATTTACTTCCATGGTTTTGTCCCATACTTCCTCTGTGGCATCAATGATATTGCCAAAATAAAAGTTCATGGCGGCGTTGTTCACCAGGATATCAAGCCTGCCATAAGTGGTCTCAATATATTTGAACAAGTCTTCTATATCTGATAAGACGCCGTTGTGGCACGCTCTGGCTACAGCTTTGCCGCCGGCAGCCCGGATCGCTTCTTCCACCTTCGGCAGTCCTTCCATGGTCTTGTTGGTGATGATCACTTCAGCACCGTACTCGGCCAGGGTTTTGGCGATACTCTCGCCGATCCCGCGGCTGGCGCCGGTGACTACTGCGATTTTCCCTTTTAAACTGAAATCCACGATCATGTTATACCCCCTCGTTTAACTTGAAAATATTCCATAGTTTATCGAACACATAATATTTGACCCTTCTTTTGTCAGGCACATGATAGATGCCCCTGTTTGCAGACAAGTTGATGTGATGATTTATAAGTCTGACATTTCAATGACCCTCAGTGAGGCAGCTTCCAGTTCCCTGATGGGAACCATAAGCATTCCGAACCGCTGATCCCTGGTCTGTCCGTGGTAGAAACGGTAATAGATTTGCTGGGCGATAACTGCCAGCCTAAACAAGCCGAAGCAGTAATAAAAATCGAAGTTGTCTGTCTTGACCCCCATCAGTTCGCAGTAGAGATCAAACTGTTCCTTTCTGGTGAGCATACCGTCCAGGTGGGTAGGCATCTGTCGGATAGCCTGCATGGTGGGCGGATCATCCTTTTCCACCCAGTACCCCAGAGAGGAACCCAGGTCCATCAAGGGGTCACCCAGGGTTGCCATNNTCCCAGTCAAGAATGCCGATGATCTCCGTGGGTATTGCCGGATCAAGGACAGCATTATCAAACTTGAAATCGTTATGAATAATTCCTATGAGCCCTGACTCACCAGGCATCTTGTCATGGAGCCACTGCATTACTTTTTCGAAATCGGGGGCATCGGGGGTCCTGGCATCCCGGTATCGGCTGCTCCAACCTTCCACCTGGCGCTTTACATACCCTTCAGGCTTGCCGAAATCTGCCAGACCTGCTTTCACAAAATCCACTGAATGCAGTTGATGCTGTACCTTGATTAGATTTTCACTTAAGGTCCGGGCTTCTTTGGCATTCAATTCCATTTCCGGCGGCAGGTCCCGGCGCAGAATAATGCCCGGTATGCGTTCCATTACGTAAAAGGGGCATCCCATCACTTCTTCATCTCCGGTATACACCAGGGGCTGCGGACAATAGGGGAAATAAGGCTTTAAGGCACTGAGCACTTTAAACTCCCGTCCCATGTCGTGGGCAGTTTTGGCCTTCTTGCCAAATGGCGGCCTGCGCAAGACCATCTCCCGGTCTCCCACCTTTACCGAATAAGTCAGATTGGAGAAACCGCTGGGATACTGCTTGATCTCGATTTCACCACTTAGACCTGGGATACTGGCTTTTAGAAATTCCAGCACCTTTTGGTCATCGAGTTCCTCGCCCTTCCTTATGGATATAGCGCGATCAGTCAAATCACTCATATCACACCTCCATAATTTTATTAGATCAGCAGAATTGATTCCATTACATGGATTACAAAATCTGCATAATCGTCCACTGAGACTTTTCTATTTTTGTATTTCCACCTTTTCATGTACCAGTCCTGGAGCATCGCTTTGAGAACAGACGCAGCCAGGATCACGTTTTCATTCCGAAAAATCTTTTTCGCAATCCCTTCGTTGATAATATCGATGAATATTTTTTCCGTGTAAAGCTCGCTTTCTATGGTTCGCTTCTGTTCATCCCTGGGCAGGCTTCTGGCCTCGATGTAGGTAAAATAGAACCAGGTCTGCATAGCCTCAGAGAGATAGATGTGGGACTTGATGGCCAGCCTGAGCTTTTCCAGGGGGCTGCTGCCTCTGGCGATCTGTTGGGTCAAGACCCGGTTGGCTATTTCCCGTCCTTGGGACAATATCAGGATCAGCAATTCTTCCTTATTTATGAAATAGGAGTAAAGCGCACCCCGGCTTAAGCCTGAAGCGGCAGAAAGATCCCGTATGCTCATGGCCTGGAAGCTTTTTTTACTGCAGATATCCAGTGTGGCATCGATGATCTTGATCAGATTTTCGATCACCTTCTCTTCCTTCTTGACCTTGATGGAGTCTCGGTTACGCTCCAGGATCTGACCTGAGATCTCTTCCTTGGAGATATTGACCATTTTTTTAAATTCACTGTAAATCATATTCTAACGACCAATCCTTATTTTTTTTGTGCATATTGTTTCAGTATGGCCCTGGCAACGTTCATCTTGTGTACTTCATCAGCGCCGTCATAGATCCTGGCCGCCCGTTCATGGCGGAAGAAGAATGCCAGTATGGTATCATCGGTCATGCCCAGTCCGCCATGGACCTGTAGTGCCCGGTCAACTATGTTCTTCATCACATTGGCTACATAAAATTTAATCAGGGAAATATCGACTCTGGCCGCCTTCTGCCCCAGGTTGTCGATCCTCCAGGCAGCGTGCAGGGTCATAAGCCTGGCAGCCTGTAATTCTGCTGCCGATTCTGCCACCATCGCCTGAATGATCTGCTTGGTAGCCAGGGTCTGGCCGTCCGGGTTTATGATCCGCTGGTTGACCCGATTGCACATCAGCTCAAAGGCCCGGTTGCAAACGCCGATCCATCTCATACAATGGTGTATGCGCCCGGGGCCCAACCTTTCCTGAGCGATAACAAAACCGTGGCCTTCAGGTCCCAGCAGGTTGCTTTGGGGGACCCGGCAAGATTGGAACAGAACCTCGCCGTGGCTGAAGTAACGGCTTCCCGCATGCCCCATGACCGGAATATTCCTGACCAGGTTATAACCCGGATTGTCAGTGGGAACGATGATCATACTGGCCCGCAGATGAGGCGGGGCCTCCGGATTGGTGACAGCCATACAAATAGTGAACTGTGCGCCGTCAGCCGATGAGGTGTACCATTTCTGGCCGTTGATAACGTAGTCGTCACCGTCTTTTACCGCAGTGGTGTCCATCATGATCGGATTGGAGCCGGGCATTTCAACCTCGGTCATGGAAAAGCAGCTGCGGATCCTGCCTTCCACCAAAGGCTTAAGGTATTTTTCCTTTTGCTCCTGGGTGCCGAATTTGTGCAGGATCTCCATGTTGCCAGCGTCAGGCGCCTGACAGTTGAAGGCGTAATGCCCCAGGGGAGTCCTGCCCAAGGCCTCGGATACCAGGCCGTGCTCCACCAGATTAAGCCCCATGCCGCCGTATTTCTTATCCTGGTTAGGCGCCCACAGCTCCATCTGTTTCACCATTCTGCGTTTTTCTTCCATCACCGGTTCCATAAGGCTGAAGTCTTTGGTCAGAAAATCATGTTCCAAAGGTATCAGCTCTTTGTCAACGAATTCGTTGATCATTTCGGTAATGGTTTTCATCTTGTCTGATACTGCAAAATCCATACGCTCCTCCTTATCTGTAAGTAATCAGTTTACCTGCCTGGTAACTTTCCAGGTGTTGATAGCTATTAAAAGTATGCAAAATCAGTCCGGCACTGCCGAATCTGAATTTTGTCATCGAAGCATTGACCAATCCCCAGCCCATACGCATAGATTCATAGGGGGACATGCCGGTGGCCAGATGTACCGCAGCTGATATCACTCCTCCCGAAGAGAAGATCAGGATCCTGCTGCTCTTGTCATTTTCCGCGGTGATTTGTTTTATAGCAGCTTCCACCCGCTGGACAAACCGATTCCAGCCCTCCACCTCATCCGGGACTGCGCTGCCCGTAAGCCACCTGTTCACCGACTGGTCAAGAAGGAGATGGAAGGATCGTTTATCAGTCCAGGCATTCTCAAAATGGGAGTGAAATGCGCTATCTTCCGCTGCCAGCAAGGGAAAGTAATGCCGAATGACCGACTCAAAGGGGTATTCATTTAGGCCGGGAATCTTGGTTAAGGGCAGGGCAGTAATATCATTGGTTTCTAAATGCTCAAGAACCACGGCCGCTGTATCCAACTGACGGTTAAGAGTCCCGGAGTAGGCCTGAGCAAATGACAGGCCGGTTTGTAATAGATGCTGTGCCGCCAGCAGGGACTGCTCTTTGCCCAGTTCGGATAGGATATCATAATCTCTCTGGCCGAAAGAGGCCTGCCCGTGACGGATGAAAATCAACTCCATTTTTTCACTCCTATAAATAAATATTGTTAATGTTCTGTTACGTCCAGAATAGTTATAATATGTTAATAAGTCAAGATAAAAAGGACGAACGTCCGTTATTTTTATTGACTTTTAACCAGGCCGGGAATATTATTACTATAAGTAAAACCTATGCAGGAAAGGCTGATAAAATCCTCATTCATATAATATTTCGTGCTAAATATTATTTCTGCAGCTACGGTATAATGCCTGACTGGTCTGCAGATAAAGCAAAGGGTTGGATATGAAAATACTGGTATGTATAAAACAGGTGCCTGATCAGGAAGGAAAGCCAGTGGTCAATCAGGATAATACCTGGGCTGCTTACGCTGAAAACGCATCCTATTGGATCAATCGTTACGATGAACATGCGGTGGAAGAGGCCTTGCAGATACGGGAAATGCATCCCGGAACCGTTATAGACATCGTCTCCATCGGTCCTGAACGTGTCAAAGCAGCCATCAGACGGTGCATTGAGATGGGAGCCGACCAGGGATTTCACCTGTGCTATGACCGGGAGGAATACCTGAGCCCGTCGATCAAGTCACGACTGATTGCTGAATTCTGCGAAAGCAGGGAATACCAATACGATCTGATCCTAACCGGCGTGATGTCAGAAGACATGATGTCCGGCCAGACCGGACCGATGATTGCTGCCCGGCTGGGGATCCCCTCTGCTGCTTCGGTCATGAAACTGGAAGTGGAGGCCGAAAACCATAAAATCCTGGTGGAAAGGGAGCTAGATGCCGGCCTCAGAAGTTCCATGGAGCTGACGCTTCCTGCCCTGGTTACAATCCAATCAGGCATCAACCGGCCCCGCTACCCATCTTTTTCAAATATGATGCGGGCTAAGAACACCGAAATAAAAAAAATCAAGTGTAATGCTGATATTTTCACCCCCAAATATGAAACAGCAGAAAAAATTAAGGAGGCAGGGTCTGATCGTGCCGGGGTCAGGCTGGAGGGGAGTACAGCGGAAAAAGCCGCGGCACTATGGCAGCTGCTCCGTGAAAAATCTTTGCTCTAAAGGAGAACAGGTATGAGCCATTCTATCATGGTCATGTGCGAACAAAGCGGGGGAAGGGTACTTCCGGTCACCTGGGAGCTGCTGACCTGTGCAACTATGATTGCCGGCTGTTATGAATCCGCGATCACCGCTGTACTGCCGGGAAATATCACCGATGCTGTTCCCGTTCCTGGAGCCGATTTGCTGGTGATAAACAGCCCCGGTCTGACCGAATATACATGGGAAGGATGGGAAAAAGCGGCCCTCCTGGCAGCTGAAAAGATCAACCCTGATATCATTATCATCGCCCATACATCAACCGGATACGATTACGCACCTCGGGTGGCAGCCCTGCTGGACGGCAGCTGCATTACATCAGTTTCCGGCCTTGAATTTACCCCCGGCGTTATACAATACCGCCGCAGCGGTTTTCATGGCAAACTCGACCTGCTGTACAAAGCGGGGAAATCGCCTCTGGTCATCACGATCCTTCCCGGTGCATTCTCAGCTGCTGAACAGACAAAGACTTATGGCAAGGTCAGCTATATTGATGCCCACATCCATCCTGTTCATACCTCAAATCTGCAGTTTGTGTCTGCTGACCAATCCAATACCGAGCTTGAACATGCCCAGGTGATCATCGCCGCCGGCAAAGGAATCGGCAAAGCCGAGAACCTCCAGATCATAAGGAATATGGCAGCCTGTTTCAACCGGTCAGCCATAGCCGGCTCAAGGGTGGCATGTGATAATGGGTGGATCGAATATAACGCCCAGGTGGGAATCACCGGGAAAAAAGTTTCCCCTCTGCTTTACGTAGCCTGCGGCATATCAGGTTCCATGCAGCATATCTTCGGCATGAAGGACTCTAAAACCATAGTTTCCATTAACCGAGATCCCGAGGCAGCAATATTCCGCCACACTGACATCTGCATTGTAGAGGAACTGGAACGATTCATCCCCGAATTCATCCGCGCAGCAGGGAAGAGGCGCGAAAGTGAGGAGTAAAGAAAGCTTTCCCTCATGAACTGTAGGACAGCTATTAATATCCGCATTCGCCTGCCTGCCTGTGCCTTGGAAGGGTATGTCCAGAATGGATATGCCTTATAAAGTTTGACCCAAGGGGTATCCGTCCGCTTCCTTATAATCACCGGCAGTAAAAAGCCCTGCAGGGAAGCGTTTGAGGTTGCTCGGCCTGCAGGGCTTTGGCTGTAAGCTGAGTTTACACGATTTCAAGTATTTCTACAAACTTTGGTTATTTCCTCCACAATATAGTAAATTTAAACAATTCACAACACAAAAAGAGGCTGCCCCTTAATCCGTTACAGAATTTGGGACAGCCTTTTGCTTCAATTCCTCTTAATGAGTGCTTTTATAAGCGAAACTCAGCAAAACAAACTACAATATCGCCTTGTTTTAAGTAGTCATAAGATAGATAACTTCATTTCACACGTTAGGGCCAAACCACTTCTCATAGATGCGGTCGTAGGTGCCATTTTCAAAAAGGGTCTCCAGACCATGGTTAAGCTTATTAAGTAATTGCTGATCGCCTTTTTGAACGGCAATACCAACCTGCTGACTATCAAACATTTTTCCTGCCATCTGTAAATTACTGTCACTATGCCCGGTTAGATAATATGCAGTTGGAGCATAGGGGACGATGGCAGCATCAACGATACCTTGTTCCGTTGCTAACCATATTTCCTCTAAGGTTGCCAGAAACACCGGCCGGGTCTCCGGGAATTTTTCTACTAATTCATTGACTGTTTCCTGAGAAATGCTTCCACTCTGACAGGCAATTTTTTGACCGGCTAAGTCACCAAGGACCATATCCTGATCACTTCCCTTAGCGGTTATGATTATTTCTCCATAATCAAAATAGGGGATAGTAAAATCGACTACCTCTTTCCGCGGCTCATGTATCGTTATCCCCGAAATGATTAAATCGACCTGTCCTGAACGTAAGGAAGGTATAAGCTGATCAAAGCTGATATCTTTGACAGAGATCTTTTCTCCAATAACTTCTTCCACGGCATCGATCAATTCCATTTCAAAACCGACAAACTCATTGCCGTCTTTGAATTCGAAGGGGGGAAAATCAACCGAACTTCCTGCAATCAGCACGGTTCTTTCCAGATTGACTATCTTGGCAGCATTATCCCAGGATATCGGAACCTGCAGACCTTCGGCCAAGATTCTCACCGGCACCATTGTCCTGCCGTTTACGATGACCGGAGGAACCTCCATGTCAACATTTTCTCCATTGACCATAGCCTGGGGATTACCAATGATCATAGCAATTTGATTACTTCCCTTAACGACAGTAACCGCCTGTTTTTCGCCGTCCCAGCTTACGTCTGCCTGTAAAGCATCGACAATATCGCGTACCGGGACCATCACCCGGTTATTATCAATGAATGGAGCCGGGTCAGATTCGATTGTTTTCCCTGCTATTTGCAGTCCCGCCTCCTGCCTGGCATCAGCTGCCGGCACGCAGATAAAGATAAAAAGCATAAGTACAGCAACTACTGTTATTACAGCGTCAATGGCACATCTTTTCCTAACCATATGTAATTACCTCCTTTTGACTACCAACACTATCATGTTTCAAGCTTTTAAACAATAATGGCTTAAAAATGGCAAGTTGTTCACCACTTTCTGTAAGAACACCAATATTCAACCGTAAACAATATTAGATGATTCTTGTAATAGATGCGGCAAATATGAACCGGGTGGACAGAGTCGTCCACCCCTACCTAAAATAATTCAGGGTTATAAATCTGTAACAACAAGAATGTGCTTTAAATATAACCTGACAACAATATGGCAACGCAATTATTATGAACATATAATTCGTAGTGAACTAGAATATCAGGAAATTCGTAAATACATAGAAAATAATCCGTTGAACTGGGCTGAAGACAAGTATTATATTTAATGCTAATTATAAGGAAGATGCGGCATTTTTGAAACCGGGTGGACAGAGTCGTCCACACCTACGGATAATATAGAATATTTCCCGGTGTACGTCCCGCTTGTTAAACGATATAAACATTTCGCGTTGAGGTAGGGGCAGTTCAACCCTGTCTGCCCGCATATTATCGAAACATCATTATATTAGCACTATGGAAGCAGGGGAGTAAGCTTAGGGGAATACTGCATGATATTTTATAAAAGGAAACAGAGAAAGGAATGATCATTATAATGAAAAGATGTTTAATATCCGGTCTGGTGCTGGTATTTATGTTTTTTGCTGTGTGTACCAGCGGTTTTGCCAATGCTGCTCCGGTTGATGATGGTGCAGGTGAAAAATCAAATCTGAAAGCTCCTCAATTGAAGGTGCAATTAAATGGCTCCATAGTAGAAGCTCCCCCTTATATGAGTGTGACCCATGGCCAGGTCATGGTGCCTTTGCGCTGGTCGGCAGATGTCCTGGGAGCCACTTCGGTAGAATGGGACGCTGCTGCCCGTACGGTAACGATTAGAACCAAGCAGGATTTCTATAATATAGAGAAATTCCGCTCTTATGCTGGGGCACTGCAACCCCCTATCGATGTACCTAGCGATAAAATCTGGCCCTTGCCGGATAAAGCCGGAAAGATAGAGCTGCCTGATCTGCTGTCTGACAGGCAATGGGTGTTGAACCTGGAACAGTTTAAGCCGAAAAGAGTGGGACTGACCCTGCCCGCTCCCCGGGATCATATAACCGTCAAAATTACCAGCGATGATGGGATTTATGAACATAGTTCAGTGGTAAACAGCATTGAAAACTATCAGGGGCATTATTACCTGCCTATGGACTGGCTGGAATACCTGTTCAATGCCCGGGTTAGTTATAATGAAGCAAGCAATATGCTGTCTATTCAGACTCCTGACCTGGAGCAAATCAAATCTGAAATTGAACGTATAGAAAACGTCCTTATTCCTGACAGTGCTGATGAAGCGGTAAAATTGTGGGGACGGGGTATGCAAACCCGCAATGGAGCCCTGCAATATGTAGCTTTATCATCCCAACTGCGTCAGGAAGCTGATAAAAGTGCTTACGTTCGGCAATCTTACTGGGTTACCGGTTGTTCCAGCCCCCAGGTGGGACCTGTCACTATAGAAAGCCGAAATGAACTCAGCGATAACAAGATCGAATATACCCTTACTTTTCCGGAAATCTTTTCCGGCCAGACCCATGCAATAGCAACCGAGAAAATGCTGGTGGAGAAGCTGGCCGCTAACGGCTCGGAAGGATGGTTTATCACCCAAATGCTGAAATCCAGCGGCTATGGGATTATTGACAGCGA
>LSQX01216760.1_pt1 | contig 17640 bp, 12 predicted proteins | sample 654561 | NCBI WGS metagenome assembly LSQX01 (sample SAMN04489861, study PRJNA283612) | anaerobic digester metagenome | isolation source: 4 biogas reactors fed with cattle manure at either 37C or 55C with and... | place: Denmark: Kongens Lyngby | collected 2014
AGATGTGTATAAGAGACAGGGGCAACACCGAGACGCCTACGGTGGACGTCACCGTCAACCCGGTGGTGGACGCCTTCGACGACGTTGCCTCAACCGACGAGGACACTCCCGTCGTTATAGGTGTTCTTTACAACGACACCTTTGGTCCCAACGCCGAGGTGACGTCGGTCACCCAGGGCTCTCACGGGACTGTCTCCTTCAACGAAAACGGGGATATGATCTACACCCCCGGTGATCATCTCCAGTCCCTCGCTGAAGGAGAGACCCAGACCGATACCTTCACCTATACCGTCACTACGGCTGCTGGCAACACTGAGACCGCCACGGTCACGGTGACGATCAACGGTGCCAACGACGCCCCGGAGAGTACACTTATTGAAGACCGGTCTGATTTAGACGCTGATGTAATAAGCCATGATGTATCGGGTCATTTCAGCGACCCCGACCTCTCGGACAAGCTTACTTTCAGCGCGGATGGTTTGCCCGCTGGTCTGAGCATTGACCCTGACACGGGCAAAATTTCTGGCACCATAGACCGTTCTGCGTCCCAGGGCGGCCCCGGTGATAACGGTGTCTACACGGTGACGGTGACGGCGACGGACCCTCACGATGCCAGCACGTCCCAGACGTTTGAGTGGACCGTTACGAACCCCGCTCCTGTTGCCAAACCCGACACGAACATTGTTTACGAGGATGCGCCGGACCAGGAAGGCCACGATGACAGCAATCCTGACACATCGATTGTGGCCGGCAACGTTCTTGACAATGATGAGGATCCCGATGGTGACGACTTGCGGGTGGATAGCGTCGATGGACAGGCGATCTCCAAGGGTGGTAGCGTGTCGATCGATGGCACCTACGGCACGGTGACGATCAACTCCGACGGCAGTTACACCTACGCCCTGGACAACACGAAGGATGTAATCCAGGCTCTTGCTCACAATGATCCTTATTTAACGGACACCTTCACCTACACGATCACCGATGATGAGGGAGGCAGTTCCAGTGCTACGTTGACCATTAGAATTCACGGCACGAATGACCCCCCGGAGATCTCCAAGGGAGAGGGCGACAATGATTCCGCAAGCTTCATCGAGACCAATGAAGGATTGGCTACTTCCGGCACCGATACCTTATCCCTGAAAGATATCGATACGACGAACACGGTAGAAACGAGCGTTGTAGAGGTAAAAACAACTGGCGGTACCTATACTGGCCCCTTGCCAGACAATCTTCTTGACATGTTAACCGTGAGTGGCGGGCTTGCTTCAGGAGAGACGGAAGGAAAGATCCACTGGACCTTCGACTCGGGGACCGAGGCTTTCGACTTCTTGCCTGCGGGCCAGACATTGATCCTGACCTACACCGTAAGAGCCACCGACAGCTACGAGGCCGACACTCATGACATCACCATCACCATCACCGGCACCAATGACGTGGGCGAGATCATCGACGACGCGGAAAACATCAATGAGGATGTCACCCTTACCGGTAATGTCCTGGACAATGATATTCCCGACCCGGATTATGGCGAGAGCCTGATCGTGAGTGGCTTCAAAGTCGATAGCGACGGAAACGGGGTCCAGGAGAATTATTTCGCCGGTGACACCGTGATTCTTAAAACCTCCACAGGAGGCGGTATAGGAACCTTCCAACTGAACGCCAACGGGAGCTACACCTTCACGCCTCACCCTAACTACAGCGGGCCTGTCCCGGAAATTAGCTATAAGGCTGGCAATCTTTCATTCGATGACTGGGCTACGCTGACGATTACGATTAACCCCGTCGCGGACGCGCCGAAGTGGGAAGTCCATAGCGGTGTAGAAACCAACGAGGATGAGATGATCCCCCTCAATTTCAAAATGCCTGCGATGACCGACAACATTGATGAAAATGGCGCTTTGCCCGGGGACTATCCTGAGAGGCTGGGTTTTATCGAGCTCCAGAGCGTCGACACCGGCGCGGAGATTTATAAAGGCGACGGTACCACCCTTCTTTTCACGGGGGCTAATAACACCATGACGATAGTCATCGTGGATGAGCAGGGGAACCTCGATACCACTGTCCACTACACCGATCTGACCTCGGATTCGAACTATGGGTCCGCGATCAAACTGACCCAGGCCGAATTCGAGGCATTGAAAATCCTCCCCCCCGCCGATCGTCATAATGATATCGACATGACCCTGAGGGTGACCAGTTATGAGACCGATGATTCCGGAAACCGGGACACTTCCGTTTCCGGGGCCGCCGCCTCAAGGAATATTCATGTCGAAGTTCTCGCCGTCACCGACGATGTCGACCTCAAGATAGACGGTTCCGACGATTCTTACAGCGCAACCATTGACGAGGACACGACACTTGACCTTTCATCGTTGCTATCGGCCAATTTCGAAGACCTCGACGGCAGTGAAAAGCGTTCCATCGTCATATCCAATCCGGAGGGCAACGACCCGATAGCCGTCAACGGCACTACCGTCAACGGCGGGTCCTCGATCACGATCAACGCCCCCGGCCTCAGCACTTCCACGTCGGGCTTTCCGGCCATCTCCATCGGGGGTGCGGCCAACATCAGCGGAGACCTCAAGGGCATTACCGTTACTCTCCACGCCCAGGATACCGACAGCGATTCTCCCGGCCATACACCCGGGGTGAAAACCGACAGCGTCACCCTGAACCTTTACGTCAACCCCGTGGCGGGCGATGTTGATGCCCCCCCGGTGAGCACCGAAGAGGATACAGCCGTGAAGTTCATGGAGGGCCTGGCGCTCACTGATACCGACGGAAGCGAAGTGATGGACAGCATCACCATAAAGGAGGTTCCCACCGGCTGGGTAATAAAAAACTCTGTCGGCACCGAAGTTCACACCGGCAACGGTTCATCGGACTACTCTGTCCCGACCGCTGATGTTTCCGACGGGAGTTACAAGAATTACACCATCACGCCACCGGCCCATTCGAGCGCCGATGAAACGCTCACTGTCTCCGTCCAGACCACGGACACCAAAGTTGTCGACGGAACCACCGTGACTTCGACCGAGACGGAAAACCTGGGTGTCAAGGTCACCGTGACGCCCGTGGCCGAGGTCGTGGGCGTCGACTCCGATGGTGATGGAACAGACGACCTCACGATGACGGCAGGCCATACCTACGGAGAGCAGGTGGAGGCGTACGAAGATGAATGGTTCGACCTGAACCAGGACAGCTTCAACCTAAAGGACGGATGGCACAATCAAGACGGGATCGATGTCGGCGGTACAGAAAAGACCTTTGCCCTCCTCACACCGGTACTTGACGGCGGCTCGGCCAACGGTTCCCGGTTCAGCTACTTTGACGGGACGGAAACCCATACGCTGACCTACAACGGGACCGCCGTGGAGATACCGATGGAGTACCTCGATACGGTCCAGTTCATGGCTCCGGAGCACGTCTCGGGACGTTTCGAGATCAAGGTCGAGGCAAAAACCATCGACACTGACCCGGATACAGGCGCCACCGACACAGCCGAATCGGGCAGCGCCACGCTGGCTAACCTGGTGGTGCTGCCCGTGGCCGACCAGGTCACCCTGGCTGTGTCCTCACCGTCAAGGGGGGAAGAAGATACGGAAATAGCCCTGAAGATAAGGCCGACCAGCAGCGACCCCTCAGAGACCTTTAACGTGACCATAGAGGATATCCCCGACGGAGCGATCCTGAAATACGGCGGGGATACGATCACCCCCGATGGGGGGGTAGTAACCATCGATAACTTTGATAGCAATGAATCACTCACTATTCAGCCACCCCCGAATAGCAACAAAGACTTCACCCTTAAGGCCAGCGCGGTATCCGTCGATACCCTCGACGATTACACTGACGAATCGGCTCTTTCCGAGATTCTGGATATCAATATAGTCGTAAAGGGGGTTGCCGATGAACCCGATGTCGCTGTCAAGGATCTTGAACGGACCGAAGACCAAGTCGACTCGGGGGGTGGCAGGATCAGCCTTTCCGAGATCATTACCAAGGCCGAGCTGACCGACACCGATGGCTCGGAAAAGCTCACGATGACCCTGACCGGCCTCGACCCGCAATTTACCATCGAAGGGGCCACTTTCCTCGGGGGGAGCGGGACGGGCCGCACATGGCTTGTCTGCCAGGCCGAACTCACCAACTCATCGACCTGTCCGAAGATCGTGGTTCCGGAAAATTACAGCGGGACCATCGATATGACCGTCCGACCGGTGACGACGGAAGATGACGGCCACTCCCACACCTGGAACCCGATAGACATTACCGTGACGGTCACGCCTTCACCGGAAGCGACCATGGCCCTTTCCACGACGACCTTCGAGGACACCCTTGCCAAGGTTGATCTGGGCATCCGGCATCAGCACGGCGACACCGATGAGGAATTGTCCTCCGTCTGGATCAAGGTCTCCGATGTGGAGGGGAAAGGTTTCACCCTCTGCTACGGCAATTCCACGGAGACCACCCTGGCCGATGCCGCCGACGGCCAGGCCGAGTCGGGAGTAGTCCTGGAGGATGGCTGGTACAAGCTGACCGGAGCCGCCATCGATAACGTCTACGCGAAAGGCGGCGCCAATGCTTCGGGGTCATACTCCTTCGACGTACGTTACGAAGTGACCGATCCATCCACCGACGATACGCTGCCATCAGTCTCGAGTCAGACCGACGCCACCTATACTTTGACGGTCCGGGCTGTTACCGACGCGACGGAAACAAGCCTGGGCGAATTCGGTTTCATCAACAACCCCGACAACGCATCGGTCGATGTCGATGGGACCACTGTAACAGCCGAAGGAAACACGTCGATCAGCATCCCCGTGACGGTCACCCAACTGCCCGATCCCGATGCCGGCGGACTGCCCGACACGGACGGCAGCGAGCGGCTCGTAAGGTTCGTCATCGATGGCGTGCCCGATGGAGTGAGGGTGGAAGGGGGGGTCTACATTGGCGACACCCCGGATCATGAGAACACCGGACAGTGGCTCATTGAGAAAAACGTCGCTTTCAACGGCACCGACCAAGTCACTGAGGACATAGTATTCCATCTGGAAGGAAGCAAAGTCCTGGTAGGGGGTTTGAATGAAACGATCACCATAACCGCCGTGACCCAGGACACGGATAGCTTCGACGTCTCATCGCAGGCGAACTGGACCCTCGTAACGTCCGATTCGGACCATTTCGATGATACCGGCGCAACGCAAGGCAGCCCGGCCCAGATTATCACTCATGGATTGACCGATGCCGGGGTGATGGAAGACACGCCTAAAGGGCTGAACGACCTCGTGGACTTCGAGATAACAGGGTCAAGCCCCTTCTCGATAACCCTGACGCACCTGCCGCCGGGAACGGTCGTAACGGGGATGACCCAGACCACTGTTGACGGGCAAACGGTATGGACGGCTTCCGGGACGGGGGGCAACGCCGAACTTCAGGCATTGCTTGACGACATCACCGTCACACCGCCGGAAAACTGGAACGACAACAACCACCAGGGTGATTTCTCCTTCTCGGTGCACCTGACTACCTACGCCGAGGGAGGACAGCAGCATGATCAACCTCTGACCGTATCACCGGCGATTGAACCCGTAACCGATCCGGCCCTCATCGAAGTCAGTGCTCCCGATGTAAATGAGGGCAACCACGTCCCCATCGCCCTGGTTCTTTCCAACAGTGCCGACGGTGAGTTCTCTAAAATCGTCGACGGGAAGCTTTATATAACCCTTAATGAATCCAGCATGGATTCTGTTGGGAGCCTTTGGCACGGGGGTTCAGAAATACATACCCAGCTTGTTTCCGGTATAGACGGTATCGCCGACGGTAATTATTTTGTTATCGACGGCGTCAGCATGGGCGAAACGATCAACCTGGAGTATCAGCCCTCGGGCCACGCTTCCGGCTCGGTTTCCCTCACCGCCTCGCTGGAGTCTCAGGAGTATGGGGCTGCCAATAGCATACCCACGACTGTAGATGACACTTTCTGGGTCAACGCCGTGAACAGTGGTTTTGAAGTCACGGCGGGCGACGTGTCCGGCGACGAGGATACCCCTATAGTGCTCAACATCGGGGGGAGCGGCCTGGTCGATACGGACGGCTCGGAAAGCACGATATCCGCGATTTTAAGCAATGTCCCCCTGGATCACCTCGTCATCGTCGGCGCTGATGCTGGATCGGCGGCCATGGCGGACAACCTCGGCGGCGACGGGCTCGTCAACAGCTGGTCCTTGCCCCTTGATGCATCGGGACAGTTGCCGGCCTACATGGCCATCCTGCCCCCGGAGAACTGGAGCGGGACTATCGAAGATATTGCCCTCACCGTCTATTCCGGTGAAAGTTCGCTGGAACCGACGGCCGATACGGCCACTTTCGATGTAGAGGTCGTACCCGTGGCCGACGGTGTGAACCTGCACCCGACCCTGACCTTCGGCACCGAGGGCGATCATATCCCGCTTAACCTGAACGCCACCATGATCGATAGCGACGGTTCCGAAACCGTGACGCTCTCGGTGCAAGGGCTGGGCCAGTACGCCGCCTTCCACGCTGGAGGGAGCCTCCTGCCCGACTTCACCTACGATTCGGGTTCGGATACCTACACCATCTCGGGGATAGATCAGGGATCGATCAATGATATTACCTTCATCCAGTCATCGGTCACCGGCCCCGTGACTGTCGAGGCCTACACGGTGGAGACAGCGAACAATGATGCTTCGGGCAAAACCTCGGGTTCCTTCCAGGTAAATATTTCGGAGGTCATGGCCACGGCGGGGAATGACACATTCCTCTACGACGGCACCCGCTCCTATGACGGCGGGGATGGGACCGACACCCTGGTCCTGCGTTACGGGGAGGATATCGATTTCAACACCGACTACGATATCAAGAACATGGAGATCCTCGACCTGGCCTCCAGCGGTTACGGTCATACCTTGGATAACCTTTCAGTGCAGGATGTTTTGGACATCACTGACGCCAACAACGATCTCTGGATACTTGGCGACGGTGGAGACAGCGTGAACATCGTCGATGACGGGGAATGGAGCATCTCGTTGGGATCACATGTTCAGGAAATCGGTGGAGTGGACATAACTTTCGACGTGTACACCCACGCGATCCTCAACGGCCTGGACGTGACCCTTTATATCCAGCAGGAAATAGAGGGACAGCTCATGCAGCCATAGGAATAGGAAGACAATCCAAGGCTATTGCCTGGAAAGGACACCAAAACAAGCCCGGCTGGACGGTAACCATCCAGCCGGGCTTGTTTGGGAAACTTGCCGGAGCGGTCGGTCAGTCGCCTTTTCCTTCCGGGCCGCCGTAGAGGTGCTCGCCGATGTCGTCCGCTTCGGCTTTGCCCTTCAGAATATCGCCGAATCGGGAGATCTTTATCCTGACGGGCAGCCTGAGGTCGTCCACCACCAGGTTGCCCTCTTTTATTTCCCTGGTCATCCTTTCCCGCTCCACGGGCCAGTAGCGCACCCCAATGGTGGGGGTGTCCCTGAAGAATCGGTCCAGCACTTCGTCGAGGTTTTTCGCCAGCGCCAGGGCCCGCAGGATGAAAAGGGGCCTTCCCTTTTTCCCCAGCCCCTGCAGTATATGGGCCTCCAGGGAGACCTCCTGGAGCACCTCCAGGGCCCTGCCCATCTCCTCTCCCGTGGCGTCGTCGAGGGACGCCTCCACGAGCCAGACTTCCTCCATGCCGTCCACCTCCTCCAGGAAACGCCCCATCTTGCTCCGTTTCAGGCCCTCCAGGTCCAGCGACACGACGGGGAAACCGATACCCCTCAGGGCCTCGACGATTCTCTCCCGGACGTCCCATAAACGGGGCAGGTCCTCCCTTTCTATCTCCAGCGAGGCCAGGCCCGGGGGGAAAACGCGGATTCTCGAATTATCAAAACCCTCTTCCGCCAGGAAAGCCTCACCCTTTTCTATTTTCCCGAGCAAGGCCCGCGAGACAGGGACCCCGGGGGGAAACCTCGTAGCGAGGCAAGGTGCGGCGGGCCTCTCGCTGTTGGGCAGACCGGCTTCCCTTGCCAGTTCGCGGAGTTCCTGCTTCGTGAGGCCCGCCTCGGCCAGGGGGTGGATTATCCCGTCCTCGGCGGCGGCCCTCGCGCCGGGCCGATTTTCTTCAAGGTCATCGGCCTGGAGGCCGTCGGCTATGAGAGTGAGCCCCGACTTTTCGGCATGTATTTTCGCCGCGCGGTGGAGGGCTTTCCTGCAGAAAAAGCAACGGTCAGGCGGGTTGGACAAAACGCCTGGAGCCAGGGTCACATCGATATCCTCGACATGGAGGTCCAGGCCGAGCCGTTCGGCCACCTCCCGGGCCAGGCGCACTTCATCCTCCTTGACGAGGGGGGTCCGGAACGTCAATGCCCTGACGGACCCCGGGGCCCCTTCCGAGGCCAGCAGGGCGAGGACGCCGCTGTCCACGCCGCCCGAGAGAAGCACCAGGGTCGAGGGGTTTTCCTTGAAAAAGGTCCGTACCATTTCAGCCTTGTCCAACGGGTTGCCTTCCTTTTTTCTTCATTTTGTCCCTCCTTAAGAAACGATACCACATCTTCCTCCCGGCGGCGCCGATACCGCCGGCATCCTTGGCGGTCGAAGCCCCGGGCTTGCGGAAGAGGCCGTTTCAATTCGTCTTTTGGGGGCCCTTTTTAGTATAATTAACTGCAGCCTCGGGGCTGGAGCCCTTTGAAGGGTCCCGCCCTGCGGAATGGAGCGGATTTTCCATGGATGAAAGAGAACTCCGCCTGCTGGCGGACAAGTTGAAAAGGAAGGAGATATCCGTCGACGCTTTCGTCAGGTCCCTGAAGGGGCTGCCCTTCATGGACCTCGGCGAGGTCAAGCTGGATACCCACCGGGGATTGAGGAACGGCTTCGCCGAGATCATCTATTGCCCGGGAAAGTCGAGGGAACAGCTCGAACGCGTGGCGGGGGCCCTGGCGGAATGCCCCGGCAAGGCCCTCTTCTCGAGGATGACGCCCGAGCAGCACCAGTGGCTCCTGGATATCCTCCCGGGGCTGGAGTACCTTCCGAAGGCCAGGATGGGCCGCCTGTGGCAGGAGGGGGAAGCTCCCTCGAGGGGCATGGCCCTCGTCGTCACCGGCGGGAGCGGCGACGTGCCCATCGCCGAGGAGGCGGCCGTCACCGCCGAGACGATGGGTTGCGAGGTCAGAAAGCTTTATGACGTGGGCATAGCGGGCATACATCGTCTGCTGGCCCATCTCGACGTGCTTTTCGATGCCGATGTGGTCGTGGCCGTCGCCGGCATGGACGGCGCCCTTCCGGGAGTCGTGGCCGGCATCGTGGGCTGCCCGGTGGTAGCGGTGCCCACCAGCGTGGGCTACGGGGTCGCCCTCGGAGGCATCGGCCCCCTGGTCACGATGCTCAACTCCTGCGCGCTGGGCGTATCGGTGGTGAACATCGACAACGGGGTGGGGGCCGGCTTCACCGCCGCGCTTATCGCCGGCAGGAGAAAAGAAAAGAACGGGGAAGGGGATCGCCAGGAATGAAAAAAACTCTGTACCTCAACTGTTTCTCCGGAATAAGCGGCGATATGACGCTGGGCGTCCTCCTCGACCTCCTGGGGCGGGAGGACCTGGAGACCTTTCTCGAGGGCCTGGCATTGAAGAACTACGAGGTCGGCGTGTCGCGGTCCAAAAGACGCGGTATCACCGGCCTGGATGTTCGGATCACGCCAGGTGAGGATCATCCCCACCGGGGTTTGACGGAGATCCTGGAGATCATTGGAAAGAGCGCCATCGGTCCGGGCGCGGCGGAAAAGGCTTCGGAAACCTTCCGGCTGCTGGCCGAGGCCGAGGGTGCCGTTCATGGCGTGGCTCCGGAGAAGGTTCATTTTCACGAGGTGGGGGCCGTCGATTCCATCGTCGACATCGTCGGGGCCTGTGTCCTGTTGGAAGCCCTCGATCCGTCCAGGGTGGTCATCTCCCCTATCAACGTGGGCTCGGGGACGGTTAAGTGCGCTCACGGCGAAATGCCCGTTCCCGCCCCGGCGACGGCAAAACTGCTGGAAGGGGTCCCCGTGTTCTCCCTGGGGGATCCCATGGAAAGGACGACCCCCACGGGAGCGGCGCTGGCGAGAGTTTTCGCCTCGGAGTTCGGCCCTATCCCTGCCGGGGTCATGGTGAAGACGGGTTACGGGCTGGGGGACTCGGATACGGAGCTGGCCAATGTCCTCCAGGGGACGCTGCTGGAGGAGATAGCCCCGAAAGCCGGCGATTCTCACCGTGGCCATGGCCGCGACGGGCATCACCACCGGCACTGAGGGCTTTTATTGAACGTCCTCGCCGTGGATCAGGACCGACGAGGAGGCCGTCTCCCAGACCTGGACCGAGTAGAGGGCGCAGTTGTCGCTTCTGACTTCCTTGTCTATCTGCCTCCAGATCCAGAGGGCGATGTTCTCGGCGGTGGGCTGGGGGATCGTGTCGTTCAGGAGCGAGTGATCCAGGCGGGACACCACCAGGCGGCCGACCAGCTCCTTGAGCCTCAGGAAGTCCATCACCATCGCCTCATGGTCGGGTTCGCCCTTGAGGGTCACCTGGAAACGGTAGGTATGGCCGTGCAGGGCCTCGCACTTTCCGTGGTAGTGCTCCAGCCGGTGGGCGGCGTCGAAAGAGAAATCCTTTTTCAGGTACATGGGTTTTCAACTCCTTCAGGTCGTGATCGCCTCGAGATTCCCTTCCGATTATAGATGAAGTCCTTTCATTCCTTCTTTCCGGCGACGGGAATAGATTCGTCGAATTACCCCTTGCCCAAATAGTTATTACGAAATAGAATATTCGTAATAACTTTATTATTCGAGGTGATGGCCTTGTTATTCTTCAGATCCTCCAGGTGCCTTGCTTTCATCGGTGTTTTGGTCCTTTTCGCGATCATGGGCGGGGGAGGCGCAAGTTTTGCTTCCCAGGTCACCGTGACCGATTCCTGGGGCAGGGAAGTCTCCATCCCCGAAAAGGTGACCCGGGTGATCTGCTCCGGTTCCGGGTGCCTGCGCTACCTTGTCTACCTCCAGGCCCAGGACCTGGCCGTGGCCGTGGACGATATGGAAAAGTCCCGGAGCATGTTCGAGTCCCGCCCCTATTTCCTGGCCCACCCCGAGTTGAGGGACAAACCCCTCTTCGGGGAGTTCCGGGGTTTCGACAATCCCGAACTGATCGTCGCCCTGGACCCGGCGCCCCAGGTCATTTTCAAGGTCAACGGCAAAATGGGGCATGACCCCGTGGAGTTGCAGAACAAGACGGGGATATCGGTCATCGTCCTCGAACACGGCCAGCTGGGAGTCGAGAAGGAGGAGATGGACGAAACGCTCCTGATGATGGGGCGCGTGATCGGGAAGGAACGGAGGGCCAGGGAAGTCATCGCTTTTTTTGACGGGATCATCGAGGACCTGGGAAAAAGAACGGCCGACATTCCCGAGGACGAACGGCCCAGCTGCTACATCGGCGGGGTGGCCTTCAAGGGGCCCCACGGCATGACCTCCACCGAGCCGGCCTATCCCCCCTTCATGTTCGTAAATGCCAGGAACATCGCGGCCGATCCTTCGAAAAAGAGCTCCGAACAGCTCCAGCAGTCGACTTTCTCCACGGAGAGCCTGGTGTCGATGGACCCGGACAAGTTGTTCGTCGACCTTTCCACTCTCCAGGGAGGGGCGGAGGTGAACGGCCTCAACCAGTTGCGGTCCGAGGCCCCTTACCAGGTCCTGTCGGCGGTGGAAAGGGGCGAGATCTACGGCGTGCTTCCCTACAACTGGTACTCCCAGAACCATGGCTCCATCCTGGCCGACGCCTACTTCATCGGGAAGGTCCTCTACCCGGACCGGTTCGAGGATATCGATCCGGTGAAAAAAGCCGATGAGATTTATTCCTTCCTGGTGGGCAGGCCCGTCTTCGACGAGATGAACCAGGGCTTCGGCAGCATGGTCTTCGAGAAGATCGATCTTTCGACAATGGAGTAAAGACGAAATTGCATCTGGAAGAAGGGACCATCCCGGCGGGGTACGCGAAATACATCCGGACGAAGATCCTCCTCCTCCTGCTGGGGCTCGTCCTTCTCTTTGTGCTGGCGGTCCTGTCGATAGCCACGGGGCCCGTCAGCTACGACCCGCTGGAGGTGTTGAGGACCCTCTTCATGGACCACGTTTCGAGGCAACTGGACGTGGTGGTCTTCAACATAAGGCTTCCCCAGGTCCTGGCCGCCATCCTGGCCGGTGCGGGGCTCTCGGTGGCCGGGGTGATCATGCAGTCGGTGCTGGGCAACCCCCTGGGTTCGCCCTTCACGCTGGGGATATCCCAGGCCGCGGCTTTCGGGGCGGCTTTTTCGGTGATGGCGCTGGGGTCGGGGTTCATGCAGAGCGCCGCCTCCGATGCCATCACCGTGGTCAGGCCGGGCATGACCACCCTTTGGGCCTTCGCGGCGGCCATGGCGGCCACGGGAGTGGTGATCGTGATCGCCAGGCTGCGCAGGGGTTCGCCCGAGGTCATGATCCTCGCCGGCGTGGCCATCGGTTCGCTGTGCACGGCGGCGACGATGTTCCTGCAGTACTTCGCCGACGACGTCCAGCTGGCGGCCATGGTCTTCTGGACCTTCGGTGACCTTTCCCGGGCCGGTTGGAGGGAGATAAGCATCATTTCCCTTGTAACAGGCGTTTGCTCCCTGTATTTCGCCTTCAATTCATGGAATTACAACGCCATCGACGCCGGGGACGAGACGGCCGCGAGCCTTGGCGTCAACGTCAGGGTGGCGCGTTTTCTCGGCATGAGCCTGGCATCGCTGGTCACGGCGGTGATCATCTCCTTCGTGGGCGTGATAGGCTTCGTGGGCCTCGTCTGCCCCCACATGGTAAGGCGCCTAATAGGCGACGACAACCGGTTCCTCATCCCGGGCTCCCTCGTAATGGGCTCCATCCTTCTCCTGGCGGCCGATACAACGGCCAGGATCATGATAGCGCCCAATGTGCTGCCCGTGGCGATACTGACGTCCTTCGTCGGGGCTCCCCTGTTCCTCTACCTCCTCGTCAGGGGGTACCGACGATGATACTCGATGTCCGCGACGTCTCCTTCGGCTACAACAGCAGGCCCGTGCTGGAAGGGGTCTCCTTCAGCCTCGGGAGGAACGAGCTGCTGGCCATCCTCGGGCCCAACGGGGTGGGCAAGACGACCCTGCTTAAATGCCTGAACGGTATCCTGCGCCCTGGAACCGGGACCATCCGGGTCGAGGACAGGGACCTCCTGCGCATGAAGAAGCTGGAAATAGCCAGGGACCTCGCCTATGTAGCCCAGCAGGAGCAGGGGGGGAGGCTGACCGCCTTCGACGCCATCCTCCTCGGCCGGAGACCCCGCATAACCTGGAAGGTGGGCAGGGAGGACATCCGTAAGGTGGACGCCATCATCCGGACCCTCGGCCTCGAGCACCTTTCGCTCCGGCACCTCGATGAGATGAGCGGCGGCGAACTACAAAAAGTCTGCATTGCCCGTGCACTGGTACAGGAGCCGAAGGTGCTGCTGCTCGATGAGCCCACCAGCAGCCTGGACCTCAGAAATCAGCAGGAAATCCTGTCCATCATCAGGCACATCGTGACGGGCCACGGAATGGCGGCGGTCATGACGATGCACGATATAAACTCCGCCCTGCGCTTCGCCGACAGGGTGGTCTTCATGAAGAAGGGCCGGATTTTTGCCGTCGCCGGCCTGGAGGAGATAACGCCGGCGATGATCGGGGAGGTCTACGGCATACCCGTCGTGATAGAGAAGGTCCAGGGGTACCCGGTGGTGGTGCCCGTGGGGACCAGAGAAAGTGACGCTTGAGGCGTAACGGTTGGATCGTGGGGCGAAAAGACAGACCCTTTTCACCACAGATGACACAGAGAGGGTCCTGATCAAAGGTCCCACGATGAACGAATCGTGATACAGAGTTCACGAATAGGTCGGACCTCTCCTGGCGAGCCCGGGATGGCCGATCCTTCGAACGGCCGGTCAAGGGACCGGTGATCGACATAAGGGAGTGAATGACTTGGGATTGAAGATACCTGAAGAGGAATTGAAGGCCCTTATTGCCTTCCATGGGCACTGGTGCCCCGGGCTGGCCACGGGGATAAAGGTCTCCCAGGTCGTCCTCGCCGAGCTCGGCCGGTCCTCCGACGAGGAGATCGTCGCCGTCGCCGAGACCGATAATTGCGCCGTCGACGCCATCCAGTTCCTCACGGGGTGCACCGTGGGAAAGGGCAATATGATCGTTAAGGATTGGGGAAAGGCGGCCTTCAGCTTCTATAGGAGGAGGGACGGAAAGTCCCTGAGAATAGTGAGCCGCCCCGACGCGGCGCAAAGCGGCAGCGATGAGTACAGGACCTTGCAGGAGAAGAGCAATCAAGGTGTCCTCACGCCGGAGGACTCGAAGAGGTTCGAGGAATTCAGAAGGGAGCGCTGCACCCGCATCCTCGAGTCGGAACCGGAGGCCCTGTTCATCATCGGGAAGCCCCTGGAACCCGTCCCGCCCTTCGCCCCCATGAAAAGGAGCGTCCTCTGCGACGCCTGCGGCGAGTTGGTCATGGAGACCAAGGCCAGGCTTTGCGACGGCCGCACCTTGTGCCTCCATTGCTTCGAGAGACTCGTACCCCGTCCGTGATATGTTGCCGGGAAGGGCTGTGATCCTTGCTTCCCGTGGCGTCGGCGACCGGTGCCGTTGAAGCGAAAAAGGAAATAGGAAGGGCAATGAACATCGCTTTTGGGATACATTTTTCGGGGAACCAGAAAATGAGTTAAACTATCGCCGTTCACGCCGGTTTTGAACCCCGGGAAAGGAAGGGAGCCGACAAGCATGCGAAGAAAAGAAAGGGAGATAAAGGACCGGGCGGAGATCGAATCGGTCATCCTGGATTCCCAAGTCTGCCGGATGGGGCTCTGCGACGACGGCAGGCCCTACGTGGTGCCGATGAATTTCGGGTACCGCGATGGCAAGGTCTATATGCACTGCGCTACGGAGGGGAGGAAACTGGACGTAATCGGGAAGAATCCCCAGGTCTGCCTCGAGTTCGAGGCGGACCTGCAGATGAAGCATGCCCAGGAAGCCTGCGATTTCTCCATGAAGTACAAGAGCGTCATTGCCTGGGGGAAGGTCCAGGTCCTTGAGAAATCCGAGGAAAAGATTTACGGGATGAACGTCATCATGGGGCACTACACGGGAAAGGAGTACGAGTTTCCCGCCCAGGCGCTGGCAAGGATAGTGGTCATCAGGGTCGATGTCGAGGAGATGACGGGGAAGCAGAATGGATGAACCCGACAGGCCAACCGTCATGGGGAAAGGAGCGATAACTCAAAAATCTGCACCCCTTCCAAAAGCGCTGGAGAACAGGGGCGTCATCGAAGAGGCTGCCAGGGGCAGGTCCCTTTTCGCAGCTTTCGATTTTGACGGCACCCTGGAGCCCATCAGCGACGACCCCGAAACGGTTTTCCTTGGTCCGGTCATGAAGGCGAGGCTCGAAGCCCTGTCCAGGGCTTCCAGGGTCGCCGTCATAACGGGCAGGGATTTGCGGGATATTCGCCGAAGGGTGGGACTGGTGGACCTTTTTTACTCCGGTTGCCACGGCTTCGAGATATCCGGCCCCCCGAGAAGCGGTATTTCCTTCGAGATAGGCGAAAAATACCTCCAGGCCCTGGAAGAGGCGGGAGACCGGTTTGAAAAAATCTTGAGGGGTTTTCCCGGAGCGATCCTCCAGAGGAAGAAGTTCTGCCTATCGGCCCACTACAGGCTCGTAAATGAGCGGGATGTCCCGGTGCTGGTCGGCCTCATCGAGGAGGCGGCCGCCGGCGTGGGGGGGTTGAGGGCGAGGTCCGACAAGAAGGCCGTGGAGGTACTTCCCGACATGGACTGGAACAAGGGTTCGGCGGTCCTTTGGCTCCTTGACGTTTTCGGGATGACCCCGGCGAATTCCTTCGCAATTTACGTGGGGGATGACGTCACCGACGAAGACGGCTTCAGGGCTGTCGCCGGAAGGGGGGCGGGGGTAATCGTAACCGGGTCGAAACCCCCGGAAAGAACCCGCGCCGTCTACCGATTGGACAACGTATCCGAAACAGGACAATTTATCGAGCAATTGACCCGGATCGCCTCACCGGGAGACGGCATATAGCGCCTTTGATTGGCTTGATCCTGCTTGATGCCTGCAACCTCAAAAGCCGGGTCTTCTCTTTTCAGACGGCTTTTGCCTCCAGGACCACGGCGTCGCCGGGGCGCACTTCGCCCCCGGTCAGCACCTTCAGGAAGTAACCGACCGTCGGCAGGAGACACCATCCACGGTAATCGTAGGAATGGGGTTCGCCGGGTCTTTTCCCCTTTTCGACCACTTCCAGGCATACCTCGGCCCCTATCCTGAGGAGAGACCCGGGGGTCAGTTCCCCGGGCAAGCCGACGACCACGAGGTTCTCGGCCAGGGAACCGGGCGGAAAGGGAAACCCGGCCTCGATCTCCGCTTGGGCCAGGTCCTCGGACCGGAGGAGGCTCACCTGGCGGTCACCCATACCGAAGTGGCCGTCGCCGGAGATGCCCATCCCGTCGACGAAACGGGCCGCCTCCAGTTCCTTTTTTGGTTTCTGCCGGTCCTCACCGGCGCAGACCGCTATCACCTCAGCCATGGAGATCCTCCTTCCGGAGCCTGGTTCACCCGATCAACTCCCAGGCATCGGATGATCCTGGCGGATTCTTCCCCGGATCTACGACCCATTTTGCCTTGTATTGTTCTCCCCCATGAAAAACGGTGTCCCCGGCGCTATATCTGTTGGAGACGACCCATTGGTCGGTGTCGATCTGCTGCCACGGCGAATCCACTACGCCCGGCGTGGTATTCTTAGTCCAATACCAAGCCTGGTACTGCTTTCCGTCGTAAACTACTATGTCTCCCCCCTTGTACTCGTTGAAGTCTCTCCATTCATCGGTGATCTCCTGCCAGGGGCTGTCCATCAGGCCCGGTTGATTCCCCTCGGTCCAGTAGCGGGCTTCGAAAACCTTGCCGTCGAATTCTACGCGGTCGCCCTCCAGGTATGCTTTACCACTGTCCCAAGTAGAGTTTCCGGGTAAAGACCCTCCGCCGGGGTTCGACCCGGAATCCTGCCCTGCATCGCCGCCGGAACCATCCGATGAGGAGGAGTCATCCTCGCCGTCTTCGCCGGATCCCGGCGCGACATCCTTGATCTTCACCGCCACGACCGGGTCGGTGCTTTGATAGGGTGATAACTCCTCGTTCAAAAGGCCATACTCCGAGGAATCCCTTTCCAGGAACTCCCTTATCCGGGGAGAGCCTCCAAATTCGTCGGCCACCCTCACGGCGGCGTAAACAGTCCCCAAGGCCTCCTGCTTCCTGATGGCATAGACCCCCGAATCTTCGTCCCAGGCCTGGAGCTGGATATGGCCTGTCATGTAGGAGTTGAGCCTGTCATAGTCGTTCTCGCCGGGCCAGCGGCCGTTATCGGAGAAGAAAAGCATGGCCGCCCTCTTCAGGGTCATCAGGTCCGACACGATCCTCGTCGCGGCGGATCGATCCCTTGAGATACCCGAGGTCAGCAGCAGGTTTCCGGCAAGAATGCCTATGATCAGGATCGTTAGGAGGATCTCCACCAGGGTGAAGGC
>LSQX01157514.1_pt2 | contig 17638 bp, 17 predicted proteins | sample 654561 | NCBI WGS metagenome assembly LSQX01 (sample SAMN04489861, study PRJNA283612) | anaerobic digester metagenome | isolation source: 4 biogas reactors fed with cattle manure at either 37C or 55C with and... | place: Denmark: Kongens Lyngby | collected 2014
GTGCAGGGAGAAGAACGACAATTTACCGGGACTCGCAATTGGATTTTCCAAATTCAGACCTGGATCTTCTATTCATGAAATAATTGATGATGCAGACTTTAATATGTACAATACTAAGAAGATGATGAAGGATAAAGTTGATTCAGATGTTTTTATTCTCTAATTAATATTCTGCTTCTAATATATGAAAAATTATTTCTAATAACACTTTTTAAAAGATAATATAAGTACAAATCATTACAGACTTAAGAATTTTAAGAGATTTCACATGGGAGATATTGCAATGGATAGCTTTGAATCAAAGAAATTAGCGCTTATTCGTATTTGGCAAATTTTAAATGAATACAGTAATTTTGAACATCCCCTTACTCAAGATGAAATTAAGAAACTTCTTGATATTGATTACGGGATTATTCTGGAGCGTAAAACAATCAGTCGCAACATTTCTCTTCTGAAAGAAGCTGGCGTCGATATTAAAGAGTGCCATGACGGATGCTTTTTGGCAACGCGTGACTTTGAAGATTCCGAACTACATTTGCTAATTGATAGTGTTTTGTGCAGCAGACATATTTCAGCATCTTATTCAAAGGACTTAATTAATCGACTTTGCAAGCTATCAAGCAAGCATTTTAAATCACATGTTAAGAATGTGTATTCAGTTAACGATTGGAATAAAACAGATAATCAGGCTTTTTTCTATAATGTTGAGGTTATAGACGAGGCAATAGAACATAATCTTCAGATTTCATATGATTTTAACAAATATGGAGTCGATATGAAGATGTACAAAAGCTCGAGGCAGACAGTGAGTCCTTATCTACTATTGCTACATAATCAGCGATACTATTTGATGGCTTATAGCGAATATTGGAAAAATATGGTTTTCCATAGGCTTGATAGGATAACGAATATTGAGTGCAGTGATGAGGCGGCGACTCAGCTCAGAAGCTTAGATGGATATAAAAACGGAATTGACTATAAATCTTTAGCATCAGCTATGCCTTATATGTACACAGATAAGCCCGAGGCGATTACTTTTATTGCAGATAAATGTATTTTGGATCAGATTGTTGATTGGTTTGGTAAATCTATTGGAGTACTGGAACAGGACGGGGATGACTCAAAGCTTATTATTACTGTAAACGCTAGTCCGACTGCAATGGAGCATTGGGCAATGCAATACATTAATCATGTTGAAATTACAGAGCCTTTAAGTCTTAGAAATAAAATTAAAGAAGCATTAGATAATGGAGTTGCGAAGTATGAATAGGCACAATGGTGAAATACTGCTGCAAATACCAAGTTCGAATAATTTGCCTACACCGATACTTTCGCATGCTTTCGATAAAATGAGCGAAAGTTATAAAATCTTTTGGTTCAAGGCGATTTTGGAAGAATCACAGGGTGGTGAGAGGCGAATTGAATATAGAAAGCTTATTGAGAGAATGATTGTTGATGCTTGGTACATGGTAAGCGAGTTCAAGCTAAATCTTGGACCTGCCGACACCCTTGAGAAAATAATCAAGCATATTTTTGAAGTAAGCAATCTAAAGTCTCTGGATAAAGCAGAGACTATTTTTGCATTTATTGAGAAAAACGACGATAAGCTTCTTAAAACATATATGAATACATTGACAAAGAATGTTCCATATCGGTTTCAAGCACCGTTTATGCCAGAGATAAGTTCAAATATTTGGTCAAATTTGGCAACAACTATAGGATACACCAACAGCCAAGCGGGATTGATGTATACAATAGAATATACAAGAGGCCTGGATTCTGCGATAGTTTTAGATGAAAAGTGGCTTGATTATATCAACAATAACTATGGAATTTTGATGGGTTGGGCAGATTTTAACCTGATTAATTATTTGCAAAGACGGAATCCAACTGTACCTGGTATTTCTAGCAAGCTGTATCCTCCTCAGGAACGCAAGTTAGCAACGGTGACAAAATATTGGAAGGGAATTATCGAGCGTCAGCCAGTTTACAATATTTATACGGATGAGCCAATGTGCATCCAGGATCTTTCTATAGATCACTTTGTTCCGTGGTCATATATCGCAAGTGATGAGTTGTGGGATCTAACGCCAACTACCAAGAGTGTGAATAGCAGCAAGAGTAATAATCTTCCAAGTTGGGAGAGATATTTCTCAGGCCTTTGCAAAGTTGAATATGATGCATATCTTCTGGCAAATAAGGACGAAGATGTCCAGAAACTATTTGAGAAGTGTAGCAGGGAGAACATTAATAACGAAGAGATAAAGTATCACCTGTATAGACCAAATCAGACATATATAGATTTTGCTGGGCAGCTCGAGAATATTCTTCTGCCAGTTTATGAGTCAGCCAAAAACATGGGCTTTAATGAGTGGACATATTAATGATTAATTGCAAAAAAGCGACATTAGAATATTATAATGAGAATGCGGAGAACTATGTGAATGACACTCTGAATGCCGATATGCAAGAAATGTACGATTGGTTCTTGAAATACCTAAGCGAAGGTGCAAGCATTCTTGATTTAGGCTGTGGAACTGGGCGTGACAGCAAGTTTTTTCTATCAAAAGGATTTAAAGTTACAGCGGTGGACGGCTCACAGACTCTTTGCGATTTTGCGTCGGAATATATAGGTCAGGATGTTCGATGCATGCTTTTTGAGGAACTAGACTACGAGAATGAGTTTAATGGAATTTGGGCATGCGCCTCTATTTTGCATGTGCCCGAGGCGGAACTTCCGAAAATATTTAATAGGATGAAGAATGCATTGCGAGAGAATGGCTACATTTATATTTCATTTAAGTATGGAAAAGGGGAATGCGTAAGAAAGGATAGAAGTTTTACGGACTTGACGGAGGAATCTTTGAATACGTTGATTGCTCAAATTGATAACCTAGAAGTTGTTGAGACAAAGCTAACTGGGGATGTTCGAGAAGGGAGAAGTTCAGAGCAGTGGCTGAATGCAATCCTTAAGAAGAAGTAGTTTGAATGGGATCCGCCGCTTAAGAGGGGATATCGTGACGTTGTTATAAATAAAGGACGTAAATACGGAGACATCACACATTTGTGTGGTGTCTTTTTTCACGGCTAGAACTGTACTGAAAGTGAAAACGACTCGGAGTATATTTGAAATACATTCACTTAAGCGGTGAAATCAAAGAGTCTAAGGATAAAGGAAGTGAAGCAAATGTATGTGAATTTACTCATTAAGGAAGAGGAATTTAGAGATGCTTTTATTGAGATTATTGCGACTCTTGACATGAGCATAGTATGCCAAGTGATAAGTTTTGATGAGATAAAACTGGCACCAGTAAATAGCATATTTGCAACGGATTATGTTAATGAAGATGTTGAGAGTGCATTACCACTTGATAGAACTCTTTTCTTGAATCCTTTTGCAATCGAAACGAATAGAGAATTGTTGAAGGGACGGTATGTGGCATATAAATATTCAAGGGTGGAGACCATTATTCCTCTATTAAAGGAAATTTATTGTCAATATACAGGTGATGATTACTGGCAACAACTCGGTGGAAATATTTATGCCGTGATAGGTGACTCAGAGACAATAGATTTTCGGCGTTACTCAAAGCGTCTTGCGAGTGAATTGGTTTATCGTGGGAAGAAGACAGTTTGCATTCTTTCTATGAAATTCATTAACGAATATGGGTCGGCAGATTATCCTGAGACGAATTATTCAAAACTAATGTATTACGAGTCAATTGGAAGAGATTGGAGCACAGAGACGTTTTTCGCTGAAGATGAGCGAGGAGTGTTTTGCTTTAGGCAGCCAAATGGAGTTAATCCAATAATCTATCATAATCAGAAGGAACAGGAACAGTTTTTGCAAAATGTCGTTTCAAGATTTGATGCAGTAATTATTGATATTGGGACAATTTTCTCAAAGACAAATTCAAATGTCATTATGAGAGCAACTCACTGTTTTGCTTTTAGGAAGAAGGCTGGTACTAATATATTAGAGTCGTTTTTTGATGTTGATACATTAGAGAAGTTCACGATAATAAATGCAAACGATGGAATTGATGCTTGCGATATAAAGCTAAACAGTATACTTACACATATGCTTGATTAAAGGCAAATTGTATTGAGCAAAATGTTAGCTGCGAAGGGTTGTGAATCATGAAATGAATAAAAAAGATATTGTGAATAGACACTCTCTGGTTATAGGACGGATTGTTGGCGATATAAGATTCAAGCTAACATCTGACGACGGAGAATATCCAGAAGATGATGAGATTTATAAATTAATTGAGGATGAATTATTTAATGATTGTCAGATGAGTTTACTATCAGCATTTGAGACTAAAGTAATCATAGAAAGTTCATTTATTAGGATTAAGAACAAATATGGTGTTTTGACAGAACTATTGGACTGTTCATCAGTAAACGAAATAATGGTTAACGGACCAGGTGATATTTTTGCTGAGCAGAACGGTGAACTGGTTAGAATCGACAATGCTTTTTTGTCAGAAGGGGAGCTTGAAGAAATCATTCGAATGCTAGCCTCGGATGTACATAGAGAGATAAATGAAGCTTCGCCGATAGTGGATGCAAGGCTGCCAGCAGGATACAGGGTTAATGGCGTACTCAATAATGTGGCACTTAATGGGCCGATTCTTACAATCAGAAAATTTTCGGAGAATGATATTACTTTGGATGACTTAATTTATAGTGGAAGTATTAGCGAAGAGTGTGCTGAAATGCTCTCGAATTTGGTTCGATGTGGATATAACGTTTTTATCAGCGGAGGGACATCTTCGGGTAAAACAACTTTTCTTAATGCTCTTTCGATGAAGATAGGCAGGCAGGAGAGAGTTGTAATAATCGAGGACTCGGCAGAATTAAAGATTAATAATGTTGTCAACAAAGTTCATATGGAATGTAGAAATGCTAATTCAATAGGTAAGGGCGAGGTTAATATGCAAATGCTTATTAAGACTAGTTTAAGAATGAGGCCAGATAGAATAATAGTCGGCGAAGTAAGAGGAAAAGAGGTAGTAGATATGATACAAGCGATGAACACAGGGCATTCAGGATCAATGAGCACCGGGCATGGGAATTCAATCAAGGGAATGCTTAATAGGCTTGAGACAATGTATCTAATGGATGCACAGATTCCGCTTTATTCTGTTAAGAATCAGATTGCCAATGCAATAGATATCATGGTGCATTTGCAAAGAGATTCAAAGGGACATAGAGGCGTAGTAGAGGTCGCTGAACTCTGTGGATATGACGGTAATGACTATAATTTAAACTATTTGTACCAGCGAAATTCTGATGGTGCTCTTATAGGCACTGGAAAATCACTTGTTGATAGAAATCGACTAGAGCGAGGATCAGTTTATGACTAATTTAAACAAATACGAGCTAGGCGTCTGGGAGAATAGACTTTTGTATGTTGCTTTAGTAATTTGCGGAATCGTGGTATCACTTATTTTCTATAAGAATATTATCTACGCAATAGTAATAATTCCTTTGGCGAAGAAGATTAAGGAATTCTATGTAGATTTCAGAATCAAGAAGAGAAAGAATGATTATATTATTCAATTCAAGGACTTCCTTTTCGTTGCTGCAACCTCGATTGGAGCAGGTAGATCTATGAAAGAGGCGATAGGAGAGGCAATTCCATCGTTGAAAGAGATATATGGGGAAGGTTCAGTTTTGGTTAAGGAATTGAGCATTGCTTACGAAAGAATGGACCTAGGCGGGGAACATGATGTGACGGTTCTCTCGGATTTTGCAATAGCAAGCGGTATGCAGGATGTAATAGATTTTATAACAATATATTCAATTTGTAAGACAACAGGAGCGAGCTTAATTATAGCAATGAATAAGGCGGCAACGGTAATTATTGACAAGATCACAATTGAGAAGGAAATAGAAGAAATAGTTAGTCGTAAAAAAAATGAAGGCATCTTTATCTTCGCAATGCCGATAATCGTAATTATATTTCTGAATGTTTTTTCGCCAGACTATATTGCTCCGTTATATGATGCTTTTATTGGAAGAATAATAATGACTACAGTAATAGCGGCAAATATTGGAATATATGGAATAATTCAGAAAATAACAAATATAAGCATATGAAGAGAATTAGAGAGTTATACAGCAATGCCAGATTTAATAAAAAGCTTGTTCAAAGCATCTATATTATTACCCTAATATGTGCATTGTTATGCCTGGTTATTGCATTTAAAGGTAATGGTTCAAAGGGAAGTTATATCATTGATAAGAAAGGCAATATTGTCGGTATTGAGAGAGCTTCGTTAGAAAGTGCAGAGCAATATGATTTGGAAGTAGAGATTCAGAGCGAAGAAGGTGTTAAATCTAAGGATATTTCTATTAGAAAAAGAGCAGTTCAAAGCGAAAAAAATGCGAAGAAAGAAACTAAGAAAGAGGACAGTGCAGCAGAAAGAGAGGCTGAGCTAAACAGTATTATTACTGAAGCGGAGTTATCTAGTAAGAAGACAATACTGCTTCCAGGGAAATTAAGTGATGGCAGTAAATTAGTGTGGAGAAGCAAGAAAGAAAGTGGCGGAAACTATTATCTTATTGCTATGTGTTATTTGCTCGGAGTTGGTCTAATCATTTATCAGGAATATAAGAAAGAAAAAAATCCTTTAGAAGATCATAGAGACGATATACTGATTTCGCTTCCGCGATTTACTAATCAGCTTCTGTTGATGTTAGGTGCTGGAATGATATTAAGTGACTCTTTTACAAGAATATCCAATAGTTATGAATATATTCCTGAAGAGGATCGAGGATATTTTGAAGATGCAATAATTGAGTTGAGCCGGAAGAACTCGGATCATAGGACAAGCACCGCTACATTAATTAGAGATATGGCTTCCGAAAATAATACTAAAGAATTAATGAGAATTGCGACAATACTGACTGAGAACGAAAGAAGGGGAAGCGATATTATTGAGAGTCTTACTAGAGAAAGCCAATTCTTGTGGAATATGAGACGCATTATAGCTAATGAAAAGGGTAAGTCAATCGACACAAAGATGGCGGCACCTCTAGGCATGCTACTTGTTCTTCTAATAGGAATAACGATGGCACCAGCAATTTTGGCAATGTAAATTATTAAGTAAATAGGAGGAATAGGATATGAAAGGATTTATGAAAACTTTAAGGAATAAAAGAGGCATGGAAATGGTGGCGGTTGCAATCCTAGTTGCAATTGCAGTTGCACTTGGAATCATTTTCAAGACAGAAATAACTGATTTTGTAAATAAGATTTTCTCAAATCTGGATTCTGCTAATTTCTAATGATATGAAGAATCCTATCAATAACAAGAGGGGAAGCCAAATGGTTGAAGCGGCAGTTTCATTACCAATTATTATTCTGGCAGTAATGCTTTTGCTAAGAGTATTTGTTTTTTACATAGAAATTGCGGTCAAGCAGACAGCTGTTCAAAAGGATGCGTTAGAAGCCTGGGATTCTTATAAAGGTTGTACGATGAAAATATATGAGGCTGATAAGAATGTGTTGCTTGTGAAAGGTGGACTATTAAAATTCGATGTTAATAAAACAATTTATGTAAAGGCTTATTTTTATAATGAAGATGCAATGGTTAGAGCAAATAAAATGCTTACAAAAGAATAAAAGAGGTTCATCAACTATTACACTGGCAATGGCCTTTCTTGCATTCTCTTGCTGTATTGTGGTTGCAATAGGAATCGTTAGACAAATGGTGGTTGGAAGTGAGTGCCGCATATTTGGGAGAGTATGGACAAAGGCAATTCTTTCAGAATATGACAAATACCTTCTTGATGATTATGGGATAATGGCTTTTCAAGGTAATGAAATTGAGGTTAAGAAAAGAGTAAATAGGTATTTAGATTATTCATGCAAGGGAAAGCTTGATGCAAAGATTGAAAATAGCAGCGCTAGTTTATACGGTTACGAGATAAGTGACCCTAAGAGGTTTAGTGAGTCAATTGAAGCGGGGCTTGCAATCAGTATTACAGAAGGAATTATTAGTGAAGATAGACAAGAACATAACAATGTATCAAGTGATTATCCAGGTCAAGAAGGTGGCTTTGGTAAAAGGAAAATAGGAAATGAGGTCGTAATTAATACGCTGCCGTCATCTGGTGCAGACTTGGGTTTTGATATAGATGATACTATAGATGCTTTTAAAGACGAGGACATCCTTGATTCGCTCACTTCATCAGCGGGCGATACAGCGGTAGAATTGACCTATCTCAAAGCCTATTATAGCAATTTTCTAACAGCAGGAAATTCAAAGGAGACATATTTTCGGAATGAATGGGAATATATAGTCTGCGGCGAATTTGATGATTATGAGAATTATAAGGGGTGCAAGAATAGAATCATACTAATTCGAAATGGCTTAAATTTCTTTTCTTTGTATAAAGATCCTGTCAAGATTTCTGAAATACAAGCTATTGCTGCCATTATTACGCCAGGGCCACTGGCAACCGCAACGCAGGTCCTTATTGCAGAAGCTTGGGCACTTGCGGAGGCATACAAGGATGTTGAGGTTCTATATGAAGGCGGGAGGGTTCCTTTAATTAAAACTCCAGAGTCTTGGCAGACAGATCTTGAAAGTATCTTAAAAAGTGAAGCCGTTCAAGGAAACTTGGATGAAGAGGCTAAAAAACTCTGGAAAGAAAATGAAAATGAAATTAAAGAGATTACTGATAAAGATAGAAATAACCCGATTGATATCCTCAAAGGTCAAAGCTATGAAGACTATTTGCTTCTTATGATAATCGCATCGAATGAAGATGTTAGGCTATTAAGGATGATGGATATAGTTCAAATTAATATGAAATACAGGTATTATGAAGATTTTAATTTCGACGAGTATTATTGTGGACTTGATTTAGGTTTAAAAGTTAATGGTAGAAACTATGAGATATCTGACGAATATAAGTAAAATAGTCAAGAAAATACAAAGACCTAAGCCAAATAAACGCGGTGGATATATTGTTGAAACCGTTATTACTTTACCATTATTCATTATTGCTGTAATGGTAATGAGTTCAGTTATTCTGATGTATGTGTGTATACAAGATGCAAATTTTATCATAGCTACAGAATTAAGACGCGCTGCTATTGAGAGCAATTTTTCAAATGTATCAGTATTGGTTCCAGGTAGAGTAGGAAATAGGATTGGTGATAAGACTTTAGTAAATGAATATCATGTTCAAGATTATGGATATAGGACAACCCGATGGGACATTGATGAACTGATCTTACTTAAAATGAAAATAAATCTAAAAGCAAAGAATCCGCTTAATATTGCGTCAGAAGCTGATTATGAGCTTTCACTTGTGACTAGAGCATATGTAGGCCGAAAAAGACCCATCGAACCAATGTCAGATGACGCTATGAGTAGTTCAGGAGCAGAGGCTGTATTTGTCTTTCCTAGTATGGGAGAAAAATATCATAATAAATCGTGCAGAGTCCTTCATGTTGCTAGCACACAGGTGATTCTAAATGATGAAATCAAGAGGAAGTACAGTAGCTGCAGTCATTGCCATAGCAAGAAAGCATCTGAAGGTTCACTTGTATATGTATTTCAAAATGAGGGAGAGAGCTATCATCTGCCAGGCTGCAATACATTGAAAAGAAACTATATTGAAATGGAGCGAAGGATTGCTATCAAAAGGGGTTACAAGTCATGTAACATCTGTGGTGGATAAGGGAGATAATATGAGAAAAAGACTTAAACATAGTATAAGTGGCTATTCAATGCCTCTCTTTATGAAGGAGATACTATCAAATGGATTCTGTAAATCATTTCTAGCTATGTCGATTACAATTGATCATGATTGCTACATGTTTAATTATGATACTGACAGAATGAGCAAGATTCAAATTAACAAGCTTGATATTTGTTCAAAGCTTCTTCTAATTGAAACCTTAATTATTTTGAATTCATCTGCAGAATCTTGGTATATAAAGGGAAATAACTATTTGCTTGAACCGGAGCTTATTTATTCAATTGATAACAGTGTTTATGAAGATGATGTTAGAATCCTGTTTTATCCTGACTTCAAACGCATGGATTATAGTAATAAACTTGCAATTTTCATTGAGAAACTAAAAACTGGGTCAAATAGTAGAGAGGGTGAAATACTTGATAAACTTAAATCTTATGCAGAACTTGGTGATTATACAAGGGTTATTCGAATTCTGGACAAGCAACTTTTGAGATTAACTGCAGAAATAGAAGACAAAGCTATGTAGAAAACACAAAAAATTCTTTGAAACTTTGTTTCGTGAGATAATCGGTTGTTATAATTCAGATTATTGTATATAATGAATGAGTAACATATATTAGATATTTAAGTATCTGTATGAAAAGGAGAATTATAATGACAACCAAGATCGTGAGAGTTCTCGGACGCGAGATCCTTGACTCAAGAGGAAATCCAACTGTTGAAGTTGAAATTGAACTTGAAGATGGCACTATTGCATATGGCGATACACCAAGCGGTGCATCAACTGGCATCTATGAAGCATTAGAGCTTCGTGATGGTGATAAGTCAAGATACGGTGGCAAAGGGGTTACAAAGGCTGTAGAGAATGTTAACACTCATATCAGAGAGCTTCTTGTAGGGCAGAATGCTGCTGATATTAATGAGATTGAGCGTCTAATGATAGAAGCGGATGGCACTAAGGACAAGAGCAAGTTTGGTGCTAACGCAATACTGGCTGCTTCACTTGCTTGTGCAAAGGCAGCAGCTACATCAATAGGTATTCCTCTATTTAAGTTCTTTGGCGGAATTAATGGTAACACACTACCTGTTCCAATGATGAATATTTTAAATGGTGGAGCACATGCATCAAATACTGTAGATGTACAGGAATTTATGATAATGCCTGTTGGAGCACCTTCATTTAAAGAATGCATTAGATGGTGTTCAGAGGTTTATCATCAGCTTGCAAAGGATCTTAAGAAAGATGGTTATGCAGTTTCAGTTGGTGATGAGGGCGGTTACGCACCTAACCTTAAGGATGAATATGAAGTTATGGATTATATTATGGCTGCAATTGAGAATGCTGGATATAAGCCTGGTACAGACTTTGTAATTGGTATTGACGCTGCTGCAAGTGAGTGGAAGACTGATAAGGTTGGAGAATATAAGATGCCTAAGTCAGGAAGAACATTTACTGCAGAGGGAATGGTGCAGAACTGGGTGGACTTCTGCGATAAGTATCCAATTGCTTCTATTGAAGATGGAATGGACGAAGAAGACTGGGATGGTTGGAAGCTAATGACTGAAAAGCTAGGTGATAGAATTCAGATTGTTGGTGACGACCTATTTGTTACAAATCCAGAGAGATTCGCAAAGGGTATTAAGCTTGGATGCGCAAATGCAATTCTTATTAAGCTTAACCAGATTGGAAGCATTTCAGAAACTCTAGAGACTATTGCACTCGCAAAGAAAAATGGCTATAACACAGTTATCTCGCATAGATCAGGAGAGACTGAAGATACTACAATTGCTGAGCTTGCAGTTGGAGTTAATGCTTATCAGATTAAAACTGGTGCACCAGCAAGAACTGAAAGAGTAGCTAAATACAATCAGCTTCTTAGAATTGAAGAGGCTCTTGGCAGAGGTGGCAAGTACATTGGAAAAGATTTATTTTAAAAAATAGTAGATTGATTCTTTGAAGGCTGACGGATTTCCCGCCAGCCTTTTGTTTAAACTATTATAGAAATGATATATAATATGAGCGGTTGGAATCGTGGCTCTGATTCAATTAGCGCTGCGCATCAATTATGATAGCATGTTGATGTCTTTGTCTCGATTTAAATTTAAACGAAAAAGGAAATAGAAATTTGGAAATAATTAAGGCGGAACATTCAGGCTTTTGCTTCGGAGTACAAAAAGCGATTGATTTGGCTTTTGAAACAGCTAATGATGCTTTGGAGACAGGTCATATCTATACTTGCGGGCACTTGATTCACAACAGTGCAGTGGTAGAGAAGCTTGAATCAAAAGGTGTGAAAATGATTGACTCTTTATCTGAAGCCAAGATGGGAGATACTGTCATTGTAAGATCGCACGGGGAACCAGAGGAATTTTTCAAACAAGCGGAAGATATAGGTATTAAGTTAATTGATACCACTTGCCTTTTTGTTAAGAAAATTCACCAATATGTGTTAGATGCAGCGAAAGCAGGCAGACCAGTTATTATTGTAGGTAGCAAACTTCACCAGGAAGTAATTGCTACAAATGGTTGGTGTGACTATAAGGCTGTTATTCTTGAGAATCCTAAGGAAGCTCAAGAACTGGTTAACAGTACAGAAAGAGAGAGACTTTGGGCAGGTGAATTAAAACCATTGGTTGTATGCCAGACAACGTTTAAAGTTGAAATACTTAATTCTATTCTCGAGGTATTTGACTCAAATAAGCTGGAGTATGAAATAAGGAATACCATTTGTAATGCGACAAAAGATAGACAACAAAGCTGTGCTGATTTATCGAAGAAAGTGGAGTTGATGGTTGTCATTGGGGATGAAAAAAGTTCGAATTCTAGAAAATTGTACGAAATTGCGAAAGAAAACAATAAAAATAGCATTTTTGTTCAAAATGCAAGCGAATTTAGCTTGCAGTATCAACAAAAGTATAATAAAATAGGGTATATTGCAGGTGCGTCGACACCTGAATGGATAATCAAGGAGGTTATTGCTAGTATGAGCGAAAATGTCACAAACAATTTAGAGAAGAATCCAATGCTGGATTACATGGATGACATTGAGAAATCTTTACGTCTTCCTAAGCCAGGCGATATTATCGATGGTACAGTTGAACAGGTACTTGGAGATTTCGTTGTAGTTAACATGGGTTGTAAGAAAGACGGAATTCTTAGAAAAGATGAGGTTGTTCTAGAAGATGGACAGACACTCGCAGATCTTTTCAAAGAGGGAGACGAGATTCAGGCAAAGGTAATTAAGTCAGATGAGGGAGAAGGCGGAATCCTTCTTTCAAAGAAGAGACTTGTTGCAGTAGAGAATTTCAAGGAACTTGAGCAGGCTTACGAGGCTGGCGAGATTGTAACAGTTAAGGTTGTAAGAGCTGTAAGAGGCGGTGTAATCGCTGCTTACAAGGAGATTACAGGCTTTGTTCCGATTGGACAGCTTTCAACAGGATTTGTTGAGAATGCAGATGAGTTCGTTGGACAGACAATGGATGTAAAGGTTATCAAGGTTGAAAGAGGCAATAAGGTTAGCTTCTCAAGAAAGGCTGTTATCAGCGAAGAGAAGAGAAAGCTTGCTGCTGAGGTTTGGGAGAACCTTAACGTTGGTGACGTAGTTGAAGGTAAGGTTATGAGATTCACTGACTACGGTGCATTTGTAGATATCGGTGGAGTTGATGGTCTTCTTCATATATCAGAGATATCATGGGGTAAGCTAAAGCACCCACAGGAGATTCTACACATTGGCGATATCATCAATGTAAAGATTCTTTCACTTAATGAGGAGAAGGGAAAGATTTCTCTTGGACTCAAGCAGACTCAGCCAGAACCATGGTCACTTGTTGGTACAAAGTATCAAATCGGTGATGTATTTGAGGGCGAGGTTGTTCAGATTAAGGAATACGGAGCATTCGTTGAGCTTGAGGCTGGTCTTGATGGACTAGTTCACATCTCAGAGATTGCTAATAAGAGAGTTGAAAATGTCAGCGAAGAGCTAAAGGTTGGTCAGAAGGTTAACGTTAAGATCATGGAGATTAATGCTGACAAGAAGAGAATCAGCCTAAGCATTAAGGCAACACTTCCAGAAGAAGAAGTTACTGAAGAAGTAGCTGAAGAGGAAGTTGCTGAGACAGAAGAAGCTTAATTAAATATCTGATAACTAATTGCGGCCGCATGGAATATCCATGCGGTCACTTTTGTGCTTTAACAAATACCACGATACCTCTCATATCGAATAAAAATAGCGGAACAACTTCGAATGAAAGTATTCCGCTAATATCTAAAGACTTTTAAATTATTTTTTATCTAAATAGGCCAAATTTGTGTGATGTCTTAAGTAATCTCTCAACATAGCCAATTTGCGAGAGGAGACATACAAGTACGACATGATCGCCAGCTTTAATTCTAGTATTTCCATCAGGGATAATAGTATCATCGCCTCTATTAATTGCGGCAATGATTATGAAATCAGGCAAATCCAGTTCCTTAAGAGGCACACCGACAAAACTCATGTTTGAGTCTACATAGATTTGCATCAGTTCAGCTTGACCATGCAGAAGAATGTTGGTAAGAACTCGCTTCTCCCCGTTTACCATTCTTAAGATTAAGCTGGCAGTAATATCAAGTGGATTTAGAACCACATCAATGCCAAGCTTCTCAATGATTGAATCGTAACTTTCGTGCGAAATCTTTGTAATTACATCATCAACTCCGTGATTTTTTGCAGAAAGAGATACAAGAAGGTTCTGTTCGTCAAAACCTGTCGCTGTAACTACAGCTTGCATATCTTCAAGTCCCTCTTCTTCAAGAAGCGATATATCTGCACCATTTCCGTTGATTACCTCGGCCCTAGACAAACCATTGTTAAGGTAATTGCATCTTTTGCGATCTCTCTCGATAATCTTGACCCTTGCGCCATAGTCAATCATTTTTTTAGCTAAGAAGAAACCAGTGCGACCACCGCCGACAATCATGAGTTGCTGATTTTCTTTGATATATTTGTGCCTAGAGAAAATGTTTCTAGCAACATCCATCATCATATTCTCCTCACCGGCAATATACAGAATATCATTTGCTTCAAATATGTCTGTACCATGAGGAATAATGATTTTACCTCTTCTTGAAATACCAATAACAATCATATTTGGATGGACTCTTCTAAAATCAACGAGAGACTTGCCAATAAGTTGAGGCTCGTTGTTCATGCTTACTTCAACGACTGCAATTCTTTTTGCCTTATACACGCCATTGCTAATTGAATATTTGTCAACTAAGTAGTGATATATTTCGCTTGCAATAAGCATATCTGGGTTAATTAGCTGGTCGATGCCGAAGTGCTCGCTGAGGAACTCAATCTGTTCGGTATGCTCTGGTTGAGTAACTCTAGCAACTACATTCTTGCAACCAAGAATTTTGGCAATAGAAGCAGCTATAATATTTGTATCATCAGAGGATGTGCAGCTAACAAGAAAATCGTAATTCTGTATTCCGATATACTTTAGAAGAGAGATAGATTTTACATCCCCAGTATATGTCAAAATATCATGTTGCTCAGAAATAATGCGAAGCTTTTCCTCGTTTGTGTCGACAAGCGTAATCTCGTTATCTCCATCGATCAAAGCCTCTATTAATCTTATTCCTAATTTTCCAGCACCGAGAATAATAATATTCATGTAGCTAAGTTTCCTCCCAATAGTCCAATAGTCAATTTGATATAAGTGATTTTGAAGTATATAATAAAAACCTAAAGTTCAAATAACACATCATAGAATTATAGAACTTTAATGATTGCAATGCAACAGAATGGAGTAAATAGATATGTCAATTAAAATGATAGCACTTGATATGGATGGAACAACTCTTAATAGTAAGGGGGAGCTTTCGGAGTTAACAAAGGAGACAATAGAGAGAGCAATCGCCGCAGGAATTGAAGTAGTAGTATCAACGGGGAGAGCTTATAGTGCGCTTCCTGAACCAATATATTCGATTAAAGGCTTAAAATATGCTGTCACTTCTAATGGTGCATGCATTATGGATTTGCCGGCAAAGAAGCAAATATATGGAGATTATCTTCAGAAAAAAACATTGGAAAGAGTCATTGAAATTGGACAAGAGTATGGCCTATGGCTTGAGGCCTTTACGGATGGAAAGGCATATATTAGTAGAGAGTTTTACGAAAATATTAAGAAAGAAAGTTGCTCGTACAGGAACACCGAATATGTACTAAGAACAAGGATTCCGGTAGAAGATATTTTTAAGATGATTCGCGATAATGAAGGGAAAATAGAAAATATTAATTTTTTCTTCGATACAATAGAACAACTTGAGAAGTACAGGGATATTATAGAGGCAATTCCTGAGGGAAACACAACTTCTTCCTTTAAGAATAATATTGAGGTAGGAGGAAAAGGCACAAGCAAGAAGAAAGCTGTAGCTGAGTTACTCAAAATGAAGGGCTTTAGCAAAGAAGAACTTATGGGTATAGGCGATGCACCAAATGATATTGAAATGATTGAATATGCAGGTATAGGTGTTGCAATGGGAAATGCTTGGGGAGATACAAAGAACTACGCTGACTATGTTACTGACAACAATGATGAAGACGGAGTGGCTAAGGCAATTTTGAAATTTGCGCTGTAAGTAGGGACGGGGTTTTTTGAACTGAATATGTGTGAGAGATACATCAAAAGTACAAGGAATTTTGTCCTTGTACTTTTTTTGCAAAAATACATTAATTGCATTTTTATCCATAGGCTAGCGCACTCTTCACCTTTAGGTGGCTGTAAAAAGTGAGAAGTCATGATAATAATAGAGTGATAGGAGAAGGTGGTGACTTATGAATTGCAAGAAACTTGGAGATAGCGGTGAGAACATGGTAGCACTGATTTTGGAGCAAAAAGGTTATGAAGTTATAGCACGGAATTTTAGGACGAAATTTGGAGAAATTGACATAGTGACAATTAGGGGCGGGCTCGTGAGTTTCTGGGAGGTTAAAACGAGGGTAGGTTGTTCGCATGGACATCCCGCAGAGGCAGTTGATGAAAGAAAACAAAGAAAAATCAAGATTTGTTCGGAAATTTTCCTTAATAGCCATAAGCTAGAATATAAGGAAGTTGAATTTAATGTGGCAGCAATTGAGATTGGTCTAATAATAGGGTGCATATAGGAGGCTTATATGTTTAGTAAAATTAAAACTGCAGTTTTTGCTGGAGTACAAGGGCAGACAGTGATTGTTGAGACTGATATTACAAGGGGCCTGCCAAATATATGCATTGTTGGGATGGCCTCTGCAATGGTAATGGAGGCTAGAGAAAGAATTAAGTCAGCAATCATAAACTCGGGATATGATTATCCGCGCAGCAGAATTGTCGTAAATCTAACACCTGCAAATATTAGAAAGAATGGAAGTTATCTTGACCTGCCAATGGCAATTGGGATTCTCGTCTCGTCTCTCTATGTTAGTTCTGCGGCAGAGAACTATGGAATTATTGGTGAACTGTCCTTAAATGGCAATATCAGTAGAATTGATGGCGTCTTACCTATGGTTATAGACATGTATAAGAGCGGTATAAGCACTATAATTCTTCCTGTTGAGAATTATAACGAAGCAAAGTTAATTGAAGGCCCGAAACTAATCCCGGTAAGGTCTCTAGCAGATTGCATCAATATAATTAATAATTGCAAAGATAGTCCAAGTGAGAAGACCATAAGATTTCTGAAGAAAATTGAGCAAGCTATTGCGAAGGAAGCTCCAATGAATAATGAGGCTCTCATTAAAAATGAAATTGATTTTAAAGATATAGCGGGACAAGAGAATGCGAAGCGGGCAATACAGGTTGCTGTTACAGGGCGTCACGGTATTATGATGCTTGGTCCACCAGGTTGCGGCAAGACAATGATTGCTAGAAGGATTCATACAATCATGCC
>LSQX01215613.1_pt1 | contig 17630 bp, 10 predicted proteins | sample 654561 | NCBI WGS metagenome assembly LSQX01 (sample SAMN04489861, study PRJNA283612) | anaerobic digester metagenome | isolation source: 4 biogas reactors fed with cattle manure at either 37C or 55C with and... | place: Denmark: Kongens Lyngby | collected 2014
ATTATTTGTAGGGTACTTTTAGTTGCTTAGTGACCAGACCGCTCAAACCAAGACAGGAGAGCTCATACAAACCAATATTTTCATTAACATCTACGGTAATGGAGCCAATAGAAATACAGTAACCCTCCGAATAATCAGGAGTGCAGTCAACGCGTCCGACGCCGCAATTAATATAACAATGGCATGTATTTTCCAATACAAATTCCAGCGTCAGCGTGTCGTCTTTTCTCTTAAAGGAAAAAGATTTAATCACTGGTTCAAAAACATAAACTGGACAGTGTTCAATGTCATTTATTCCTTTCCCTGCGACCAAAAGGGAGTAATCCGTCGTTTCCATAACTGTGCATGATACAGAGTCATGCGCCTTCAATTGCACTTCCGATCCAGGCGCAAAATCCGGCAGAAGGAAGACGCCTGTATGACCAACAGCAGATACATCCACTTCTTCGCGTGCTACACATTCAGTAGATATGCCCGTCTTTGAGGGCTCGCGTTCTTTGACGCTGCCAAGTGCAACACCACCCGTCGTGTCCCATTTGAAGGTCACATCATCGAGAATACCGACCATGCTGTGCGTGCATGTAAATTTCTTGATTTTGACCGGCGCCGTATCCATGAAAATTGGAAGTTGCATGATCGGATCGGGAGTGCCCGGACTTCCGGTCGAAATTGAAAGGCAGCTCATGCTTCCTGTCAGATATTTCTTTTCAGTCACAATATTGGAAAATACGATAACGACACTTTCACCACTCGGAATTTGCAGTTTTTTCTTGGGCGATACGCTCCAGATACACTTGACATCATCAAATACACACTGCCAGTCATAGGGCGGCGTGCACACAATAGCTTTTGCCTGTTCCTGCGTCACAAAACAGTTGTCCTTTTCCCCTACCGGAAAAAACATCCTGATTGCATCACTACGCTCCGCAGTTAATTCTGCTGTGCTGATATTTGTAAGACGCAGGGTAAGGACATTGACGACTCCGTCCGATATGACTACTTTATTTGTACCCAGCCAGTCGGCATATATAGACGCTCGATTAATTGCCATCTTATCACCCTCTTTCATATCTTGACTGACTTCATGCGATTCTGCGATTTTCAGTCTGAACTGTCTTGCCAGTTTTTTGATTTGAACAACTCCGTCTTTCCGGAGGTGCTGTCAATGAAGGACATCTTCAGTCGGTTGTTGGAAAGCGGCTTGTCTGATGGGTGCAAATATACATATTCATATTTTCCTCCACTCAGATCGAGGACATAATGATCCTCCGGTTCTTGTACCAGCAGCTTACATCCGTCCACACCCTTCTGATTCCAACGGACACGTATCACCGTATACGCTGTGAAAACATACGTCCTACATTCCAGCATGACAGAAGAAGGTAGCAGCGGAAAAAGTGCATGCTCCGAACGGAACAGGCGTCCGTCGCAACAGAGAGTGATTTTCGCCGTTCCGGCCGGAAAGGATTGGGATCCGGATGCAGAGCATGGCTCACCGTTTGCATATACCGTTGACGCGTATTCGGTATCCCATCGGACCTCCGTTCCGGAAGCACCTATTTCATATTTTCTGATGATTGGCGGAGACACATATACCGTGCAGGATTCTTTTCTGCTTTCATCTTCGTTTTCGATTTGAAGTGTAAAAGTCTTTGATACGGTAAGCTCTTCATTATATTCTGGAACGCCCTCAGAAATGCTGAATTCATTGGGAAAAATTCTCCCCTTCGTTTTCTCAGCGGTTTTCCATTTAAGTGTCGCCTTCTTGCCGACCGAGATGACCGGATTTACGGCAGTGAATTCCACAATGTCCAGAGGTGCGAGATTTCTGAGAAGATGAAAAGTCTTGAAAAGTTCTGTAACATTCGCGACGTTTTCAATAGATATCTGAACGTAGGTTGCACCCGGCGCACAAACCGACACAATGTTGCTGATTTGAACGGAAATGCATTCATATTTTTTCAGTACCTTCTGTGAATTCAAAGATGTTATGGAGCAATTGGCCAAATTGCCCACTGAGCTTTTTTGCCATTTGGAGACAGACCATTCTTTGGAAACGGTCATGTCAAAATTATGGTATGCTTCATTATCAACGAAGGAACTATCGTCCTTGCCGATCGGGATTTGAAGATGGATAGCGGATGTACTTTTATCCAGCGATTCGCCTCTGCAGAATTTTTCATTAATATCGTCGGCGGTTTGTTGGTCTTGATTCAAAATACACATCTCATCAGAAAAAGTGTTCATGATATGAAGCATTATACTGTCAGAAAAACTGTTCATGTTCTTAATGTCCGTAGTACTTTGAACCCAAATAAAATCCTTGCTGAAGCGGCATATCGGGAACCCCGAACTATTATCTGCCTTGATTAGAAACATCTCTTATCTCCTGCTTTCTCTGAGGTTAGATGTACGAGCCCGCACTTTTTCTACTATGGATGATCGTTGATTTCCAGCTTGAGCCAGCCTTCCTGCGCACAAGTAGGTGTCTTAGGAAAATAGGCTTGACTGGTAGCCGGAGATATTTCGTCTGTCGCGAAGACCGAGTCGCGATAATGTAGCCACTTCCATTGTCTTCCTTCAAGCTTTGGACACGGAACGGCAAATTCACTCTCGTCACCCAGCACCGGAGCAGAGAATATGGTGAAATAGAGCTTGTTCAAAGCCTCACTAATGGCATGGGTGTCCGGCTTCACCGTCTTTGTCGGCAGAAATCCTGCGATGAGATTCACGGATGCAGCAAAGTCCATGATGATCGTGAGCTTGATTGGGTTTCCTTCCCCAGATGCAAGAGTGACCGTATTATCCACATCAAAATATTCGTGCGCAAGAGTTGCTGTATTATTCGCTTCTAAAAACGCTTGTGGAAAGGGCGATGTCTCTCCTGTAATATAAAGTTTGTTGTAATTATTATCTTTATAGAACCCGATGACGCCGTCGCCGTGATCCGCTTTTCTGCCCACTTGAACCGCAAATTTGGCTTTCGTTACGTCGATGTGACTGTTGTAGCCTCCGGTATCATCTCTCGTTTCAAGATGTTTGAACGGCTTAGGTATATCCATCTGCTCAAGAAGCACGCCTGCGTTAACGACAATCAGTGGACGTCCGATATACTGACCAAGAGAATTGAATTGCTGAGCAGCAGATGGGTTAATACTCCAAAGTGCAGAGTCAATAACTTGCATAAGCGGCGTAAGTAGATCTTCTCGTTCCAGATCGCAGATGTTCAAAATAGATGTAATGATTTTGGCAAGTGTTGGATTCATATCGGTAGGAATCGGTGCGGTGCCGCCGCCTTTTTCCGGAGGGTTTTTCCAAACAACAGGCGTGTCTAGTTTGACTCTTTGCAGACTGCCAAGTAGATTGCCGACGCGGTCGTATACCATCACTGAACAATCGGTATGGTTGGGAAGAAGCCAACCGCAAACCGGTGATATGGTGCTGTTTTCACTCATGGGTACATCGCGATTATACTCATACCATCGGAAATTCAATCTTGAAGGTTGAATAAGTCGCGGGGTCAGCATGATATTCGCCTGAGATACCGACTTATTGTTTCGCATGTTTTCAGTAACTTTCGCGATGGGTTTGCTGATTTCTTTAAGCTGTCCGAATGAATCAATAATGGATATCTTATCAATATTCATAAATCCTCCGCGAACGGGAGAGAAGAATTCATCGAAATGAGATATCTCGGGCAAATATCCGTCCAGCATGGCGAGAATCTTCTTCACGGGAAGTGTATCATCTGATAGGTCGACATGACTCACATTAATCTGCTCGACAGGAAGCCGAATGTCTGTCTTTATCATTGCATGAGCATTGTTAATGTTAAGCGTCTGCGACAGCACATCCATGAGAAGCGACTCTTCTGCAAGCGCTTGATCTCCGAGATATTTCGCAAGACATGCCGCGGTAACTGCCGCGCCGTGTGGGGTAAGTATACTTTGCCCCTGAATAGGCACAGGCTTATCCGTTAATATTTTGCCAATGAAGCGATAATCAGCAAGTTCCTCATTCATTTCCCATTGTTTGAGCGTAGGTATATCTTCAAGCAAAGCCTGGTCCGGGTAGTAATTAACAAACCACTGTATAAACAGCGGTGTCCATGGCTTGCTCCATCGGACGAGCGACCTTGCGTCAGGGAATAATCCGTCAAAGCCGGAAGCTGCGCTCAAGCGGTCACGCCCGAACGATGAGATGAGTCGACGACTGACCGGGGCTTGCTGAAGCTTAATAATTTGCGGTGTCAGTGCGGCCATGTTCTCCTTGGTTTTGCAGCCGCGTATATCAAGAATGGCGGCGGCAAGCGTTGTGGCAAAGTCCGGGCTCAGAAGCAGCGCCTCCCTGACGAATGGGGCAACCGTATCGAGAATGAGCCCCGAGCATGAGATATCCTCCGATTGAATAGTGGTCGGAATATCAAATACTCCTTCAAACTTATCAATTGTCAGTGAATGATTGAGCTGTAGGATGCTCCGGCAGAAAAGCAAACCTTCTGTGCCATTGGAATCAGCGCTGTTATATCCATCACCCTGAATACCACTTAGCAGAAGCACCGGATCGTTGGGTGCCCAAAAGGGTTGCCCAGTCTGATGCACCAGCGCATGATCGGTCAGCATTTTCGAGAGTTCTTCTTCTTTTTTTGACAGATCCTTAAGAAGGGCATCCAGCTCAAAGCGTTTACCTGAAATTGTTCTTTCGAGTGTTTCAAATAAACTGATATATTTCTTCTGACACTCGACGGCCTTTTTCTTATCATCCGGATCAAAGTATGTCTGCTCTCCAAGAAAGACATATTTGTACCATGTATCATAAACCTGCTCCAGAAGTTCCCTGAGATGTGATTTTTGGTACAGGAGCTCAACGTAACCGTCATTCAACTGCTTCAGGCGGTCTTCCGGAGGCGACGCTCCGACATTTGTTGTTTCAGATCCGTTTTCCTTGAAGGCTAGCTGTGTTACCGGAGACTCTTTGCCGAAACGGTCCTCATGCAGCTTATTCTCTCCCTTTAATAGCCCATTTCTCTCGTTTTGAAGTAACTCCCCACTACTGAAAAACAGATTCAGCATACGCTCGATCTCGCAACCGCCCGTTTCTCCAGTCTCCAGAAGCGCTGCCAACGCCTCAGCCGTCGTATTGCCAACGGCAAGAAGAGGATCCTTCGCAGGAATGTTTGAATCGTATTGCTTTGCTTTACTATCCCACCGGATACCGCTTATCGTGCCATGACACAGGGACTTCGCCGGAAAGACAAATTGCTCGGGCGCGAGCCAATTAAGCTTCTCCGCACAATCGGCCGGGCTCTTTATTGTGGATAGGATATCCTGCGTGCTGTCCGAATACCAACCGCAAACCACGTATGTTACGCTGACATTTATAAGTTCATTGCCCTTTTCATCTGTCATATTGTCATAGAACCCGAATACATTTCTGCAATCCGGATAGTATGCCGCAAATGCGGGAAGTCCCGGAGCAATCGCAGTGTTTTGTGCGAGAAATTCCTTACAAGCGCTCGGATTTTGATTCGCCGGGTAAGCTCTGCCCAGATACCGGTACGGTTGGTTATCATCTTCGAGAACCGGATACTGCGGACTTTTGTGGTTGAAATTCTCCATGCCTCGGTCTTTCTGCAGAACATCGGATTCCACATTCCAACTTTGCGAGTGCAAGTCTCCGCCAGTACTATCCATACTTGTCCAAACCCTTGTGATCTGCCAACGGTTAGGGACCGTCGGGTAATCGACAATGTCGCTGTCATCGTTTTGCATGCCCTGCTTCAGGGTATCCGGCAGAATCCAGTGAAGATGGATTCCACTGTCCTCATCCGCATGAGAGCCCCGAAGATTCGGTTCGACAAAGTCTCCGAGAGGCTTCTCTTCGAGACTGGAATAATCATATGCCGTATCGGCAAATTTATCTCTGGGTTTGCCGAAGAGCATGGCTTTCAATCCCATCGGGATCAGAAGCATTTCCTTGTCTATATTTTCTGCTGCATGCGATTGTTCTTTATATCCCATTATTTCCTTCCCCTCTATGGAGTCGATTATCTCTTGTGGGCATCCACTTTCCATATTGTTTTGATTACAGGAAATACGTTTGGCGAAGATTCCCAGACAAACGTCCGCTTCCCAATGAAGGGGGCGCCCTTTTGGGCAGTGATTGATACTAAAAGATTTATGCCGAGGGAGAGGTCGACTTCATTTTTGTAATATTTATCAAGCGAAAGACTGTTTTTCCAGTCATTACCGAATTTGATTGTGCAAACATCATTTTTCTTGTTGAAAACGACGCTGTTTTTCTTGTCGTTGCCACAATGTATGAATAGATTGGTTCCGTCTTTTAACTTCAGAGTCGGAACAACTGAGTTGAAGGTGTAATTCTTATCCACTTGAATTTTTACCGATACCGGAAGAACGATATCTATCATGTGGCTGTTGTCCTGGTTGAAATAGTCGGAATTATCCGGATAGGATATGTCGGCATTCCTTGTATCTTTCGAATTGAAACTGACGAGAATCTCATCTTTATGTATATCCGACAAATTGTTTTCGGTGCATATTATCAAAGATGACAAATCTTCAAAGGTTATCGGAAGAGTGCCCCTTGCGGCAATTGTTTTTCCACTCTTCTCAGTGTAGAGCATCGCCTGTAATTTGAATTTCGCGGCATGATCCGGAACAGTATTGTTAAGTTGCCCGATAATAGAGTTGCCACCCTCAATTTGATCAAATTGTCCGGAATCCACCTGCTGTGATCTTTCGTTAAAGAGAAGCATGGAAAGTATTTTGGGCGTATCCCCGTCCGCTGTGGTGCCGGTCGCAGTCAGAGTGAACTCATTGTTTTCAATCGTCACCGGTCCAAAAGAAATGCTACCCGCGGACTCACCCAAGTAGGATAAGTCCTTATTTATTTCTTTAATATGCACAGCTTGACGCATGTCATCAGCAACAACAGCCGCTCCGAAAAGATATTCGGGACTCTCTTTGTCCGTAAGTTTTCTCTTGATTGTATCTTTGCTGTATGTAAAGTCTATGTCGGGACATTGTGCATGCCACATTTCAGCAAGTTTTTCGATGTCCGTGCTGCGAAAACTAAGAAGCGGCTTGATTACCGGTACATAAGTTCCGTTCCAAATCGAATACGCATCATCCCTCAAATCGAGAAGTTTCAAGAAAAAATCGTATATGCACCTCGCTGCGGCCATTGAGGACTCAAAGCTGTCATGAACGAAGTGCTGAGGCGGATTGATGTTCTTCATAATATTTGCGCGGACATAGCAGTCATCAAGCAACGTCTTGGTGCGATATTGCCCAACAAACGGAATTGTATTTTTTTCATCATCAGAAAGTTGGTAATCGCTTGTGATATATGAAGCCATATCTCCGTTCATGACCTGCAACGCGTTCGTATCATTCTCTCCACCCTCACCAGTGACTAGGCCGTTAACATTCGCATGAGCATAACAGTCTGCAAGCATGTGCGTTAAAACGCCTATTCGTATTGCCGTCTCTTCGGGGCTGTCCTTCTGCGCATCATCACTATTTTGATTGGTCAACATCTGATATTGATCGATACAATAATCTGTTAATTCACGAAAGATACCTCTTTCGTCAAAACGTGAAGGGGCTTCGACCAAATAATTCAGACATTCTTCCGTTCTGTGGTCGATGGCCATAAGCGGCGGGTAATGAAAGGGGACAAGCGACTGCCAGCAAATGTTTTTCGTGTCTTTGTAATCAAAATCATCAAACTTATCAAACTCATCAAAACTTTTGTGAATTGTCTTTGGAATAAATACCTTGACCTTTGCCCCGTCATTAACATAAAGACCCCGTTGCTCAACTTTTTTGCCAATAATTTCCGCCTTTGTAAATGAGACAGAAGTGATTTCGTTACTCTCGTCAACATATTGTGAGGCTCCGGCAATCACCCGACTGGTCTTATCATCAAATCCCATTCTTCTGGAAAGATACCGGACGACAAAATAATGAAACTGAATATTCATAATGCACTCTCCTTCGATTTGTTGGCAAGCGATTCTATTTCACGTTTAATCGACAAGGTTTCTGGTGACCAATGGATGATAGGTTCTTCTCTATAAGGCTTAACGCGCTGCTGCATGGCGAAGTCCCCAATCACAAATCCGTTGCCGACAAGAGCCGTTTCTTCTTCAAACTCAAGATTATAAACGAGCGCATCATAAGGTTGTTCGACCACACAAATAATCTTCTCCGGCCCGTTTTCACATTCGACCATCATGTCAATACAAAGTTCTTTGGCGGTGATCCATCCGCCGGTAGTTTTTATGGAATGGCTCTTCGAAAGAAGCACTTTTCTTTCGGCATCTGTAGTAATAGCGAGGATTCTTTTTTCAAAACCGGTTACAATATTGATAATTCTCCGTTCTGCACCATCAGCAGCTAACACCGTATCGCCAATCATCAGTTCGGATATTCGCACTTCACTGTGCAGCCCGTCTGGTATTTTAATCTGCGTATCCTTGCCGATGCAGCCCCACTGCATATAAATGGGCTCATTCTGTATGTTTTGAGCGTTAAAGTCGATTCCGCCCTTCTCACTGCGGAAGGATACGGGAAAAGGAAATGTAATATTTGCGCCAGCGATTTTCTGCGTTACCGAAAAAACGAATTGTCCGTATATATTCAAGTTTTCGTGTGTTTTATCCTCGAGATCTGCAAATGGAAGAATCGAAAACCAGTCTGCGCCCATCCTTACACCCGGCACTTTAGGAAGGCTCACGGTCGCTGTTCTTTTATCATCGCTGATCTCAACCAACGGTGCCGAAGTGCCGGCATAGTAGTAACATTTGATGACGCCGCGGAAAGGATGATCCAGCGACAACACAGGCGAGTAATTCTTATGAAGACCGTTGATCGTAAATCCGTCTTTCAGACGCAGCCTTATTGATACATCAAGCATAAACCGGATCCGTTCAGCTTTCTCTCGTGACGGTAGCGGTTCGTTGTCATAACTGTAGTCGAAATCTGGCATATATTGATTGCGATTATAGGATACCAGAACACGGTTGCCCTTGCTGATTTTAGGCTTCGGGTCGATGACCGTGTAGCTTTCGATAATGTCAGTATTGACAGCAATACTCTCTCTTACCGTGTAATTCGCTTTCAGTTGTGGACGTCGCGCCTCATCTTCGGAAACATTGGTAAAAGTACTTATAAGCGTGTATTTTCTTGGCGTCCCGTCAAATAACGCATCTATGTTCATTGTTGTAATATTCTGAGCTTCTAGACAATTGTTGAAAACTCCGGTATCTGTAATATACCGGTTTCGAAGTTCGTCTTTCACTGTGCTTTGTATGATGACATTACTTTGCATTTTGCAGTATTTAGCTATCGAGCTGACGAAAATCGTTGAATCCGGAACATCGTTACCTGACTCAGACAGGTTTTGTGAAGTATCACTAAAAATGGCCGGCACTTCAATATAGGATATGTCGTTCGGTCCAGCAACGCCGTCCAAACCCATTTCGATTGGCTTGTCGGAGACTCTGGGCATACTTCTTTCGGATTCAAGAAGACTTATCAGATGCGGCGTATTTTTTATGCTTGCACCGCATTTACGAAGATGTTCTCGGTAGTACTCGTAATGAAGGTCATTCGTAAAATCCAGATCTATTGTTCCTCCGTGTTCCTTCGCGTCTTGCATGATTCTCATTTCCAGATTCGTTCCTTGTTCGTCCATAACTTTCTACCGCCTTTCTTTTCATCATTGGGGTTGTTCGTCTTCTTCCGGATTGTTTGACATTTTTCTAGTTATTCATCATCGTCTGGATTGTTCGTCATCTTTCGACTAACCTTGATCATATAAGGGTTCTGAATCATTTCCAGTGCGATGTGGGCGGAATTCGCCGGTTCCATCGATTCCGGAAAAAGAGAATTCTTAATATCTGCGGCGACTTCGGAAAAACGGATAACGCGATTCTTATATTCCTTTATGGGAATTCGCAGATCAGTCTGAAGCTCTCCTTTGTCAAGGCTTCTCAGACACTTACTAAGCAAGCCGTCCTCACTCCGAGAAAAACCGTAGTGAAATCCTTCGGGGGGTTCCTTGATATCCAGCCGGACAATCTCACCAGAGAATAGTCCCAGAAGAATCTCGGGTGATAGTGTCTCAATCCGCAGTGCTTTTAGTTGATTTTTTCCGTCCAAATCACTATAGGCAATAAATTCCAGGCCTCGCCAGTTCCCAACAAGCGGCGAACGAAGCAGAAAACCTGTGCAAATTGCATCCGCTTCAAGACCTCCGATCATCTCTTTGCATTGAAGCTTTCTTCTAACGTTGACTGACTGAGAAATCGCCTCATCATAGATCTTCTTAAGAAATGTTGTATCGCAGGTATAATCAATGGATGCATTTCTTCCCAAACTGCAAGCGCCATCAAGAAGTGACCTGACCCAGTTAGGGTTCATCCAAAAGAATCGCAATTCATGCAGCTTCATCATTTTTTCGGAAGGCACAAGATAGGAAAACGGCACATCGTAAAGAAGTGACAGCTGAGTGAGTTTTTCCTGAATCAATGTCATATCTAACGGTTCGACGCTGGGCAAATCTTCGGAAGCTTTGAAGAAATCCGAGAAATCCTGAGTCTTTGGAATCCAGCTATCCGCCATGCTATTTTCCTTTCTTTGTAACTCATTTACATTTATCAATATCCGTTCTTTTTGCCTCTACCATCTGATTATTCTCAAACCTCAAAAAGAGACAGAATGTCCTCCTGTGTAATCGGTTTCAGGCGATGCTTTGAGCCGTCATTCATAACGATTTCCGACCTGGAATGAATCCGTTCTTCTAGGTCTTTCAGATTCTTTACGCTCACAGGCTCCTGACTCTTAGGTCTTTTACCACTGATATCCATCAACTGCACAACGCCGCTTCGCCAGACTTTTCGACACAGATCCGCTGTGTTCTCATCCTGATACGCAAGAGCCTCTTTTTGAGACTCCACCGCTCCGTTGTCTGACTGCGATGCCTTGGATAGAAGTGTCTTACAGAACGCCATTTTTTGGGCAATAATGCGATACATTTGCCTGCCCGTTCCTTCTGATTTTTTCGATAATCTCCATGAAAGCAGCTTCCGCGAGAAATCCTTGTCTGCAAGTGCCATAAGTCGACCTAACTGCCATGCAGCGCTGTGGCTGATATCAAACATTCCGTTCTGCGGATCGTATTCCAGAAGTTCGTCTGAGAGAAAATGTGCTTTCACACAGTCGTTCCACTTCGGTTGACCCGGCGTAAACGGAGAGTGATACCACGATATGGATCTGCTGCCTTCCCGAAAATGATGATTCACAGGCACATAACCCAGCTGCAGAAGTTTATTCACGGATGTATCTCCGGTCATATATCTCGCCAGAAGAGTATCGGTCGTAAGTCGGCCGGCAAGACTGTAGAAGTCATAATCACCTGCACTTTTCGTCTGAAAACTCCAGCTGTACATGGCGTAAAATCGAACATTTTGAAAGATATCCGCCCCATCCCGACGTATATCCTCATCGTAAATGTAGTCACCGAACCCCTCCAGCGAAACGAGATATGCCGTATGTTTCACGAGGCTGTTCTTATCATTTGGAGTGACGGGAAAACGGTTAGCTATGATACAGGAAAACCATTCTCCCTTCACTTCTATGTCGGTCACCTTATTGTCTAAATTCACGCCACGTGCATGCGCCAGAAACGGTAAGTCCGCGCCGGTGGGCAGAATATCCGCAAAAAGGTTGTAAGGAATAGTGACAGTCTGGCAAATCTCGTCAAGATCCGGTTCGTCAGCACCTTTCAGATCGGGGCACAGCATATCCGCTGGAAAGGTTTTGCTTTCGCCGTATTTCATCGTAGAGGGCTCAGCAACTTCGTCCTCTGAAACAACAAGCAGTGCCAGCCAGGGCGCACCGCTCTCCTTGACAACGTGTTCCCATGGCAAGGTGCGCCGGTGAAGAACGATGTGAGGAAGGCAATTGCTGAATGCGCCGATACTTTCCCTTGGTGGATATACCGAGTATACTTCCCCCGTACTCATAGCAATGCGGTCCGTTTTCACCATAAAGTCCAGAGCCGCACTCTCGAGCTTACAGTCCTTAATATTCGTATCCTGGGTGACCTCAACCCTGTATTTGCCGTTTTCCAGCGGAGGCAATATATTCGGAGACAAGTTCAAGGTTCTCTCAATCATAATGACGCTCTTTTCTTGTCATATTGACCTCCGGATGTCCTTAACTGTGGATATGCTAAAAAATAGTCCTTGGGATATTCTCCAATCTGCCCCATGTTCACGTGCGAGTGCAGACTGAATTCTTTCCCGAGCAATTTGACGATATGACTCCGCGCGTCATTGGTAATTATTGTGTCCTTCACTATTTCAAAAATTTGATCGTCCTTATATTCTGAATAATCAACATTCGCAGGAAGTGTTTCCGTGCTCCATAATAATTCCTTGCATATTGGTTCGTTAGCCAGTAACTGATTCATATCATAGGAACCTTTGTCGGGCAGAATGTTCACTATTTTTCGCGTTTTTGCCTTGAGGCTGATCCCCAAAGGCGCTTTGATCGGAGTTCTATTATTGACGTCCGGTTTATCCGGAGCTTCGTTCTGCCACAAAGCCGGCGAAAAATTGCCTGTTTCAAGGCAATACTCCAAATTATCTAGATCTATTGTCTGCCCATCCCTTGTCACTCTGACCGTAATTGTTGACGTGTAATCCTTCATTCCCATCGGAACAACACCCAGTTTAACCTCCGATGGGATGGTGATGGAGTCCTTGCTTGTCAGAATAATTTGCGTACATGGCATAGCAGATGCTGTTGCAATTCTCATGGTATCGCTGTTAACACACGGGGTCTCAGCCCCTGCTTTTTTTTGAATTTGCAAGAGTCCCTCTGCAATGTTTATCGTGTTGACTGGCTTGTCGACAGAATTGTCTGATTTTAATTGAGCGGAATCGGATTTATTGGGAAGAAAGCTGTCAGCAAAATCTCCCCATTCGATGGGGCTCACAGTGGTCGGTCCTTTTCCAAAGGAGATTGTGAAGGATATGATGCACCAATTAATTTTCACTTTACCCGAGAATTCCGGGCCCCAGACACTAAGTGATGCACCGATTTCTATCTTAAACGTCTTATGAATGAACAAGAACTTGACTGTATAGGAGACCCCAATACTGACCGACACCTCTGCCGCATAGTAAAACGGCTTCCATTTCAAGAGAAAATCCGCAGAAGCGTTAAGCCATGCCTTAAGATTGCCCGACTCAAACGTGAGCGACAAGCGCGCGCCTGCCATCATGCAGCAAGGCGTAACGGCAAAGTATCCGTCGGCTACAAGCTTAATCTGATCGTTTATTTTCCAGTTGATACCTACCCTGTCGAGTTCGGGATACAGTGGATTTCCGTTTTCGTCTTTGTTGATAAAATGCGGATTATGACAACCGCCAATGGATACGATGAAATCACCCGCGCGCGGCCCGTCAAACCAGACACAGAGTGCGAAGCCTCCCGTCAATTTGCAGTTTTGATCCAAGATATAGGATTCGTCGGTCAGTGTGGCAAGAACCTCCAGAAATCCGTCTGACAGGTCAACTGACACCAGTATAGCAAGTCGTGCGTACGCGATTGGATTCGCTCCGGTTGAGTCGGCATGGGGGGGCAGGGATGCCTCCGCAATGCCAAACAGACTGAAGCGAATTCTGTTCCCTATTTCTGCCATCAATAGGACAAAACAATCTAAGAGACCAAACGAGGTGAACTTGATACCGGCTGTTATGAAATAATCCCCGTTCGACGGGTATATCCAATCGCTCATCTCCAAAAGCACATCAGCTATGCTACTCTTGGGCGTAAGATTACTGCCGCCTTTGCCCTTTCCTTTTTTCTTTCCCATGGCAGCTGCGACAAAAGGAAAAGTGTCGACTTTTTTGATCTCTGGAAGCTTTACCGCACGATTTATCCCGACACCAAGCGCAAGTCCGGTCACAAAGAAAAATGCAGGACCGCCTAATGGAGCAGAAAGCATGAGATACATAAAAAAACTTGGCTGTCCGTCATTATCACAATATGAAGCTAGAGCCGCAAATCCATATTGTGAAAATTTGAACATGACGGCTCCATTATATAGATCTTTGTATTTTTCATCGAGAATATGATAGAGACCGCCTGCTATACTTATAGGCGGTTTTTCAAATGATACGGCAAGACCGTTAAGTCCAAATCCAAATTTAGCTTCGGGGGCAAGAGGAATGGTCAGATACAACCCATAAAAATCAATAGCGAGACCTACGATGGAAAAACCGGCATTGAGGTACACAGTGATTGCTTCACCGTCAAAGGATATACCGATTTTGTCAAAGTGGATCACTTTTAAGGATTTATTGACTTCAATCCACTTCACGGTTGCCGCTTTGGCATCTATATCATTTAGAAGCGCAGGGGTACTTCCGGTCTCATTATCCGAGCAGCTAAGTAAATTTGCGGGATCATTGCCGAAGGAAATCTTAATACCATCGATAAACAGATTGAAGGCCAGAATAAATGTCGTACTGCTTTCCTTTTGATCTGTGCCAGGGGTATATTCAAAACCAAAGCGTTCCAACTCAAAACGATCATCGCCCTGTACGAGCTTTCCGACAATAGGAAGGGACGAAAAATGGAAGGAAAGATTATGGAATGTCAGCGTAATTTTGCAGGAACGACCTTTATCCAGGGACTTACTGTCAATTTCGAATTTGCCGTAATTACTCTCAATCGTAAAAGTAACATCATTCTTGTCTGTGACATAAGTAAGCGATATCTTTTTGAGCTTTACCGCATTTACAAATTCCGGTGTTGTCAATTCAAAATGTCTGGCGAGCGAGGAAAGCTCAAATGGATGCACGGTCGAATTAATCCATTCTCCCTTGATTAAATGGACGGGAGTGCCGCCATTTTCCATATATGTATATAGTATGGCAAAGTCGGCACTCCCGATTGAAAACTGACCGTATATCGCACAATTTAGTTTTAGTTCATCTTCCTGTGGTTTCACGCAACGAATACCCCACTATGACTTACCCGTTCAGAAGGCTCTTAATGTCTCCGAGTTGCATGCGATCAATAATTTTTTGTTTATTCGTATTCCAGATGGCGAAGGAAATTGAATTGATATTGAATACGACAGACTTTGAGATTTCACTGGTAATGACAAGATTAATCGCATATTCGAAGGACTTTTTAGTTGATTTGGGCGTATCTTCATACTCAGTGGGACTCGCAGCTTTCTGTGCGTATACATCCTCAACAACTCGGTACATGAATATCTGGCGAAGTTCAACCTTAATCTCGTCGAGAACGCCGCCGGTTGAAACCTGGTCAATACTTTTTTTGACATCGTCCGGATTGACTTCTTCCTTGGTATCACTAAAATCTTTGATGAGCTGGTTAATACCATCAATGACTTCCATAATGGTCATTCCGCCCTTTGGTTCGTCCGTAGGCATGACAAGGAATTCTGATTTGACCGTTCTCTCTTTCTTCGTCTCATCATCAACCGTAGATTTGTTGAATACACCGACAAGATCTGTGTTAAGTATAGTCATACTGATGGAAACGTTGACTGAAGCTGGAATCGGTTTGTCGTCAGATAGCTTTTTAGGGCTGCTTCTTGTAACGATTTCGTTTTTGACCATGACATTCACCTCTTTCTACTCGAATCAAATCCTCGAATAAGTGGTTAGTATTAAGTAATCGTTATAGCTTAAAATATATCACCGCAATAAGATAAAAACAAGCAATATTGATATATTTCACACTTTAACATTCTCAATAAATCGACAAATAATAAAACCGAAATCACTTGCAGTTCAAGGAGTTAGGAGCGCACTACTCAATAAATCGCTGATTTGTCCCTAAGCTTTCCCAACAGTGGATCGCACTATATACTTCGCACGTTGTCCTATTCGTCTCTTCTGAGGGTCGCAATCCTTGAATAAGCTCGTGGCTTTTCAAGACACTGAACATATGTAATAATCAATGATATTATAATAATTTGTAGAGGGGCATCATGGATCAAAAATCAGGGTGGGATGTGATTCAGCGTGTTCTACACTTCGGGCTCGCCGTATGAAGGTCCCGACCGCTATCCTTATCGCCTAAATATGCTCAGTGAAGCACTGATTCTATTCGTCTTTGCCTGTATTGGATTCACATTATATTTCTTGTCCGGACGAAGCGCGATACCCTTTTTTGTGTTGTATATTCCATCGTTTTATCTCTCAATACTCTTTATCGGCCACATACTTCCGCTATACAAGAACAACTTCATGACTTGCTCCTATCAGGTATTCAAAGTTTTTCCCAACCATCCGTCGATCAAAAGTGCGAACTACTACTTGATGAAATTGCAATCCCTCCATGCTCAGGTTGACCATATCGAGGACGTGCCACCGCTACTCATTCAAGCGCTCATCGATCATGATTATTCTCATCCGGAAAACACGATTGTCTTACAACTGCTAATATTAAAGGCTGAACATCTCTTTGCTCGAAACGAAAAAGCCGCAGCGCAAGATTGTTATAAGACCATACTTAACGCCTCCGTACTTCCAGAGTTGAAATTAGTGGCACAATTCTGTCTGCTTCTGTCCGAACTCACCGGCGAGTGCCGCAAAGATGAAATAGAGGCGCTTTTCGACGCCGACCTCATAAAATCCACGATAATGACAAGCAGTATCCCCACAGCAAAACGTCTGCTGTACGGATACTATCTACTACACGAAAACAACGAGGCCGCAGCACAAGAGGAGCTCCGTGCATTCATCAAGATTATCTCCGCCTACCCGGAATTCATCATCGTAACAGACGAGAGGGATGGTATCCATGAAATCGAAATGAAATATTACGGAAGAATAGTCACCGAGAGAGAGAAAATAAACATTTCGAATCTTTAACACACACCCCGCCGCCCATCGCGAGGTCGGTGTTGGCCGCGTTGACGATGGCGTCGGTTGTCATTTTCGTGATGTCCTGACGGACGATGGCAAAGGGCATCGCTGAATCCTCCGTTGGGTTGTCGTTCGAATGAAGTTTGTGAGCGTCAGTGGTTGTGAGCGTCAGCGGTTTGGGTTGTGGATATTTTTATCATATCACTCGTCGTGATAATGGGAGAATGTATGGGGATGGGGAAATTGGATGGCGCGCGGTAATGCCGGCAAAAGTGAGGGTTTCAGGGGGTGCCGGTATTTTCGAGCCGCGGCGCTCGTGATGGGAATAAAGAATCGAAACGTTTCTCGATAGACGTTTACCGCCAAAAATTCCCAAACTTCCAAATTTGGCGGTAAATCCTGAGAGATCATTGTATCGGGAACGAGGAGAAAATTTGAAATTACCGCCAAAACACCCGATTTTCAGAAATTTGGCGGTAAATGGGTAAGCGTCAAACCTCACACACCTTGACATAAAGCTGTAAGTATCAATCTTCTTGCGAGTTTTTCGCGGAATCTGCTGGTAACCGGCAATCTTCCGGCAGATCTGCTGACCATGGAAGCAGGGATTCCAGTTTTTCTGGATTGTTTTTGAAATCGAGGTTCGGCATCCGGGAAAGAAGATACTGGAAATATATATAGG
>LSQX01095166.1_pt2 | contig 17629 bp, 12 predicted proteins | sample 654561 | NCBI WGS metagenome assembly LSQX01 (sample SAMN04489861, study PRJNA283612) | anaerobic digester metagenome | isolation source: 4 biogas reactors fed with cattle manure at either 37C or 55C with and... | place: Denmark: Kongens Lyngby | collected 2014
CATGTTTCGGCTGATGTGCCTGCCGATACACAGGTGACCATGCAGGGAATGAGTAAAAACTGACGGTCGGTTGTGCCGACTGCACAATGCCGTTATAATATTTCAGCGCGTCAAAACCGTAACCCGGCGGTTACCTGAGACATATTTGGCTACGAAAGGAATACTATGAGCAACAACATTCGCAACATCACCCTAATGGGACACGGCGGCACTGGCAAATCAACGTTTGTCGAAGCAGCCGTTTTTAATGCTAAGCAGATCGATCGTATGGGTAAGCCCGGGAGCCTGGTCTCCGACTTTGACGCGGAGGAAATGCGTCGCGGCGTATCCATTAATGTAACCGCGAACTCACTTGACTGGAAAGGCCATGTGCTGAACCTGCTTGACACTCCCGGTGACTTTGACTACCTGGGTGAGCAGATGCTGGGGCTTTATGTCGGCGATGCCGTCGTCATCATCTTGTCGGCAAAGGACGGTCTGGCCGTAGGTGCGGAAAAAGCCCTGCGACTCGCGCAAAAGCAGAATCGTCCGGTGGTGTTCTTCGTAAACCGGATCGATGAAGCGAACGCCGATTTTATGAAAACCCTGAACGAGCTGACCGAACGCTTCGGCAGCAAGGTGGTTCCGTTCACGCTGCCGATCATGGCCGGCGAATCGTTTGAAGGCGTCACTGATGTTCTGAAGAAAAAAGCCGTCAAACTTGGTGATAAGGGTGTCGAATCGGAGATTGACGTGCCGGCCGAGTATGTCGAGCAGGTCGAGCAATATCACGATCAGCTGCAGGAACAGATCGCCGAGAGCGACGAAACCCTGATGGAGAAGTTTTTCGAAGGCGAGCCGTTTACAGAGGAAGAAGAAGAAGCCGGTATCAAGGGTGCTGTCCTGACCGGATCAATCTGGCCGGTCTTTGTCGGATCTGCCACGTTGAATAAGGGTGTGGCCTATGCACTTGACCGCATGGTGCGCTACCTGCCGTCGCCGCTTGATGTCGGCAGTCACCCGGCAAAAAATGAAAACGACGAGGACGTGGATATTGCTCCCGATAAGGACGATCCGCTTGCCGCACTCGTGTTTAAAACGATCGTTGACCCGTTTGTCGGTCGTATTTCGCTCTTTCGCGTCTACGCCGGGACGTTCCCGTCATCCGGGCAGATCTATAACGCGCAGAAAGAAAAGGATGAGCGTATCGGCGGCATTTTCCGCCTGAGAGGGAAGAAGCAGGTAAGCGTCGACAGCTTTGTGGCCGGTGATATCGGTGCCGTTTCGAAATTCAATGAGACCAACACGGGCGACACGCTCTGCGACCGTTCCCGCATTGTCCGTCTGAAGACGGTCGATCTGCCGAAACCGGCGCTGACCCTGGCCATATCCCCGGCTGTAAAAGGTGAGGAAGACAAGATTATGCAGGGGCTCACGCGCCTGAAGGAAGAGGATCCTGTATTTGAGATTGTGAACGATCCGGAAACGCACCAGCTGCTCTTGTCCGGATTGGGTGAAACACAGCTGGATGTGCTTTCAGCCAAGCTGAAAGCACGCTATGGTGTGGAAGCCAGGCTGTCCGAGGCGAAAGTGCCGTATCGTGAGACGATCCGGAAAAAGGTTAAAGTACAGGGCAAACACAAAAAGCAGTCAGGCGGACACGGCCAGTACGGTGACGTGTGGATTGAGTTCGAACCGGGTGAAACGGAAGCGCTCGATTTCTCGGAGAAGATTTTTGGCGGATCCGTTCCGAAAAACTATCACCCGGCCGTCGAAAAGGGACTCATTGATGCGATTGAAAAAGGTGTGCTGGCGGGCTATCCGGTCGTGAATCTGAAAGCCACGCTGGTTGACGGTTCATATCACGATGTGGACTCGAATGAAATGTCGTTCCGTCTGGCAGCCAGACTCGCATACCGCAACGGTCTGCCGCAGGCCAACCCGATTCTGCTCGAGCCGATCAGCGCCGTTCACGTCCATATCCCGGATGATTACCTGGGCGATGTCATGGGCGATCTGAACAAGCGGCGCGGACGGATTCTGGGCGTCAATCCCGATAAGGATCAGGGGTTTACCGTCGTTGAAGCCGAAGTGCCTTCATCGGAGCTTGGCCGCTATGCGACCGACCTGAAGTCCATGGCCCAGGGACGCGGCTGGCACACCGTTCAGTTTGCGCGTTATGAACCGGCACCGTCCGATGTGTCGGAACGGGTTATCGCGGCTGCCACGCGTGAAGAGGAAGAATAGCGTTTTGTCCCAATCGATATTGGCGGGCTTCGGCCCGCCTTTTTTTACATGCCGGCACTGATTTCGGTTGTTCTGGTCGCCTTTGCACTGGCGATGGACGCGCTCGCGGCTTCCGTGTCGATCGGCATCTGCATCCCGCGCGTGCGGTTTCGCCATGCCCTCAAAGTCGGTCTCATCTTTGGCAGTTTTCAGGCGGCGATGCCGGCGGCAGGCTGGTATCTCGGCCGGGCATTCCGTGATGTCATTCAGCCGCTTGATCATTGGCTGGCATTCGTTCTGCTGGCGGCGATCGGCGGCCACATGATCCGGGATGCCGTGATAAACAAAGCCGCAGACGACGATCCGGACTATTGTCCGATCGGTGACCCGCTTGATACGAGACGGCTGCTCGGCCTGGGCGTTGCCACCTCGATTGATGCGCTGGCCGCCGGCATCTCGCTGTCGATCGAGGCCGTCTCACTGACCTTGTCAGTTCTGGTGATCGGCGTCGTCACGTTCCTGATTTGCGTGATCGGGGTTTTGTTCAGCCGCGGACTCGGCCGCCGGTTTCGCCGCCGAGCCTGCATGATCGGCGGCAGCGTGCTGATTCTCATCGGCGTGAAAATCGTGATTGAGCATCTTATTGCCGGGATCTGAGATTGCCCGCGGCAATATGACTGTGCTATTCTTACGCTTACTCGTGCACACAATTGGTGCGGAAGGAGTCTGTACTTGAACGAATTGCCTGCTTTATGGCTGGCCGCGACTACCTACCGATGGCCCTGGTGGGGACACCTTGCAGCTGTCATCTTCATTCTCCTGCTGATCGCCTTTTTCAGAGCGTTTGAAGCTGCCGTTGTGGCCTTGAAGGACCAGACGGTTCAGCGCGATGCGCAGGAAGGCAAAAACAGTGCCCGGCGGCTGCTTGATTTGATACAGCACATCAGCTCGTTCCGGGGACGCTCCCGCGTGGCGCAGATCCTCCTTTGCATGGTATACGGCGTGCTGACACTCGTGATTCTGCCGAATCGTCTGCAGTCGCTCTGGCCGGCCGTCCCCTTGCTGGTTTTTTTGATTCCCTGCCTGATTGTATTCGGTTCGATTCTGCTGGTCTTCGGTGAAATGATTCCGCAGCGTCTGGCACAGGAAAACCCGCAGCCGTTTTCCAATTACGGCGTCTACTTTTTCGATCTCATGTCGATCCTGCTCTGGCCCGTCACGGCACTTGTAACGCTGATGTTCCGGCCGCTGGCGTCCTCGCTCAGGCTTGATACAGACCAGTCGAGCCAGCTCATCACTGAAGAAGAACTGCGCAGCATGCTGGATGCATCAAGAGAAGCCGGACATATTGAAGCCGAGGACAAGGACATGATCGAAAATGTCTTTGAATTTGACGATACCATCGTCGGCGAAATCATGACACACCGCATCGATATGTCGGCCCTGCATGCCGATCTGCCATGGGACGACGTGCTGGCGTATGTCAACTCCGAACAGTACTCTCGCTTTCCCGTTTATGCCGAATCGATCGACAGCATTATCGGCGTGCTGCATACGAAGGATCTGCTTGCATTTTGCGGAAACGGCGCTGATGCGTTTTCCGTCCGCGAGATTATGCGGCCGGCGTTCTTTACGCCGGAAACGAGAAATATAAAAGCCCTGTTTTCCGACATGAAACAGCGACGTGTTCAGATGGCCATCGTCATCGACGAATACGGCGGAACGGCCGGTCTCGTCACACTGGAAGACCTGATCGAGCAGCTGGTCGGATCGATCGAGGATGAATACGACGATGAGCGCCAGATGATTCTGCAGGTGTCCGATGATGCCTGGATCATGGACGGAAGCATCGATCTGGAGGACGCGGAGCGTGTCATCGGCGTCATGCTGCCGGATGATTACGAAACCTTGTCGGGCTTTGTGATCGATACGCTTGACCGGATTCCGGACGAAAACGAGCGGCCGGAGTGTTCTTATCTGAACCTGAGTTTCAAGGTGCTCACAATGGAGGACAACCGTATCCGCCGCTTGCGGGTGACAAAATTCGATACAGACTCACACGAAGAAGAAGAGGACGACGATGCGCCCGACTGAAAAACTGGCCGTTTCAGCTGTCTGTTTTGATCTGGACGGCACCTTGCTGGACACGGTGCCGCTCATCGTCGCAAGCCACCAGTTTGCGCTGGCCGATTTTCCGCATTTGTCGACGGATACGCCGTACCTGATCAGCACCATCGGACTGCCGCTTGAAGCCGTGTACAATGAGAAACTGCTCGGTTCGGGGGCCAGGAACCTGATGAATCGCTTCATTGATCACAACATTGCGCACACCCAAACGCATATTGCGGTGTTTCGAGGTATCGTCCCGATGCTTGAACAGCTCAGGGCGACGGGCATCCCGCTCGGCGTGGTGACGGCAAAACGGCGGGATCAGGCCATTATGGCTCTGGACCTGTTTGACATGATGCCGTATTTCGACGTTGTCCTGGGACGTGAAGACAGCAGCCGGCATAAGCCGGATCCTGAGCCGCTTAAGGAAGCACTCCGGCGGCTGCAGATTGAGGACAGCCGGCAGCTTTTGTACGTCGGGGACAGCATCTACGATCTCATGGCTGCGAATAACCTTGGCTCTTACTCCGCGGCCGTTGCCTGGAGCCAGACATCCAGGGAAGCCTTGCTCGAGCAGAATCCGACACTTTGGCTGGAGCAGGCGCATGACCTTCCGGCAAAGATTCGGCCGGTGTGATGACGAATCGGTTCATTTTGTTATAATAGGCGGGCATTTGGAATAATGCGGATCGAAAGATTCGCCAGTAAGGATACATATGGAACACGATAACAAGAAAAAAGTGGAGACACCGGCTGACGGTGTAAAATTTCCGAAGCTGACGAGCAAAAAAACGGAACCTTCGGAATGGAAAACGGACCGCATCCGCGCCGAGCGTCGTGCGCGGCTGGCGGAGATGAAGGGCAAGGACGGCGGTAAAAAACCGATCCGCACGCGTACTGTCTGGCGGCGTGTGGTGGCCATTGTGGTCGCCGCGGCCATATTGCTGGCAGCTGGTGTCTGGGTTCTCTTCCGCTTCGGCGTGCCGCAGCGTTCAGTCAATGCACTGAGCATCGACAGCGAGAAGGTGACTGCCTCGGAAATGAACATGATCACCGGCCTGCATGCCATGAACATTTTCCAGATCGGGCTCATCTTTACGCCGGAGAATCAGGCGATGCTGAAAGAGATGCCGGCCGAGTCGAATCACACGTATCTCGACATGGTGATCGATTCAGCCATTTCCGAATTGCGCATGAACAAGACACTGAACCGCGCGATGACGGACGCCGGCTTTGAGCTGACCGAGGATGATAAAGCCATGCTTGAGGCCAATGTGGCCGAGCTGCCGATACAGTTTGCGCAGGCAGCCGAACAAAGCGGTGCCTCGCTGCCCATTTTCCTCGAGTACTCTTTCGGGCCCGGCGTGTCCATGGAGGATCTCGAAAATTATTATCGCGAGTCGTTTGCCGTGAATGCCTTCATCACGGATCATTTCGATAATGTTGAAGTGACTGAAGACGAGCTCGAAGCGTACTACGGCGAAAACCAGAACCAGCTTGATATGGTCAATTATTATCTCGCCGAGTTTGCTGCCGACTATGCGGAGGACGCGGACGAAGAAACCGTTCAGGCAGCAATTGACGCGGCGGCCGACACGGCAAAGTCGATGCTTGAAGAGCTGGACGATGCCGACAACTTCTACGATCTCGCCTATGAATTTGCAAGCGACGAGCAGAAAGCGGCGCTTGACCGAAACCCGGGCAGCGTTTACCACCAGTTTGAACTGTATTCGGATCCTCAGACACCGAGTGCCGTAAAGACATGGCTGTTTGACGAGGCTCGCAGTGAAGGCGAGATGGCTGTAGTCGACGGAACGAGCTCCAGTTATGTTGTGCTGTTTGAATCACGTGATCGGGCGAATGTCAGCGACTATTCGGTCCGCCACATCCTGATCAGGGTGGACAGGGACACGGCGTCCGACAAGGAGATCGAGCTTGCCAAAACGGAAGCTGAAAACATTCTGAAATCGTACGAAGACGGTGAGCAGACGGAAACAGCCTTCGGCGAACTGGCCATGCAGCACAGTGCCGACGGCAATGCACAGCAGGGCGGCATTTATGAAGATGTGCCGCCGGGACAGATGGTACCGGAGTTTGAAAACTGGGCACTTAATCCTGAACGAACAGCCGGTGATACGACGATAGTGCAGTCACAGTTCGGTTTTCACATCATGTACTTCGTATCGCACGGCGACACCCCCTACTGGGAGACTATGGCCAGAGCCAGCCTGGCAAATGACGAGACCGTTGCCTGGCGTGACGACATGGTGTCGGCGGCGACAGTCGAAGGCAGCTCATTCGGCATGAAAATGGTTGGCAAAACGAATATCTTTGATATTTTGTTCGGCCACAGTTACGATCCGGCGGAACACAGCCACTAAGCGACACCAACGAAACAGATCCGAAAACCCCGGTTCAGAGTGACCGGGGTTTTTTGTATCCGGCAGCGATGGCAAGGTCTGATATGTGATGTTGACAGAAGCAGACAGCGTCTTGAATAATGCATTCAGGCGGTTACAAATACATGAGCCTGAAATGCGAGGTCTTTTATGAAACCTGTCAACGTTCAATTTCGAGACGATTACCGTGCGGTGATTCTTCAGGATCAGACCGTACTGCCGCGTGAAACACGATTTATAGAGCTGAAAACACCGGAGGCCATGCACGAAGCCATATTCTCACTGCGCGTGCGGGGAGCACCGGCCATTGGGATCGCGGCGGCGTTTTCTTATGCGGTGACGGCGAACCGGCTGGATGTCGCGGATACGGGTGCGCTCAAGGAGGCGCTGACTGCATTTGCGGACTATCTGAACAGTTCGCGTCCGACTGCCGTCAATCTGAGCTGGGCACTGAATCGGATGGAGGCGGTCACGGCGGTCAATCTGGCTCTGACACTGAACGAGCTCCGGCAGCGGCTTATCCGGGAGGCGATTGCGATTCAGGAAGAAGATGTGGATATGTGCCGGCGCATTGCCGAAAACGGCCTGACGCTGCTGCAGGAAAATGACGGTGTTCTGACCCATTGCAATGCCGGTCCGCTGGCCACCTCGCTTTACGGTACAGCACTCGGGCCGGTTCTCCTGGCCAATGACCGCGGCATGAAGGTGCGAGTCTTCGCCGATGAGACGAGGCCGCTTCTGCAGGGTGCACGCATCACGAGTTATGAACTGGACCGCGCCGGTGTTGACGTCACCCTGATCTGCGACAACATGGCCGCGACGGTCATGAAGAATGGCTGGATCGACGCCTGTTTTGTCGGCTGTGACCGTATTGCCGCCAACGGCGATGTGGCAAACAAAATCGGCACGAACGGTGTGGCGATTCTCGCCCGGCATTACAATATTCCGTTTTATGTACTGGGTCCGACCAGCACGATCGACTTTGAGACGGCGACAGGCGACGATATCGAGATTGAACTGAGGGATCCGGAGGAAATCAGGAGCAAATGGTATGCCGAACCGCAGGCGCCGGCATCGGTGAAGTGCTACAATCCGGCTTTCGATGTGACGAATCATGATCTGATTGCAGGTATCGTGACCGAACACGGGATACTTCGCGCGCCCTATGCAGACAGTATTGAAGCGCTGCGCCGGACGCTGTTCGACAAAACAACTGATTAGCCGTCGGCGCGGGTTGCCAGACCATGATTTCGCAGGAACACGGATCGCTGATTGAGATGATTCCGCCGGCCGCGCGTGAGGCGGCCGGCCGTCTTTTTGCGGATCCCGGCGAGACGATTTTGCGCGCAGATGCCCCTGCCAGCCATTTTTATCTTCTCGAGGCGGGGAGTGCCAAACTGGTTTGTGAGCCGATCGACAGCCCGCCCCTGATCATTGATATTTATCATGCCGGCGATTTTTTCGGTGAAATGGAAATGGTCGGCCTGGAAATAAAGGATCGCAGCGTTGTCGCCCTGACTGCCTGTGAACTTCTATGTTTTACGCGGGATCAGTTTTTTCACTTGTGGGATCAGGAGCGGGCGTTCTCGCGCACGATTCTTGCCGTCCACTGCCGGCGGCTGCTCGCGGCCGGCGATGACAAGGTTTATACGGATGGAACGCTGCTGAGCCAGCGCGTTCTGCGCGTGATTCAGGGCCACACGAGTCCGGGCGGCTGGTTTCTCTACACAAAGCAGATTCTGGCGGAATTGACCGGCATTTCCATGCGCAGCCTGAACCGGACGCTGAAGGCACTGCAGCTAGATGGCCTGATTGACGTTCAGGCGGGTGCAATTCGCCTGAAATACTGATTTCTTGACATTTCTTTGGGACATCTGTCCTTTTTTAAGCCGTTCTCACATGATATGTTGAATATATTCTGCAAAACGAAGCAAGTGAGGACAAAATTATGTCAACCATTCGCGACATTAATTTAAAGAACGAAGGCCATGAGCGGATTAATTGGGTCGCCCGGCACATGCCGATCCTGAATGCGATTCAGGCCCGCTTTCGCGCGGAACAGCCGCTCAAGGGCCTGCGCATTACCCTGTCGGTTCATCTTGAAGCGAAAACAGCGTATCTTGTGAAGACGCTCGTGGCCGGCGGTGCGACACTATCGGTCACGGGGTCAAACCCGCGCTCGACGCAGGATGCCGTGTGTGCCGCGCTGGTCGATGACGGCATTGAGGTAAACGCGATGCACGGCATCAGTCACGAGGAAGCCGTCGAACTCTGGAAAAAGGCGCTTGAGATTCGGCCGCATATCATTGTAGATGACGGCGCTGACCTGATGCACCTCCTGCTCGGCGACAGCCGTCATCTGGCTGGCGACATGATCGGCGGGTGCGAGGAGACGACCAGCGGAGTGCAGCGCCTCCGCGGCTGGCAGGATTCGGGCAGACTTGTCTACCCGGCGCTGTCGATCAACGATGCGCGCTGCAAAACCAATTTCGACAATGTCTACGGTACGGGACAGACGATCTTTGACGCGATTATGCGCACGACGAATCTCCTCATCAACGGCAAAACAGTCGTCATCGCGGGATACGGATACTGCGGACACGGCATTGCGCATGTGGCCAGAGGACTTGGTGCACAGGTTATTGTGACCGAATGTGACCCGATCCGTTCCGTTCAGGCGGTGATGGACGGAAATCGCGCCATGAAAATGATTGATGCCGCCCCGCTGGGTGACATATTCATCACGGCTACGGCCAGCGTGGATGTCATCCGCAAAGAACACTTCGCGGTCATGAAAAACGATGCCATTGTGATGAATGCCGGTCACTTCAATGACGAACTGGATATCCCGGCCCTGAAAGCCATGGCCGTGGAGGTTTTGCCTCTGCGCAGGAATCTGGACGGCTACCGTCTTGCGGACGGCCGCACCATCGCGCTGGTGGCAAACGGCGGTCTGGCTAATATCGCGGCGGCAGACGGCAACCCGATTGAAATCATGGACATGTCGTTTGCCCTGCAGGCGCTCGGCACGGAGTACATGGCAAAACACGGACGCACGATGGAACCGGGCGTCTATCCAATCCCGCAGTCGATCGATTTTGAGGTCGGATCGCTTGCGCTCGCTTCGCTGGGCGGCAGCTTCGACACCATGAGTGAACGTCAGAAGGCGTATATCGCTTCGCACTGATCTGTTGGAGGTTTAGCTGAGGTGCGCATTGTACAATTCAGCTGATCCATTTATGCTGTCAGTGTTATAATCTGTACAGACAAAGTGAACGTAAAGTTTCACAGGAGGTATATTGCATGAAAAAATCACTTATTATTCTGCTTGCGGTCTTGATGGCCTTCATGGTGGCGGTTCCTGCTGCTGCGACGGAAGCCAAAACCCTGCGCGTAGCTGTTGTCACCAGCCCGAACGGCGTCGACGACGGGTCGTTCAATCAGAACGTCTATGAAGGTGCCCTGAGCTTCATCGAAGCGTTTGAGGGATCGACGGTCCAGGCTATTCGGGAGACCGATATCACGAATTCCGTGCCGACGGTGGAAAACGTTGTTGCGGATTACGACGTGGTGGTGTCGCCCGGTTTCCAGTTCGCGGATGTGTCGAATATCGCCGTGAACAATCCGGATAAATACTTCGTCATCGTTGACAGTTTCCCGACGCCGATTGATGAGGTCGAAACATTTGATAACGTACTTGGGATCCAGTTTGCCGAAGAAGAGAGCGGTTTCTTTGCCGGCATTGCTGCAGCCATTGAGACGAAGACGAACAAGGTCGCCGTGGTCAACGGCATTGCCTATCCGTCCAACGTCAATTACCAATACGGCTTTGAGTCGGGTGTGCACTATGCGAATGCCAATCTCGGAACCGCAGTGGAGATTATTGAACTGCCGTCCTATGCCGGCATGGACGTGACGAACACGGACGTCGGCGGCAACTACATCGGTTCCTTTGACGATGAAGCACGCGGCAAGGTTCTCGGCGAGGCACTTCTGGCCGAAGGCGTCGACATTATTTTTGTTGCAGCCGGCGGTGCTGGCAACGGCGTGTTTACGGCAGTGAAGGAAGCGGGCGATGCTTACGTCATCGGCTGCGATGTCGACCAGTATGACGACGGCGTGAACGGTGATGAGAATATCATCCTGACGTCGGTTCTGAAGGTGATGGACATCAACGTGGATCGTGCGCTCACGGCCATTGCCGAAGGCACTTTCGTCGGTGAGAACGTAGTCCTGCGCGCCGACACGGATTCAACCGGATTCGTAAAGGAAGAAGGCCGTCATCAGATGGATGAAGAGACGGTGGAAGTGCTCGACGAAGTATACGAACTTGTCAAGGACGGTACGATAGTCCCGGCCGCGAACTTCAATGGATTTACGCCTGAAGAGTTCCCGGGTCTTGAGGCGGAAGCTGACGAATAAAGGCTTTATAGCCGAAACGTTTTTTCGGGAGGTGCTTTCGGTACAATTGACGGACCGGGGCACCTCCCTTGACTTTGGGGCATGTGACGGGGGCGTTGGATGAGTGACGAGACTGACTACATTGTCGAGATGAAACATATTACGAAGCGGTTTCCGGGTGTTGTGGCGAATGACGATGTGAGCATATCCATCCGCAAGGGTGAGGTATTTGCCATTCTGGGTGAGAACGGCGCCGGCAAGTCGACTTTGATGAGCATGCTGTTCGGCATGTATGAACCGGATGCCGGGGAAATCTGGGTCCGGGGCGAGAAGGTTCGGATCGATTCGCCGAACGAGGCGGTGAAGCTCGACATCGGGATGGTGCATCAGCATTTCAAACTGGTCGAGAACTATACCGTTACCGAAAGCATCGTGCTTGGCATTGAGCCGATCCGCAAGCTGTTCGGGATCCTGCCGTATGTGGATATCCGGAATGCCAACAAAGCGGTGCGCGATCTGTCACTGCGATACGGTCTTGAAGTGGAACCCACAAAGAAGATCGAAGATTTGAAAGTTTACGCACGCCAGCGCGTTGAGATTCTGAAGATGCTTTACCGCGAAGCGGAAATCCTGATCTTTGACGAACCGACCGCTGTGCTGACGCCGCAGGAAATTGACTATCTGCTTGAAATCATCGAAAAACTGAAAGCTTCCGGCAAGACGATTATTCTGATCACGCACAAGCTTGAGGAAATAAAGCGAGTGGCGGACCGCTGCGCAATTTTGAATCGCGGCCGCCTGATCTCGGTGCTGGATGTCGAGACGACGTCCACAGCCGAAATGGCGCGCCTGATGGTTGGCCGCGATGTGCTGATGGAAGTGGACAAGCCGCCCGCCAGTTACGGAGATACGGTGCTTCAGGTCGATAATCTTTTTGTGACGGACGCGAATGGTTTCGAGGTCGTACGGGATGTCAGCTTTTCGGTGCGTGCCGGCGAGATTTTTGCGATTGCAGGGGTCTCCGGAAACGGACAAGGGGAGGTGGCGGATGCGATCACGGGCATGCTGCCGATTAAGCGCGGCACGATCAGGCTGAACGGCAATGACGTGACGCACGCATCGGTGAAGGCACGGATTGACGACGGTATGTCCTATATTCCTGAAGACAGACAGACGACGGGACTCATTCTTGACTTGACACTGGCCGAAAACCTGGCGCTTCGCTCTTACAACAGGCCGCCGTTCAGCAGCGGGGCGGTGCTCAACCGTGACGCATTTCTCTCTTACGCCGACACGCTGATCGATGGCTATGACATACGAAGCGGCGGCGGAGCTGCGGGCCCGGTACGCGCGATGAGCGGCGGCAATCAGCAAAAGGCCATCATCGCACGGGAAATCGACCGTGAGAGTGATCTGATGATCTTTGTTCAGCCGACGCGCGGTCTTGATATCGGCGCGACACTGGGGATCCGCGAGCGGATGATTGAGGAGCGAAACCGGGGCAGAGCCATCCTGTTGATTTCGCTTGAGCTCGATGAGATTATGACGACCGCCGATACGATCGGCGTGATGTACAACGGCGAGATGCTGAATATCACGCCGGCAGAGGACATCACCCCGGAAGAAGTCGGTGAGTACATGATGGGAGTGAAGAGGCATGAGTGATCTCAGAACGAAAAATCCGTTTCTCCGGCTGTTCGGCTACCGGCGCTTTCAATTCATCACGATTCCGTTGCTTGCGATTGTACTGAGCCTGCTGACTGCCTCCGTCATCATTCTGATTCTGGGAAAAAACCCCCTGGATACATTCAAGAGTCTGCTTCAGGGCAGCGGGTTCATTCCGAAGCCGAATTACGCCGCGTTCAAGAACGTCTTCACTGATTTTATGGATACGGTTGATGCTCTGACGCCGATGCTGTTTGCGTCGCTCGCCGTGGCTGTGGCCTTTCGCGCCGGGCTGTTCAACATCGGCGTGTCGGGGCAAATGCTTCTGGCCGGTTTCACTGCCACGGTTGCCGTTGGCTACAGCAGCCTCCCGGCTGTGGTGGCAAAGCCGCTCGTGCTGCTGATCGGGATTGTGGTCGGTGCGCTGGTCGGCGGTCTGATCGGCTTTTTGAAGCACCGCTTCAACATCAATGAAGTGGTCGCCGCGATCATGCTGAACTATATCATTCAATACAGCATCAGTTTTTTTATCAACACGCGCTATGTCGATCCCGTGTCACGTCAGTCGAGAGTCGTCTCGGCGGCTTCCCGCCTGACCTTGCTGAATGTTCCGTGGAATGACATCAAGATCCGCCTTCCGCTGGCCTTTGTGCTGGCCATTGCCGTCGCCGTTTTTCTCCGTTTCTTCTTTGCCAAAATGAAAACGGGATTTGAAATGAAGGCGGTCGGCCTGAATCCGACAGCCAGCCATTATGCCGGCATACGGATCGGCCGCACCTTGATTGCGGCGATGATGCTGAGCGGCGCCATGGCCGGACTTGCCGGCGTCAGTTTCTATCTCGGCTATTTCGGCACGATCCAGCCGAACGTCCTGTCTTCAGTCGGTTTTGACGCCATTGCCGTGTCGCTGCTCGGCAACTCGCATCCGATCGGCGTTATCTTTTCTTCCTGGCTGATCACGGCGCTGTCGCGGGGCGGGACTTACATGAGCAGCATGATCGGCATCCGTCACGAAATTGCCGCCCTGATTGTCGGCCTGATTCTGCTGTTCTCGGCATTGAACCAGTACATGCGGCAGCGAATCAATCTGCGCATTGAGAAGAGGTAAGCCATGGAAACCATGATCATTGACGGACTGTCATACGCGCTGCCCCTGTTTATTATCGCGATCGGCGGCATTTACAGTGAACGCAGCGGCATCACAAACCTTGCTCTGGAAGGACTGCTCGGGTTCGGTGCTTTTACGGGCGGACTGTTTATAGCACTGCTCGGAAGTTCATTCGCGACGAATTCGATGTGGCCCTACTATCTGTCTTTTCTCCTGGCCATGCTGGGCGGCGGTATCTTTGCCATGCTGCATGCGCTGCTTTGCATCAAGTTTCAGGCCAATCAGGTGGTGAGCGGTGTCGTGGTCAATATCGTGTCTGTCGCGCTGACCGGCTTCCTCACAAGTCAGATCAATGCCTCGGTGTTCAATTCCCCTTCGAACCGCTTCATGCTGAGTGTCTCTCCGCGGGTGACCGTGCCTGTGCTCAGCGAGATTCCGGTTCTCGGCGCGATCTTTAAGAATGTGTATCCGTTCTCCTTCATGATCGCAGGCTTGTTTATCGTGTTCTGGTATCTCTTCCGCCACAGCCGCTACGGCATGCATCTGCGTGCCTGCGGAGACAATCCCCAGGCGGCCGACGCCGCCGGCATCAGCGTGACCCGAACCCGATTCTGGGCCGTGGTGATTTCCGGTGCGCTGGCAGGATTCGGCGGGATGTCGTTCGCCTATTCGATTTCGACGAATTTTTCTCCGTCCATATTTATGGGTGCCGGCTATCTGGCGATTGCCGCGCTGATCTTCGGAAACTGGAACCTGATTCCGACACTGTTTGCCTGTCTCATCTTCGGCTTTGCCCGATCCGGTGCCTATCAGCTGATGCGCATCCTGGCACTGCCGAGCAGTTTCTCGGATCTGGCCATGACGATTCCGTATATCCTCACCCTGCTGCTCCTGATATTCTTTTCAAAGCATAATCGTGCACCGCGGGCATTGGGGGAAATATACGACAAAAGCAAGCGCTGACATCGCCTCAGGCGCATGGTGCAGCGCAAACTGTTTCGGGGTGCGTTACGGACACGAATGATGGTCTTGACACGCTAAAACGACAGTGATACTCTGCTCTAATGTGTCGCCATCTCACGACGGGCGCGTTTTGGCTTGGAAAGAACCCTGTCATTCGATTTGTTGACACTCATTATACAAAAGGTGCGAGCCGGGTCAAGTCAGTCGGATAACGCACATATAGAGATATCTTGTGAGGTGATCTTTTAATGGTAAAACCCGTTCGCTATGGACGTACCGAAAGAATGTCGTATTCGAAAATTGAAGAGATCCTCGATATACCCGACCTGATTGAAATTCAGAAAAGTAGTTACGACTGGTTCCTGAATGAAGGCCTTATTGAGGTCTTGGAGGAAGTGTCGCCAATTACCGATCCATCGGGGAATATTGAGCTCAGTTTTATCGATAAGGAATTCGATATCGATAACCCGACGTATTCCGTCGAAGAATGCAAGGAGCGTGATTCCAACTTTGCCGCAAAGCTTCATTTAAAAGTACGTCTGTACAACAAAGCGGATGAAAGCATAAAAGATCAGAATGTATATGTCGGGGAGTTCCCGATCATGACGGAGGACGGCACGTTCATCATCAATGGTGCCGAACGCGTCATCATCAGCCAGCTTGTTCGGTCGCCCGGTGTCTACTATGACATCGTTGAGGACAAGAACGACGTGGTGCTGTACACCGGACAGATTATCCCGAATCGCGGTGCCTGGCTCGAGTTTGAGACAGATAAGGACGGTATTTTGTGGGTGCGGGTCGACCGCACGCGCAAGTTTCATCTGACGATCTTTCTGCGCTCGCTCGGATTTGGCACGAATGCCCAGATTGAAGAGATCCTGGGCGAAGAACGTTCACTTTCCGAGACCATGAAAAAGGACGGCTGTCACAATGAAGACGAAGGTCTGGCCGAGATGTTCAAGCGTCTCAAGCCGGGCGAGGTCTACACGCGCGAAGGTGCGCAGAATTACCTGTTCAATCTGTTCTTTGAGCCGAACCGCTACGATCTCGCCAAGGTTGGCGTTTATAAAGTAAATAAGAAACTGGCACTCGCCAGCCGCATCATCGGTCACAAAGCCGCGGAAAATGTCGTGGATGCCATGGGCGAAGTGCTCGCTGTGGAAGGCGACATTTTTACGGAAGACATGGCGTGGGCGATTCAGAATGCCGGCATCAACCATGTCGATCTGTATCCGATCATGACGGTCGGCGACACGGTGACGCAGCACGAAAATCGTCTGCGCGTCGTCGGCAACAACCGTGTCGACGCGAAAGCCTATCTTGAGCGTGTGCTGGGCGATGATTTGGAATCACTCAATCTGCAGGCACTCGGCATTACCGAGATGGTGCACAAAGATGTGCTGGATGAGCTGTTTGCTCAGACAGAGGATGAAGAAAACCGTGTTCAGCGTCTCGGCGAACTGCTGCGTCAGTACCGCCGCGAGCTGATGCCGCGCAGCCTGACCATCGATGACGTGGTATCATCCGCATCGTACTTCATCGGTCTGGAATACGGTGTCGGCCACAAAGATGACATCGACCATCTCGGCAACCGCCGTATCCGTTCGGTCGGCGAGCTTTTGCAAAACCAGATGCGCGTCGGCTTTACCCGCATGGAGCGGGTTGTGCGCGAGCGCATTCAGATGATTTCCGAAATTGACAAGGCCACACCGAAGGACATCGTGAACACGAGACCCGTCTCGGCCGCGATCAAGGAATTTTTCGGATCGTCGCAGCTGTCGCAGTTTATGGATCAGCCGAATCCGCTGGCTGAACTGACGCACAAGCGCCGCCTCTCGGCTTTGGGCCCAGGCGGACTTTCGCGCGAACGCGCCAACTTCGAAGTACGTGACGTACACCCGTCCCATTACGGCCGCATGTGCCCGATCGAGACACCGGAGGGACCGAACATCGGTCTCATCAACTCGCTCGCCACGTATGCGCGCGTCAACCGGTACGGGTTCATCGAAACACCGTATCGCCGATATGACAAGGAAAAGGGCGTCGTGACGAAGGAAATCGCCTATATGACGGCCGACAAGGAAGACAATTACTACATCGCGCAGGCCAATGAGCCGCTCGACGAGGACGGCCGCTTCATCGCAAAGCGTGTCGTGTGCCGTCTGCTTGACAAGTTTGTCGAGGTGGAACCTGCGCGCGTTGACCTGATGGACGTTTCGCCAAAACAGCTCGTTTCAGTCGCCACAGCACTGATTCCATTCCTTGGAAATGACGATGCCAACCGTGCCCTGATGGGGTCGAACATGCAGCGTCAGGCCGTTCCGCTGATCCGCTCCGAGTCGCCGGTCATCGGCACCGGAATGGAATATCGTGCGGCCAAGGATTCCGGTGTCTGCATCATCGCGAAAAAAGGCGGTGTGGTTGAGCATGTGAGCGGCAGCGAAATTGTGGTCAAAAACAGTCAGGGCGGCAAAGACCGCTACAGAATGACCAAATACGAGCGCTCAAACCAGGGGACATGCATCAATCAGCGGCCGCTTGTGCGGGTCGGTGACGTGGTTGCCGCCGGTGAAACGATTGCCGACGGACCGGCCACGGACCAGGGTGAACTGGCACTTGGCAGCAACGTCCTGATCGGGTTCATGACCTGGGAAGGCTACAATAACGAGGACGCCGTGCTGGTGAGTGAACGGCTCGTGCGCGAGGACGTCTACACGTCGATCCACATCTCGGAATATGAATGTGAAGCGCGCGATACGCGACTGGGGCCGGAAGAAAT
>LSQX01034461.1_pt2 | contig 17620 bp, 18 predicted proteins | sample 654561 | NCBI WGS metagenome assembly LSQX01 (sample SAMN04489861, study PRJNA283612) | anaerobic digester metagenome | isolation source: 4 biogas reactors fed with cattle manure at either 37C or 55C with and... | place: Denmark: Kongens Lyngby | collected 2014
GCGGTTGGAATGACTCTGATCATCGGCAGCGCCGGGATCGACATTTCAGTCGGCTCGGTGTTGGGTTTTTCGACGGTGCTGTTTGGATGTGCGATGGCGCGGGGGATGGGTTTGATGTCGGCGTGCCTTGCCGCGCTGATTGCCGGCAGCGTGTGGGGGATGCTCAACGGCTTTTTCATCGCCCGACTGAAGCTGCAGCCTATAGTCGTCACGTTAAGCTCGATGGCGGCTGCGCGAGGGATGGCGTATGTGATCGCCGGCCAAGGCGTTTCGTCGATTCCTCTGCCCGCTGAGGCTGCTGGGCTTGTCAATTTGACCTACGGATCATATTCTCCGCTTATATTGGCGCTTGTGGTGGCGGTCGGAGGATGGCTGGTGCTGGTGAAGACACCGCTTGGACGTTATATCCTGGCGGTAGGCAGCAACGAAGAAGCCGCGCGTTTCTCCGGCATCGACGTAGCGAAGACCAAGTTGTGGATTTACAGCATCACAGGGTTTCTGGCCGGTTTGGCGGGGATCGTGACTGCTGGTATGATGAACACATCCATCACCGATGCCGGGCTGGGTTATGAGTTCGAGGCGATAACGGCGGTGCTGATTGGTGGAACGAGCATATCAGGAGGAGAGGCGACGGTGGTGGGCAGCATCCTGGGCGTGGTCGCTGTGTCGATGTTGAATCGCGGCCTCGGGCTGATGGGGATAAACGACCTGGAGTTGTGGAGGATGCTGTGCCTGGGCGTGATTCTGATCTCGTCGGTTTTGTTGGATCAACTACGAAAACGCGCTATGAGCAAATCTGCCAAAGCGCAAGCCGTATAGGAATATGGAGGTAGTATGTCAAGCAAATTGAGGGCCGTGTGCGCTGTTGGATTGGCGTTGATAGTTGGGTTAGCCGGATGTGGTAAGCCTAAGGCAAAGCCCGAGGCCGCTAACAATAAACGCACAATTGTGTTCGTATTCAAGCTCGTGGGCATTCCCTACAGCAATGCCTGTCAAAAGGGCGCCGTGCAGGCGGCTAAGGATCTGGGGATTAACGTTGAGTTCACAGGGCCGGCTAAAGGCGGTGATGTCGCGGGGCAGATAAGGATCATCGAGAACCAGATCTCGCGCGGCGTGGATGCTATTGTAATCTCGCCAAACGACCCGAACTCCGTCAAACCTGTGATCGATAAAGCCATGGCTAAAGGGGTTAAAGTCTTTACGTGGGATTCTGACGCGCCTGATACCAAGAGAATATTCTATGTGGCGGCGGCTGATGATGTGGGGATCGGCAGCGATATAATGGATCAGCTCGCCAAGGATATGGGCGGAAAAGGCAAAGTGGGGATCATGTCCGGGAGTCAGGGGGCGCTGAACCTCAATCAGCACGTCGATGGGGTGTATAAGGCCCTCAAAAAATATCCGGACATCAAGCTTGCAAAGCCGATTTTGTATAACAACGACCAGCCGCAGTTGGCGCAATCCGGGATGTCGGGGCTGCTGCAGGCGCATCCGGACCTTGGCGGGATAGCGTGCGTAAGCTCCCCCGGCCCTCCTGGCGCTGCACGGGCGGTTATTGCATCTGGTAAGACCGGCAAGGTAAAGATATGGGGCCTGAGTCTGCCCAGCGAGAACAGACGGTATCTTAAAGACGGGGTAGTCAATGGGCTGATCCTGTGGGATCCGGGCAAACTGACCTACTTGACCGCGAAGCTGGTGAACGATTATCTAGATGACGTGAAGCCGACCGATGGGATGGAAGTGGAGAATATCGGCAAACTATCTGTCTCTGACGACGGCGTGATTATTATGCCGGGAGTGGTGATAACAAAAGAGAACGTAGATCAATTCGATTTTTAGCCGTATAGCGAGGGCCGGGAATGCAATCCCGGCCCCTCACCTTTGATCGTCAGTGCACTGATTACCTCTGGACTTCCTGATGCTCCTCACGGGAAACCATACCCGTCAGACCGCCTAATATGGAGCCTGCCAGCATGATTATAAACCCGATGAAGAACCACCAACCAAGCCCGGTGGCCGCAGGGGCTGTGCCCGCCGGGCCTCCAGACAGCAGCACACTGCCCAATCCGCCGGCACCCATTGTGGTCACGATCAATCCAAGCCCCCAGATAATGATCGAATGCACTATGGCCGGCAAAAGTGGAGCTTTTGCCGTCCGCGCCGCCAGATAGCTGCCGAGGTAAAGACCTATTGTCGCGAAGGCAATGGTCCAGAACCCCATACCGAGCGCCCCAAGCCCGACTGCAGCGCCTAAGCTCAAGAAGAGCAAGGTGAATGCAATCGCAGTTATGAGACCCGCGAACACAGGTCCCCACTGGACTCTGGTTGCCGGTACAACCATGTCAGTAACCGCTGTAATTGTCGGTTCGTAGTATCGAGGATAAGCCATGCCGCCCTCAGCGGCGCCGCCCTTTCGGCCTTCCTCTGGTTCTCTTTCGGCCATCTTACTCCCTCCTCCCTAGCAACAGTGAGTCGCGGATGGTGCACTCCTGGGAGGAATCCATTCACACCACCATAGTCTACTTTTCCCGCACCGTTGCTGACCCAAACTATTCGCCGGCTATGCAAGCACCAACAAAATAGTATAAGGAATCCGGTATGTGTACGAGTGTGTTCGTGCTTGCCGCATCCCGACAATCTGTAATGTGATAGTGTAAGCGCTTCAGCCAGCGCCTGAGTCAAAAACATGGAGGAATGCCTTGCGAAAAAAAGTGCTCATAGTGGACTGTAGTCTCTACTCTCGAATGATATTACGTGACCTGCTTTCGTGCAATGGATACTCCGTTTGCGAGGCATCGAGTGGCGCCCAGGCTTTGGAACAGTATAGAAAGCTGCTTCCGGACCTTTTGATGGTGGATGCAAACCCGAAGGATATGGATGGGGCCCAGATTATCGAAAACGTACGGCGGGAGCATCCAAACGTTGTGGCTGTTATCTGCGCCTCAGCGGGCCAAAGAGGTGTTGTCTCACAGGCCTTTAGTGCAGGAGCATCCGCATTTTGTGCAAAACCTTACAGAGAAAAGAGTATAAAAGACGCGCTGCGGAACCTGAATCGCCAGCCTGTATACTGTTGATCTGCTGTTTTGTCCATCGCGTGTGCAGCCGGCCAAGTCAACCTTAAGACCTCGCCCTCACCCTAACCCTCTCCCCCAAGAGAGGGAATACGTTTGCGAAACCTCTGCGCCAGGAGAGGGAACCGTGCACTAAACCTCTCCCCCAGGAGAGGAGACGTGGGGGCTGACCCTCTGCCGCCCTGACGCAGGCACAACTTACTCCCTCTCCCTCGGGGGTGAGGGNNCCAGGAGAGGGAACCGTGCACTAAACCTCTCCCCGGGAGAGGGAATACGTTTGCGAAACCTCTGCGCCAGGAGAGGGGATGCAAGCCCTGCGATCTGTAGTGGGTTTATATGGGCTACTTTTCTATCGTGAATTTGTTTTGACCTTCGATGTTAATATCGAAGGTCTCGCCGCGCCACTGCACACCTGTGATCCTGATACTCTTCCACTCTTTGGGCAAGCACGGATTGTATTTCAGAGCAGGCGATGTGGGATCTGAGGGGAAGTAGTCCATTTGGATCCCCGCGAAGCCATAGAGCGCCGCCTGGATCGGGCCAGCGCATCCGGTCAGAAAGCAGAAATGGTTGAGTATCTCACTCGGAGTTTCGTTGAAGTAGTTAAATGGCCCGCGTAGATATGGCCTATAGCAGCGCTTGAAGTGTGTATAGGCGGTATCACAGTTGCCCAGCCTGGCTTCGATAATTGAGTATGCCGAGTGGGTCATAGCCGGGCCTCTTTTGCCGACTTTAGGGACATAGAAACCCAGCGTATTGCGGTATACAGCGGCCATATCCTGCCCCGGCAGCGTGAATTGTAAAGGATACGCCAAAAGCTCCGTATCCGCCTGTTTCGCCATTTGAGCTTTGTCATTATCGTGTGCAATAAATCTGTTGGCCTTGGAATCGAATGGAATATAGAGCTTCGCAGCGACGGTTGCCCACTTCGGATTCGCCGCCTGGCCGGTGAGTTTGGCTGCACGCAGAGCTATTTCCAGGTTCATCTTAGCGATGGCGTTTGTGTATACGCTGTTGTCCACGAGTTCGGCGTTCTCATCGGGTGGGACGACCTGCAAGATCTCGTATCGGTCGTTGGTGAGCGTCGCCCGGCTGACCCAATAGTCCGCAGTGGCTTTTATCACCGCAAAGCCGCGGGTTTTGAGCCAGCTCAGGTCTCCGGTTGCCAGATAATACTGCCACTGTGCCAAGGCAATGTCGCCGTTGATGTGCCGTTCATTTCTATAAACCAGGCCCGGAGGAGTGTCTTCCGCCCCGGTTTCTCCGCTCTCCCAGGCATATTCTGCCCCCGCATAGCCGCTCAATTTTGCGTTGGCAAGAGCGCCAGATAGGGTATTATAACGATAATCAACAATTGACCTGGCGAGTTCAGGATGCTGAAGAAGCAGCGCCGGAAACATCCATATATCGGCATCCCAAAAGACATGGCCTGAAAACGAATCGGAGGACAGCCCCATCGGGGGAATGCTCCATTGGCTGTCCTCGCGAACGCTCTGAAGCAGATAGAACATGCACGAGTTCAGCGCCTGTTGATCCTTACGCGGCCCGTCGATGGTGATATGTTTCGACCACAGTGCAGCCCACGCGGCCCTGTGCTCTTCGACAAATCGCTTTGCAGCCTCCCGCGGCTTGGAATTGTCCCATCCCGAAACACGTTTCACCTCATCGCTCGCCTTTTTCGCAACCGCATCACTGTCTTTGCCTTTATATAGAGCCGAATATAGCTCCATTGTCGTGGTTTCATTTTGCTTCACGGCAATGCGGCTGATATTACGCGCAGGCAGTGTGTGCGACCCTGAAGCAAGGCCGGTTTTCACCCACAAAGAGCGGCAGATGCCAATAACCGTCCCGCTCGACCCGACCCTGTAGACGTTCCCCTTTACCGAGTTCCCCTCGGGCAAGCGCACGGGATAGCGAAGCTCAACTTCACCATCGAAGTCCGGGGTCAACACAGCCCCGACCCAACCAACATGCGGCCTCGCTCGTGAAACTATTATGGTTATAGAACCCTCGAGCCTTTTTTTGCCGGCGCGCCAAGTGGCATTAGTGATGAGGATGCCGGTTTTCATGTCCAAAACCTGTTTGTAAGCGGCGCGTTTGTCGATTACAAAGCGCTCCTTACCGTCATAAATACGCAGGTCGCTCCAGGTCGGAATCGGGGCGAGTTTCTCATTTTCATATACGCCCGCCATAAAACAACCAAGGGTCGTCGTTTGAGCTTTGCCGTCATCGCCAAACATAATCTGGCTGCCGACTCCGTCGCTCATTATCCGAGTGGAGATGAAACCATTGCCCAGATATGTGCCGAATTCGTCATTGGCGTCATAGGAAACCAGCCGCCAAGGGTCGTTATTCGTCGGAGTCGGTTTATTTTGTTCTTTTTTGGGGATAAGCAGGATGGCTGCTATCGCAACCACAACGACCGCGATTATGCCAACCCCTCGGCGCACACTTTTATCCATCACGAAACCTTTTTTGCTACAAAAAACACCCTGTCCGATCGCCTGGTGGGCTTGCGGAAACGATATGCGTGGAATATATCGACGACCTCAAACCCGGCATTGATAAGCATCTGCTGCAATTCTTCCAGGGAGTGCCCACGCTGCGTGTGGACCTCCTTAAACTGGCGGGTTTCGCCATTTTCAAGGACTTCAAAGGTCATAGTGACGGTGCATAAGCGGGTCGCATGGTCGTATTCGCTCGACCATATATAATGCGGATACCGACCCGGCGCCAGGTTAGCCTGATCGAAGAAATGATGGGCGAGCGCATAGATGGTGTTAACGTCAAAAATAAAATATCCGCCCTCCACAACGTGCTCCCCCACCCGTATCATAGCTTTTGCGAGATGTTCTACGTCGATTATGTAGTTGAGGCTGTCAAACAAACTGATCGCAAAGTCGAATTGTCGCCCGAGGTCGAGTTCGGCCAAATCCTGCACGTGATATTCTACTCTGCCTGATTTCGCTTTAGCGGCCTCAATCATCCCGGCAGAGATGTCGACTCCAACCACCCCGTAGCCACGCTCGGCAAGCAGTTCGCTGACATTGCCCGTCCCACATGCCGCATCAAGCACATTGTGCCCATCGAAGCCGACATGCTTGAGAAGAGCCTGAACATACTCCACCCACAGCCCATACGGAACACCAGCCATAAGATCATCATAATGCGGAGATATCTGAGTAAATTGATTGCTGCTCATACCAGCTTAAGTATATCAGAAATGGGACTATGTTCAAGTGGGAGATGCATATATGCAACTGTGGCCGGGAGTTTTATACTCCCGGCCACCACACAGAAAGATAGGAGAGGAAAGTTCAGCCGGCGTCAGCCTTATCCCCATTACGGCGTGCTGGCAGGTCACAATTCGCGATTAGGACACGCTGGCCCCGGGGTTTGATTCTGCGGGCAGGCAGTTTGTTCATCTTACCCCAGGTTTGCTTAATATGGTTTCGGATACTCCGCCTAAGTTCTATCAACCATACTGTCCGCTCACCGGCTATACATAATATACCCTCTTATCCACACCGCAACAATTAGATTAAAGCCGTATTTTAATGGTCTACTCAGGCATTACTCACAGGTAGTCCTAAGGTATTACTGACACTATTTGTCAGTCACAAAAACAGATCCTGAACCGATTTTATCTCCGCCGGCTTGCCCATAACGATAACCTCATCACCGGCTTGAATCACGAAATCCGAATGCGGATTGGTGTGCAGAGCCTCTCCCTGGCGGCGTACCGCCAACGGCGTCACACCGCAGCATTGCCACGGATTGACCTCTCCAAGGGTCTTGCCTACCCATGGTGACTCCTCTCCAACCACTGCAATGGCCATCTCTGTCCTATCGCTGTCTTCGTGAACCACTAGATCGAGAAAGTCCATAACCTCCGGCTTTATCACCGCAGACGCCATCTTCCGACCACCTAAAATATACGGAGACATCACCCGATCAGCCCCCGCATGGCGCAGTTTATCCTCGTTTTCTTTCAAAACCGAGCGCGCAACCACATATAGCTTGGGGTTCAAAACCTTTGCCGTCAGCACAATGAAAACGTTCTGTTCATCGGTGGACGCTACAGCAATAAGGCCCTTGGCGCGCAAAATGCCTGCTTTGAGCAAAGTATCGTCCTCGCTCGCATAACCCTCGACATACGGCACATTGCCGGCCTTAAGCCTGGGGATCTGCTCCGGATTTGACTCCACTACCACGTTGAGGACTTGGTATCTGTCCAAATCCTTGACAATCTGCTGACCCATACGACCATACCCGCAAATGATGTAGTGGCCCGATATCGATTCGATTTGTTTATCCATTGACCTCCTCGCGATCACTTCGTCGGCTGCAAGAACAAGATCAGCCGCCTGCATAGCAGAATCCTTAAATGGACGAAATAACACATCGGCCATAAGCCATTCCCTATCGTCGGGGTTTTCCGAATGCTCGTCGACAGCGCAAGCAAATGGCCCCTGATAACCGGACGCTCGCAGGGTTCGGATTATTCCACTATTGAGCCGGTTATCCCTTATCGAGCTTATTACCCATTTGATTGTCGACAGCGGAAGTGAATGAACGAAGTCCGGATCCTCGGCGTCGCCAAACAGCGCATCCCTTCCTCTTTCCCGCCACATCTTGACCGACTCCGGGTCGAAATCGATACCAAGCGTCTTCTTTCCCCGACTAATCAACTCAGCGCCGATTCGGCTGCCGTAACGGCCAAGCCCTATCAAAATCGCAGCATGCTCTCCTCCCTCGGTTTGGGTAGAAGCCTCGCTGTCTTCACGATGGATTCCTTTTCGTTCGAAGAAATGCAACTTCTTCCCGATGCGCTCGTAAAGCGCCTGGGAATTTGCTATCAGGTGCGTGTCAACACCCATAGTAATCATAAGAACCAACGTAACCAAACGCAAAGTCTCTTCGGTTACGTGGCCCACCGACACACCCAAAGTTACCAGAATCAAAGAGAATTCGCTGATCTGAGCCACAGTCAAACCAGCCATGAATCCAGTTCTGCGACGATAGCCCAGTAGCCCCAATATGCCCATCACGACAACTGGTTTTTCTAAAAGAACAACCAGCGACAGCACTATCGCCGGGATCACTTGCGCTCCCAGGTCGTGCAGATCGAAACGACTTCCCAAATCCAGGAAGAAAAACAAAAGCAAAAAATCGCGTAAGCTCGCCAGCTTCGTGCTCAACACATCGCGATACGAGCTGGAAGCAAGGGCCAGGCCGGCGACAAATGCACCCACTTCCCTGCTGAAACCCAACAGCTCGCTGACACCAGCCAAAGACAGCGCCCAAGCGATGCTCGAAAGCACCAACAGCTCCGTTGACCGCGACATGATATTTATCAGCCGCGGGAACAGATATTTGCTGATGGCCCAAACCCCTGAAAGCAGCGCCGCTCCCTTTAATATGATCGTCGCGGCCTGCATGGCGATGCTGGGTTGTGATGATCCGGAGAACGCAGTGAGCACTATCATCGCCAATACAATTACGATGTCATCGACAATCAGAATCCCGATCGCTATCCGCCCATAAAGCGAATCGGCCTCTCCCTTATCCGACAGCATCTTTACTATCAGAACTGTGCTGGAAAACCCGAGTGAGGCCCCAATATAGAGCGAAGCGGTTTGATTGAGGCCCATGAGCATACACAACACGTAGCCAATGGCCCCTGTGACCAGCATCATCCCCATCCCGGCGATGAAAGAAGCCGGGCCGGTGTTGCGTATCATTTTAGGATCGAGACGCAAACCCACGACAAACAGCAGCAGGGCCAACCCCATATCAGCGAGCATATGAAGCTCTTCAGAAGCGTGAATAGCGTTCAGGCCGACCGGGCCGGCTATAATACCAACGATGATGAAAGCGACAATTAGAGGCTGTCTGAGGCGAATCGCAATCGCTCCCGCGATTACTGCGGCAAACACAAGAATTACGATTTCAGTAAATACGGAGTGGGATTGGAGTAAACTCATACACGCAAGACCTTAATAAACGACGCAGATATTGCATTGCTATTCGCTTTATATTTTGCAGAATCTATATTTATGGTTCACAGGCGGAGAGTTAATCCTCCGCCTGCTCGTCCTCTACTACCGGCGGGGCCGGGGCGATTGGTTCCGGCTCGCCTTCAAGTTTGCTTTCAATGATCTCGACAAATTCGGTTCTGAAGGGATCGGCTTCATTTAGAAGAGCCATGTAGTAGCTCACATAGTCCCCCAAATACATCCCGTAGAACATTCTTTCGACTGTCGTCGCTCCGCGGATATCCGCGATGGTTACATTGAACTGCGCAAGCTGTTCTTGGACCGCGTTAACCAGATCGACAGTTACCCCTCCGTCGGTAGCGTCTTTGAGCAGGACGACTGCAATATCCTGAGCCCGGCCGCCGGATAACTCGTAGCCGGATATTTCCCCTGTCGCCATGTCGTGCAAAACCCCACAGCAGGCAAGATTTTTGCTGTTGGTGTTGATCTGGCTTCTCCATCGGCGAGCGACAGCCGCGCGATATCCAAAAACGCCATATATAAGCGTGAGCTTGCCAAACAAATTTTGAGCGATCTGCTTGGCTACATTGCGTGAGCTTGGGTTTTCGAACCTCAAAGCCTCACGGACATTTTTAAGATGTTTGATGGCGTGTGATAGTTTTTCTATCTCGCCTTCTACCAGCCCAAGCCGCTCGATTGTCACAATAATCGGCACGAGCAAATATCCCATAGCGGTCCTTTGGGGCTGCCCGGGAGGTATCGCGATCCTGCTGATCTGGTCTTTAGCCGCTTGTTCGAGCAGTTTTCCACTGCCGCTGAGGCAGATTACCGCTGCTCCGCGATGCCTTGCATCACGCATATTGCGCAGCATTACGCTGCTTTTGCCGGTATAATCCATCACGATCACGAGGGAGTCTTCCCCAATGTGTTTGGGAAGGCCCGCCCCGTGATCGGTAATGATCGGAATTTCGGCTTGCTCGGACAGAACTGCCGCCGCCATATCAGCCGCAATTGCGGAGTCCCCTATCCCCGTGATGAACACGTCGCTGGGCTTGGTGTCAAATGCTTCCAGCGCAAAGTTGCGAGCCACCCCAAGGGCGGTCTCGCACTGCTCCGGCAGCTCGTTAATCAGCCGAAGCATATTACGCTTGTCTATAGCCTGCATCCGGACCAAATCATCCAATGCTGGAATCGGTTCCGTGGTCATAGCCGTTCTCCATTTATTATGTTTTCAATCACTCCGCCGTAAATGGCAGCAAAGCGATTTCTCTGGCTCTCTTGATTGCATGCGTCAGCGTTCGCTGATGGGACGCACACGTCCCGGTGGTCCTCCGCGGCAGAATCTTGCCGCGTTCCGAAACGAATCTGCGCAATCGATTGACTTGTTTGTAGTCTATATACTCGACTTTGTCAACACAAAACGAGCATACTTTCCTGCGCACTCTTCGGAACCTGGAGGGCCTGCCGCCTTCTCTTCTTGGTGCGGCCATACGCCACCTCCATTATAATAGTGTACTGTCGGCTTCGGCACAGCCATCTGCTTCCAGTGTATTTCGATTGTCGTCGGGATTTTGCGAATTATTCCTCGGCAAACGGATCGTAGTCCATATCCGCCTCGGCCATTCCGGGCGGCGGCTCCATCGGAGCCGGCTCTTCACGAGACACACCAGCCGCACCCGGTGCGCCTTGCCCGCCACCGGGTTTATCCAAACCCTGCACGGAATCGGCGACTACTTCAATTTTAGATCTCTTCTGTCCGTCCGCCTGAACCCAAGAGCGCTGCTGCAGTCTGCCCTGAACGCCGATCAATCGGCCCTTTGTCAGGTAGTTTGCTGCGAACTCCGCGCTCTGCCTCCAGGCGATGACATCAAAAAAATCCGTCTCTTTTTCGCCTGACTGAGACTTAAACCGTCGGTCCACGGCTACTCGAAGTGTAGTTACAGCGACCCCATTGGGGGTATACCTCAATTCAGGATCGGCAACCACACGCCCTATCAGTGCAACAACGTTCATCTCGCCACCCCTAAAATCCTTACCTCTACGCGATATCGCCGCTGCAGTTTATTCTGCTGCGGCTTCAGGCTGCTCGGCTTCGGCAACCTCTTCCTGTAGTTCACCAGGTGCGGCCTCTTCGGCTGCTGCTTCCTGTTCAGGCTGCTCGGCAGCCACTTCGCTCTCATCAGCTTGACCCGGCTCGGCGGGAGCCGCTTCAGCGACTTCCTCAGCGCCAGGCTGCGGATGATCTATTCTGGAAGTATCGACGTGCTCAGGCTCGACCCTGGTGATAAGATGCCGGAATACATCGTCAGATATTCGATATACCCGGTCAAGCTCCATGGATGCAGCCGGTTCGGCCTCGAAGAACATCAGGATATAAAGGCCTTCGCGTCGTCCCTTGACTTCGTAAGCCAAGCGGCGCTTATCCCAGCGCCCAACCGCGCGAACGTCTCCACCCTGGTCAGCTATCAGCTTAGAATACTTAGCAATGATGGAGTCAACTTGATCGTCAGTGAGATTTGCGTCGATAACATACATCGACTCATACAGACGTTTCGTGGTATTCACCTCCCCTCGGTCTAAAATGGTTCCGCTCTAGTCGGAACGGAGAGAGTAGAATCAGCAAACAGCGCTGATGGTCTTACTCGATTAGGCCCGCATGTTTGCGGACAAGGCATTATACCATCATTATCAAACCCGGCGCAAGCATTTTTACATCGCTACAGACGTCGAAAACATCAAAACTGACCATACGAAGTGGAATATTATCATGAAAAATATCTTGCCGTCTATTGAGAAGATCGGGGATGTGAGGATATAATTGAAATTGATGGAATATAGAATCGACGCAGTAGTAGAGGCTTTTTCCGGCGCAGAAAGGGTCTGTGTTTTCACGGGCGCAGGTGCCAGCAAGGAATCCGGACTCCCCACTTTTCGCGAGATCGACGGCGAATGGAAACACTACGACCCAATGACATTCGCGACACTCGAAGGTTTTCTGAGCGAACCCGTGCAGGTCTGGAATATGTATCGCATGAGGCAGCGGCAGATAGGTGAAGCGCAGCCGAACGGCGGACATAGTGTCATTGCTCAAATGGAAAGGCAATACCCGCATTTTCTCCTGGTCACACAGAATGTTGACGACCTCCACGAACGAGCAGGCTCTCGGAAATTGGTGAAGATTCATGGGGACTGTTGGGGGATGCGATGCTTGCAGTGTTGTGAGACCTACGACACACGAGACTTCGATTTCCCTGCTGAATTTACCACCGAAACCCTGCCGATATGTCCAAAGTGCGAAGTATTGTGCCGGCCGGATATAGTGTGGTTCGGAGAATTCGTGCCGGACGATGCGATGCATGCCGCTGTGTGGAGTTCATCGACCTGCGACCTGATGCTTGTTGTCGGGACATCCGGCGAAGTATCCGGCGGTTATGGATTCGTGGAGCGGGCGGCTATGAATGGCGCCACTATCGTCGAAATCAACCCCACCGAAGGCATCCTCACCCAACACGCCCATATATGGGTCCCGGAACCTGCCGGAGTCGTTTTACCGAAAATTTGGCAATGTCTGACAATGTATAAATAGGGCAGGAATTCCTCGCTGTACGCTTAACTCATTTGTATGGACAGCAAATATCGCATAATAACTCTCATCGTATTGATCGCGCTCGCGTGTGCGGGGGCGGCAACTGCTAAAGTCAAAGCAAGCGGAGGACAGACTATGGACACAGTCCGAGACCATTTATGGATATGGTGCCACGATGCAGGGGCAAACAACGGCCAGTATAGCCTGCAGGGTGAATCGCGAATGACCCCATCAGAGGCGGCGTTTTACCTGGACGTACCAAACGCGCTGATGGTCGTCTATGGCGGCAAGCCTGAGCCGCCGTTTGATAAGCTCTCGATAGCTTTCAAGCCGCTCAAAAGGGTCGTGTGGTCGATTGTTGGCGATAGCTCATCGCTGCGCAACAATGAAGCCACCGACCTCGGCGAGGTCACATCCCTGGCCCCTAAGTTTCCGAATATCACCGGCGGAATAATGGATGATTTTTTTCATCCCAAAAACGACAAAGGTGAGGTCGCTCGATACAGCCCTTCCGATATAAAGGGCTTCCGAGATCAATTGCACAAAACCGCCAAAGGACTGGATTTGTGGGTGGTGGTCTATACACACGATCTCGAACTGCCGATCAGGGCACACGTCGATAATTGCGATGTGGTGACATTCTGGACCTGGAACGCAGCGGGGTTGGTGGACCTGGAAAAGAACTTCGAGCGTTTGGAAAAAGTGGTGGGACCGGAGAAGCGCAAAATGCTGGGCTGCTATATGTGGGACTTCGGCTCCGGAAAACCGATACCGCTCGAGACAATGAAAAAGCAGTGTGAGTTGGGCTTGAAATGGCTTAAAGAAGGCCGCATCGAAGGTATGATTTTCCTTAGCAGCGTGATATGCGATCTGGAGCTTGAGATGGTCGAATGGACCCGCGAATGGATCGCTCAAGTTGGAGACCAACCCCTCAGTGGGCAGAAAAAATAAATCGAGCAATTTTGCTCTATTCATACACAATCAGGAGGCGTTTTTGTGGCAACAAAACCTTTATTCACCGGCAATGAGATGATTCCGGCTGATGCGTCAGTGCTTTTTGACGGCACTGACCTGTCGAAGTGGGTTCATGGCGATGGCTCGCCGGCAAGCTGGAAAATTGAAAATGGCTACACCGTGACCCAGAAAGCCGATATCCACACGAAGGAAGTGTATGGCGATTGCCAACTGCACATTGAGTTCTGGCTGCCATTGATGGCGGATTCGTTCGGTCAGGCGAGGTCAAACAGCGGGGTGTTTTTTATGGGGTTCACTTATGAGATTCAGGTTCTGGATTCTTATGGGCTTGACAGTAAGAACGATGATTGCGGGGCGCTTTATTCTGTGATCCCGCCGATGGTAAACGCGTGCCGGCCTCCGGAGACGTGGCAGAGCTATGACGCTATCTTCCGAGCGCCGAAATTTGACGAGGCGGGAAATAAGGTCGCTAACGCGAGAGTCACTGTTTTGCATAATGGCGTGATAATCCACGACGATGTGGAGATTCCCCACCCCACTCCGGATCATAATGCGGCAGACCCGAAGGAGCCTGGCCCGATTCAACTACAGTATCACGGCAACGATGTGCGTTTCCGCAATGTATGGGTGCGCCCTCTTTAATTGACGCAAATATAAACTCGGGCGGCACACTGAACGCCGCCCGAGTTTGTCCATCTATATTTTATAAGCAAGTAACAAATCAGCAATTCTCACGTCTGTAACTGTTGAGCTACTTTCTTCGGAAACGTCTGCTTTTCGCGTCGGATTCCGTGCTGACAGACAAAGGGAGTCCTTGCGTCGAAGGAGAAGATGGTTATAGCCCTATAGATCGGATCGGTCGATCATAATCCTTGCTATCAGCATAGTAACTGGTGAATCTTTTGAAATCGCTTCTCGTAATCCTCCTCACAGCCTGTCTTTTGGGGCCTTGCTTTGCCGATCAACAAGCCGAAAGTGCGCCTGCCGAAGTCAGCAGCGAAGCGCCCGCCAAGAAGGCGAAAGAACCAACCGACAAAACTACACCTACGACGAAGTCCACAGCCACGAAAACATCTTCGTCATCCAAATCCGGAACAACCGCCGCCGCGAAGACTCCGGCCAAACCGCTGCACACCGAAGCTGAATTAAGCGGCTTCACATCGGAAACATCCGATCGATTGCAGGGCAGAATCAGCCTGATAAACACCCAGAAAGAACGCCAGTGGTGGATCAAAACAGGATACGGCCAGACCAAATCTCGGACCTATTATTCGTCGCGAACACACGAGACCACGGTATCGACGTTCAACCTCGACAGTGAATACCGCAGTATCGGGAAAGACTCGTATCGGTTTATTTCGGCAGCCGCACATTTAAGGACGCGCAGCCCTCATTCATCGAGTTATTACGACAATTCCGGCTATCATCTGGTATCTGCGGGTTACGGGAAGAAAATAATGAACGGCACCGATTTAGAAATAGCTTTGGCGCATATAGCCCAGCGGCGAGATGATACCGAGCGAAGGTTAGCGCCTGTATGCAGCTTGCGCATCAAGACTCCGCTGTCGTCGGCTATTAATTTCGACAGCGATATTCATATGATGCAGCCGGGCAGTGCGGATTATCTAATTGACTCGCGATCCAACCTGACCTACAAATTGACACCGGCGGTGAGGTTGAGATTAACATATGTTTTGAATAACATCCTAGGCTCGCAAATGACAAAGTCGCCTGATTGGGACAAGTCTCTCCGGCTGTCGCTTGTGTTCACCAACTAGCGCCGTAGTCTGGTTCTCATCATATCCGTCGAGGAAAGCGCTGCCAACTCTTTGGGGCCGCCTGCTTGGTTAAAGCCACGGCCCCGTTTGCGGATCGCAACTTTTGCTAAAACAGCCCGGGAATGCCCATGCCGCCGGTTAGTTCGGACAGACGGCTTTGTTTCAGTTCGGTGGCCTTTTCCAACCCTTCGCGAACTGCGCTCACTACGAGGTCTTGCAGCATTTCAACGTCTTCCGGATCGACAACCTGCGGGTCGATTTTAACCTCCAGCAGTTCCCCCGCCCCGGTCACAACAACACCCACCATTCCACCGCCGGACGACACTTCGATGCGCTCGTTATGCAGTTCTTGCTGTATGCGCTCGGTATCCTCCGCCATCTTCTGGGCCTGTTTCATCAAGTTGCCCAAGCCGGGGATGTTGCCCATATTTCCAAAGGGATTTCCTTTTGCCATATCTGTCTACTCCTCCCAGGGATCTTTTCCGTTATCTTCAACCATTGTTCCGTCGAACGTGTCTATGAGCAGGCTATCCAGCAGAGGCTGCGTCGCCGGCTCTTTTTGTTCCGGCTGGGGGGTCTGCGCCTCAGGCTCATCTACCAACATAGTTGACACTTTTAATCTCGCGCCAAGCACTTCCAATATCGCCTGTTCGACGAATGCACGATCGGGATTCAGCCTGCGCATGTGAAAATCCCACTTGTGCGTGTAGCCGATGGTCAAAACAGAATCTTCCAGTCTGACCGGGCTTCCTTCTCTTGCAACCGCCGCAACGTTTGGTTTGCCAAGCGGCTTAGCCAAATGTTTCATTATCTTTTGCCAACTGCGCTGGATTTCGTGCAAGGTTGTCGGTGAATCCTGCAGTGCATGCTCCGAATCCGTCGGCTGCTGAGCGTCCTGTGCCTGCGGCTGCTCAACCGGTTTTTGAGGTTGAACAGGCGGCTGTGGTTTATCATCGAGAGGTGGACGCGTCGCAGGCGGCGGTGTGGGCCGAGCAGGCACAACAGAGGCGCTTGCCGCAACAGCCTCGCGTGTGCGAGCCATCGCCTTTAGCAAAGCCATCTCAAGTGCAAGTCTGTGCTGCTCGTTCCACTTAAGCTCCTTTTCAGCGGCCGAGAAAATATCTATGAGGCGAACCAGACGATCCTCTGAATACGACCCCGCCTGATCTGTCCAGCGTTCATCGGAGGCATGCAGGCTGCTGGCCTTAACCTTCAACTCCAGCACATCTCGAAAATGGCTGGCAATCGACTTGAGCAATTCTCGGACATCGCGTCCTTCGCGCATCAACTTCTCAGACATCGCAAAAGCCGCCGCGGTATCGGTTCGGGTCAGCATATCCCCGATCTCCAGCAGCGCATCCTCGTCCACCATCCCCGACACCGTGTAGACGTCCGCAGTTGTCACCGCGCCGCCCGTATACGCCATAACCTGCTCGAGCAAGCTCAGGGAATCGCGATAGGATCCATTTGCGATGCGGGCGACGAGTTCCAAAGCGCCTGGATCGATTTGCAGGTTCTCTGCAGATGCGACATGTTGCAGCCGCCCGCCAATCTCCTCTATAGTCCCACGCCTGAAATCGAACTGCTGGCAGCGAGACCTGATGGTGATCGGTATTTTGTTAGACTCGGTGGTAGCCAGAATGAAAACAGCGTGGGGAGGCGGCTCTTCGAGAGTCTTTAGAAATGCGTCCTTTGCGTCGCTTGAGAGCTGATGGGCCTCGTCAATTATATAAACTTTGTATCGCAGAGCCATCGGGGGATATTTCACCCCCTCCCGCAGCAGTTCCATATCCTTTACGCCGCGGTTGGAGGCCGCATCCATTTCGACGACGTCTATCGCGCTTCCTTCGGTAATCGAACGACACTCCACACATTCGTTGCACGGCTCGGTTGTTGGGCCGTGGGTGCAATTCAACGCCTTAGCGATGAGCCGCGCAACGGTGGTTTTGCCGGTTCCGCGAGATCCGCAGAAGAGGTATCCCTGCGCAATGCGGCCGCTTTTGATGGCGTTTTTGATCGTCCGAACGACATGATCCTGTCCGATCACATCATCGAAAGTCTGGGAACGATATTTGCGATAGAGGGAGACATAGGACATAAGCGAATCAGCCAAATAATCAATGCCGAAAAATAGTGATCGTGCACCTGCCTCTGATAAGGTCGCCCGAGTGTTGCTGCGGCAGCCGACTCCAGCCAGATCACCACGCGGCA
>LSQX01306680.1_pt2 | contig 17618 bp, 18 predicted proteins | sample 654561 | NCBI WGS metagenome assembly LSQX01 (sample SAMN04489861, study PRJNA283612) | anaerobic digester metagenome | isolation source: 4 biogas reactors fed with cattle manure at either 37C or 55C with and... | place: Denmark: Kongens Lyngby | collected 2014
ATCACGCGCCATCGGCAGGCCACATGACGTAGCCGGCATCATGCAGCAGCCGCAGCAGCGCCGCCGTATCGGCCACGTCAACCACCGGATCCGGCACCGGATTCAGACGCCAGAGGCCGCGGTAGGCCTGCCGCATGCGGATACCGCCCGCGCCATCTAAGCACTGCTTTTGCTCGGGGATAGCGGCAAGCTCACGCAGGCCCTCGATCAGCCCCGGCACGAGACAGCGGAAGTTGATAGGCCCCTCGTCGGCCCCACGCAGGATCGCCTTCAGCACCTCGTGCGGCCGATCGGCCCATGCTACCTCCCGCACCTCGGAGCCGCCGCGGTAGTAGTAGCCCAGTGCGGCGCCATCAGCGCCCTCGACGATGGTGTATGTCGGCCCCCGGCCCCATGGCCGCGAGGAGAGTACACGGCTGCGCCAGTACGCCTCCGTGCGCACCGTCGGCCCGGTGAGGTCGGCGTTGAAGCGCTCGTGCAGCCTCGTGAGCAGCGCGATGTCGGCGTCACTGTCGGGGTCCGCGTGTCGCTCGGTGAAATCGCTTGGCGCATCGTCCCGAAGCTGCAGGTCGGTGCTGAGATCGAGCGAGGCCAGGTTCAGCCAGCCGCTGCCGCCGTAGACCTCGGCCTTGCCGTAGAGGAACGACCACTCCCAGCGCCGGGCGGTCATCCACTCGACGCACTCGGTGAGAATCTCGCGCACATAGCCGCGACGGCGGTAGTCGGGGTGGGTGCAGACGCTTCCGATGCAGGAGGCCTCCACCTGTCGCCCGGCGATGTATGTCGGGCGGTAGTAGCAGGTGACGCTGGCGACGAGGCGGCCGTCCACCTCCATCACCCGCGTCTGCTCGGGCTCGTAGCAGGGGTCGCGCTCAATGCTGCGCACCCACCAGTCGCGGTGCGTGAGCATCGAGTCCGCGGGTATCTCGCGCTCATGGGTGTAGGACCTGTATACAAGCTCGGCATGCTCGTCGAATTCATCCTCGCGCAGCGCCCGGATCGTCATAGCTCTCGCTCCCGCAGTTTCGGTAGTCTTCCGCGGCCTCGTTCCGCGCAACCTGCTCCAGCCCCTCTACTTGGATGATTCGGCGCGCAATTGACCGGCCCTTCGGGCGGGGGATATAATGACGGCCAAGTTGGTGTTAGTGACCCAGGGGGTAGAAGAGCCGGACGCGATCCGGCAACAGGGAGCGTGGCAGTTGTGAGCGACACCATCCACACCGAATGCTTCGACGAGACCCCCACGCGCGTTGTATCCGGCCAGGGCGCGCTGGAGAGCAGCCGCGCCTGCCTCGCCGGGATGGGCATTGACCGGGCGCTGATCGTCTGCGGGGGGAATGTCGGCAAGCTCCCCGAAGTTGAGGCCTTCACGCGCGCCTGCGAGGGCTGCATCGCCATCGAGGTCTTCAGCGGCGCCGAGCCTGACCCGGCGGACCGCAACGTGCTTGACGGCGGCGCCGTCGGGCGCGATTTCGCGGCGCAGGTGGTGATCGGCATCGGCGGCGGTTCCTCCATGGACTGCGCCAAGGCCATCGCCGCCGAGATCGGCCGAGAAGGCTGGATCACCGCTCAGGACCGCCCCGGCGAGCCGACGCAGATCGAGCATGACGTGCCGCCAATCGTCTGCGTCCCCACCACCGCAGGGACCGGCTCCGAGGTCAACCCGTTCTCCGTCATCACCTTCGCGCAGACACAGCGCAAGCTCGTGCTCAATCATGAGAAGCTCTTCCCGCACTGCGCGATCCTCGACCCGCGGCTGCTGGTGAGCGCGCCGAAGATGGTGCGCGTGGCGGCGGGCCTCGACGCGCTGACCCACGCCGTCGAGTCGTACGTGAGCAAGCGCGCCACGGCGGATACCCGCAGGCGTGCGGGGGAAAGTATCCGGGGCGTGGCGAAGTATCTGAAGAGGGTCGCCGAGGACGCCGAGGACATGCAGGCGCAGGCGGGCCTGCAGCGCGCCGCGATGATCGCCAGCCTCAGCTTTGCGCACACGCGACTGGGGATCGTGCACGCGATGGCACTGCCGCTCTCGGCGCTCTTTGGGGTGCCGCATGGCGTAGCGAACGCCGTCCTGCTGCCGCATGGCATGCGCTTCAACTGCGAAACAGAGCCGGAGCATTTTGCGGCCATCGCGGCGGCACTCGGAGTAAAGACCGAGGGCATGTCCACCGAGGAGGCTGCCGCGGCGGCACCCGAGGCTGTTGAGGCGCTGGCGCGCGAGGTCGGGGCGCCTGCCACGATGTCCGAGGTGGGCGTGGAGGCCGGCGCTATTGATCGGATGGCCGACGATGCGATGAAGTCGGCGCATGTGCAGGTCAACCCGCGGGAGATCGCGCGGGAGGATGTTGTTACCATCTACAGGGCCGCGATGTAGCCGCGGCCGATTGTTGCGCCAGCGCAGAAGTTGCCGTGAGCGGAGGGAACCATGGAACTGTCCCAGGTACCAGGTTGCGCCAGGAAGATCATCGAGTCGATCGAGACCGTCATCGTGGGCAAACACGAGGCGGTGGAGTTGACCGTGGCGGGATTCCTCTCCGGCGGGCACATCCTCATCGAGGACATTCCCGGCGTGGGGAAGACGATGCTGGCGAAGACGCTCGCGAAGTCGGTCGGCGGTGTCTTCAAGCGGGTGCAGTTCACGCCGGACCTGCTGCCGGCGGACGTCACCGGAAGCTCCATCTTCAACCAGGTCGAGGGCTGCTTCATCTTCCGCGAGGGCCCGGTCTTTGCGAACGTGCTGCTGGCGGATGAGATCAACCGCGCGACACCGAAGGCGCAGGCGGCGATGCTGGAGGCGATGGAGGAGCACCAGGTGACCGCCGATGGCGTCACCTACGATCTCCCGCGCCCGTTCTTTGTGATGGCGACGGAGAACCCCATCGAGTACGAGGGCACCTACTCGCTTCCGGAGGCGCAGCTTGACCGCTTCATCATGCGCGTATCGCTGGGCTACCCGAGCTCCGACGATGAGGTGGAGATCCTCACGCGGCAGATGAACCACCATCCGGTGGAGGACGTGAAGATGGTGCTCAACGAGGGCGAGTCTCTGGATATGCAGATTGCGATTCGAAGCGTCTTCCTCGAGGAGTCGCTGAAGCACTACATCGTTGACCTCGTTGGGCGGACTCGGCAGCATCCGGACCTGGAGCTGGGCTCGTCACCGCGCGGTTCGCTCGCGCTGATGCGCTGCTCGCAGGCCGTAGCGGCGGTGAGCGGGCGCGACTACGTGCAGCCCGACGACATCAAGCGCGTGGCGGTGCAGTGCCTGGCGCACCGAATGATCGTCAAGTCCGAGCAGAGCATCCACGGCCTGCGGGCGACGGAGATAGTGACGGAGATACTGAGAAGCGTGCCGGTGCCGACAAGCTGACGCGACGGGTGGTGGCGGTGGAGGATGACGGTTGCGCTGATAGCGGCGCTGACGGTGGTCGCGGGAGGCGTAGGCACACTCAGCGGCTTCGGTACCTCGACGATCATGGTCCCGGCGCTGCTGATGTTCTTCCCTTTGCCCGAGACGCTGCTGCTGGTCGGCGTCATTCACTGGTTTGGCGACATCTGGAAGATCGCGTTGTTTCGGCAGGGAGTCCGCTGGAAGCTCTGGGTCGCCTTCGGGATAACCGGTGTGCTCTACAGCCTCTGGGGCGCTACCTTGTCCGTCTCGGCGCCCGAGGAACTGATGTCGAGAGTTCTGGGCGGCTTTCTGCTGGCGTACACGATCTTTCTCTTTGCGCAATCGTCATTTCATCTCCCGCCAACCACCGCGGTGGCAGGGATTGGCGGGGCGCTGTCGGGCTTTCTGGCCGGGATATTCGGCGTGGGCGGTGCGGTGCGCGGGGCATTTCTCGCGGCGTTCGATCTGCCGAAGGCGGTGTACATCGCCACCTCCGGCGCAATCGCGCTGGTCATTGACAGCATGCGCATCGGCACCTACCTGTATGGCGGGACGCGGCTGGATCCGGCGCTGGCGTGGGGGCTGATCGCGTTCCTTCCGGCGTCGTTCATCGGCGCGAAGCTGGCGGAGCGCGTGGTGGAGCGCATCCCGCAGGAAAAGTTCCGGCTGGTAATCGCAGGGTTTCTGCTGCTGGCGGGACTGAAGCTGTTGTTGTGGCCGTAGTGCGACAGAATGGCATCGCGACTTGTGACTGGCGACTGAGTGCATGGAATTCGGCAAGAAGCACGTGCTAATCTGGGGCTCGATCTTTCTGCTGCTGGTGGGGCTTGTACTCGCCATCAGGCAGCTTTACGTCATGTTTGCGGTGCTCGCGCTGCTCGCGCCGGTCTCCTACTACCTCTCGCGCGGGACGCTGGAGACGCTCGAGGTTAAGCGCGAGGCGCCGGGGCTGATGAAAGCAGGCCAGCAGCGCGCGGTGAGGCTGACGGTGACCAACATCGGTGTGCGGCGGCGCTACTTCTTCACCATCCGAGATAGACTCCCCGACGGACTGGAGCAGGTTGGTGAGGGGGATGGCGGATCGCTTGTGCCGAGCCTCGCCGCCGAGGAGCAGTTCCTGCACGAGTACGTGCTGAACGCGAAGCGCCGTGGCGTCTACAAGATCGGCCCGGCGCTGCTGAGCCACTCCGATCTGATCGGCCTCTTCAGCTTCGAGCGGGAGATCGGGCGCGCCGACGAGCTGGTCGTGCACCCAACACCGGAGCGCATACCCGCAATCTGGACGCGGGTCGCGTCCCTGCGCAGCCCCGAGCGGCCGCGCCGCCGATTCCGCGGTGAGGGCAACGAGCTTTACGGCACCCGACCCTTTGTGCCCGGCGACGACCTCCGGCGTGTGGATTGGAACGCGACGGCGCGCCGTGGGCATCTCGTGGTGCGCGAGTACGAGCGGGCGGAGGCGACCGACGCCGCCATCATCCTCGACCTCAGCCGGCGATCGCACAGTGGTGAGGGCGATGACAACACGCTCGAGCGCGGCGTCAAGCTGGCCGCGTCGGTCGCGGTACAGATGCTTGAGCGCGGCTCAAGCGTTGGCCTGATCGCCGCGGGGGCGGCGGATGCGTCGGTGCCCCCCTCGGCCGATCCGCGGCAGCGCGTGCGCATTTTTGATGTGCTGGCGCGGGTGAACGCCGACTCGGACGAGCACCTGAGCGAGGCGGTTACGGGTCACCTTCAGTACATCCCATCGAGCGGTATGGTGATTGTGATCTCGCCAACGCTGGAGACCGAGGCGCTGGAGATAGCCGAAGGCCTGATGGGCCGTGGGCATGCGGTACTTTGGGCGACCGTGGAGGCGCTCGGGCAGGCGGTCGCGCGGGCGGGCGAAGTAGATGCCCAGCAGCTTGCGGCGCGTCTGGCCGACCGCGGTGTGGATGCGTGGACGCTGATGGCCGGGCGCGAGCTTCCGGTGGCGATGAGGAGGGCGCAGCGTGGGCGTTAAGAGGCGTGAGGAGCTGCTTCGCACCAGCCCGCTGCTGCTGGCGGGAGCGATCGCCTTCACCGCGGCGGCAGGCGGCCTCACGAACATTCTCGACGAACCCGCCTTCGAGATGCTGCTGCATGTGATGATCTTCCTCGGCGTGCTCTCAAGCGCGCTGATCACGGGTTCTGTCAGCACCATCGTCGGGTTGTGCATAATTGCCGTGTCCGTGGCGGCGCTCTCCCAGCGGATGGCACTGATCGGGCCGCTGCAGCTACTCTACCCGCCGGAGGTGGTGGCCGATGAGGACCTTGTGTGGGCGACTCTGTGGGCGTGGCTGATGGTCGGCTTCAGCTTCATGCTGGGAAAGAGGACCAACATCCTCTTCCCGCTCGTGGCGGCGCTGGCGATCTTCGGCCTGGTTGCCACCGTGAACCTCAACACGGTCATGCTGATCAACTTTGCCATCTTTATCTTCTCAGTGGTGTTTATCTGGGGCTACGAGCACCTGCTGAACGTGGGCGAGCAGTTGCCGAACGCGGTGAGAGATGGCCCCGGCTGGTTGAGTATCGCGCGCACCCAGGCGCTGGCGGGAAGCCTGCTGGTGGCGGTGCTGCTGGCGGTGGGCCTGACGGTGGGGACGATCCTTTATCTGCTCGGACCGAGGCTGTATGTCGGACCGGGCGGCTTCGGTCAGTACGCGCGGTATCTGCAGCGCTCCCTGCTCACTTACGGCGGAATGACCGGCAGTTTTCAGGTGGGGCGGGGCCCTGTGAACCTGCCCGCCACGCCGGCGATTTCGGTGCAGTCCAGCCGGCCTGCCCTCTGGCGCGGCGGCGCTTACGATTTCTACACCGGCAGCGGCTGGAGGCGCGAGGCGACGGGGACGCAACGGCTGCTGCAGGGCGAAAACGGTTGGTGGATGGTGCCGGGAGCAGAGGAGCTGGTGGGCGAGCGGAACGAGCAGATCGTCACGCTGCTGAACATGGAGAGCCGCGCGCTGTACGCGGCCGCCGCACCGGCGATGATCCGCATGGACCCTGATGACAGGCAGTCTATGGTGCGCTATCGTCCGGGCCTCGATGCCTACGGCACACTCAACACTCAGTACATGATGGTCGCCGGGGCGAGCTATGAAGTCGTCTCAATCATGCCGCCGACGGACGCTGCGATATTGCGGGCGACCTCGCAGGAGTATCCGCCACGGATCACAGAGATGTACATCGATCAGATGCAGGTGCAGGCGGAGGTGGAACTAGGTCCGCTTGTGACTGAGCTGACCGCCGACCTTGAGACGCCGTATGACAAGGTCGTGGCGATCCGCAGCTTCCTTGGCGAGACCTGCCTCTACACCACGCAGGCGCCAGCGGTACCGGCGGGCGAGGACGCCGCCGTGCACTTCGTGCAGAGCGGCCAGCGCGGTGCATGCGACCTCTTCGCCACTTCGATGGCGGTGATGGCGCGACTGGCGGGCGTGCCCGCGCGCGTGGCGACGGGCTTTCAGACAGGGACCTATGACGCGGAAACGGGCTCATTCGTGGCCCTGCAGCGTGACGCTCATGCGTGGGCGGAGATATACTTCCCGGAGATCGGCTGGGTGCCGTGGGATGTCAGCGCCGCCGGGACTGATGACGTTGATGACATCGCGGCGCTGCTGCGCTCGGAGCGATGGCGGCGGGAACTGCGCGATGCGCTGTCCGCCATCGGCAACGTTTTGCTGGTTCTGCTGGCGGCTGCCGCACTGGTGAGCGCACTGCTGGGGCCGGGCATCCTGCTGCGGTGGTTACGCTCCCGGATACGCCGCCGCACGAGTCGGGAGCGTCTGGGAGAGGCATTTGACCGATTCCGGCGAAGGGCCGCCCGGCTGAGCGGAGTGCGGCTGGATCGTACCCGGACGGCCGCCGAAGTGCAGCACGCGATACTCGCCGAAGGCGTCGAGGCGGGCGCGCCAGTTCACGAGCGGCTGGCGACGTTCACAAGCCGTTTCTACGACAGACGCTACGGGCCCAACGAGCCGACTGACGCGGATATTGACGAGGTCCGGGCCGAGGCGCGCAGACTGCTGCGGGAACTGCGTAATCAGCCACGGAAGCCACGGAAGCGAGGCGGCAATTGACTGCAGCGATGCGCGGAATGAAGACAGATGCGCCACTGACCCTCCTGTGGGGCAACGCCGACGTGCTGAAGGAGCGCGCGGTCAAGCAGATCGTCGAAGCGCAGCTTGAAGAAGGCGACCGGGAGTTCGGCCTCATCAGGCTCTACGCCAACGAGGTGGGACTGGATGGCGTCGTGGCGGAGCTGCAGTCGGGCTCGCTGATGGCGCCGCAGCGCGTAGTGGTGGTGCGCAACGTCACCGCGCTTTCGAATGCCGAGCAGAAGCAGCTTGCGGCGCGGCTGAAGGAGCTTCAGCCGGGGCTGACGGTGGTGCTGGTCGCGGCGAAGGACCTCGACGCGCGGGGCTGGGGCGTGCCCGTTGCCGCCGATCTACGCAAGGCCATCGAGGCAAACGGGCAGATCGTGGAGATGCGCGCGCCCGACGAGCGGAGCCTCCCTCGGTGGGCGATGGAGGAGATGCAGGCGCTGGGAAAGAGCCTCCGACCCGATGCAGCGGCCATGCTCTGCGAGTACGGCGGGACCGACACCGACCGGCTGCTGCGCGAGCTGGAGAAGCTGGCAAGCTACGTTGGTAAGCGCGATGAGGTCACGGTGGAGGATGTGCAGGCCGTCTCGGTGCGAGTAACCGAGGCGGACGTCTTCGCGCTGATGGACGCTATCGGGTCCAAGGACGCGGCGACGGCGCTGGCGCTGCTTGATGGCGTGGTGCCGGAGGGGGCGGACCGTGGCGAGTTCATCCCGTTCCTTGGGATGGTCGCGCGCCAGATCCGGCTGATCTGGCAGGCGCGCTACCTGCGACAGAGGCGCATCTCGCCGCAGCAGGTAAGCGCTCTGCCGGCGGAGGTGGCCGGGCATCTGCCCGAGCGCCATGGCATTGTGGACGCGACGAAGGGCAACAAGGGTTGGCTGCTGGAGAAGTTCACCCGGCAGGCAGCGATGTTCAGCGACGGGCAGCTTGCCCGGGCGCTCGATCGGATCTGCCAGGCCGATCTGGCACTCAAGGGCGGCGGCGGGAAGCTCGATCAGCGCACGGTCGTGGAGCTGCTGATCGCGGAGCTGTGCCGATGAGACTCCAGGCGCCTCCTGTCAGGGAAAGCGACGCCCCCGATGCGCGCACGATCGCGGTGGTGGTGTGGGTAGTACTAGTGCTGGTCCTCTATCTGCGCGAGCTGCTGCAGGCCGTGCTGGGCTAAGGGCCTTACTTCCGATTGCTGAAACGGTGACACGTTGGTTGAGGTAGTAGTCTATCTGGGCGTCATCTTCACCGCGTTCATGCTGGGCATTCATGCCCTCCGGCTGCTGCGCCTCTCGCCCGACCATGAGGGCGAGCGCGGCCTTGCGGCGCTGGTGGTCGGGCATGTGGTGCTCGCGCTGCTGATTCTGGTGGCGGGCCTGCTCGGCTACGTCACCTGGTGGGCGCTGGCACACCTGCTGCTGCTGTGCGCTCTCGCGGGCCTGCGCTTCCTTGACGATTGCATCCGCTCCACCGGCCGGCTTCTAGTGCGCATCTGGTGGGAGCTCACACGCTCGCCGCTGTGGGCGATCCACTGGGCGATCATCCTTATCATGCTTCTGCAGCTTTTCGCTGCGATGGCGCCACCCACCCCCACCGACTACGACGGCCTCGCCGAGCATCTCGCGATGGCGAAGCAGTGGGCGCGCGACGGCCGCATCCACCCGCTCTGGTATGACCACCACTCGCAGTTCCCGGCGACCGTTCAGATGTTCTACGCGCTCGCGCACGCCTTCGAGCTTCCCGGCATGGCGAAGCTCTTCCACTGGGGCTTCGGCGTGATGGCGATCGCGGCGACGGTCGTGATGGGCAGGCGGCTGCTGGCGCCTGCTGCGGGCTCCTGGGCCGGGCTGATCCTCGCGACCACCCCCGGCTTCGCGTGGCTGATGGGCGTGGGCGTACGTGGACCTCGCCACCATCGCCTGCGGGCTGCTTGCGCTGCACTTCTTCGCGCGCTGGTTGCAGGATGATGAGGACTGGCTGCTGTGGTTGTCGGCGCTGATGGCCGGCGCCGGTGCGGGGACAAAGATGCAGGGGCTGGCGCTGCTGGCGGTGCTCGCGGTGGGCATCATCATAGTCCTCCGCGGCAGATGGGGACGTGCAGTCGGCAAAGCGGCCGCGTATGTCGGCATCGCACTGCTCGTCTGCGGCCCATGGTATCTCAAGAGCTTCCTGTGGACCGGGAACCCGGTCTACCCCTTCGCCTACGAGATCTTCGGCGGGAGGATGTGGTCCGCCGACCGCGCGGAGGGCTACCGGCTCTCGCAGCGCTCCTACGGCAAGGGCGAGCTTCCTTCGGAGGAGGAGCTTGCTGCCATGTCGCCGCTGCGGCGGGCCTTCACCGGCCCGCGGGAGCCGCTGAACCTGCTGCTCGCGCCGATCAACCTGACCCTCGATGCGCCCGCCTTCACCGTGCCACTCTCGCCGCTGGGGGTCTGGGCCACCGACAGCACAGGGCCGCTGTGGCTGATGCTGCTACCGATCGTGCTGCTGTTCCGGCGCCCGCCACCGCTGCGCTGGATGCTCTGGGTGATGCTGCCGCTGTGGGTGTGGTGGTTGTGGAGCATGCAGCTTACGCGCTACCTGCTGCCCTCGCTGGCGCTGGTCGCGCCGGTTGCGGGCTGGGCTGTGGTGGAGGCGGAGCGGCACTCGCGCCTGCTGGCGGTGGTGGTGCGTGGTGCCGTCGGTGTCTGGACGGTCATGGCGATCGTTCTGATGCTGCTCTACGTGGGGCCCCAGGTGCCGGCCGCGCTGGGGATGGTGAGCCCGGAGATATACCTCGGCGAGTCATCGCTCTACGCGGCCTCCACGCAGATTAACCGCCTCGCGGCACCGGAGGCGAAGGTGGCGCTCTACGCCGAACCTCGCGGATACTACCTCGACCGCGACTACCTCTGGGCGGAACCGGGACATTCGGCGTTGATCGACTACGACAGCGTTGCGTCTGGGGCGGACCTTGTGCGCGAGTGGCGACGGCTTGGTGTGACGCACGTGATGATCAACCAGGCGCTGTTCCCGGACCTGCGCGGCGACGATCCGCTCGCGGGGCCGATAGGCGATGCGCTGGAGCAGGGCCTGCTGCAGCCACTCCCGACGACCGCGAACATCCGGCCGTACATGCTGCTGCAGATGCGGGAGATGGAGTGAGGGCCACATGGAATGCGGGAGGCTGCTGTAAGCCGTTTGCCGTTGGAGAGGCCGACCCCCGCGTCGGCCTGTGCCGTTAGCCGTTGCCGTAGTCGTTGGGGGCAACGTCGCCGTGCAGGCCTCACCCCCCCTCGGTGGAACGGAAACGACTCGACCATCATGTGCCATCCCGCCCCTGGGCGGGACCCGTGGGCCGCTCGGACAACCGCTTCGTGCGGCACGACGCATGGGCGAGGGGGCCTGTGCCACGGAACGGCTACGGCAGACAACCGCGCCGCTTCGCGCCGCCCCGGCGAGGGCGCCGGGGCCACAACGACGAACGACCACGGCAATGGCAACGGCCGACGCATCCAGACGACCGGAGATCGCGCAGTGCTCTCAATGCGCTGCTCCATACGACTACGACAACGGCAACGGCAACGGCACAGGTCGGCACGGGGGCCGACCTCTCCAAAGGGCAACGGCGTCCTACAACAACCCCAGTGCGCGGTAGAAGGGAATGATCGAGGCGAAGAGGCACCACAGCGCGAACGCCAGCATGCCCACGCCCGCCGCGATCGGTAAGGCGGGCCTCGTGCGCTCGGGCAGCAGCCGCGCCACCCCGAGCAGCCACAGCAGCGCCATCACCGAGAGCACCGGGAACAGGTAGCGCCCCTGGCTCCCGCCGCCGAGGTCGATCGTGAGGATATACCACAGCACCGCCAACCCCAGCAGCACCTTCGTCAGTATCAGGAGCCAGACCGAGCGCACCTGCAAGAGCGACCAGCCGAGCCGCCCCGCGCGTGCATCGGCGACCAGCATCAGCAGGCCCGGTAGAGCCGCCGCCGAGACCACCAGCAGCAGCCAATAGAGCCACGGCTCGACCGCGATGTTCGTCCACGCGAAGCCCGCCCAGAAGTTGCGGAAGGCCATCGGCAGCGCGATCGAGAGCACCTGCGCGATCATCTCCGGGTGGCCCACGTAGGCCTCCCACGGTATCTGTTTCTCGACATTCGCCGGGAAATGCGTGACGCCGCCGTAGACGAGGATGTTGCGCGCATACCACCAGCCCGCGACTACCGTCGCCACGCCAAGGACGAGCGCCAGCCGCCTGAATGCGAGGCCCCAGTCGAGCGCCGCTACCCGCCGTGCTGCGTCCGTCAGGTAGGTATCCGCCGGCTTCGGATCATGGCGCCGCCCCACCGACAGTAGCAGTGCCAGCATTGCCGCCGGCAGTGCCGCATTCGCGGAGTCCTTGGTGAGCATCGCGATCCCGAGCGCAAGGCCCAAGAGCCCCGAACGCGTCGGCGTCGGGCCCTCGCGCAGTATCAGCAGCGACATCAGCAGCACGAAGCCGACAGCGACCGTGGCGGGCGGGTCGTTTCCCACCGCACCGCAGATATGCGCGTACATCGGCTGGGCGGCCATGATCGCCGCCACGCCGCAGGCAAGCCACTGGCGGCCCGGGAAGACCAGCAGCGCGATCCGGTAGCCGAGGAAGATGCCGAGGCCCCCCAGGAGCACCGTGAAGAGGCGCATCGCCATCCAGGCACGCCGCTGCGCCACCGTCAGCCGATATGAACTGCGCAGGGCGTCAACCGCAAGATCGTGCTGGCCGGAACGCACCGTGGGGTATCGCGGCAGACGCGAACTGATCTGTGCGTCGGACTCGCTGAGGACGGCGGGAGGCTGCGGATGGCCGCTCTCCGCGCCGATCATCGCTAACTTGCCAATGGCGGCGCAGAGAGTGTAGTATAGTGGTGCCTGATAGGCCTCGTATCCGGCGTCATCGGCGTGAAAATCGGGCAGACGCCCGTTTTCGGCGATGAACAGCGCGTACTGCACGTGGGCGATCTCATCAGGCGCCTGCCCGAGTGGGAAGACCAGGGCTAAGGTTGTGGCGAGGGCCAGATAGACAGTCAGGCAGGCCGGGAGGCAGAGCCTCAGAGCGGGGCTGGAACGCCAGGGGTCCCCTGGTGCGTTATGAGTATGTACAAAGTCGCCCCGTTCGCTCATGCCAATCGAACTTTAGCACAAACCGGATGCGGCGACAACGCGTCGGCGCCCCGGAGGCCATTTCCGACTGACCTGCCCATGGAGGCTGCGGATGAAGGTTGTACTGCTTGTGGGTGGCAAGGGCATACGTCTCGCCGGTGAGGATGCCCCCCTGCCCAAAGCCCTCTACCGGATCGGCGAACAGCCGATCGCCTATCACATCATGCGGACCTTCGCCGAGGCCGAGATGACGCGCTTTCTGCTCACCCTCGGCTACCGCGGCGAGCAGATCGTGGACTACTTCCTTCACCACGCGCCCTACCTGCAGACGGATCTGCGACTCGAACTCGGGGGCGGGGGGAATCTGCCGAACGTCGAGCGCCTCGCCGGCCCCACGGAAAGCTGGGAGATCACACTCGCGCACACCGGCCTCGAATCACCCACCGGAGAGCGCCTCCGCCGGGTGAGGGAATATCTCGCCGACGATGAGCAGTTTATCGTAACCTACGGCGACGGGCTTGCGGACCTCGACCCGCGCGAGTTGGTTGGGTTCCATCAAGGCCACGGCCGCGCTGCGACGGTGACGGTCGTCCGTGCTCGGTCTCAGTTCGGGCACGTGGATTTCGGGCGCGACGGGACAGTCGAGCGCCTGGATGAGAAGCCTCCGCTGCCGGGGTGGATCAACGGTGGCTTCTTCGTCTTCGATCACCGCGTCTTCGACTATCTTAAGCCCGGAGACAGCCTCGAGATTGACTGCCTGCCGAGGATGGTGGCCGACGGACAGCTTATCGCTCGCCCCCACGAGGGCTTCTGGGCCTGCATGGACACCTACAAAGATGGCATGGTGCTCGAGGAACTCTGGGAGAGCGGCCGCGCGCCGTGGGTGTGAGGACCGGCAGTGGTTCGTTGTTAGTGGCAGTTGAAGTGCGCAGACCCTTCCACAGGAGAACACTATGGCCGAGATAGCCGGGATGAAGGTGCTGGTGACGGGAGCCCACGGCTTCGTTGCCGGGCACCTGATCGAGCGATTGACCGAAGCGGGTGCGAATGTCGTCGGCGTTGACCTGTGGGTGCTGCGGCAGTCCTACCTGAACATGTCCTCGGCCATGCGGCGCACGGACCTCGTGGAGGGCGACATATCGAACCTGCAGCAGATGCAGGCGCTCTTCGACGAGCACCGGCCGCAGGTGGTGCTGCATCTGGCCGCGCAAGCGGATGTGACCCGGGCGCTGGCGAACCCGCTCGGCACCTTCGAGGCCAACGTGCGCGGGACGTACATTCTGCTTGAGTGCGCCCGGCGGCTCTGGGAGGGCGATGACCTGCCGCACGCGATGGTCGTCGCCAGCTCCGACAAGGCATACGGTCGCCACGAGCACCTGCCGTATCGCGAGGATGACGAACTGCTGGGGCTGTATCCCTACGATGTGTCGAAGGCCTGCGCGGATATGATCGCGCGCGGCTACTACCGGGCATACGCGATGCCCTCGGGCGTGGTGCGCTGCGCGAACATCTACGGGCCGGGCGACCTGAACTTCAACCGGATCATCCCGGGCACCTTCCGCTCGCTGCTGCGCGGCGAGCGACCGGTGATACGCTCCGACGGCAAGCCGATGCGCGATTACATGTATGTTGACGACGCGGTGGACGGCTACGTGAGTGTGATGAACGCGCTGCTCGATGGCGAGCAGATGGGTGAGGCCTTCAACTTCGGCACCGGCGAGCCCGTGAGCGTGCTGGAGATATTCGAGGAGATGGTGGCGATCGCCGGGCGCCCGGAGCTTGGGCCGGAGGTGCAGGGCGAGGCCTCGCGCGAGCTGCAGGACCAGTTCATCTCCGCCGCAAAGGCGCGGTGGCTCTTGGGCTGGGAGGCGCAGGTGCCGCGACATGAGGGTCTGCGAAGGACCTTCCGGTGGTACAATGACAAGCTGCCGGAGCTTGAGGCGTAGGCGTATGGAGGCTGCTCGCCATGCCGCTGCAGATTGAGGTATCCCGCGAGGAGATCGCGGATTTCCGCCGCCGGAACCGTATTCGCAAGCTGGCGATCTTCGGCTCCGCGCTTCGTGACGACTTCACGCCCGGAAGCGATGTGGACGTGCTGGTGTGGTTCGAGCCGGAGGCGCGGGTGGGGCTGATAACACTCGGCGGCATCGCGCGCAGGCTCTCGCACATCCTCGGGCGCGCAGTTGACATGCACACACCTGACATGCTGAGCAGGTACTTCCGAGATCGAGTGCTGGCGGAAGCGGAGACCGTCTATGCCTGAGCGTGATCCACTTGTGCGTGCGGACGCCTCAGGCCCGGCGGCAGAGAACTCACCAGAGGACCTACCTACCTCATGAAACTAACCGTCGTCGTGCCGGTCTACAACGAAAAGGCGACGATCCTTGAGATACTCGACCGTGTACGCGCGGTTGAGGTGGACAAGGAGATCATCGTCGTGGACAACTGCTCCACCGACGGGACGCGCGAGATCGTCGAGGGGCTCGACCTGCCGGACGTGTGTGTAATCCTGCAGGACCGGAACCGGATGAAGGGCAATTCCGTCAAGAAGGGTATAGCCGCCGCGAGAGGACAGTACACCATCATTCAGGACGCGGACCTCGAGTATGACCCGCGCGATTATCTGCCGCTGCTGGCGGAGGTTGAGCGCGATGAGGTACTGGCGGTGCTGGGTTCGCGCGTGCTGGGGATGGCCGAGCGCGGTCAGCCGATGCCGCGATCGTCCTTCGCGATCGGCCGCGACTTTCTCAACGACTACTTCAACGTGCTCTTCAGCACGGATCTGACGGACATCGCCACCTGCTACAAACTCGCGCCCACCGAGGTCTTCCAGTCGCTCAACCTGCAGAGCGACGGCTTCGACCTCGACTTCGAGATGCCGGCGAAGTTCGTGCTGGAGGCACAGCGGCGCGGGCAGGTCGTCAGCGAACTGCCGATCCGCTACTACCCCCGCTCGGTCGAGGAAGGCAAGAAGATCCGCTGGACGGACGGCATCGCGTCCCTGGCGGCCATCACCCGCTTTCGTTTCGTGCAACCGGGCGGATAGAGCCATGCGAGGAAGATACCCGATCATCGCCCTGATAGTCCTCGGGCTCGCACTCGTGGGAGTGGTGATCTTCATCGTGGCGCGAGGCGGGGCGCCGGAGCCTGCCGATGTGGAGGCTCCCGACAATGTGATCGCCGACGATCCTGAAGCGCCCGATGCAAGCGAGCAGACGCAGGTGCGCGTGAGCGGCACGGAACTGACGGTGCGCGACGCTGAGGGTGAGATACTATGGCTCGCCTCATTCGAGGGCGAGATTGAGCTTGACGCCGACAACCGCGTAGCCAACGCCACTGACGTTGAGTGGCATTTCGAGGGCGAGGGCTTCGACGAGCTTTCGCTCAAGGCGCCGGTGATGCGAGCCGCATGGGATGAGCGGCGGCTTCTGTTCAGCGACGGTGTGGTGATCGAGGCCGAGGAGGGCAACCTGCAGTTCTCGGCCAACTCCGCGGAGTACCAGTTCGATACACGCAAGGTAATCGGCCGCGGCGACGTCCGTTTCGTCCGTGGCAGCTTCGCCGGCCGCGTGCAGGAAGTCGTCATTGACAACCGCGCGAAGGTGATACGCCTCAAGCGCGGTGAACTGGCGCGGCATCAGTGATACAGGAGAATTGAGATGAAGAAACTTTCGGTCGGATTGGCTGTGTCGCTGGCGGTGGTTCTTGCGCTGGGCACCGTGGTGGCACAGCAGACACGTCAGACGCAGACGGGCAAAGTGGTCTTCGACGAACTGGTGTGGGACTTTGAGAACAACACCATCGTCATCACCGGCAACCCGGCGCAGATGGACGTGCAGGGGATGCATGACGCGCAGTTGCAGGCGCCGAGGATCACCGTCGATGCCGACGCGCAGCTTCGTGAGATACGGGGCGCCACCGCGTCCGGGCCCGTCACGCTGAACCTGCTGACCGCGCCCGACACCAACGGCGCGCGCCGGCGGATCAACGCCCGCTGCACGCAAAGAGCCGTCTACAATCAGTCGGATGCGACCGTGACGATGGTCGGCAACGTGGTGGCGGACATCGTCACGCTGCCGGACACCGGTGCGGAGGCCGCGCACCTCGAGAGCGAGCAGATCACCGTTGATCTGCGCGCGAGCACGCTTACCGCCAAGCCGGGGAGCTTCGAGGTAACCACTGAGATGGAGATCAATGGAGGGCAGCAGTAGATGGGGCTTGTTGCCGAGGGGCTCGCGAAGAGCTACGGCGGCCGCCGAGTGGTGGACGGCGTGGCCGTTCACGTGGATCGTGGCGAGATCGTCGGCCTGCTGGGGCCAAACGGCGCCGGCAAGACCACCTCGTTCTACATGATCCTCGGGTTGGTCCGCTCCGATCAGGGCACCGTGGAGCTCGACGGAGTTGATCTCGCCCCCTTCCCGATGCACGAGCGTTGCCGCAAAGGCCTAGGCTATCTCGCGCAGGAGCCGTCCGTCTTTCGGCGACTCACGGTGCGCGAGAATCTGCTGCTGATCCTGGAGATGCAGGGGATGGCGCGTAAGCAGCAGCGGGAGCGGGCTGATGAGATACTGCAGCGGCTGGGCCTGACCGCCAGGGCCGATGCCGTCAGCGCGGTGCTCTCGGGCGGTGAGCGGCGGCGCGTGGAGATAGGCCGCACGCTGTGCACTCGCCCGTCGTTCATCCTGCTCGACGAGCCGTTCACCGGCGTGGACCCGATCGCGATCGACGAGATCCGCACGATCATCGCGGACCTGCAGTCGGACCAGATCGGCGTCCTGATCACCGATCACAATGTGCGGGAGACACTGGAGATCTGCGACCGCGCCTACATCATCTCGGAGGGGAAGATCCGCACACAGGGCCCGGCGAAGGAACTGCCCGACGACCCCATCGCCCGGCGCTACTACCTCGGCGAGCGCTTCCGGATGTAGCTGGTCGTCGGGTTCTGCAGCGACGGTTCGAGTGTCGTCTTCGGTGGGCTGGCAAGGAAGCTGTCGCCC
>LSQX01081122.1_pt1 | contig 17617 bp, 17 predicted proteins | sample 654561 | NCBI WGS metagenome assembly LSQX01 (sample SAMN04489861, study PRJNA283612) | anaerobic digester metagenome | isolation source: 4 biogas reactors fed with cattle manure at either 37C or 55C with and... | place: Denmark: Kongens Lyngby | collected 2014
CCGCCTCCGATATTGCCGGCTTCCGGATAACAAACTGCAAGGGCCAGCTGAACCGCCACCGCGGCATCAACCGCATTTCCTCCCTTCTGAAGAACTGATATTCCTGCACGTGATGCTTCGGGATGGGCTGAAACAACCATACCATTTTTTGTAACTATCTCACGTCCTTCAGTAAAAGGGATTTTTGAATCTGAATGTATCTGCCTGCATGCAGATGTCAGTATTATCAGGACCAGGATCTTTATTGTGTGTTTCATATTCCGGATTATTGATTCATTGCAGATATCAAATATAACAAAGCCTGCAACAGGTTTTTAAAGCCGGTTAAAAAAAAGAACTGCCGGTGCCCGATCCTCATTGAATTATTATTTTGCTATTTTTACGTAAACTTAATTAATATGTTGCCCAATCAACCGCTGGCTGAAAGAATGCGGCCTGAAATCCTTGATGATTTCTGCGGACAGGAGCATCTGACCGGCAAAAATGCGGTTCTCAGAAAAATGCTGGAATCCGGAAATATCCCGTCATTTATATTATGGGGTCCTCCGGGTGTGGGAAAAACCACTCTTGCAAGGATCATTGCCAATACCATGAAAAGGCCGTTTTATCATTTGAGTGCCGTCCATTCGGGAGTAAAAGATGTGAGGGATACAATTGAAAAGGCCAAAAAACAACTGTTTTTCAACCAGCCAAATCCAATACTGTTCATCGATGAGATCCATCGCTTCAGCAAATCCCAGCAGGATTCGCTCCTCGGTGCAGTTGAACAGGGAATTATCACTCTTATTGGTGCTACCACGGAAAATCCCTCTTTCGAAGTCATCTCCCCCCTCCTTTCACGCTGCCAGGTATATACAATGAATCCGCTGAACAGCGAGGAGCTGACCACATTGCTTGACAGAGCCCTTGAAAAAGATCTGTACCTTTCGGAGTTTAATATTGAAATAGCCGAGTCTGAGGCTCTTATAAAACTCTCGGGAGGAGATGCAAGGAAATTGCTCAACGCTCTGGAGCTGGTGGTGGCTGTCGAATCCGAAGGCAGGAAGGAAGGAAAGACTGTAATAAACAATGAGAAGGTACTGATGCATGTTCAGAAGAACCTGGCGCTGTATGATAAAAAGGGAGAACAGCATTATGATATTATCTCGGCTTTCATCAAATCGGTCAGGGGAAGTGACCCCAATGCAGCTGTCTACTGGCTTGCAAGAATGACTGAAGGTGGTGAGGATCCCGCTTTTATAGCCAGGAGACTCCTGATCCTTGCAGCGGAAGACATAGGCATTGCAAATCCCAATGCCCTTCTGCTCGCGCAAGCCTGTTTTGAGGCAGTAAAAGTGACGGGATGGCCGGAATCCAGAATAATACTTTCGGAAACAGCTATTTATCTTGCAACCTCTGTAAAAAGCAATTCTTCATATACTGCCATTGAATCAGCAATACATGCTGTCAGGGAAAGTGGTGACCTGCCTGTTCCCCTTCATTTAAGGAATGCACCTACCCGGCTCATGAAAGATCTGGGTTATCATCGTGATTATAAATATGCCCATGATTTTGAAGAAAATTTTGCTCCGGATAACTTTCTGCCTGATAAGCTGAAAACCAGGAAGTTTTACAACCCTGGGTCAAACCCCCGGGAAGAAGAGATAAGAAAAAAATTATCCGCTGACTGGAAAGATCATTATGATTATGACAAAAAATGAAATTCCCTTCCTCCTTCGTCTGTGTGTCAATCGAGATTTATATAAAATATTACTGCATTTTTAATTATTTATGCATCAAATTAACCGAACAAGTTCAAAACCCAAACACTATCCAAGATGAAAAAGCTTTTTTTTATTCCGGTATTGCTGACACTGTCCCTGGTACTTGGCGCCCAGTCGCTGGAAGACATTGTAAAGAATTATACTGCCGCCAATAAGTTTGATCAGATTGCAAACAAAAAAAGTATCAGGATCACGGCAAGAATGTCAATGATGGGCATGGAGACACCAATGGAGATATGGCTGAAAAATCCAAACAAGGTAAAGACAGTGATGAGCATGGGCGGGCAGGATATAATTCAGTCATTTGACGGGGAGAAAGGATATTCAGTCAATCCGATGACAGGTTCGTCCACGCCCGTGGAAATGAATCCGGAAGAAATAAAACAACTTCTCAGTAACAATCTTTTTGAAAATATGATTGACAGGTTCCTTGAAAACGGTCAGCTTGAGCTTGCCGGAGAAGAGGCAGTCAGGGGGAAACCTGCAATAAAAATAAAGGCAGCCCACGAACCCGGAACAACAGCTTATCTATATATTGACAAGGAATCATGGCATCTGGTAAAACAGACAATGAATGTTAACCAGGGAGGAATGCAGGCAACAGTTGAAACTTATCCGTCGGATTACAGGGAAATAAGCGGTATTGTCCTGCCAATGAAAATGACAACGGCGGTAAGCGGGATGGAAATGCAGGTCATATTCACAAATGTGGAGGTTGATGTTCCGATGGATGATTCCGTTTTCAGACTGAAATAATATAAAAAATACAGCAGGCCTGTAAGCCGGCTTCTGTACGGTTCCGCTTTCTGCAAAAGAATATGGAACCGTTTCCCGTCATTTATCTGGTCCTGCCATCGCTGGCAGGATCATACGATCCACCCCCCGGCACCGGACGAGCAATCCTCAAAGCCGGTATACATGATCTTTCAACCCATGGTCTGTACGGCTTCCCGTGTCACCACGAAAACCGGTGAGCTCTTACCCCACCTTTTCACCCTTACCCGGACACCAGGGTCCGGGCGGTTATTTTCTGTTACATCCACATACCCTCACGGATATCTTCCCGTTAGGAAGCATGGTGCTCTGTGTTGGCCGGACTTTCCTTTCCGCACAGGCGGAACGACGGGACGGCCTGCTGCAATGCAAAGATACTAAATCCAAACTGTTTGTTTATAAAAATTTAAATTGGTTATTTTGCACGCATTATTTTCCATGAAGAAGCTGCTTGATAAAATCAGTATTGATGACTTTGACTATGATCTTCCGGATGAAAAGATAGCCCTGTATCCTGCAGGAGAAAGGGATGAATCAAAGTTGCTGGTACACTCAGATGATAAAACGGAAGAAGATATTTTCAGAAATATTTCCGATTATCTGGCCGGTGATACGCTTCTGGTTTTCAATAATACCCGTGTGATCAAGGCCAGGTTGCAGTTTATGAAGCAGACAGGTTCAAAAATAGAGATAATGCTTCTTGAACCCCTTAATCCTTTTGATTATAGCCGGACTTTCGCCTCAGAATCTCCGGTGGAATGGAAATGCATGGTCGGAAACCTGAAAAAATGGAAAAGAGAAAATATTTCACTTCCATTTGAAGTCGGTCACCGTCAGTGCAGGCTGACCGCAACGAAGAACGGAACGGCTGATGAAGCACGGAGAATAATATTCAGCTGGGAACCGGCTGAGTTAAGTTTTTCAGAAGTCATTCAGGCTGCCGGTCATATCCCCCTTCCACCCTATATCGGCAGGGAAGATGAACACAGTGATACTGTTCGCTATCAGACCATATACGGAAAGATCAGCGGATCCGTGGCTTCCCCGACGGCCGGACTTCATTTCAGCGACAGGGTAATCAAAGATCTTTTAAACAAAGGAATAAAACAGACAGAAATTACCCTTCATGTCGGCGCGGGAACATTTCAGCCGGTCAGGACAAAGAATATTGCAGATCATGAAATGCATTGTGAACGCTATACCGTAACACGCAGCACCCTTAAGCTCATATTGTCAAACCCCGGAAATGTCATTGCTGTGGGAACAACCGCTGTCAGAACCCTTGAGAGCCTGTACTGGCTGGGCAGGAAAGTACTTTTGGAATCTTACGGTGAAGGAGAACATTTTTATACCGGACAGTGGGAAGCCTGTGCCGGCGGCCGCGGAAAGGAAATCAGGACAGCAGACTCCCTTGAGGCCCTGCTGCGGGTCATGGAAAAAAAGGGAACTGACATGATTGAGGCTTCAACTGCTTTGATGATCATTCCCGGATACAAGTTCAAAGTGATAAATGGCATGATTACCAATTTTCATCTTCCCCGGAGTTCTCTCCTTCTTCTGGTATCAGCCTGGACCGGCAATAAGTGGAAGAAAATATATGATTTTGCACTGACTCATAATTTCAGGTTTCTGAGCTACGGAGACTGTTCATTGTTAATAAAATAAACGTTCACCTGCATTTTTAGTTCATTTATCAATAACATTTTTAAAACTTTTGAAATTAATACGATTTTTCTTTTATTTGCCAATGAGTAATTATGGATAACAACAAGATACTTCAGCAAATTTATGCCATGTTCGGGATCTTCATGGTAATGTTTTATCTGGGAGGAGGAATTTTTTTTCTGTTCTTCGCTGACAGACTGTTAAACATGAACAAAGCTATTTTGGGAATACTTGGAGGTACCTTCCTGCTTTACGGAGTTTACAGGGTTTTTGTAACTTACAAACAGATAGCAGATGCCTTTTTTTCAAAGGATGAAAATGATGACTAAAACACATCCCGCTTGTTCATTCCGGGAAAAGGTCTTGGCATATACTTTGCAGGATGTTAAACTGGCATCGAAGAAATACTTTGCGAATTACAGTTATGTTGAAATTGATCAGGATATATATTAATACAGTCTGCACTTTTGTCTGCAAACATCTGCGCCGCGCCCCTGCCGCCATTATTTTCGTATCTGCGGTAATACTCTGTTCATGCGGCAGCGGAGCAGGGACAGCAACGGATGAAACTCCTACCAGGGGCAATATAAAAATAACAGTTGATGAATCATTTCAACCACTTCTTGATACAGAAGTATCCACATTTATGCAGCTCTATACCAATGCAACAATTAAAGCCCGGTACAAGCCTGAATATGATGTGATAAATGATTTCATGCATGACAGTGTCAAGGTGATTGTTACAAGCAAAAAACTGACTGATGACCAGATAAAATATTTAAGAGACAGTCTTATTGTAGCCAGGACAATAACATTTGCATATGACGGTATTGCCCTTGTTACCAACAGGCAGAACAGGGATACTCTTCTCAGGTATGAACAGGTAAGGGATATATTCAGCGGAAAGGCAGTCAGCTGGTCAGATCTTGATCCAAGGTCTGAGCTTGGGGACATAAGAATCATATTCGATAATACCAAGTCAGGAAATATCAGATATTTCAAAGAACTGTTTGAAATTACCGAAGCTTTGCCTTCAAACTTCTATGCCGTCAATTCAAATCCGGAAGTAATTGAATTCGTTTCAAGGAATCCGGATGCACTGGGTATAATAAGTGTGAACTGGATAAGCAACAAGTATGATTTCCGCAGCAGAAGCTATGCGGAACAGGTGAACATACTGGCAATATCCCGCCCGATGATTGATGACGGATCCTACTATCGCCCGGACCAGGGATGGATTTATGACAGGTCATATCCCTTCGTCAGGGAGGTTTACATGATTACCAGGGAAACATTCAAGGGACTGGGAGCAGGCTTTATTCAGTGGTCAACTGCAGAACAGGGTCAGCGTATTGTCCTCAAATCGGGGCTGGTACCTGCAACCATGCCGATAAGGCTGGTACAGATAAGAAACGAGTAAGGAAAAAATAATAAATCAGTATAAAGACTTGCATAAAAGAAAATTTAGTAATATTGGACCCAAAATAAAAAAAGAGCTATGAAACGTTTCATTTTTACCAAATGTTTATTTCTGGGAGTGTTAATGGCAGGGCTGTTCTTCAGCAATGTTCAGGCGCAGGACCTTAAGTCTGCATTGCATCTTACAAAGAGTGAGCAATATGAGAAAGCCGGGCAGATGCTGCGGCAAATGATACAGAAAGAGCCTGCAAATGCCAAGCTCTATTATTATCTTGGTGAAAATTATTTGCTTGAATATTTTTCAGATACCATTTCCAGTTCATTTGCGCTTGCCACGGATAATGCAAAGGAAACTTACCAGAAAGGGATTGATGCCAACCCCAATGATCCTCTTAATTACATTGGACTGGCAAAAATTGCATTTTATCTTGGAGATGATCAAACGGCAGATGAAATGCGTACCAAGGCAAGAAGTTTTCTCCTGCCCTACAAAAATATCAAAAGAATAAATCCGCCGGCACCCGAGTATGCTTTTGCACTGGCCAAGATTGCAGATTCATACATGAAGGAAAAGCAGGTAGACACTGCATCAGCTTTGCCTCTTATAAGACAGGCTTTAAAGATTGATTCAAAAAATCCGGAGATATATCTGATAGCAGGTGATATTTATATTAAGGCCAATGACGGATCCAACGCGATAAAGAACTATAATATGGCTCAGTTTGCCGATCCGCAGTCACCGACCGCCAACATGAAAATCGGAAGTATCTATGTAAGGGGAAAGAGCCTGACTGCAGCAAGGCCGTATTTCGAGGAAGCCATCAATCTTGATCCCAACTATGCCCCCGCCTACAGGGAGCTGGGTCAGTTATACTGGATGGCACAGCGTCTTGATGATTCCAAGGCGAATTACAGGAAATACCTTGAACTCAATGAAGGAAACATTCCGGCTCAGACAAGATATGTAAATGCCCTTTTCTATGCAGGAGACTATGATGAAGTCATCAGAAATGTGGAAGAGATACTTGCTGTTGACAAATCAAGGACCTATATGAACCGGCTGGCCGGCTATTCAAATTATGAGAAGAAAAATGCCGACTATGACAAGGCCTTGTCATATATGGAAGAACTTTTCAAATCACTTCCGGCTGACAGGATTCTCTGGAAGGATCATCATTATATGGCAAGAATCCTTGTTAGAAAAAACCAGAATTATTCCAAGCTTGCCGATGAGCTCAACCGCCTGGAAAATCAGCTTGAAAGGGAAGAAAGAAGATATGCCTCCGAAACGGCAGCCGGCAAAACAAAAATGAAACCGGCACTTGATGAGCTTACTGCCAAAACAGAAGAGACCAGGGAAAAAGTTGCCGCTGCAAACAAGGAACTTGACAGGGCTTTTGAAGAATATGGTCTTGTGCTGGAACTGAAGCCGGATGACAGGGCTGTAAAGAATGAAATGGCAACCAATTACTATAATGCAAGGCGTTATAACCAGGCTGCAAAAACATGGGCCTCACTTATAGATCCCGAAAACGAGAAAGCTGAAGATTTTATGCAGGTTGGCAGGGCTTACTATATTGGTGAGAATTACCAGGCTGCCGATTCAGTGTTTAACATTGTTGTTTCAAAAGATCCGGGTTATCTGCCTGCACATACATATATTGCCCGCACATATTCCAGGATGGATCCCGATACCAAAATGGGTCTGGCCAGGCCGAAGTTTGAAAAGCTTCTTGAAATTGCCCAGGCAGATTCGCTCAAAAATGAAAATGAAATGGTTGAAGCCCTGAAATATCTGGGTTACTTACATATGTCAACAAACGAATACAGCAGGTCCAGGGATTACTATAACAGGCTGATAAATCTTAATGAATCAAACAATGACAACAAGATCAGCGGGTTAAACGGTATAGGCCTGATAGAACTCAGACTGGCAGGTGCAGAAAAGGTAAATGAAGCAAGACTTCCCTTTCTGTCCAGATCAGCTGAAGCCTATGAAAAGATACTGGCAATCGATCCGGCCAATTCAACGGCTAAAAGTCAGATAAGCTATATCCGCGATTTCGAGGCTTCAGTCAGAAAAGGTATTAATCCAAACGAGATAAAGGGTATTATAAGGGATGCTGCATCCAAACAGCCCATAGCCTATGCTTCAATCAGGGTAAAGGACACTGCTGCAGAAATGATGTCAAATACAAAGGGTGAATTCAAGTTTGAAATTCCCCAGGGCTCAGAAGTGTTGATCATTAGTGCAAAAGGTTATACAACCCAGGAAGTGCCTGTTACCAAGTCAAGAGTCTATAATGTTAACCTTACCAAATAACCGGATAGAGATTATCAAAACCGGAATCTTGATGAAGGCATATTTTTTATAATGGATATTAATAAACCAGCAAATATTTAATAATATCCTTCATTAATTGTTAAAACAAAATTGAAATTATATATATTTGCAAATCAATAAATCTTAAACCTAAACAAATCGATAAAAATGAGTAAACAAGGAAGTTCATTCAAAGAAGCATTGCAGAATCTTTTTGCAATAAGTGCTATTATAATAGCATTTGTAGCATGCTATTTACTATTTGTGAATGTCATGGGTAATCCGGTCAACTTTGAAGGCGGCAATCCACAAGGACACGCCCTTGAAGGAAACTACCTCGGAATTATATATAAAGGTGGCTTTATTGTTCCCATACTTATGACATGCGTTGTTGTCCTCGTTATTTTTGTCATTGAAAGACTGATTACACTGTCAAGGGCAAAAGGAAGAGGAAGATTAAACACATTTGTAAGAAAACTGCAGGAACTGCTCGATAATGACAAAATAGAAGAAGCAGTTGAAGCATGTGACAAACAGAAGGGATCTCTGGCCAATGTGATGAAGGCAGGACTGATAAGATACAGGGACCTGCAGGAAGACACTGAACTGGAAAGGGATCAGAAAATTCTTTCAATAGAGAAATCATTCGAAGAAGCCACAGCACTTGAACTCCCGATGCTTTCGAGGAATATGGTTATATTCTCGACACTTGCCTCCGTTTCAGTGTTGATCGGACTGATCGGTACAGTTCTCGGAATGATCAGGGCCTTTGCAGCGCTTGCACAATCAGGTGCACCGGACGCTCTTGCCCTGTCGCAGGGTATTTCCGAAGCACTTGTTAATACTGCTTTCGGTATTACCGGATCAACTCTTGCAATTCTGGCATTTAACTATTTCTCATCTTACATTGATTCCTACACCTTCAAAATTGATGAGGCTGGATTCAGTCTGACACAGAACTTTACTGCTTCATTGAAAAGCAAGTAATCGTTTGGTTTAATTAAAAAAATAATTTATAAAGATGTCAAAGGTTAGATTACCTAAAAGTTCGCCCACGATCGACATGACGCCGATGGTTGATACCTTTGCTGTAATACTTATTTTCCTTATGCTTACAGCAACTATGGCTTCACCCGAACCGGCTACTGTTGATACGCCATTTTCAATATCAGAAAAACCTATCCCTGATGCCAATTTCATGACATTTCTCATATCTACTGACGGAAAAGTCTTCATGAATTTTGATAACGGTCCCGATACCCTTTTTCAGTTCAGGCCAAAGATACTTGCTGAAATGGGTAACAGATACGGTATCGAATTTACGGACAGACAGCTGAGGGAATTCCAGACCTACCCTTCGTCAATGGGTGTCAGGATGGAGGATATGACAGCATTTCTGGATACCCAGGATGCCAATGCCCGAAAAGAATTACAGCTGGGGATTCCGATGGATTCTGCAAACAACCAGCTTGCAATGTGGATACAATATGCACGTATGGTGAACCCTAATATTCAGGCATGCATCAAGGGAGACTCGGACGTTGAGTTCCCGGTCGTTCAAAGAGTTTTGAACATACTCCAGGATCTGAATGTCAAAAGGTTCAGTCTGATTACCAGTCTGGCTGCAGTTAAAATTAATCTGGAAGAAATACAACAGTAATATGGCACAAATAATTCAATCAGGAAAAAAAGGAGGGAAGAAAAGGGCGAAGAGGATACTCCCCCATATGGACATGACTCCAATGGTGGACCTGATGATGTTGCTCATAACATTTTTTATGCTCACAACTTCAATGAGCAAGCCCAAAGTTATGGATATAACTCTTCCTGACAGGGTTACAGACCCCGAGAAGCAGGAGGCTCCCAGAATTTCGGCCAGCAGGACACTGAACATCCTTCTTGGTCCGGATAACAGGGTCTTCTGGTATCCGGGTGGTGTCAAACCGGAAGAATACGATAATCCCCCACCATTAATGGAAACTGATTTCAGTCCGGACGGTATCCGTCAACTGCTCCTTGAGAGAAACAGGACGCTTTTCAGAACCATAAATGAATACAGGGACAGAGTGATCAGAGGTGAGATCAGGATAAGCCAGGACTCCTTGCAGGGTGCAATACGAGAGTTGAAGAATATTGATGATACCGGGCCAATTGTGCTTATAAAAGCCTACAAGGAAGCCAATTATGGAAATTTCGTAGATATTCTGGATGAAATGAATATTTGCGGGATTGCCCGTTATACGTTTGTTGACATTGCATGGTATGAAGAAAGAATGGTGGAAATAGCAAGCAATATTTCCGCTTCTTCAGCCTATTAACCTTAAACCAGAATTAAAATGGCAAAAGAGAAAATAAAGGCTCCTGCATTTGACGATATAGTGTTTGAGCACAGGAATAAGGAATACGGAGCTTATTCTCTGCGTAAAAAGTATAAAAGGAATCTTTTAATATCATTGTTACTGGGTCTGATTATTCTTTCTACAGCAATCATAACACCATATCTCAATGCAAAGGCAGCTGAGAGTAAATCACAAAAAACTGAAAGACAGGTTGAAATCCAGATGGAAACTCTTGATCAGCCTCAGGAATCAGTTGCTCCTCCCCCGCCGCCACCGCCGCCGCCACCATCAGATGTTGTTCAGCAGGCCAGGTATGTACCTCCTGTTGTCGTTGACTCGGTGAGACCCGAAGAAGTAACTCAGCTGATGACGGCCGATGAAGCACAGATAGAAATAAGGGATGAAGAGGTAGTTGAATACGTCGAGGAAATAAGGGAAGAAGTTCAGGAAGTTGATGAACCGGAACCGGAACCCTTTGTTGTTGTTGAAGAAATGCCAATGTTTCCCGGCGGGGATCCGGCACTTCTGCAATACATCGCCGAACATACACAATATCCTGAAGTGGCGAAGGAAAACAACATCCAGGGCAGGGTCATAGTCAGATTCTGTGTTACCTCCAAAGGTACTGTCAACCAGGTCAGTGTTTTGAAGGGTGTTGATCCGGAACTGGACAAGGAAGCTATAAGAGTTGTCGGAACACTTCCTGCGTTTAATCCGGGTAAACAGGGTGGAAAACCGGTACCCGTATGGTACATGGTCCCGATTACCTTTACGCTTAAATAGCAAGAATCATTTTATTGATCTATATAATGCAGAAGGGTCATACCGCAGAGTATGACCCTTTTTTTTATTCCTGTCGCTTACTGAAGCAGTCTGCCGGAAAGCTGTCCTGTCGTTTACCGAAACGGTCTCTGCCGGAAAGCCGCCGGGGAGCCATAAGAGGGCCGTAAGAGAGCCACTGGCTGAAAAGGCAAGTTTTATCTTTTACCGAAACGGTCTCTGCCGGAAAGCAGCCGGAGAGCCGTTAACGGTAAGAGATCATACGGCATTATCCTTATTCTGAAGTTCCCTGCTGAGAACTTTTACAAATTCTTCAATATCTTCCTCCCTAGTATCCCATCCTGTCATCAGCCTGTATTCAGATATTTTCTCATTCCACGTATAAAAGAACCATTCTTTCCGGACATTTTCCGCAACCTTGTCAGGCATAATCACAAATACACCGTTTGACTGTACCTCCCGGGTTATTTTAATTCCCTCCAGGCTCCTGATCCTGTCTGCAAGTATTCCTGCCATTCTGTTGGCCTGTGCAGCACATTCCCTCCAGAGGTCATCCCTGAAAAAGGCTGTAAACTGTGCGGAAATAAATCTCATTTTTGAAGCGAGCTGCATTGCCTGCTTACGGAGATATTTAAAATCAGCCGACAGTCCTTTCCTGAGAAAACAGACAGCCTCACCATACATCATACCGTTCTTTGTCCCCCCGAATGATAATATATCCACGCCGCAATCAGAAGTAAAAGCCCTGAACGGGAGATTAAGGGCAACAGCTGCATTGGCTAGTCTGGCCCCGTCCATATGCAGATACATCCCGTGGGAATGAGCATAATCTGCAAGCTTCACCAGTTCTGCCGGACTATATACTGTCCCCATTTCGGTGGATTGCGTCACAGAAATTACCCTGGGCTGTGAATGATGCTCAAAACCAAAACCATACATATGTTTTTCAAGCAGGTCCACTGTGATTTTGCCATCCGGTGTATCAACCACAAGTACCTTGCATCCGGTAAATTTCTCGGGAGCACCGCATTCATCCTGTTCCAGATGTGCTGTGGAAGCTGTGATAACCGAGTTCCAGGATCTCATAACTGCTGCCAGGCACAGAACATTTGCAGCAGTTCCCGTAAAAACAGGGAAGGCCTCAGTATCGGGTCCGAACTGTTCTTTGAAAAGAGAAAGGGCTTCCCTGGTATATTTGTCTTCACCATAACCCAGAACATGGTGCCGGTTGACCAGTTCAATCTCCTTCAGGATTACCGGGTGAACGCCCGAAGTATTATCACTTGCAAATAAATATCTGCAAGTGGTATCATCTGTAATTTCTTTCATAACGTATCAGGCTGTACCAGGTGGTGAAAATAACAATACCACAGGGCCGGCAGCACTACTGATCTTCTTTCTTTTTCCTGATGGCCATATACAGCATACCAACACCGAATACCAGCATTAGTATTCCCATTATAATATTCACATTGATGCCCAGTGATTTTTCATACATAGGGGCATTCCTTGTAACAAAGCCGAATATTGTAACCAATACTCCAAGTATTGAAAACATCAGTCCTATCGGATATCTTATATCTACCATTTTTCCCTCCTACCAGAATATAATAGTTAATACAACGAAAATTACACTGACAATAATTGCAAGTCCGGCCGGGCGCTTGTGCCAGGGCAGGTGTTCATCGCTGATCCTCGGGGTAAGCGAATAAACCAGGCCTTTCAGGTCGCTGTCTTCCTTCTGTTGTTTGGTCAGCAGGCTCAGGACCACTGTAACAATGGCTGCAACAGAGAATGCAATAATTGCAGTCCAGAAGTTCTGGGCCATTTCAACAGGATACTCATGGATAACAGTAATCCATCCGCCTTTAAACAGAGTATTTGCATCCACCGGCGCTGTAAGCCCGTGATGTGCCAGCGCCATCAGGAACCCGCTAAGGAGTCCTGTAAATGCCCCATGTCCTGTACTCCTTTTCCAGAACATTCCCAGGAAAATCACGGCAAAAAGCGGAGCATTGATCATGGAGAATATCGTCTGAAGGAAATCCATGATATTTCCGAATTTGCTCGCTATATAGGCTGAAGCTATGCTCAGCAGGACACCACCGACAGTTGCAACACGCCCTACCTTCAGATAATGTTTGTCATCTGCTTCAAGGTTATCAGTTCTTTTCCTGATATAGCTCTGATAGATGTCATATGTCCATACAGTGTTGAATGCAGATACATTACCTGCCATTCCCGACATGAATGATGCAAGAAGGGCGGTGATTCCGAGTCCGAGCACACCTGCAGGCAGATATTGCTTAAGGAGCATTATTATCGTATAATCATAAATAGGCTTGCCGCTTGAGTCAAGGGGAAGAATAAATCCTTTTCCCGGATCATTCATCAGGACTATTCCTATGATACCAGGTATTATTATAAGAAATGGAATAAACATTTTCGGTAATGCCCCTATCAGCGGCACTTTTCTGGCTGCAGTCAGGGATTCGGCTGCAAAGGCACGCTGAACAATGAGGAAGTTGGTACACCAGTATCCGAATGACAGAACAAAGCCCAGTCCGAACAGTATTCCGAACCATTCCACTCCAAGCGGATTCTGCGCTGCCTCTGCAGTATATTTCCAGGTGGTTATATAAGCATCAGAAGCGTATCCTCCTGCTTCTGCTGCAGGAACAAGTCCTTCCTTCAGCTCTGCCCATCCGCCTATATCCTTCAGACTCAGGAATACAAGCGGCAATAAGCCAATGATGATTATGAAAAACTGGAGAACCTCATTATATATGGCTGACGAAAGTCCGCCGAGATATGTATATGCAAGCACGATCATGGCTGAAACCCACAGACTGATGTTGAAATCCCATCCCAGGACCTTCTCGAACAGTATTGCAAGGGCATACATTGATATGCCTGAAGCAAGAATAGTCATGACGGCGAACAGAATGGCATTAAGCCCTCTTGTTTTTTCATCAAACCGGAGTTTAAGGTACTCCGGTACGGAGCGGGCTTTTGAACCATAATAAAAGGGCATCATGAAAAGGGCAAGGAAAATCATTGCGGGAATTGCTCCTATCCAGTAGAAATGGGTGGTCAGCATCCCGTATTTCATTCCCGATCCGGTCATGCCCATTACTTCAAGAGCTCCCAGATTTGTTGAAATAAAGGCCAGTCCCGCAACCCATGCAGGCATGGATCTTCCGGCCTCAAGAAAGGCATTCGCATTTTTCATGTATTTCCTCAGAAACCAGCCAATGCCAAGCACAAAAACAAAATAGACCATCATAATCAGATAGTCTATCCAACTCATGTCAACTTTCATAGTGTAAGGTTTTTTGATTTTTATTCATGAATCATAATCTTATCCGAAAGAAAAATCATTATCTCAGGCTTAGTAAAAATACATCTAAAGATCGATTTTCAAACTTCTTCAGAGGAATAATTGCAAATTTTTACCAAAAACCTTTCTTCCGGATTGACTATATTTGCAGAAAGAATTGTTTGAAGACCAGATATTTTATATTTTTTTCCTATAAAGGAACTTTATATCACGGATGGCAGTATCAGCCAGATTCAGCAAACATCCAGGAAACAGTCGACAATGCCCTGAGCACCATATTGAAAGAATCCATAAACACGACAGGTGCAGGACGGACTGATGCAGGAGTCCATGCATTATTATTCTGTGCTCATTTCGAGAGTATAGCAGAAAATCTTGAAAATGAAGAAAAGTTACTGTTCCGGCTGAACGGGTTTCTGCCAAAGGACATTTCCGTTTCCCGGATCTGTAAAGTGCTGCCTGACGCCCATGCAAGATTCAGTGCTGTTTCCAGGACCTACAAATATTATATATCACAACTGAAGGATCCATTCATGGAAGATTATTCGTGGTATATGCATGGCAGTGCGGATATTGGGATAATGAACAGGGCATGTGAAGTTCTTGTCAGCCATAGTGATTTTACAAGTTTCAGCAAACTTCATTCAGATAATAAAACCAGTTTGTGCAACATATATGAAGCATCCTGGAAAAAGAAGGGAAGTATACTGGTATTTACAATCAGGGCTGACAGGTTTCTGAGAAACATGGTAAGATCCATTGTCGGTACGGTAATCCGGACAGGTACCGGAAAAATGAGCCTGGAAAAGTTTAAGGAGATCACTGAGGCAGGAGACCGGGGAAAAGCCGGTCAATCGGCACCTGCCAGGGGATTGTTTCTTGCAGATATTGAATATCCGCCCGGTATATTTCTCACAAATCCGGATCATTCCAGATCTCCCAGGAACGTTCTGCCTGGGCGTACAGCATTCCAAGACCTGTGATAATCCTGCAACCCCGTTTTTTCCCCTCCCTGAGAAAGGCTGTTTCCTCCGGATTGTATACAAGGTCAAAAAGAATATGTCTCTCTTCAAGCAGATCATAATCTATATCCGGCTTCCCGTAAATCCGGGGATACATACCAAGGGGAGTGGTATTGATTATCATGTGAGTATTACTTAAAGTGACCTTGTCTAAATTATTATATGATAACACACTACCCCTACCCGACCTCGAGACAAACTGCACATTCAGTCCGAGCTTTCCCAGTACATGGGCCACAGCCTTTGAGCTGCCTCCGCTACCTAAAATAATTGCATTTTTAACAGCGGGAGTCACGACAGGACTTAGCGAATCACGTATACCAAGTATATCGGAATTAAAGGCACAGATTTTAATTTTATCATTTTTACGCCTGATTTTCAATACATTTGCTGCACCTATCTCATCAACTTCAGTATCAGCCTTATCAATATAATCCAATACTGCAGACTTATAGGGTATTGTCACATTGAGACCGTAAAGATCCGGCTCAGATAAAATCAGTCCGGGCAGTTCCTTTATATTTTCAAGAGGAAAATTGTGATAAGAACAATCAGCTATTCCTTCCCTTTCAAATTTATCCGTGAAATATTTCCGTGAAAAGGAATGTCCCAGGGGGAAGCCTATAAGGCCGAATTTTCTCATCCTGTCATTTGTCCTTCAGTTTATCGGGCAGAAACTGGAAAAATGTATCTCCCCGCAGTCCGAGTCTAAGTGCTTCAAGGGAAATAATTTCATCAGGTGCAATATTTCCCAGGTTGACATTTGCTCCGAAATGCTTTATAAACCATGCCTGCTGGGATTTAAGAGGTGCTTCCCATATTACGTTTTCCAGTTTTACATGCTCTGAAATTGCATCAACTATCGCGCTGTTAATGGAGCCATCCTCATTATATATACCTGTTGTCCCTGACTCCCTGGCTTCTGCAATCACTTTCCCGGATCCGGCTTCAAGTTCTGATTTCATCATTGCAACCCATTGTTCAGGTGTATAAACGACTTCCTTTTTCTTTGAACCGACTTCCGATATCACTTTCCCTCGTTTTGCAAGGATACTGATATACTCCAGCTTCTTTTCATGTTCAATATCAAAGGATCCGTCAGATACCTCAACCATATCAATTTCATATCGGTTGAGCAGTTCAAGAAATTCAGCAAACATATTACGGATGATGAAGATTTCAAAAAGAGTTCCGCCAAGGAAGGGAATTGTTCCTGCCTTCCTGTAAATCTCTATTTTTTCTTCAACACCCGGAGTGACAAGCGAGGTTCCGAATCCCAGCTTAACCATATCGGTATACTCACTGCCGACCGACATAAGGTCTTCTGCCTCTCTGACACTCAGACCTTTGTCCATTACCATTGTAAGACCCGACTGCCTTGGTCTGGAAGGACGTTCCGGCAGATACGGAAGTGTACGTTTCATGTATTAAGGAATCAGTGATATGTGTTAACTCTCAGATAAGATTATTCTTTTTAAGTAGTTTGCTGATCTTCCGTGACGAAAAGCGTTCAGGAAAGATATCCCTGAATTCCGTAAAAAGCTCCTTGTCAATTTCAATTCCCACCAACAGATGCCGGTAAGCTTTTTCACGGTCACCCTTGTGAAGGTAGAAAACAGCCAGCAGATAGTTTATTCCGGGCAGATTTCCGGTAACCCGGTAAGCATGTTCCAGATAGGGTATTGCCCTGCCGGTAAGCTTTTCTGCAAGAATTATTTTGCCCGTATCTATCCAGACCTCATTGTAATATGCATCAAGCTTAAGGGATTCCCTGAAGCAGGTGAGTGCTGTTTTTATCTCTCCCTTAATATAATGTGCCTTTCCAAGAAGATACCAGTATTCAGGATTTTCATCATCCATCCTGACAGCCTTGCGGAAAAATATCAGGCTGTCATCAGCGTTTCCTGAATTGTATTCAATAACTCCGAGTCCAAACCAGGCATCCGCATACTCCGGCTCCAGTTCAATGGCTTCATGAAAATATCTTTTTGCCGGTTCAGTTTCACCGTTTTTTTCATAACATTCGGCCAGATATGTAAGCGCCTCGAAACTGTCTGGTTCATTGTCAATGAATTCATGATAAACCGGAATTGCTTCAGCATACCTGTCCAGATTGTAAAGTATGTTTGCCTTGTTAAAAATCACAAAGCTATTGAGGTTGTTTATGGCAAGTGCAAAATCATAGGCTTCAA
>LSQX01187419.1_pt1 | contig 17615 bp, 13 predicted proteins | sample 654561 | NCBI WGS metagenome assembly LSQX01 (sample SAMN04489861, study PRJNA283612) | anaerobic digester metagenome | isolation source: 4 biogas reactors fed with cattle manure at either 37C or 55C with and... | place: Denmark: Kongens Lyngby | collected 2014
ACAGCTCCAGCGTAGCTTCGCGGTTTGGCTGATCATGCATGGCAACAATGCTGGCAGCAAAGTACAGGCCTAATCCGGTGCTGCCCCTTTGGCGCTCAATTCCACTGGCCTCACGCTGGCGTACCGGCCCCAGCATGCTGGCAGGATATCCCGGGCCGTCATCGCAAATGCTCAGTATCAGCCGCCCGTCTTCCATGCCGGCATACAGACCAATAGTCTCCCTGCAATGATTCAGTGCATTACTCAGTGCATTGTCGAGCACAGTCGCAATCAGGTTACGGTCAAAAAAACCCTCCAGCTCCGCGTCTTCCAGCTCCACCTGTAAAGCTGTCTGGCCGTACTCCAACAGTGCTGCATGGCGATTCTGCAAATCCTCAAACAGCTCATCCACCCGGCAATAATCTGCCTGCACCCGTAATTGGCCATGTTCAAACTTGTACATGCCCAAGAGCTGCACCAGCATCGCATCCAGCCTTATCGCCTCTCTTTCGATCAAGCGGACTTCAGCAGACTGCTGCAGCTCGGGTGGCATGCGTGCCCGCAAGCTCTCATACGCATGGCTTACTGCCGCAACCAGATTTTTCATATCATGCACGCTTGATGCCATCAGCGTGGAAAAGTCAATTTGCTTTACCATGCCCGTTTCTCCAGCGGGTTGTTAAGCCGGGAAAACTCCAAAGCATCCGGCTCCAGTGGTGACAGCCGGCCAATACGCTGCAGGCACTCTTTTAGTGAAGTCATGGCAGCAGTATCCCCAGCAGCATGTCCGATGTATAGCTGTATTGCAGCCATATTCAGCGCAATTTGCTTCGGCTGCTCCTGCAGCAACTGGTGAAGCAGCCCTGCAGCCTGCTCCGGCTGCTCATTCAACTGAAGCGCCACCGCCTCCCGCATTTTCTGTGTTCTGCGTATTGCCACGCCCGCCGAATACCCTCCCAGCCGCATCTCCAACTGCTCAGGCACGCCAGTAACAGCTTCATGACGGTCAGCACAAGCCTGCCAGCATCGCGCAGCAGCAGCAGCCTGGCCCAGCTGCTGCAGCCAGTCACCCAGCTGCAAAAGAGTAACAGCGGTGTAGCCATCCAGTTGCATGCAAATCCTGTCAGCAACCTCTTGCGCCTGTATAGAGTCACCCCGCTTTTGCTCTTCCAATATCAGTCGTAACAACCTGATTGCCGGCAGCAACAACGGGGTCTGCATATCCCGGCGTTCCAGCAACTTCAGCCAGTTTTGCAACTCTTCAGCCGCACGCCCCCTGTTATTCGTCAGCAAAATGGAAGATAGCTGCCATAGCAGCTCAACATCAAAGGCAATCGAATAGCGTCCATTTTCCCAGCATTGACGAATGGCATGAGCAGCTATGTCCTTCTCGCCAGCCAGCCAGGCATGCTGTGCCAGGGAAATTTGCCGACGCAAGGTGTTGGGTGACAAGGCCACTGCTTGCTGAAGTGCGCGGACCATGCTCTTGAGGTCGTTCTCGTTTGCGTACATCTGTGCCTGTATATCGTACAGCTCCGGCATCAGTGGAAACTGGCGCATAGCCGCATCAAGCAAAGGGGTCAACTGCTGATACCGGCCCTGCTGCAGCCACAGCCTGGCCAAACGCTGCACATTCCAGTTGGCTGGCCGGCTGCGCACCTGTTGCTCCAGCATTTTCTCCAGTTCGGTGTAGCGGCCCAGCAGAAACAGGGCATCAGCCTTGTAACGTTGACACAGCACCGCATGACGCTGATCTTCTGCCTCAATAGCCTGACACGCCTGTATTACCTGTTCATTATCGCCCGCCTCCACTGCTGTCAACACCGGAGCCAACACGCGCTTGCGCCGTACCATTCGCTCCAGCCGGGTTTGCAGGGCAACCTTGCTGAAAGGCTTACTCAAGTAATCGTCCGGCTCACATTCAAGAGCGGCCAGCACCATCGCCTGGGTGTTTTCTGCCGTCACCATAATGAAAATGCAATGCGGTGACAGCAACCTTTCTGCGTGCAACCGCTCCAGTATCTGTTGCCCGCTCGCTCCCTTGCCCAGGTTATAGTCGTGTAAAATGACATCATAACGGTTGCGTCGACACAGCTCCAAAACCTCTTCACCATTGGCCGCCATATCAATTTGCTGCACTGCCAGTAGCCCGAGAATACCTCGAATTGAGCTACGAAACTCGGAAAAGTCGTCCACTACAAGGAAGCGCATTCTGCTGAAATTGATCATCATTTGGGTATCCCATCCGGCATGCACACCAAAAAAATATGGCCCTGCAACTTCCGGCAGCTTGCGCATTCCGGCTACAAGAGCAATCCAGACAAATCTGATACGATTATAAACTGTCTGGCGGGCAGAAGCTGCAAAAGCCAGTCAGATAGGTTGCTTCGAAAGAATGAGCGTGAGTGAATTTGTACCAGACCCTTTACTTTGCCGGCTTACATCTTGTTGAACAGGTTCAGATTGCTGACCCTGACATAACTCTGCTGGGCGGCTTCAAGAATGATGCTCTGAAATGCCAATTTGGATAAGGCTTCCGGATAGTCCACCTCCCGCAATTCGGCCTGTACGGCCTGATTGACCAACGTAACATCTTCGTTGTTAGTCTGGGTTGTTTCGATGATGTTCATACGTGCACCGATGTCGCCACGGGTCTGGTCAATGGTAACCATGGCATGGTCGATGTTGGTGATGGCGGCAGCAACGGCATCACGGGTTGCGCGTGCGCCTTCCGGGCTGTCCGTATTTTCTTCCAGCGCCTTACGTAATTGATAAACGGTATCGAGCACGCCCTGCTTTTCGCGTAGCGGGTCAGCTGTAATGCTGATGCTTTCACCGCCGGCAGGAACACCGTCCAAATGCACAATTACACCGGCAAACACCAAAGTGTCGTGAGTTCTGTCATCCTCATCCATAACGCCCTGCATCAGTTGAATATCCGTGCCGCTGCTAACCTCATAAACCGTGTATTCTTTGGGGTCGTTCTGATTTTCAAAACGAATCGCAAACACACTGTCCGGATAGTTCGGAGCACCAGCAAAGGCAATTTCATCCTGCACCAGCGGGGCCGATACTGCCAGAGTGGAGCCTGCAGGCTGTGCATAGGTGGCATCCAGACGGGCAGCATTGGTGACATTTTGAAAAACTTTTTTACCATTATCGCTAATGGCAATATCCAGCGAGCTGGCCACCTGCAGCTTGCGCTGGCCTTCATCACCCATGTAAACAAAGCTGCCGTCACCCTGGCGCACAAACGGCTGGGTCTTGCCCTGAAAGCCGGAAAACAGGTACTCGCCACGGGCATTTTTGGTATTCATCAGGCCGAGCAGCTCGTCTTCGCGCTCGCGCAGCTCGGCGGCAATCGACTGGCGGTCCGACTGGCTCAGTGCACCGTTGCCTGCCTCCTCCGCCAGCACCCGGATGCGCTGCATGATGTCATTGACCGAGTTGAGCACCGACTCTTCCTGCACCAGACTGTTGTTGGCGGCCACCAAGTTATCCTTGTACTGACCAAGCATATTTTGCTGCTGCTCCAGCTGCATCAGGCGTACGGATGCCACCGGGTCATCGGCCGGCGTCAAGATCCGGTTACCGGTGCTGATCTGCTGCTGAGTACGAATCAGCTCGGCATAGTTGTTTTGTATGCCTTTTACACCAAGGTTAAATGCCTGCTGGCTGGAAATACGCATTGTGTTGCTCCTTTGGCCGGAATATGGCCCGGTTTGCCCAAGTGCCGATTAATTGGCACTTTAGCTGTATCAATCTATCTGCAAAAAACCAAGCAGGTTTTATGCCAGCACAAGATAACCATCCCGTACAACCATGCTGCCCATTCGGGATTTTTGCTTGCTTCCTGCCTGTCCCTTATCTGCCTATCATTTTTTGCTTATTATGAGCCTGCCCACTCACTGACTGATAACAGACGTACGGGCACGGACGGCTACTCCGGTTTGCGCGCTAACAGGGTGGCAAACTGGAGCCTGGCACCATTGTGCATGGTACCTACATCCTCATTGTACTTGACCAGCTCCCAGCCCTGGTAGGCCTCGCTCAGCTCGCCTTCTCCCAGGGTAAACGGAAAACCCACCGGGCACGGATATGCTGCGGTATCCATGGCGCAGACAATCAGGTTGTAGCCACCCGGCAAGGTGCGCTGCTGCATATCAGCAATCACCGCATCAACACGATCCGGATCAAGAAACATCAAGGTCACGGTGCAGGCAATAAAGCCATAGTCGGCGTCCAGGCAGGCTTCGTTGAGGTCATAAACCCGCGGCTCGATATTATCCAGTCCTTCTTGATCAGCGATCGACTGCAGCATATGAATGGCATTGGGGTTGTTGTCAACAGCAGTGACAGCAAAGCCCAACTGGCTCAGGTACAAGGCATTACGGCCACTGGAGCACCCCATGTCAAGCGCCTTGCAGGGTGCGATAAGCTGACAAGCGCTAACCACTTCGCTATGGGGTGGGTTCATGCCATAGCGGTTGTTAAGATCGGTCATGCTGTTCTCCTGTAATTTTCGGGTCTGTACAGCCCATATTGAATTCAGGAGGTTGACTGTACCTGCAGCCTGCTGTGCAAACTCATGATCAGGATCTGGTTTTTAAATAAAGTAAGGTATCTTCCTTCACTCGCTGACTCTGATCCTGTCTGCCAGCAAAGGCGGGCTGATATTTGGAAGGCTCCAGCACAGCGCAGGACATGTGCTCACCGCAACATTGACCACATCAGTCGCCGCTTATTAAATACGTTTACAAAGGACCCTGCGAAAACATCACCTAAACGTACTGATCAATGTATCAAACAGGGTACGTGCAACCTGGATGACTTGGGCTGATGCGTTATAGTACTGCTCAAACTGGATCAGTTTAGCCGCCTCTTCGTCCAGGTTGACGCCCGACAGTGAATCCCGGTTGTCGGTGGCCTGTTTCAGTACCGCATCGGTGGCGATCTCGTCCTGGCGCGCCTGCGCAGTCAGCGTACCAACACGCTCAATCGTGTCACCATAGTCATCGGTAAAGCTCATACCGGTGGCAATGTCCTTGATGTTGGCATCCACCCCGACTACCTGCTTGTTTTGCAGGTCAGCAAGCTTCAGGGCGTTGCGGTTGTCGGACACGCCGTGCTTGTTAAAACTGATGTCGAAGGTATCACCCTGCTCTGGACGACCGCTGAGCGTTTGGGTAACCGTATAGCTTTGCAAATTCCCCGACCCATCATCGACCCGAATTGCATAAGACAACTGATTGCTTTGTCCCGGTGTAAAAGGTAACGATCCGATTACCGTGGGAGCACCTGGACCTTCTTCAGGTACAGTTGTAATGGTAACGCCTGACGGCAATGGAGTGACAAAGACCATCTCGCCAGTCGCACTGTTGTATTGCAGTTGAATGTTATCAATAGCCGCCAAATGTGTCTTGCTCAAGGCATCTGCAACAAAGTTGTCCATCGGCAAATTATTCGGATCCAGCACCATGTCCACCGAGGGCTGGCCAATGCTGCCGGTACCCTTGTTTTGCAAACTGGCCTCACTACGCAACGGTGCAGCAAAAGCCAGTTGATCTGCTTGGTCCAGTATACTGGCAATATCCGAGGCCCCACGGCGGGTTGGCTGTACCAGAAACTGGTCACCATGACCCGGAGCGCCCGACATGGTGGACATGGTGATGGTAAAGCCCTGGTCACGGCCCTCCGGATCGGCAAAGCTTAGCCTGCCCTGGGCATCGGCCGTTACGGTCATGACTTCCCCATCACTGAGCCGGCGCGCACTGTAAGTAGCATTGACCGCATCATATTCCAGCCGGTAATCACTGGTGGTCAACAGTTGGGTATTATGAATATTTAACGACCCACTGATATCGCTACTGTTGTCGCTCATCGGACGGACACGCAAAGCAGCCAGCTGTGGGTCGTTAATATCCTGGAACAAGGCAGCCCCGACATTTCCCTTTAAATCCAGCCCTTGACCCAGCTGACGATTGATTTCATCAGCAATGGCCAGCGCCAGCCGGCCCATGGCATTCAGGGTCGGGTCCAGCACTTCATCACGGTAACGCACCAGCCCGCCCATCTCGCCGCCTGTAACCATACTGGTGATATTCTGTCTGGAGCCGCCACTGACAAAGTTTATATCAAAGCGCATTGGGTCACCCCGGCCCTGTGTCACCTCAATACTGTTATTCCTGCTGCCAACTACCAGCGGCTGGCCGGAGCCGATAAACAGGTTCATGCTGTTGTCATCTTGCGGCACAACAGTCACACCTATAAAAGTAGACAGCTGGCGAATCGCCTCATCACGTTGATCAAGCAAATCGTTGGGTGGATGGCCGCTCGACCCCACCTTGGCAATGGCCTCATTGTATGACGCAATTGACTTGGCCAAACGGTTGATCTGGTCACCAGTCACCACCATCTGCTTGTTGATGAATTCGTTTTGCGAGTTGATATTGTCGTAAATATTATTAAAACGCCGGGCCAAACCCTCGCTTTCTGCCAACACCAGCTGACGGGCGGGAATGTTCGCCGGATCTTCGGCAGCTGTTTGCATGGCCGAAAAAAACGACTTCATCGCAGGTGTAATACCGGTAGTGGTTCCAGCCAGCAGCGAGTCAAGCTGGTCGATCTGGCTTTTATAGGCTTTGACGTCACTGTTAAGAGCCGTGCTTGAACGCAGCTGGGTGGTCAGAAACTCACTGTACGTACGACGAATGTCGGTCAGACTGGTACCAGAACCAATGAAGCCTGCGCCGGAAAACTGCGGCGGTCGGGTAACCTGGACCGTGTCTTGACGGCTATAACCGGGCGTATTCACGTTGGTGATGTTGTGTCCGACCACTGACAGGTTGGTTTTTGCGGCACTCAGGCCAGACAGGCCAATGTTGAGTAAGTCAGCCATGGTTCACCTCAGGTACGTTCGGCAATGCTGGGGCCCTGCGCCATGAGCACGGGCTGTTGTTGCTGGATCTGGCGGGCAATGCGGCTGATCTTGGCGGCATAGTCCGGGTCGGTGGCGTAACCGGCACGCTGCAGTTCACGCACATAGTCCTCGGCATTTCCGGCGGCCTGCAGAGCTTTTTCATAGCGCGGATTCTGCTGTAAAAAGTTGACATAATCATTGAAACTGTGAGCAAAAGAGTCATACCTGCGGAACGAGTCAGTCTGTTTGACGAAACGTCCGTTGATGTATTCGGTGGTATTGGCGTCGGCCGAACGGCCTTGCCAGCCATGAGATTTGATACCAAACAGGTTATAGGAGCTTTCACCATCAGCGCTGCGCTGCATGCGTTTGCCCCAGCCAGTTTCCAGGGCGGCCTGGGCCACCAGGTATTTGGGGTCAACACCCAGACGCTGTGCGGCCTGCTCAGCCATGGGCATCATTGCCGCGACAAACTCTTCCGGTGAGTCAAAGCGCGTTTTTTGTGTCAGCTGGCTAGGCGCTACCGGCAAACTGTGTTTAATCTGTGCATAGCTGCGCAATGCCTGGCTGCCCGCAGCTGCCCCTGCTTGCTTGTCCGGGTCAGAATCCAGTCGCAAATGCTGTACTGCAGGACGGGCAACGATTCCGGTAAAGCGACGAAACCTGATGTCCGTAGTATCGGCAACGTGCACGTACTTCGGCTTGTCCACTGCAATACCGGGAGCAGCCCGATTTCCTTCTCTTTCTGTTGTCGCCTGCCTGCTATCATCCGCCCGTGCAGGCTCACGAACAGCTTCTGTCGTGTTTTCCAGTACCGTTTTTGCTTCGGCAAAGGGGTTGGGACGCGCCCTTCCTTGTTGTAGGCCTTCCATTTGGCGCACCAGCACATCCGCCATGCCCATGCCTTTGCCCTGCGACAAAGTGACCGCCATTTGCTGATCGTACATGTCACGATACGTCTTGCTTTCATTGCTGTTAAACAGGTCATCGGCCAGAACATCATTGGCCGAACGCATGGCTTTCATCATTTCGCTGATGAACAGCGACTCAAACTCCCGGGCAACCTGACGCAGGTTGGCTTCGCTATCGCGATCCTCGCCAACCTTCAGCTTGTTGAGCCTGTTAAGGTCGGTATAAGTGCTTTGGGCAATAGTGTGTTGCGGCAATTGCATGGTCTTGACCTCGTCTCTCACGGGCCGGGTCAGTACAAAATTTTGACACCAGCCCTCATTGACCCAAGACAAAGCAACTATCGTGCCGGGTTGTGACACATACAGTTTTGTGTCAGTTAGCGAGGCCGGGATAGCGAAAGCTCCCAGCCTGTCAGGCCCGGTTTGTCCGTTGACATCATCTGGCGCCTTATGCTTGCCACAGACTGTGAGCGCCCCCCAAGAGCGGTGATTACGGGCGCTTCCAAACCATGGCAGTCCCGGATGGCTATGGACTTTAACGACAACGATACGAAAACCTGATTTTAATGGGCGCCTGCAGCCTGGAAGCCGGCCGGAAGAGGTCACACAAGCAAGTTCGGTAATAATGGCGCTTATGAGGTATGACCATGGTCATCAACGCAGTACCAAGGGAAAAGTCAGCTTTTACCCGGTCGCCCCTTGCCATCGGCAATAGCGGTCAGCGCCCTGCTGGCCGCAACCAGGCCAAAGGCGGCAGTGACTGTCATGGCAGCACCAAAACCGCCGGCACAATCCAGCTTGACGCCCTCGCCAACAAAACCCTTTTCGCTGCAAACCCGACCGTCTGGTGTCGGGTAGCGTAACTGCTCGGAAGAAAACACACAGGGCACGCCAAAATTTTTTTTCGGTGCGCGGGTAAAGCCATGCTCTTTTTTCAACCGTGTCCGCAACCTTGCTGCCAGCGGGTCATGATACGTCTTGTTAAGGTCGGCAACCATGACCTGTGTCGGGTCCACCTGCCCACCAGCCCCGCCCGTGGTTATCAGTGGGATCTTTTGTCTTTTGCACCAGGCAATCAGTGCTGCTTTGGGTACCAGGCTGTCTATGCAATCGATTACATAATCAAGTGCGCCATGCAGCAACTCGGCAAGGTTGTCTGTGGCAATAAAGTCAGCCACCGGGTGCACCTTGCAGGCCGGGTTGATGGCCAACAGTCGCTCAGCCATGACGTCAACCTTCAACTGTCCAAGCGTGCTGCCTAACGTGTGTGCCTGACGGTTGGTATTGGTCACACAAATATCGTCCAGATCAATCAGCGTGACTTCGCCAATGCCCGAGCGCACCAATGCTTCGGCCGCCCACGAGCCAACACCACCAATGCCTATAACGGCTACATGCGCCTGCTGCAGACGCTGTAATCCTTGCTCACCGTATAATCGGGCAATGCCGCCAAATCGTTGTGTATCCATGCCTGTTCCCGGAAAATTTTTTGCAGTTTAGCAAAAACCGGAAAGATCTTTTAATCCATCAAACACAAAAACGGGCGACCCTGCTGCCAGGATCACCCGCTACGCTTCCTTTCCGGCCACTTCATGCGACCTGGTCCCTGTAACAATCCTTTGCCTGTTCCCTCCTTGAAACTTCCTTTGACATCCTTGTGATTCGGATACTAGACAGATTGTTTTTAACTAACAAAGAACTTTTGGTTATTTCTATATTCCAAAAAACACAGTCCACCCTGCAGGCAGTGGGCAACAGAGGTTGTCAACCAGAAGGCAGCTGCCGGCTTTGTGTTCATTTAAAACCATACAGGCATACAAGCCTTTATAAAACAAGACGACTTTCTTTGTAAGGAATTGATTTTACTAACATTAGCTCTACAAGAGAAACAATCCCGCTGTATCTGACATAGTTACTTGGATACCAATGAGCATACTAGCATACACATATAAAGCCAACCGGTTTTTATTACCACTTAAAATAACCTCACATATAAATTGCCATATTTGTGACAGACTGCACACTTGCGGGTGATGGCTACCCGGACACCCGACCATCGAGCAGTTCGATCATGCGCGGACAGCGATTACTTAGGCGCGGATCATGGGTAACGATCAGCGTGGCACAGCCGGTTTCCCGATTAAACTGCTCAAACAAGGCAAAAACCTCTTCAGCCGTTTGCGTATCGAGGTTGCCGGTAGGCTCATCAGCCAGCAGCAGTGCCGGCCGGCTAACCAGAGCACGGGCAATCGCAACCCTCTGCTGCTGACCACCCGACAAGGCCTTGGCCGACCGCCGCTCCATGTTGCCCAACCCAACCGCATTCAGCAGGTACAAGGCGTACTCCAACTGCTCGGAAGTTGGCTTGCCTTGCTGCAGCATCAGCGGCATCAGCACGTTGTCCAGCACATTAAAAGCGCCAAGCAACTGGTGAAACTGAAAAACAAAGCCAATATGATGCGCGCGCAAGCGGGTCCGGCCAGCGTCATCCAGTTGTGCCGTGGCCTGCCCATCAACCCACAGCTCACCGCTGCTCGGCGTATCCAGCAACCCCATCAGATTGAGCAGAGTGCTCTTGCCCGAGCCAGACGGACCTATCAATGCTGTGAGTTCACCTGCCCGTAGCTCAAGATCAATATCGTGCAGCACATGCACTGCCCTTGGCGTGTTTTGCTCGAAAACCTTGTTGACATGCTGCAAGCGCAACACCACATCAGACATAGCGGATCGCCTCAGCCGGGTCATAGCGGGACGCACGCCGGGCCGGGAGTGCTGCGGCCAGCACGCCACTGCCGACAGCAATCAACAATGCAGTGATGATCACCTCGGCCTGCACTGACACGTAAAACAGTCGCGAGCCGAAGTTATTGAACAAATGAATCAAGCCATACCCACCAGCCACACCAAACACCGCACCCATAGCACCCAGCATGGCACCCTGGGCAAGGAATACACGCAGAATCTGCTCCCGGGTACTGCCCATGGCTCGTAAAATACCCACTTCACGTGTGCGCTGTACCACACTGACCGCCAACACACTGGCAATACCAAGCCCTACTGCCAAACCGACAAACCCGCGGATCATCTGTGTGGTCATGCGTTGTGAGCGCAACGCGTTAAGCAGCTGGCTGTTGTTGTCCATCCAGTTTTTCACATGCAACCCGGTCAGGCGTTCCAATCGGCCACCCCACTCTCGCGCAGCAAATATGTCATGGATTTTCAGATCCAGTGCAGTAATGCCACCGCTCAGATTGAGCAAGGTCTGCGCCTGTTTCAAACCCACATACAGCTGCCGTGTATCCAGCTCCTGCACACCCATAGTAAAAATACCGCTAACCCGCACCAGCGCGGTACGGCTGTCTCCTGCCTGCAGCTGCAACTTGTCGCCAACCTGCAGGCCCAAATCGCGCGCCAGCTCACTGCCAACCAACACATCTTCACTGTCGACCTGGAAGCTGCCGCGCATCATATGCCCTGGCAGATCAACAATATTTTGATAGCGCTGCGGATCAATACCATTGACGATTACCGAGGCAGTCGCACGTCCTTTCTGCACCAGTGCCGGACCACTGACAACAGGCGAAATTGCCACCAGCTCGCTGATGGTATCCAGGTCAGCCATCAAGCTCTGCCAGTTGTCGATCCGCTGTAATGGTTGGGCGCGCATGGTTTCCAGCAGCAATACCTGCTGGCTTTGCACTGGAGTCCGATTATACAGCCGCGTGGCTTCCAGCCTGATGTGCGGCTGGCTACCCAGAGTCTTGCGGATGGTGTTTTGTTGCAAGCCACTCATCAGCGTGGTGATAAAGATGATCACTGCGGTACCAACGGCAATGGCAATGCTGATCAGCAGGGTTTGCAGCGGATTTTCGACCATGAAACGCCAGGCGATGCGCCGCTCAATCCAGAAGCGTGCGATCATCAGTCAATGGCTCCTGCCAGAGATGAACGGCTGCGCAAGCGCCGGCTGCCTTTCGGCAAATGTTCGGGCAGCAATAGTAGCTCGCCCTCTTTGACGCCGGACAACAACTCAACCTTGGTACCAGCCTGCAGGCCCAGCACGACTTGACGGCGTCTGGCCCGGTCCCCGTCTAGAACCAATACATACCAGCCTTCTGCATCACGCTGCAAATAATCGCGCGGTACGACCAGCGTTTGATCCTTGTATGCAGTAAACACTGTTACCGAAACAGTCATGCCCAAACGCAAACGCTGGTCCGGATCGTCCACGACCAGGTGCACATCCAGCGTACCGTTACTTTCATCCACAGCCGGGGCAATGAAGCTGATACGCGCCGACAGTTCGTGCTCAGGCCAAGCATCCGCAATAACAACCGCTTGCTGTCCCAACTGCAAGGGCGCAATATATTTCTCGTCTACAGCCACAACGATTTCCAAACCGTCTCTGCGGGCAATTTCAAGCAGCACCCTGCCTGGCTGCACTTGATCGCCGGGCTCTACGTTGCGGGTCTGTATCTTGCCGGCAAAAGGCGCCACTATCCTGGTTTTATCCAGATTGGCCCGGGCATTGCTTAGACGCTGTTGCAGCATTTGTTCTTCATCACCACCCGGTTGCAACGCCTGCTCAGCCAGCTCAGCACGTCTTAATGAGGTCTTGCGGGTACGTGCCAGATGAGCTGCCTGCTCAGCCTGCTCGGCCGAAAGCATTCCTTGCTCAGCCAGTTTGGCACGACGTTCGGCTTCACGTACCGCCTGCTGCCATGCCAGGCTCGCCTCTTGCGCAGCCTGGCGGGCCTGCGGATATAACTGATTGCGTAGCTGCATCAGCGCAGTCTGTGCCTGTTCATACTGGGCCTGCAGATCGTCCGATCGCAAACTGATCAGCAAATCACCTGCTTCCACCTCATCGCCTTCGCGCACATGGCGGTTAACAACCGTTGCAGTGATTTCCGCTCCAATGCGCGCCAGCGACTGATTACGCACCTGTCCGCTGGCTACCACCCACTGTTGTAACGACTGCTGCTTTAACGCCAGTGTCTGTACTTCAACACCGCGCCAGTACTCCTGACCCAGCACCACCAACAGTAACAGCACGCCAGCAATGATCAACCCAAGCCGCATCATGAACCGCCATATTCAATTGCAGTAAAAGATATGCAGTCTAACAAAAAGCCATGGCCCGCGGGCCGCCCTTGCCGCACGGATACATGCTGCAGTGTCGCAACATGGCAGCTGCAGGCCAAGGTCACTTTATGACCTGTCTTGATTAATTCAACAGCGGCCATATTGGCTGCCGGCTCAGGTTTTGGCGACTTTCTTGTTACCTAAGCCTGATTTGCTGCGGCCCGATCTCAATCAAGCCCTGCTTGAACAGCCCCCCAATGGCCTTTTTGTAGTTGCCCTTGCTCACGCCAAACACTGCGGCAATGGCAGACGCCGGACTCTTATCGCTCAGCTCTAGCACCCCGCCGCGCATCTCAAGCTCGGCCAGAATGCGTTCCGACAATTCGTCCCTGACCGCCTGACCCTGCATTTGCAGGCTGAGGCTAAGACGGCCATCGGCACGCAACTCGCGCACATAGCCCGGCACCCCCTGGCCGATCTTGACTGGCCGGAACACCTCATGGTGATGCAGCAAGCCCAGGTGCTGCCCATCAACCAAGCACAGATACCCATGTTCGGTACGCTCGGCCACCCACAGGCTGACCGGCTGATTGACCTGATAGCCGCTGCTGCTTGCATCAGCACTAACAAAGCGGTCCAGCTGGGCTGAGGCCAGCAGGCGCCCAGTGTGCATATCCTGATAGACATAAACCAGCACGGTATCACCGGTTTGCAGTGGACGTTTCTCTTCCGAGTGTGGCATGAACAGATCCTTGGTCAGCCCCCAGTCAAGAAAGATGCCGGTACGATTGATGTCTGCCACACGCAGGGCGGCAAACTGGTGCAGCATCGCCCGCGGTTTGCGCCCGGTTGCAACCAGCCGGTCTTCACTATCGTGATAAATGAAAACGTCCAGCTGACTGCCAACATCGGTATCAGCATCTTTGGGTATTTCCCGGCGCGGCAGCAAAATTTCGCCGCTGTCTCCACCATCCAGATACAGGCCAAAATCCACATGGCGCAATACGGTAAGACGGTTGATTTTGCCTATGGTGGCCATGATGTTGTCCTTTACTATAAGAAATTATTTGCTCTGACGCTGGGCTGTCCGTGTGACGCCTTTTCGTCATCCATACCTGGTATCATGCACCACACTAATCCCTTACAAACATAGTGGTCAGGGCTTATGCGGGCGCGCCAGAAACTCGTGCGACTGCATCTCCAGCAGACGGCTTAGCGTACGCTGAAACTCGAACTGCAGGCGGTTGCCGGTATAGAGGTCTTTCAGCTCCACCTCGGCGGAAATGATCAGCTTGACGTTGCGGTCATAAAACTCGTCCACCAGGTTGATGAAGCGGCGTGCCACATCTTCGTTATAGCTGTCCATCTGTTCAACGTTGGACAGAATCACGGCGCTGTAAATCTTCCCCAGCTCGATGTAGTCATTCTGGCTGCGCGGGCCATCACAGATGGCACGAAAATCAAACCATGCAACATCGTTGCCGATCTTGCGCGCCACGATCTCGCGGTTTTCCACAATCAGGGTTTCGTTTTCCAGAATCTTGCAGTTTTCCAGCAACAGGCTGCGAAAGCTTTTTTCCAGCTTGGTGTCCACCTCTGCCGACAGCGGCCAGTGGTACAGCTCGGCCTGCTCCAGCGCCCGCAAGCGATAGTCGATACCGCTATCAACGTTGACCACTTCGGTGTGTTCCTTGATCAGCGCAATCGCTGGCAAAAAACGCGCCCGCTGCAAGCCGTCCTTGTACAGTCCGTCGGGCACTATGTTGGAAGTCGCCACCAGGGTTACACCGTTTTTGAACAGCTCCTCGAACAACCCGCCCAGAATCATCGCATCGGTAATGTCAGAAACAAAAAACTCGTCAAAACAGATGACCCGGTATTCGCCGGCAAAGCGGCGGGCAATGGTGGTCAGCGGGTTTTTTTCACCGGCCAGCCGGCGCAACTCTTCGTGTACCCGCTTCATGAAGCGGTGAAAGTGCGTGCGCAGCTTGTCCTCAAACGGCAGGGCATCAAAAAAGGTATCGACCAGATAAGTCTTGCCGCGCCCCACGCCCCCCCAAAAATACAGCCCCTTGATCGGCCTCACCGCATCCTTGCGTCCCAGCATGCGCGCCAGTGCACTCTTTTTCTGTGGCGGCTCCACCCTGAGCAAGTCATCGTACAGGCGCTGCAAGTGACGTACCGCGTTCTCCTGGGCGGCATCACGAAAAAAGTCCGGACGTTGCAAGTCTTGCTGATAGCGTTCAAGAGGGGTCATCTGTATGTTCTTAAGCAAAAATCAGGGGCAGCCACTTTAACCAGCAGGCCTGTATTTGGCAACCGCAGCCCGGCATAGCCGGGCCGCCCTTCCCGACCCGGGCAACAACACCTACCCGGCCCTGCGCAACAACCACAAGCCGATCACCGCACAAACCACCGCCGGCACCAGCACCGCCACCAGCGGGGCAAAACCGAACACCAGGCTGGCCGGGCCAAGCAAGTCCTGCACAATGCGAAAGACAAAGCCCACCACCACACCGGTAAACAGCCGCTGCCCCAGTGTCACTGAACGCAGCGGGCCAAAGATGAAGGAAATCGCCATCAAAACCAACACTCCGGTGACCACCGGCTGCAGCAGTTTTTCCCAGAACGCCAACCAGTAACGCCCGGCACTCAGCCCTTGATCAGCCAGGTAGCGGCCATAGCTCCACAGCCCGGAAATGGGTAACGCATCCGGCTCCATTACCACGGTATTGAGCAGCTCCGGCGTCAGGGCAATGTTCCAGGTTTCCTCCGTCAGCTGCTCGATTTCACTGTGACGCTCAAACAGGCGCGTTGCTGTCACGCGTTGGAGCAACCACTGGCCTTCATCGACAAACCGGGCCTCACGGGCAAAGCTGGAGCGCACCAGCCGGCGCTCGCCATCAAACTCATAACGGGTCACACCAATCAGCCGGCCATCGGGCTGTACCGAGTTGATATGGATGTACTCATGGCCCTGACGGTGCCACATGCCATGCTTGGAGCTTTGTGTCTTGCCCTGGGCCTGAATCAGCGAGCGCCGTGCCTGCGCCTGCACTTCAGTCCAGGGTGCTACGTATTCGGCAATGACCAGTCCCAAAGCCATCAGCAACAACAATGGTTTCATCACTGCCCAGACGATCCGGGCCAGTGATACGCCCGCAGCACGCATGACGGTCAGTTCGCTGCTGCTGGCCAGACTGCCCAGCCCGACCAGACAACCGATCAACGCCGACATTGGCAACACGTCGTACAGGCGGCGTGGCGTGGTCAACCCCACATAAATCAGCGCTTCCTGCAGGGTATAGCCGCCTTCCAGATCGCCCAGCTGATCAATGAAAGCAAACAGCACCGCCAGCCCGGTGATCACCAGTAACACAGCGATAATTGACCAGAGCACCGTCGTACCTATGTACAGATCAAGCTTACGCATGCTGCACCTCCTGCGGCTGGCCAGACGCACGCCGGCGAGCCAGCAAGCGGCGCAGGCTGTCCCAATACATCAGGCCCAGCCCGATCAGCAAGAACACACCATGTACTGGCCACATCCCCAGCACCGCCGGCATGCGCCCCTTGTCCAGCGCATCACGGCTGGCGATCAGCAACCCGAGGTAGGCCATGTAGAGAAAAACTGCCGGCAACAGCTTGAGAAAACGCCCCTGACGCGGATTCACCCGCGACAGCGGCACAGCCAGTAGGGTGACAATAAAGGTCAATACAGGAATCGACAGTCGCCAGTGCAATTCGGTACGCATTTTTTGCTGAGTGCTGGCCATCAGCTCACGGGTGCGCATGCTTTCACGATCGCTAGAGGCTAGGGCAACAGAAGGCTTGGGCAACAATACAGCATAGGTGTCGTACTTGATAATGCGATAATCCGCTTCACCCGGGTTGCCGTCATAACGGTAACCGTCCTCCAGAATCAGATAGCGACTGCCGTCCTCAAGAATTTGCTGGTGCCCGGAAGGAGCCACCAGCAGGCTGATTGTGCTGCTCCCGCCACGGGTATTTTTGCCCAAATCACTGATGAATACGCCCTCCAGTTGCTCACGCCCCCTGGTCAGATCTTCGGCATAGGTCACCCGCACACCATCTTTCATTGACTGGAAACGGCCCGGTACCAGGGTGTCGAATTCAGTCAGGGCATCCTGTTCCTGCAAAATGGCCGCCACTTCGCGCACGCCCATGGGAGCCAGGGAAAAGCTGAGCAATGCACCAATCAGTGCGATCAGCGCAGCCGGTACCAGGGTATAACCCAGCAAACGGGTCTGACTCATTCCCGTAGCTGTAAGCACGGTCATCTCGCTTTCCAGATAGAGACGGCCGTAGGCCAGCAGAATGCCAAGAAACAGCCCCAGCGGCAGAATCAGCTGCAAAAAACCCGGAATCCGGTAACCCATGATCAAAAACAGCACGCCCGGATCCAGCAGCCCCTGGGCAGCCTGGGCCAGATATTTGATGAAGCGGCCACTCATGATAATAACCAGCAAGACCATACTGACCGCGCCAAGGGTCAGAAAGATCTCCCTGGCCAAATAACGAAAAACAATCAAGAAATCCACTCCGTGTCCAGCTGGCGGGGATGCATTAATGGGCAACAGCCTGATATTATCCAGTATCTTGTGCGACACGTGTCGCGCTCCTGAGGGGCGGTAGCTGGCCCGACAAAGACCCTCAACTTGTTGAAAAACAAGACAAAAACAGCATATAGAGTTGCTAGT
>LSQX01296892.1_pt1 | contig 17597 bp, 11 predicted proteins | sample 654561 | NCBI WGS metagenome assembly LSQX01 (sample SAMN04489861, study PRJNA283612) | anaerobic digester metagenome | isolation source: 4 biogas reactors fed with cattle manure at either 37C or 55C with and... | place: Denmark: Kongens Lyngby | collected 2014
CAAATATAGCCTCTGCGAATTCTCCGGTTCTAACAGCATGATTTAAATTGAAAGGAATAATTTGTAAATTTATTAGAGGCAGTTCATCTATTTTACCTTTAACACAATATTCAGCGATAGAAATTGTCGATATCTTTAGTGTTATATCGTTTTCCAAAAAATATTTAAAATACCCTTTTGCATTTTTATGCAGAATATCTTTGTCATTTAAGAGTCGGACAAAAAAACTGGTGTCAAGCAAAACACTATGCTTCATACTCACCTCTTAAATTATTAAACCATTCGTCTGTATCAATACCTTTCCAGCTCTTCTTTGCCTTTTTGATTAGAGAATCAAGATAATCGGAGTCAAATTTTGGATTATAGTCAATCAGCTCAATTAAAGAAAGTGATTTTGTATCAACTTCGCCAGTCTCAGTATTTTGCTTTCCTGAAGCTCTAACTCCAAATTTCTTATACAATAAGTTTTGCTTTTGCCCCTCTAAAAAATCTTTTTCAGTTTCTATAGTTAATAAGCCATAATCAGAAGTATCTAAATGGATGTTAACTTTACTTTTTCCACCTGCATCTGTAAGAATGCCATAAAAATAAAATTCTGCATCTACCCATAGGTTTTCTGTTCTAAAAAATTTTGTGTCTGGATTTATTGACAATTCAACTTCCTGTTTAACAGAGGTTCTAAACTCAAAATAATAATTTTTCTGCTGAGATAATTGTTGAATGTTTTCTATTGCTCTTGCTGTTTTTAAGTCGAGAAAATCTATGGAGTTGTTCCCTTGTATTTGTCCTAAAACAGCGCTAAACCCAATAATGTATTGAATTGGTGTTCTGAAAATATGTCTTACAGAACCAGCTTCAATATCGTAAGTTATAAGAGGTCTGTCTTTCTTATTGTTTGGGTATAGTAAATCCTCAACATTTTGCAATATGTTTGCTATTTGTCGTATGTCATAGTTGTCGGGAGTTAAATCCATATTTCCCGACTTTCCAACAACTTGAATTTCTATTTCTCCTATTTTCTCCACAGAGCAAATATATTAAAATTCAAATTTGTTTTCATATCCTATTTTAGGATTTTGTCACTTTTGGTAAGATTTTTTCGGAAGTTTATTTTTTTTAAGCACTCATCGGGCTTATTTTTAGTTGCCCTTCAACAGCTTTCAAAACTTTCATTATTGTTGAAAACTGAGGTTTTGCTCCTTCAGGTAATCTTCGAAAATACTTCTAATATTTTTTCAATAATTCAAGTAATTTACGGTCAAGCTGATGACCATACCAATCTTCATATTCAATATCTTTTCTGCCGGAATCCATGATCCCAAAATCACCTCTGAAATTCCAGAGCGCATATCCGATTTCATGTTCGGTCAGCACGCTCAGCACATCTTCAAACCAGGCAAGGAAAACTTCGTGGGGCGTCTCATTGTAGCAACCACATTCTCCGCAGTGCACTCCCACGCCTTTGTTTAGCGCATCAATCCACGGAGCATAAATTTCTTCAAGATTTGCTTTACTGAAGTTTTTCCCGTCGATGACACCGGGCCAGACCGGCATGGGCGCATCATCCGGGTTTTTCCAGACCCAGGAGGCGCGGTAGTGCGAAACATAATGCGGGAAATAGCCGCGACAGCTTTGTCCAATATCGAGATCGAAGATTTCGGGAATCGGGTCGCTACCTACATTGTTACCATCGGCAATAACAAGGTGATCGGGATTGTGGCTGCGGATAATTTCCAGTGATTTCTTGGCAACTTCTGCATATATTCCGCCCGGAACTGCACCCGAATTTGAGAACTGGTCATTCATATCTTCGCGCATACAAGGCTCGTTGACGAGATCAAAACTGACCTGCCCGCGTGAATAATTTTTAAACCGCTTTGCCCACATGCTCCAGTGTTCATAAAAAGCATCCTGTGCTTCCCGGTCTTTCCAGAGATTATACGGCTCATTGAATCCCGCGTTGATGCAAAATCCCGGAGCACGGTGCAGGTTCAGACTGACGTGCAGTCCGTATTTATTGGCTCTGTCGGCAAGCTGCTGGATTTGATCAATCACTTCTTCATTGAAGTTAAGCACTTCGTCAGGGGTGATATTGTTAAAGTGCTCATAAGTTACATAGCGGGGATATGCCATGGGAAGCCGGACAAAATCGAAGCCCCAGTCGGCTATCCATTTCAGGTCATCATCGGTTGTGCCCATGCGGTTGCGCCCTCTGCTCCAGTCATACGGGGAGAAAAAATCCAGCAGATTAAACCCCCTCCAGCGGGGAAGTTTATTTTTGGGAGTTGCCGGTGCAAGGCAGGATGTCAGTGCCGTCCCTGCGAGGTAAGCCCCGGTAGCCAGCGTACCGGTAGTTTTTAAAAAGTCTCTGCGCTCCATAATTGTGGTTTTTAATGGTTTGGGTTAAAGATATTTAAAAATGCTCAAAAAGCGCCTTTATTCTGTTTTTTAAATAGAAAACTTGCCGTCCATCCTGCAATAAAACATGAAATTACTCCTGTGGCTGAATAGGTTATAAGATGAACCGGCTGGTGTGTAGCCACAAAAATCTGCACAATTATGCTTACTCCGATTCCGATAATAGCGCCAGTGGAATTGGCTCGTTTTGAAAGAATTCCCAAAAGAAAAACTCCACCCAAACTGCCGATTACCAAACCTAAAACTTTTTGAAACTCATCCCAGAGAGACTGAATATTCATGGTTGCCATCATAAAGGCAAACAGCGTTCCGGTGATTCCAATAACCAGAGTCGCCATTCGGGCTAATTTCAGCTGATCGGAGCTTTTCCCCCAGCCAAAACGAAAGTGAACATCGGTAGTATAAGCAGTTGCTGCTGAATTCATGCTGCTGCTGGTCGTGCTCATGGCGGCAGCAAAAATTCCGGCAATCAATACTCCGGCAACACCTGACGGTAGCCGGGAAGCAATATACCACGGGAAAACGGCGTCATTGTTTTGAAATGTTGGATTCATTGCGTCAGGGAAAAAATAGTAAAAAGCGAACAGCGCCGTGCCTATAAAAAAGAAAATCAGGGTAGCCGGAATCGTCAGAATGGCATTTGTCCAGACGCTTTGCCGGGCTTCTTTTTCGGTTTTAGTGGTCATGTAGCGCTGCACCATCGTCTGGTCGGTTCCGTAGGTAATGATGTTGGCAAAAACACCGCCCAAAAGCATCACCCAGACAGTCGGCTGTTTTAACGAAAAAGTGAAGTCGAAAACATTAAATTTTTGATTTTGGACAGCAACATCCACAACAGCCGGAAAGCCGCCACCAATGCTGATTATTATCAGTATCAACGATAAAACGGCACCGCCCAACAGAACAATAACCTGCATGACATCTGTCCAGATTACCGCTTCAATTCCGCCCATCATCGTGTAAATCAGGCTGACAAACCCCATAAGTGCGATGCAGATAAAAATATCAATCCCGGTAACCACGTTCAATGCAATGGACGGCAGAAAAAGAACAACGCCCATTCTTCCCACCTGAAATAAAATGAAGGAGAGACTTCCAATCAGCCGGATAATAAGATTGAAACGGTTTTCAAGAAATTCATAGGCTGAAGTAACATTCAGCCTTCGGTAAAACGGGATAAAGAGAAAAATGATAATCGGAGCGGTCAGGAAGATGGTCATATTCAGCATAAAATATGACCAGTCTGTTGCGAAAGTTTTGGCTGGAATTGCCATAAAAGTGATTGCACTCAGCGCAGTGCCAAAAATGCTCAGTCCGGCAGCCCACCAGGGAATTCTGCCTCCGCCCTTAAAATAGTCGTCGGTGTTTTTCTGTCGTTTGGAGAAAAACCAGCCCATCCAGCCAAGAATACCGAAATAGAGGGCAATGACGATAAAATCGAGATATTTCAGATGGCGGATATCTTTTTTTATGGTGATTTTTAAAATGTTATTTGTGCGGATTCCCGGTCTGATTTCACCGGAAGGAATCACAAAATCATCTCCCCAGCGCACCGCTGTTGTTGTTACCTGACCGGTTGCCGGGAGCTCGGCAATGGGATAAACCTGCCGGGTTATTGTGTTAAAAACGGCAACCTGATTTCCGAATCCCGGATGAGTTTCCAGATGCTCCAACAGGTTGTTTTCTGCGTTTTGCAGTTCATCCTGAATTTTCTGAGATTTCTCGGAAATATTTTGCAGTTCCCTGATTTGTTTTTCAATTTGCAGTTGCTTTTTCATCAGTTGTCCATCGGCGCCGGAAGTGAAAACTATACTGTTTGCCCCAACCGGAAAAGCTGTTCCTGCCATAAAAGGGAATTCGTTGTCTTTTCCTTCGGAAATCAAACTCCATTTTTTCTGTGAGGGATCAAAAACATGCGCATCGTAGAGAACTTCAATTTCCCCGTTTTCTTTCAGATTTCTTCCAGAAAAAAGATAGAAGCAATTGGAGATGCCGTTACTTTGTGCTGCCCCAACTGCATAAGCACGGGACGCACCTTCCCATCCCGGCAATTCTTCCCATTTCCATTCCAAAGGATTTGGCTTTGAGATGTCTAACGAAAGAAAAATATTTTGCGAAGGACCATCAGGAGAAGAGATTCCGCCTGCAACAAACAATTTGTTATCAACTTTGGCATAGGCGAAATTGGTTAGCGGTACCGGCAGCCGCGGACCGGATAAAATCTCTACGGTTTCATTTTCTGAAAAATAACGGATAAACCAGCTTTCGGAAATGCATTTATCACTTGTGTTTCCGCCAAAGCAGAATAATCCGCCGGAAGTTGAAACAGCGCCGCCATAGCCCGATGCAAGGGGAATTTTTATATCCGTTTTCTTCCAGGAATAGTCATCCTGACCGTTTTTCTTCAAGATGAATATCTCATCGTAATAAACTTTTGAACCGCCTTTCCAGGGGACATTATCGGGGAAGTTGGCTCCGCCGGCAACGATTAAAACATCATTGTCGATTCCTGCATAAGCGCCCGCCAGACCGGGCTGGGTTTGATAACCTGAATTGGGAGGAAGCTCGGATAGTGATGAAAAATTAAGATAGTTATTGTTGGCAGAAACTCCAAAAATGAGTGAACAAAGGAATAGAATGGAGAGAATATGCTTCATTTGTTGGATTTTTCATGCAAATGTGCAAAAATTTACACTTTTGCATGAGGTTATATTTCTTCTAAAACTGTTCCCGGGGTAAACAACTCATCCGGCTCAATGGCAATAAAAATCAGTTTTTCGTAGGCGCTTTTTTCCCCGGCTTCAAAAAATAACCCGATTTTTCCGTTTGCCATTCTGGTTAGAGCGGAGTATGCTGACTGACCGGGATAAATCAGCTTGCTGTTGCTCCAGCTCCGGCAATCGTCAAAACTGACTTTTAGTGTCAGGTGATGCCTTCCCGACGGAACTGCCGGATTGAGAAACAGGTGCAGCTGACTTCCATCAAATTCACCATAATTCAGAAAACCTGCCTGGCAAACTGACTCCACTAACTGATAATCGTGCTCAATTTCCGACCATGTTTCGCCGCCGTCTTTGCTGAAACTGACTGCGCGGCAATGCTGTCTGTTGTATGAGCGCATATTCATCACTAAAGTTCCGTCAGAAAGTTCAGCCACCTGACTTTCGTTGCAGCCCGGTTTAATCGGATCGCTCATTTGCCATGATTTGCCGTAGTCGTCCGAAAACAGTACATGCGCCCCATAACCGTAGGGACCGTTTCTGATGTTTCCTTCGGGATCATCATAGCTGTGATTTGCCGGAATGACTAACCGCCCCTTGTGTTTTCCGGTTTTTAGCTGAATGCCGACGCCCGGTCCGGTGGCATACCATCCCCAGGAAGTGTCGCGGCAGGATTCTGCCAGACTCTCCGGTTCCGACCAGCTGATGCCATCATCATCGGAGAAGCAAACATAAGGAAGCCGGGGTGATGCAGCAGTTTTATGAATAATTTCTGTTTCGCTGTCTTTCCCGTTGTTCCAGGTGAGAAACAGCCAGATGCGCCCGGTCACTTCATCTACCACCGGACAGGGATTGCCGCAGGTGTTTTGTCCGTCATTCCAGACAATCTGCTCCTTGCCCCAGGTCAGCCCGTTGTCTTCCGAACGTTTCAGCAGCAGATCAATATCCCCCGAATCGCCGGCTTCACGCCCCTCGCAAAATGCCAGCAACGTTCTCTTTTGCGTAACGATTATGGATGGTATCCGGTAGTTGTTGTATTTTCCGGCTCCCTGTTGCCAAAGGACGGATTGCTGAGTTTCACCTGTTTTCTTTTCCGTTTTGCAGGAAAAAAGAAAAATTGTTCCAAAAATCAGCCATAGTAAAAATGATTTTTCTGCCGTTTTCATCTTTTTGATGTTGTAGTTACTCACATTTCAAAAATAAGCTTTTTGTCATAGAAACAGCGAAAGCATCGGATTATACTTTTTGTGGTATTTTTAAACTTACAATTTTTTGCCACTAAAACCTGCCTACCGAACACTGAGCGATGCACTGAGCTTGTCGAAGTGCCTGTCGAAGTGTGTCGAAGTGATCTCCTGCTAATCTCGCGAATTTTCGCAGATTTTTAATCCGTAAATATCCGTGTTGAGCTTGCTCAACCGTGTCATCAGTGTTCTGTTTTATTGAAATTTTTATGCAGGGATTATGTGTTGGCTCTTTTTAGTTTTGCCACAAAGGCACTAAGACACAAAGTTTCTATACCTTGTTAAGCTATTGTTTTATAGCTGTTTCCTGACTTATCTCTCGTTGTTTTTCTCCATTGCAAACGCTCTGCCGGCATGGAATGCGTCAATGTTTTGTTGGACGATTTTTTTGCCTTTCTTTTTAAAAATAGTTTCAATGCCGCGGATGATAATGGGGTGGGGGATTTCGATGAAAGGCGATGCAGCGCCCAACATCACCATGTTTGATGCTTTGGGATTACCGGTTTCACGTGCAATGCAATCGGCATCAATCCGAATGATATTTATGCTGCTACTCAGCTCTTCAAACGATTGTTCCAGTTCGGGATAATCGGGAATATTTACAAAGGTAGCCGTGTTTGTAACCAGCGTACCTTTGGGAGAGAGATAGGGCAGGTAGCGCAACGATTCCATCGGCTCAACGGAAAGTATAATATCTGCTGTGCCTGCCGGAATCAGGTCAGAGAAAATGGGAGTGCTGGCGATGCGCAGATGGGAAACCACTGCGCCTCCGCGCTGACTCATGCCGTGGGTTTCTGCCTGTTTCAGGTAGTAGTTTTCGTTGAGTGCAGCTGCGCCCAATGATGCAGCAATGGAGAGAATTCCCTGTCCGCCGACGCCTGCAAGTATGATGTCTGTTTTCATTTTATGCCGGATTTTTTGCTCTTTTCAATTTTTTCATTTTTGCAATTTGCTGTACACACGGTCTGCGGGCAATCATTACCGAAACGCCGTTAAAAGCCATCTCTTCGCGAATGATATTCACCATAAGGTTGTGGTTTCTTTTGACCGGAACAAATATGCGGATATGCTCCGGTGCAACGCCCACACCTTCACAAATTTTTTCGATTCGTCCTTTGGCTGCCGAGCTTTGTCCGCCGGTCATGGCAACGGCTTCATTGTCCACAATCAGAATGTTGACATTGCTGTTTTCGTTCACGCAGTCCAACAATCCGGTAATTCCCGAATGGGTGAAAGTGGAGTCGCCGATTACCGCAAAAACAGGCGAAAGTCCGGCATCTGCCGCTCCCTTTGCCATGGTGATTGAAGCGCCCATATCCACACAGGTGTTGATGGAATTGTAGGGCGGCAAAGCGCCTAAAGTGTAGCAGCCGATATCGGAAAAAATCCTGCCGTTACCAATCTCAGCAATGATTTCATTCAGCGCGTTATATGTATCCTGATGTCCGCAGCCGGCACAAAGTGACGGCGGTCTGCCAACCAGTGAAGCGGGTACTTTAAGCGGTTCCTCCTTAGAAATTCCCAATGCTTTTGCCAGATGGTCAGGATTGAGCTCGCCGCGGCGGGGCAAAGCGCCGTCAAGACGCCCGGAAACCCGGGTTCCCTTTTTGAAAAAATCGGTAAGCAGCTCTTCAACAATCGGATAGCCATCCTCGGCAATCAGTAACCGCCCGCATTGATTCTCAAGCTTTTGTAGCATCTTTTCTGGCAGCGGATATTGTGTGATTTTCACCACGGGATAGGGGCATTTCCCATCTGGAAAATTTTCCATCAGATAGTTGTAGGCAATGCCGCAGCAAACAATTCCCAGACTTTTGTCTTCTCCGTTAATGTATTGATTATAACCGGATTCCTCCGACAGTTTTACAAGTTCTTCCTGCTTATCCAGCAGGTTTTGATAATATTTTCTGCCATACGCCGGAAGCAGCATAAACTGCATCAGGTTTTTGGGCAGCCGGAGCGAATTTTCCGGTTGCACCGGCTTTTGTACAACGCCTGAGCGGGAGTGTGCTAATCGCGTGGGAATACGTATCATTACTGGCAGTTCGGTTTTTTCCGAAAATGCAAATGCTTCGTAGGTCATGTCGTATGCTTCCTGCTGGGTGGAAGGCTCAAAAACGGGAATCATGGCAAATTTTCCGTAAAACCGCGAATCCTGCTCATTTTGTGACGAGTGCTGCGATGGATCGTCGGCAACGGCAATCACCATTCCGCCATGAATACCGGTGATTGCCATGTTCATAAAAACATCGGCAGCAACGTTCAGTCCAACATGCTTCATACTGGTCAGCGAGCGTTTGCCGGCATACGACATGCCCAAAGCGGTCTCTAATGCGGTTTTTTCATTGGCAGACCATTCCCGGTGAATGTTTCGTTCCACTGCGGTTTTGCTCAGCTGAATATATTCGGTAATTTCGGTTGAAGGTGTTCCGGGGTAGCCATAAGCCCCTGATATTCCGGCATCAATGGCTGCCTGCCCGATAGCTTCAACGCCCAAAAGTAATTTTCGTTGCATACTTTTTTGATTTTTGGAGCGCCAAATTAGGGTTTTATTGGCGAAAAGCAGCAAAAATACCTGCAAAAATTGCTTTTGAACGCTATTCAGTCACATGCGTTGTAGATTTTGACAGGTGCCGGCCGGCTTTGAGTTCTATATTATAGATTCTGACTAACAGGTTTTTATGCACGTTTGATTTTGAAAGTTTTATTTCTTCCAGATTTCATTAAAGCACCATGCAAATTGGTCAAGGAAGCGTGACAAATGATTTTGCTTTTGGGAGATGTATCTTTTGCAGATTGTCTGATTATTTTCAGGTAGTTTCATCTCCAGAACAGTCGTTATTTCTGCTTTATGTATTCCTTTACCAATAATTTAAGGGATATTATCCACTTGCTATTCGCTCTGTTTCCTGCGGTTTTGAAACCAAAAGAACAGATAGAAATGTGTGTTTCAACCCTTCTTTTTAACTTAAAAAAGCAGGTAAAGAAGTTTACTAAGAAAATATTACAATAAAAAAAGTAATACTAATATTACTCTGTGTTTATTCACCAAATCCAACAACTTCTTTTTCCAATTCGATGGAACGACCAAAAAGAATATCATCTTCTAAATAAATATGTTGTTGCAAATCCTTTTCTAAAGCTTCCAATGCTTGATACAAGGTCTTGTGCGCATTCATGGCGCCCTCAGGAACAACATAGTCTTTACTAAAAGCTTTTATTTTCTGCATCAATTCTTTTACATGGTCATGCTCTTCCACATGTTGTTTTAAAGGCTTGTCAAGAGAACCAAAACCGGGAATAGGCAAAATTTCAGCTTCTTTTTTTGCAGCCAGCATCTTCTTAATGTAGGGAAAAAGATATTTTTCTTCGCCTGCCAAATGGTCTTCAATGGCTTTTGCTGTTTCTTCGAAAGTAGAAGAAATCTCTTTCAATTCAGGAAAGGCAACACCCGATTTTTCTACAGCTTCTTTACTCTGTTGGCGAATGTTTATTATCGCATTTCGTGTGTAAGTGTGATGCTTGTCAACGATGTAGTCTGATAGTTTATCTAATTCCCAATTTTCAAAATCTCTCATGATGTCTAATTTTTTTATAGTCATTTTACCTTTCCAAAGGTAGAGAAATAAAATAAACAGAAGAGCATTATTTGAAAATAAAAGATAAAACTATCTGATTAATACAGCAAGAGCATTTTGTTAAATTTTGAAGCAATAAATCGGGAGTAATCATCAAGGTATCATACGTTGGCGTAAAGCCTTGCTTTGCAAAAGCAAAAAGTACTGCACAGGCGGTAAAAACTGTTTTTTTGTGGTTTTATGGTAATGAATGAAAGACAGGATATAACAGATTTCTGCCCTGTTGGGCAAGGTATAAAGCAAGTTTTTGAAACCTTTTTCTCCTTGTGTTTTTCTCCAAAAAACCATATTTTTCAACACTGGTAACTAATGAGAGCAACACTAAATTAAAACCTTACTACCTTATTGAAGGATTTATGGTTTTCTTGTAATAGTGAAAAGATATTCTGAAAAACACACAAAATAAGGTCATGGGTATGGCGAGAAGAATGCATTATTATTAAGGTTATGCAATGGAAATAAGGTTTCACTTTTTTTCCAAAAAAAACCGGAATTATTGTTTTTCTTTAAAATAAATGTAATACCTTGACCTCACTTACTGATATTGGAAAATTCTGATTGGGTAATGGGCTGATATTCACATTGCTCGGTTTGTGAAAAGCATGATTTACTGCTGATTATGTCTGAGCAAATATCTTATAAAAATTTAATAAATCAATTCACATGAAATTTAAAGTCATTTCTGCTTCGCTGCTCTTTTTTGTTTTTGTTTTGAGCTCATGCAGTCCAGACAAAAAAAATGATCCCTGGATTATAAATGCTCCCGCCGGCGATCGTTTTACTGCCATTGATCAAACAGGGGAAACCATCATTCCCAACGGACGAATTGTTGCACCTGCCGGGAAAAGCATTGTGGTTGCACCGCATCCCTACGGATTAAAGCTTAGTCCTGACGGGAATACAGTCATCACAGCAAACTCAGGAACAAGCCCGCTTTCTATTTCGATAATCAGGAATATTTTATCGGATAATCCTGAAGTGCAGCAAATCCCGCCGGGACATGCAACGGATAAGGGAATTTTAGCTTCCGTTTTTATGGGATTAGCTGTATCGAATGACAACAGCGAAGTTTATGTTGCAGGGGGACAGGAAAATGTGATTTATATTTTTGATTTGAAAACCGGTGAAAAGAAAGACTTTATTGATTGCTCGTTCGTTTCAGACAGTCAGGATTATTCGGATGGCTACATTGGTGATATGGCGCTTTCCAAAGACGGGAAAAAGCTCTATGCAGTGGATCAGATTGGGTTTCGGATGATAGTTATCAACACGGAAACGAAAGAAATTGAGCATAATGTTCCGGTCGGTCGGTATCCGTTTGGAATTTGCCTTTCACCCGATGAGCAAAAAGTGTATGTTGCCAATGTCGGAATGTTCCAATATTCACTGATTGACGGGATTACAAGAGAGAACTTAGTCGAAAAATCATTGAAATATCCGCCGTTTGCCTATGGAAGCGAAGAGATGATAAAAGGAATAGAGAATGACAGTATTTCCGTTCCGGGATTGGGAGAAATGAATTCGCCCGAAGCTTTCTCGGTATTTACCATAAGTCTTGCAAATCCCGAAAAGCCGGAAGTGGTCGCCAAAACGAAGACCGGAAATCTGGTGGGTGCTCTTGTTGAGGGGATTCCCGCCGTAGGCGGCTCAAGTCCCAATTCATTAGTGTCAACCGATGATTATGTGTTTGTTACAAACGGAAACAACGATAATATTTCAGTAATTTCCATTGAAAAAGATACTATTGAGAGTACGATTTATATCAAGCCCGATAAAAGGGTTAAGCAGTTTCGCGGCGTAATTCCTTTTGGTCTGGCGCTTTCCCCCGACAATAAAAAGTTGTTTGTTGCCTGCTCGGGAATTAATGCGGTTGCCGTGGTAGATGTGAAAAAACTGGAGGTGACAGGTTATATTCCAACCGGCTGGTTCCCGGCAAAACTAAAGGTGAGCAATGACGGTAAAAAGCTGATTGTTGCCAATGCCAAAGGATTTGGCAGCGGTCCCAATGGCGGATATACTTTTAATCCGGGACCTGAAGGAAGTTATATTGGTTCGCTGATGAAAGGAACGGTTCAGGTCGTGGATATTCCCACGGACAAGGAGTTGAAAAAATATACAGAGCAGGTGATTTCCAACAATTTTGACTTTGAACGTGCTTCTTCTTCAAGATATGACTACAGAAAGAATAATCCTGTGCCACTCTATCCGGGCGAGAAAGAAAGTCCGATAAAGCACATTGTTTTTATTTCAAAGGAAAACCGCACCTATGACGAAGTTTTCGGGCAGATTGTAAAAGGAAAAGGAGACCCTGAACTGGCACGATACGGTTTGGGCGCAACTTTCAGAAATAACAAAAGGACTGAAATTGTGGAAAATGCGGATGTGATGGTGAATCATCACAAATTAGCTCACGAATTTGCCATTTCCGATAATTTTTATGTGGATTGCGACCATTCTGCTGATGGGCATCGCTGGCTTGTGAATACTTACCCTAATGAGTGGACTGAAACCTGCACTTCAGCCAGTTATGGCGGTAATCGTAAATTTAAGTTTGATTCGAAAGCGCCCGGAATTTATGGTATGAACAGCTCTGCGGGTGCAATTTATCCCGAAGAATACAATGAAGCGGGTTCCATGTGGGATCATCTTGAGCGAAACGAAATTGATTTCTATAATTTTGGCTTTAGTATCATGTTTGAACCGGCTATTTATGATGTGCAATATAAGCATGAAGGAATACGACATTATGTGAATTTTCCGTTGCCGCAGCCAATCTGGGACAGAACTTCCAAAACATATCCGACCTACAATACGGCAATTCCCGATCAGTTCCGCATTGACCAGTTTAAAAGAGAATTCAATGAGAAATGGATGAACGGCAATGGAACCATGCCGTCACTTATGACTGTAATTATTCCGCAGGATCATGGCGCTGGTGACCGCCCCGAAGCGGGATATCCGTTTCGTGAAAGTTATATGGCTGACAATGATTTAGCTGTGGGAAGGATTATTGAATTCCTGTCGCACACACCTTATTGGGAAAATATGTTGATTGTTATCACCGAAGACGATGCTCAGGGTGGTGTGGATCATGTGGATGCTCACCGCAGCATTTTAATGGTTATCTCTCCGTGGGTTAAAAAGGATTTTGTAAGTCATGTGCATTATAGCTTTGGAAGTATTTTCAAAACTTTCTGGAATATTTTAGGACTACCTTACCTGAACCAGTACGATGCAGGAGCAAATGACTTTGCAGATTTTTTTACTGAAACTCCCGACTACACGCCTTATAGAGCCATTTCGGTCGATTCAAGGATTTTTGATCCGCAGAAGGCGCTCGATCCGTTTGATGAAAATTTTGACTGGAAGGCGCTGGAAGAGTCTCCTGTAATGGATGATTCGGAAGACATGTACAGAGAAAGTAAGGAAAGAGACGAAGACCGCCTGAATTACAGGGAAAAAGAAAAGATTGACATTAAAAATTAATATTATGAAAGCACTTCTCAAAAAATGTATCCATTCAGTTTTACCCGTTCTCTTTGTTTCTCTGATTGGAACAGCTGTTTTTGCTCAAAACGAGAGCACTAAAATCCAGATTGGCACACAACCTGACGGAAGTATTCTGGTGCCTACCAATCAGTTGCTGAAACCGGCAGGCTTTCAGGTCTATTTCCCGGGGCGCCCGGTGGACCTGGCTTTGATTCCCGGGAAAGGGTTTGTCATCGTGAAAAACAAGAACTCGCTTGAACTGATCCGGCTTGGTGACAGAACCATTCTTCAGTCGTTGCCGTTTCCCAGGAGCGGCGCATCTTTCACCGGTATTTATTATTCCGAAAAAAACAGTAAAATTTATGTTTCCGATGCCAGAGACCATCTTTTGGTCGCGAATCTCGACGAGAACAATATTTTAAGCTGGGATACGTCCATTGAAATGCCGAAACCTGAAATCGGCGGTAATCCGCTGCCTGTCGGGTTCACTTTCGATAAAACGGAAAAAAACCTGTATATAACGCTGAGCCGTAGCAATTCCCTGGCTGTAATAAATCTTGAAGACAACGCTGCAACGGAAATTCCTGTTGGAATTGCACCCTATGATGTTGTGCTGAAATCGGAAGCCAAAGCTTATGTTACCAACTGGGGCGGACGGGTACCCAAAGAAGGCGAGCCGGTGTACAACACTTCGGGCAGTAAGGTGTTGGTTGATCCGGCTACCGGAATTGCCAATAATGGCTCTGTTTCCGTTATTGATCTGACCAAAAATATTCAGATAAAAGATGTTGAGGTCGGGCTGCACCCGTCAGGAATGGTATTCAGCCCCGATAAATCCAAATTGTTTGTTGCATGTGCCAATAGTGATATTATTTCCGTTATAGATACTGAAACAGATGAAGTTACCGATGAGATTTCGGTTCGCATGAATAATGAACTTCCTTTTGGCAGTTCACCGAATGCCGTGGCTGTTTCACCCGACGGCGAATATTTATATGTGGCAAACGGAACAGATAATGCCATTTGTGTGATTAAAGCTGAAAAACCATACCGTGTCGCCGGTTATATCCCCACGGGCTGGCATCCCGGTGCAGTTGCCGTCAATTCGTCAGGTTCATTTCTGTATGTTGCCAATGTGAAAGGGGCAGGTTCAAGAAACCCGCGGACTGACAGACCCGGCTTCAGTTCCTACGACCACTGGGGAAGCATTTCGATTATTCCCGTTCCGGGAAGCGCTCAATTAGCTGAAATGACAAAAACGGTTTCAAAGAATAATTCTCTTGTATCGTTTTATAAACAACAGCCTGAAAACGCAAAAGAAAAAGTGGCAGTTCCATACCTTCCCGGACAAACTTCACATTTTAAGCATGTTGTATATATCATCAAGGAAAACAGGACTTATGATCAGGTTTTTGGTGATATGCCGCAGGGGGAAGGCGACAGCAGTCTCGTTCATTATGGTTATGAAATTACACCAAACCATCATAAACTGGCTGAAACCTTTGTTTTGATGGATAATTTCAATTGTAGCGGAGTGGTGAGCGCCGATGGTCATCAGTGGACGAATGAGGCTTTTACCACAAGCTATCTGGAAAAATCATTTGGTGATTTCACTCGCAGTTATCCGTGGAACGGAAATGATGCGCTGGTTTATGCCAGTTCGGGTTTTATCTGGGATAATGTGTTGGAAAATGGACTGACATTCCGGAATTATGGTGAATTTACCAGGACGGTTATCACTCCGTCGAATGCAACATTTACTGAGATCTATAATGATTTCATAAGCGGAGCCAATAAGATTTCCATCCGACCTGAAGTAAATCTTGAACAACTAAGACCCTATACATCTCCGACATATGTGAGCTTTCCACTTCAGGTGCCCGATGTATATCGTGCAGCGCAGTTTATCAAGGAGTTGAAAGAGTTTGAGAAAAATGACAATTTTCCCAATTTTATCATCATGGACCTGGTCAATGACCACACATCGGGAACACGACCAGGCATGCAAACTCCCCGCGCTGCGGTGGCTGACAATGACCTCGCTCTCGGGCAGATTATCGAAGCCATTTCTCACAGTAAATTCTGGAAAGAGACCTGTATTTTGATAACCGAAGATGACCCGCAAAATGGTTTAGACCATATTGACGGACACCGGACCGTAGGGTTTGTCATTAGCCCCTACACCAAACGGGGCGAGGTTATATCCACTTTTTACACACAGATAAACATGGTTCGAACTATTGAAAATATTTTGGGCATTCCGCCTATGAATCAGCTTGATCTGGCAGCAGAACCGATGTTTGACTGCTTTACGGAAACGCCCGATTTTACACCCTATAAGTTATTGAAAAACAATATTCCGCTTGATGAAATAAATCCTCCGTTGCACACTTTGAGCGGACAGCAACGTTACTGGGCAGAAAAATCTATAGAGCAAGATCTGAGCGATTACGATCGCATTGATGATGACACTTTCAACCGGATTCTCTGGCATGCCATGAAAGGATATGATAAACCGTACCCTGTTTTAACAGAAAAGAAGTAGTGTAAAAGGTGGTAGGTTTTAATTCTTTGTAATGAAAGCGCGAGGATAAAGAGATTGATAGAGATTAAGTTGGGATTGAGTTGAGATTAGGTAGAGATTGGAGGAAATTGGTGCGAACTTTTCAATATGAACTTTTCCTTGTTTCTCGCTGATTATCGCAGATTTTCTCCCTCAGATTTTCGCAGATTACTTCTATCGGTCACTGAGTGGACACTGAGCCTGTCGAAGTGCCGGGTACTGGGTGATACATTGAACTTGTCGAAATGCCTGTCGAGGTGGTCTCCCGCAGATTTTCGCAGAACTTTTGTCTATAATATCCGTGTTGAGCCTGCTCATCCGTGTAATCGGTGTTCTGTTTTCATTTATTTGCTACTAAAGCACCAAGACACTAAATTTTCAACTTTGCCTAAAGAAGGTCAAACAATCCTGCCAAATTAAAATATCATTTTTTTAATAGAAAGATTGCTTTTGTTCCATTATTAGTTAACTTTGCAAGGTGAAATTAATCAGAAAAATTATATTTTACAAAAAGTACTTTGATGACTTTTTTGAACCACTTGACGAAAAAGTGAAGAATAAAATTGATGAAGTGCTTTTTATGATTACAATTATTGAACGAATCCCGGTCAGGTTCTTTAAAAGTATTGAAGGTGTAAAAGGACTTTTTGAGATTCGAATTGAATTTGAAAGCAATACTTACAGGATTTTTTGCTGTTTTGACAGAGGGAGTTTAGTTGTTCTTTTCAATGGATTTCAGAAGAAATCACAAAAAACACCATCAAAGGAAATAGAGAAGGCTGAGAAAATTATGCAGGAATATTTTAATGAACAAAAATTAAATAAATAATGACAATAACAAATAAAAATATTAGAACATTTGATCAGCATCTTGAAGAAAGATATGGCAAAATTGGGACTGAGAAACGCACTGAGTTTGAGATTAAAGCAAAATCTTTTGCAATAGGAGAACTTATTAAAGAAGAACGCAGGCAGGCACAACTTACTCAAGAACAGTTGGCTGATAAAATTGGAGCAAAAAAAAGTTTTATTTCCAGAATTGAAAATGGACATAGCGATATTCAACTTTCGACACTTTACAGGCTTGTCGAAATTGGGCTTGGACGAAAAATTAACTTGACAATCCAATAAAAATTGCTGCCATCAGAGAGTATCTTGTTTTGAGCTTTTGTGGTATTTTTAGTAATATTTGTTTCTCGCTAATTTTTAATCCGTAATTATTTATGCTGAGCTTGCTCATCCCCTTGCTGGTGCAAATTTGCAATTTGTGCCTTGTCCGACAGGGCAAAATCTGCTATTTTTTGCTTTTGCAAAGCAAGGCACGGTTTACAAAACCGCACCAGTGGGAGTACTCAGATCATGGTTGATCAGGAAATCCAATCCGACGAGGCTGCCGTGAATGATACTGATTTTTGTTTGAATTTGGTGTGCAAAGTATTTTGAGAACGCACTGTTTTCAGGAATTGCTTGGGAGAAGTTCCCACAGTGCCGATAATTTTTGTTCAAACTGTTTGCGGCTCAGGCA
>LSQX01247718.1_pt1 | contig 17594 bp, 22 predicted proteins | sample 654561 | NCBI WGS metagenome assembly LSQX01 (sample SAMN04489861, study PRJNA283612) | anaerobic digester metagenome | isolation source: 4 biogas reactors fed with cattle manure at either 37C or 55C with and... | place: Denmark: Kongens Lyngby | collected 2014
AGATGTGTATAAGAGACAGGCCTGATACAGCGTGCCGGGCTAACCAAATTAATTAAATACTCCCCTAAAGTCCTTAAAGGACTTATTTTTTTGTATATATAGGTAGAAACTATATAAATATAATGAGACGAAAGGAAGTCAAAACAGATGGAAAAGTTGTTAACGATACAAAAAAGAGAGAAGTTGAATAATGTGTACGTTATAGACGAAAAGGGACCTGGTGGAGCATATCACGATTACGAAATACATTGCGGTGGCGAAGGAAAAGAAGTACGCGAAATAGCATTTCAGAAAGGACCGAGGAAAGATGCTGAATCACGCAATGGGGTACTTGACACTGATTTGTTGGAGATAGTACGGCACAGGTTGTCATGTTTTCAGAAAGGTGAATTTTCAACGAGGGAAAATGCAATAGCACTTACACATATTGAGGAAGCACTATTATGGATGAATAAGCGTGTAGAGGATAGAATAGAGCGAAACGTGTTAGGCACATATAATAAGTAATACTCCAAACCTCCCTTAATGCCCCGGCGGTAGTATGATTGCTGCCGGGGTAAAAAGAAAAGGGCTTATTTGCCCTTGTAGTACTCAATAATTATTCTAGTTATTTGTTGAGAAGGTTTAATATAGTTTAAATCTGCATCAGCTTTTATTTTGTTAATAATATCCTCAGGCAATGTAATCATTACTTGACGAGTTTTAAATTTATGGGTAACAGGTTTAGTATATTTCTTTTTTAAGTTTTTGTAAGTACCCATTTGGCGATGCAGTTTACCATGTTCGGGATAGGTAACTACTTGTAAATTTTCAATACGGTTATCTTTTTTATTACCGTTAATATGATGAACAAGTTCATCGCTTTTTAATGATCTTCCTAAGTATTGTTCGATAACATAACGATGCTCAGGAACAAATTTACCATTAGAAGAGACAGGAACATAATCATCATAAAAGAAATGTTTAGACATTTTTATCAATCTCCTTTAAATGTTTGTCGATTAAATTTGCTATATAAGAAGATACAGAGCGGTTATCTTTTTCGGATAACTCTTTTAATTTTGCATGTACTTCTTTTTTAACAACAATAGATATATTAGATTTATTAGTTAAGTTTACAGGCATTAAAAACACCTCCTTCCTATATATAATTATACTATAAGCTGGCAACTATTACAACAAGAAAATAAATTTTAAGAAAAGATATTGACAGTCGGCAACTTATCATAATATAATAGCCTCATAAGATAAAATTATCGAATGGGGGAAATGGATATGAAATATTTTGCAGGCATAAACAATATTGATGAGTTAAAAAAGTTATACAAGAAATTAGCACTTGCAAATCATCCCGACAGGGGCGGCAATGAAGAAGTAATGAAAGAAATCAATAATGAATATGAAAAGGCATTTAATTCAATAAAGAACGGACATAACGCAACAAACGAAAAGAAAATTACAGAAATGCCTGATGAATTTATGGATATACTTAATAAGATAATTAACTTAGCAGGACTTGACATAGAATTATGTGGTAGTTGGATTTGGGTAAGTGGTACTACATACCCACACAGAGCAACATTAAAAGAATCCGGGTTCATGTGGGCAAGCAAAAAGCAAATGTGGTATTGGAGACCAGAAGAAGCAGCATGTAAGAGTCGTAGAAATACCAGTATGGAAGAAATAAGAACAAAATATGGTAGTGAAAGAATTTCATTCAGTCCAAGATTTACATTAACTTGAGAGAGGGGGGAACCCCTCTTTTGGGGTTTATATGGGAGAATATTGTTTTCAAAGATTATACAGGATAGAGGACAAAGAAATTGAACATATAACAGATATAGAGGAAATACAAAGAATAGAAAATTCTTGCAAAGAGGCTATTGAGGGAATACAGGGAATAAGAGACAGATTATATAAACAAGTACTCAAGATTCAAGAAAAGAAAATAGAAAGGCAAATAATAATAAGACGCAGAAAAGAATATAGAGGGAACATAGAAGTATCTGTATATATAAATTATCATATTGAAATAGGAGGGCATGCAAAAGAAGAAATGCAGCATAAAACATTTCAGAGATTCGCAGGGAATGAAAAAAAACAAGCTCTTGAATATGCAGAAGAATTAAGGAAAAAATATAATTACAAAGTTATAAAAGAAAACTGGAAATAGCCCTCAGGGGCTTTTCTTTTTGAGGTGATAATATGAAAGAACTATGTAAAAACTGCTTAGGCTGTATAAACCCATCAGCAAACATAAAGGCTGGGCAATGCAGCGCAAGAATAATATACACAGAAGAGCAAAAGAAATATGAGCAGGAACGAATCAAACCTTTTTGGTCAAGCAAACAAATAATGAAAAAAAGATCTCTTACTGAAGACTACATAGTAGTTGATGTTGATCAAGCCAACAAAGTTTAAATACTTAGAGAAAACGAGATAAATCGAGATAAATGAATATAGTCAATCGTAAATGAGTTAAATTACCCTAAATCGAGTTTGATATGTAGTGCGTTACATGAGATAATAAAAATGTGCTAAGGCACAATACAAATTTGAGAGGGGTAAAGAAAATGAACATTAATGAAAACTTTGAGGTTAAAGTAAGCGAAAGTGGAAGAGGAACACACCTGAAAGGTATAAGAATAAACGAAGGAGGGGGTAGTGTAGTGGTAGCTAGGCTGGTAGATAATGCTGGGTACTACGGAGAGTTGAAGATGTATAAAGTTTATTCATCAAAAATAAACACAAAACAAGATTACATAAGATTTGAGGGTCGACGGATACATGTCGGATAAAAGGGGGGGCTTGAAAATGCCCTCTAAAACGAAAAACAAAACAATACGGCTATCAGCATCAGAAGCAAGTATGTTGAAAAAGATAACTGAAAAGCTCGGAACAGACGAGAGCAAGGCAATTAGGCGGTTAATCCGCCAAGAATATGAAAGGGGTAAATAATATGACAATGACAGCGAAATATAAAGCAATAGTAATGCCTAGCGTGGTAGACACAAAAGCTAAAGATGTATACCTGTTAAAAATAACAGGGCAGAGAGCAATAAAGGTAGAAGTTGATAAACTTGGTAGGATATTTAAAGAAGCAGAAATTGAAACTTTACTGCATGGCGATGCAGTATACAAAAATAATAAGATATGCATACTCATTAAAAGTGAGTTGCTATGGTAAGAGCCATTAAGGCTCTTTTTTTATACAGAAAATAAGAAATAAGAAAATACATTAAGAGAGTCTAACAAATAGATTCTCTTTTTTTATGCAAAAGTCTATGTGAAAGAAGGTGATTATATGCCAGGCGGTAGACCGAATAAATTTGAAACACCTGAAGAACTTGAAAAGTTAATACAGCATTATTTTGATTCAATAACAAAGACTGAATATGCTTGGAACGTAAAGACTGAAGGGAAAGGCAAAAGTAAAAAGATTATCAAAGAACCTATATTAAACAATGCCGGAGAGCAAGTAACATATACATCATACTACGAAATACCCACTGTTACTGGGATGTGCTTACATATCGGCATATCAAGAAGTACATTGTTCGAATATGAAAAGAAAGAAGAGTTTACGAACACTATAAAAAGTGCTAAAGATAGAATAGAAAAATATAACGAAGAACAGCTATACAGAAGAGAACAAGTGACAGGAGTAATATTTAATCTTAAGAATAATTTTGGTTGGAGAGATAAGCAGGAGCAGGAAGTCACAGCAACAAACAACAACTACAACTATGACATGTCTAAGCTCAGCACAGAGCAGCTGGAACATATATGTAAGCTGACGGATGCAGGGGAGATTGAGCAATATTATAACGACTGTGTTGGTAAATAGCTGGAAACAAACTGGAAAATAGTATCTATAAATCCGAGGATATATATTAAAATTGGAAATTATGTTACATATATTAACAAATAGCTGGAAATTAAGGGGGAATAAACATGCAGTGTAAAGAGTGTATGCATGAAACAATATGCAAGTGGAAAGATGAATATGAGAAAATGGAAGCTGGATTAAATAAGCCGAAAGAAACAGATAGTCCTATATTTTTAAAGGTCGTATGCGAATCGTATAAAAGAAATGAGCCGCAAGAAGGATGCAGTCCTGAAAGCTTGCAACAGGATTTACAAATACAGAGGTTGAAAGATATGTTTGCAAGTCCTAATGAATTACGACAACCATGCTCGCCTGCGACAGTATTGTGTTACAGATGTGAACCAAGTCAATATAAAACTGGGCTGTGAAGGGGGGAAAACAAAGTGCAACGTAAAGATGTCACAGAAATAGCAAAACAAATATTTGGAACAGAGATAGTAGTAGCAGCATATCAACAAGTTGAAGAATACAGAACAGGCCATGGAATATTGGATAGTACAAGAATATATCCAGGGGAAGAACCTGTTATAGTAGAGTTTGTGAATGGCAAGAAAGTGTTGATATGGTCATCAGAATGGGGCGGGGTAACAAGCGATCTGGAAAACCCTTATAGCTATGATTAGTCGGTGATAATATGAATGCAATACAAATCAAAATACAAGCAGCAAAGCACCTGATGGAGCGGCAGGAAGAGGACAGGAGAGAGCAGGAGAAAGGTAACTTTGACCTGTACTCTGAATCAAATATTAAGATAACAGACAAAAAAGGCAGACAAGTACAACTTAAGCAAAACTATGTACAAACACAAATAGATCAAAAAATTATTGAGTTGCAAAGTCAAGGCATACCGCCAAGGCTTATTATTTTGAAGTCACGTCAGATGGGAGCTTCTACAGGCATACAAGGGCGGATGATATGGGAGACTACTACAAAAGAAAACAGAAACGGCTATATAGTGTCTCATGAGGACGAGTCAACGAAAGCTATATTTCAAAAGTCGAAGTATATGTACGATAATTTGCCGAAAGAATTGAAACCTTTGCAAAAAGCTTCGAACGCACAAGAGCTTATATTTGACAAGCCGCTGCACTATGCAGGCGAAGAGAAAGGTCTACATAGTAAGATTGAGATTAAGACAGCAGGGAACGCAGGCATTGGACGATCTGAGACAAGGCATTATGTACATGCGTCTGAGTTTGCATTCTGGAAAGGTACAGGAGCTAATGCACCTGATAAACAGTTGTCGGGTATACTGCAATCAGTACCAGATGATATAGATACATGGGTAATAATAGAGTCAACTGCAAACGGAATGAATGCTTTTTATGACCTATGGCAAGAAGCGCTTAGAGGGAATAATGGATTTATACCTTTGTTTTATCCTTGGTATGTACATGAAGAGTATCAAATGTCCGTGGAAGATGATGAAATAGAGCAGTTTATTAATACTATGTCAGAATATGAAAAGTGGTTGTATGATGAAATCAAGCTATCGCTGGAAAGAATCAAGTGGTGGAGGGAAGTAAAGAGAATTAAGTGTAATAATGACATAGACCAGATGAAGCAGGAAAACCCTACAACAGCAGAAGAAGCGTTTATATTTAGCGGTAAGCCTGTTTTCAACAATGATAAAGTTATGAAGCGTATAGAAGTGTTAAGGCAGACAGAGCGAAGGGTTAAGTATGGTTACTTTGTGTTCGATTGGAATAATGAACTGTATAAGGACTTTATAAAAGTTGAGACAATAAGATTTGTTGAAACAAGTCCAGAGGATAAGAGAGGTATAATCAGGATATACGAAGAAGTACAGCCAAACATATACTACGTGTTAGGTGGAGACACAAAGGGAGAAGGAAGGGACAGCTACGCAGGAACGGTAATCAATAATATTACAGATGTAAGAGCTGCGACTTTGAAGATGGAAGTTAACAACTCTAAGCCTTATACCTGGCAGATGTTTTGTCTAGGACACTATTATAATCAGGCTCTGATAGGTATAGAGATTAATTTTAATACGGCACCGATAGAAGAGCTTGAAAGATTGCGATACTCCAAACAGTATGTTAGGGAAAGGTACGATGATTTTACCGGGACATACAAGAAAGCTTTTGGATGGAGGACAGACGGTACGACAAGACCACTTATCATTGACAAAGAGGTAAGTTTGGTAGAGGAGAATCTAGGGTTATTCCATGACATAGAAACATTACAGCAGATGATCACATTTGTTGAAGATGACAAAGGAAGACCTGATGCAATGGCAGGCAAGCATGACGACTTATTATTTTCGGATATGATAGCACAGGAGATAAGGACACAGCAACGATGTTATGTTGTAGAGCAATTCAATCCAAGGATAGTGGGTATAGCTGATGATGCAAAAGAAGATTTCAACAGTGCTTCGGAAGAAGAAAAGAAGCGGCTAATTGAAAAGTGGAATATATCACAAGATACAAAGGTTGTAGCAAAGGTTAACGGCATGACAATAGCAAAGAAAAACGGAAAGAGGGTGTATATATAGATGGCATGTATACGCTGTAAGAAGTGTGATAAGACATTAGTCAAGAATACCATGAAGGTTGAAGATATAGAATTTTGCATGGATGAACATTATATGTAAGATAATACAAAGACCTTTCGTGGTCTTTTTTTATGGCGGTGATTGCATGGGGTTAATGGGGTTAATGGGATTTTTGAAAAAGAAAGCTGGTGAGGTAATGGACGGAGCAGAAGAAAAGAAGAGGGAGAAGGAAGAGAAGAAGAAGCAAGAAGAAAAGATTAGGAAATGGCAGGATAAGTTTGAAACAGCGTTAGGCAATTATGACACTGCGCTTATGGATGATAGAGAACTTATGTATCTAGGGAAGAGGAACACTGACCCGGACATTAACAACCCATCACGAGACAGGAAGAAAGCAAACAATGTTATTAATATAATCTATGAATTTATAGAGTCGCAGATAGATACAACGATACCTAATCCAACGGTAGAGAGTAAGAGAAAGGACTTTGAGAAGCAAGCACAGATTATTGAGGATTCAATCAAGAATGACCTGAAAGAATCTGACATATACCGAATCAATGACGAAAACGAGCGTACAACTCCGATACAAGGATTTAGCATCATAACAGTTAATTGGAATCCTGACTATAAGCATCACCTGTATCGTGGCGAGGTTGAAATAGAAAATCGGCACCCTAAAACATTGATACCGCAACCGGGAGTACATGACATACAGAAGATGGATTATTTCTTTATACTTTCATCCGAATCAAAAGGATACGTCAAGAAGCGGTATGGGAAAGATGTTGAAACTGAAAGTGAAGAATATCCCGGTATTAACTCATTAGAAGGTCAAGACAACCCCGACAATCATAACAATAAGGTAACTATTATAACTGCATGGTACAGAGACGAGGACGGAGATGTAAGTAAATATACATGGTGTGCGGATGTGGAACTGGAAGATTTGCCAAAGTACTTCTATAGGCGTGACTCACAAGGTAACATTATGGAGTATGAGACACTTGACAGGGATATTATCCGAAACGAATTAGAGCCTATTCCTGCAATGTCACCTGTTATAGATGATATGGGGCAACCTATATTTGACGAGTTAGGGCAACCTATGTTAGAGCCTACAAGGATACGTTATTTTGTGCCCAACATATACCCTGTTGTAATTCGGAGGAACGTGCCTATAGCGTTTAACTTCGGTGGGCAAAGTGATGTAGATGTAATAAGAGATCAAGCCGATGCAATCAAGAAAGTTGTTACAAGAATAGAAAAGAAAATCCTTGACTCAGGTGCAATAATTAAGATGCCTAACGATGATAACGTATCCATGACAACGCAAGGGTTATATACGATAATCAAAGGTGAAAGACAAGACCTTTCGCTTATTGATATGAAAGAGTTACAGCCTAGTATTCAGCAGGATATAGTATTTGCACAAGACCAATACAAGGCGGCTCAAAATACATTAGGCATAACAGACAGTTTTCAAGGCAAGCCAGATCCTACGGCTCAGAGTGGAGTTGCAAAACAAATTCAAGTACAACAGGCTACTGGACGTATGCAGTCAAAACTGTTCAACAAAAAGAGAGCATTCAAAGAACTGTTCGAAATTATATTTGAATTTAAACTTGCGTTCTATGATGAATTAAGACCGTATATGGCGAGAGGAAATAACAATGCCCCGATATATGGAGAGTTCAATAAATACGACTTCCTTATGAAAGATGAAGCCGGAGAATGGTACTATAACACTGACTTTATATTTTCAGCAGATGCAGGGGACGGATTGCCGAGGGATAAGGTTTGGCTTATGGAACAGGCTAGGGCAGATGCATCAGCTAATTTAATGGATAAAGTTGATTATTGGACCATCATGGAGAAGTTAGGTTTCCCGGGTGCCAGCGAGATAAAGGATAAGGCTATATTAGAACAACAACAATTACAGCTACAACAACAGCAATTACAAGCACAGCAATTACAAGCACAGCAATTACAAGCACAGCAATTACAAGCACAGCAAGCACAAGCACAGCAATTACAGCAGATTCAGCAACAATTATAAACAGCATACAGTGAAAGGTGGTGATACATATGGCTAAAGGATTTCCGAAAAACCCTGATGCAAAGATACAGGGTGACAGCATTAAGAGAACTAACCCTCCAGTACAAAAGAAAACAAAGTCGGGTAAAGACTTGAGAAGCGGAGGCGGTAAGTAGTAGGCACTCTTTGAGTGCCTTTTTTGTTGTAAACATTTCGCTTGAGATAGCGTGAAAAACTCAAATTGAAAGGAGAACACATGACCTATTTTAAGATGTTCAAGGAGCCATTTTTAAATGAACCTGATGATATAAGCGGAAACAGCCCGGAATTCGCTGAACCGGGGGAATCGGATGATATAGAAGATGAAGGCATAGAAGGCGAAGAAGAAAGCTCTGAGACAGGCGAAAAAGAATCGGAAGACGCCAAGCCGATACAGAGTCCCGATGATAACGCCAAGTATGCAGCAGCACGAAGAGAAGCAGAAGCAAGGACAAGACAGGCAGAGGAAAGAGCTGCAAAGCTTGAACGTGATAACAGAATAGCCAAGGAATACGGCAAGGATTACGGCGTATGGAGTGAAGAAGATATTCGGGCTAAACACGATATGTCTCTTGAAGAATTCGAACAGGCCGTATTGAAAAATCAAATGGCAGAAGCAGGAATTCCACCAGATGTAATCAATAAGTACCTTGATAACCACCCGGTTATCAAAAAGGCTAATGAAATAGTCAAACAGACTGAAGCACAGAGGGCAAAAGATACAGAGCGTAACCTTATTGATGAACTTCATAAGGAAGTACCGGGAGCAGATCACATAAAGTCATTTGAGGACTTGGCAAAAGACCCTAAAGCTCAGGACATTGTTGGATATATGCAAAAGGGCATACCTCTATTCATGGCGTATGAACAGGCTTACAAAAACGAGATAGCAGAAAAAAGAGTTAAGGCAGCTCAACAAAGGCAACTTAACAATATCAACGGTAAAGCGCATATTAAGCCAGACGGTGCAAGTGTTGATATTGATGGTGTAACATTTGACCCTGACGAGTTTAAGTTTGCACAGCAACTTACGCCAGGGTTAACTAAAGCAGATTGGTTGAAGTTTAAAAAATCACAAAAATAAGGAGTGAATACATATGGGTTTTAAGATGATTAAATGTGGCGGTGAAAGTGTACCGCTTATTCATGATTATCTGGCGAAAGATAATGAAGCTATCGCATTAGGAGAGGGATTAGCACTCACAAGTGGAAGATTGACAAAAGTTGCAGCAACATCCGTTCCGGAATATATAGCAGAGGCGGCAGTGGCAGCATCAGCAGCCCCAACGGTAAAAGTTCCGGTACATAGGGTAAGGCCTGAGTATCTATACGAAGTGGCTTGCACAGGTCAAATAACATCCGCAGGAGCAAAACATACCATTCATACTGATGGGGCTTCCGTAACTGCAACAACTGATAATGGAGTATTTGAAGTAACTTATACTGACGGTGCGGCAGCTTCAAAAGTAAGAGGACATTTTTAATCACAAATAACAGACAAAGACCTTTCGGGGTCTTTTTTTATTACCAAAATAAGGAGTGAATACATATGATTTTTAGCAAAGCTAGTGGTTTAGCAGATACTATATACGGCAAGGTTCAAGACCCGATAAAGAAGTTTATAACAGATTCAGAGGCATTTGAAAAAAAGAATTCACAGGTCGAGAATATATTCAATGTTATCCCCCTTGAAACATATGGAGCAAGGTTTGGATACCTTACTTCACAGGATGACTTTGAAGATGTTGGAGAAGGTGGGGAATACCCGGAAAGCTCAGTAGTTGAAGGATACCAGAAGTTTATTGAAGCAACTACTTGGAAGTCCATGAGGAAGGTAACAGAAGAAATGCTTGACGATTCCAAGTCCATAGGAATGGTTAAGGTTCGTCAATCATTTGCTGACTTTGTACCGTCTTTCTACAGGACACGTGAGAAGTTTGCAGCAAATTACTTGAATTATGGTAATGCTACATCTTTCACCCTCAAAAGCAAGGTATACGATTCTTCGTGTGCTGATGGCTTGGCATTGTTCAGCAATGCACATACAGTGGCACCCGGAGCAAGAGGAACAGCTACACAGTCAAACTATTTTGATGCAGTATTCAGTTACGACAACCTTTGCAGAGTTGAAGAACTTATGCAAAAGATTCGGGATGATGATGGAGAGTTTGCAGGAATTCAACCCGATACAATCATAATCCCTAATAATGCAAGAATCAAAAAGCTTGTCGCTGACGCTATCTGGGCAAAGCAGGAGCAAGCGGCTATATCTGCTGATAGTGGTTACAACTATCAGGCAGGAAGATGGCACGTAATAACATGGAACTATCTTAATAACTTCAGCGGAATAGATGCCGGTACTGATGTATGGTTCTTAATGGATTCAAGAAGGAATGAAATTGACGGACTTATGTTCTGCGACAGAAAACCGTTAACAGTTAAATCCTTTATTGATGAGTACACTGACAACAACATCTGGGCTGGAAGATCAAGATTCAGTGCTGGCGGTGTAAACTGGAGATGTATTGCCGCATGCGCGCCCGGTCTTGGTTCAGAGATATAAGAGGGGATAATCCCCTCTTATCTTATTAAGGCGGTGTTATAGTGTTTGATGAAAAGCAAATCAAGGGCAACATAAGCACCCTTGAACGTCAATTATTGTACGACATAAGGGAATTGCTTAAAGAACAGAATAAATTGCTTAGAGGTCAAAATAGACCTGTTATAAACGATTCTAAAGCTAAAGATAAATTGAAAGCATGGGAAAAGCCTTGTCCTTTTTGTGGGGTAGTCCACAATAATCAAGGCAAGTATTTAGCTTGTGCTAAGAAGCATAAGAAAGAAGGTGTTAACAAATGAGTTATACACACAACAACAAAGTAAGCGGTATTAATGGATTTTCTGTCGGTAAGAAAGGCAGTGAAATAGACATATTTAATTCGGCAGGGATATTGCAATTTATGAAAACTGATGTAGTCGCTCATAGCAAAAGCTATGAAGTCACTCCTGAAGATTCTGGGAAAGTGTTAACAACAACAGGTGCTACAGGGGCAGTAACTTTTACACTGCCTGAGAAAGAGTCAGGGTTAGTTTATCTGTTTATAAACACTGTAGATCAAGAAATGGTTATAGCTCCTGATAAAAACGACACTATTGTAACATTGAACGATGCTGCAGCGGATTCAGTAACCTTTTCTACATCGAGTCAAAAGATAGGTGCCTGTGCATTAGCGATCTGTGACGGTGCCAAGTGGATAGTTATAAATCTGTCTACTAATACAGCTACAATAGCAACTTAAGGCGGTGGTTAGATGAAGCTAAGAGGAAATGAAATCATAAAGCAAGACAAGGTAAGCGTAACAACTGAAACCTCAGACCCTATAGTTATCAATGGCAATGTTATACTTCACAATGCAGGAAGTAGTATTATTTATTATTCGCCATATTCTGATGTTTCAGCCGATTCATCAGAATTAGCAGTTGGCGAAAAATCGCCCATGTATCACATTAGAACATTGTATGTTGTAGGGGCAGCAGCAAGCACATTAAAGTATGAAATATTAACATAAAGAAGGTGAAAACATGGCATATGTATCACATTTTTCTGATATCCGTTTAGACGGAGAAGCGAAAACAGTAAAGCAACAACTGGCTGAATTAAAAACTGGAGGCAGCGGCGGTGGAGATTTAACCGCGTTAGTTGAAAGAATAGAAGCACTTGAAAACCCGGTTTCAATACCTGCATTAGTCAATGAAGAAATTGAATCTCTTACAGCCGACCTTGAATCTTATGAGTTTTTAAAACAAAAAAGAGTTGAGACACATGAATTATTTGACCCGGAAGATGTGTCAATTGCAATAAATGCTCTGCTTGAAGAAGCAGAGTCAGGAGATTATATTCTCTTAGGGCCGGGGAAGTGGAAAACTAAAAAAATTAAATGGTACACAAAAGCCGAGATAACATTGGCAATTCGGGGTGACTTAGAACTTATAGAAGATAGAATCATGTTTGAGGTGTTTAATGGTTGGGACTACAGCCACCACATACACCTCAACAACGTTACAACATCCGTAAATAATGCAGCTGTATTTGCTCTCAGAACCTCGGGAGGTTCTGAATATAAACTCAAAACAGCTTCCGGTTTTGCTTATGGTATAGCCCTTATACCTAACTGCCTATTTTGGGGAGTGAAGGGCAGTATATCTTCTGGTAGTGATACACTGACCGTAAACAACCCTATAGACCTAAAAGCGGGTCAATATATAACAATTGACAACGTATCTGGAGTTAAAAAGATAAGTGAAGTGAATGGAACAACAGTAACTTTAGATTCAACAGCTGATGAATCTGTTACTGATGCATGTGTAAGAGGTGCATTCCATATAGCGAAGGCAACGCTCACTAAGGACAGTGCGGATATAGTTGTTGATGATACAACATACTTATCCGAAGGTCAAAGTATAAGTATTAAAGGCATTAACGGTACAAAAACCATATCTAATATATCTGGGAACACTGTAACTTTAGATAGTGCGGTTGATATAGAAGGTGCTGATGTGTTTGTAAGCTCACTTACAGCTACGCTAACCGCTGGGAGTGACATTATTGAGTTAAATGATACGTCAAATGTGTTTGTGGGTATGCACTTAGTTATCCAAGGTTATAAGGATTCAAGGTGGGATAACCGCATTATTGAAATCATAGACGGAACAAAAGTGAGGTTACAAGAACCTGTAAGCAAAAGTTATACCAACGAGGGTGTATACCCTCAGTACCAAGCAACCCAGTACAGCAAGTTTTACTGGGATGTTATTGATGCAAAAGAAGCATGTATATACCTTGAATCGGGGGGGTGGGACTCTTGGATTAATGACAACAGATTCTACGGTGGCAGATTAAAAGGCAAACATGGGTTAATGTGCACAGCAGGCGTAGGAACTGTTTATGGTAATAATAAATTTTACGACATCGGTTTCGAGGGTCTTACTGGAGATGCTATACATCTTGAAAAGGTAAGAAGCTCTTTATTTATGGCTTGCAGATGTGCCGAGTCAATTGGTGGCTGGTACATTGATGACGAACCATCATGTTACGAAAATTACTTTTTCTTTACGCGTCCTATCGATTCTCGGTATGTCAGGCTACTTGGTAGAAACTCAAAACTTGTAAGCGGTACTGCTTGGACAGCTTACGACAACATAACAACGAGCAAAAGAAGATACATAACCAAATTCCGTAAGGGGTATTTTCACTTTAGGGGAACCACGACAGCTGAAGGAACCAGTGCATATTTGCTTTTTGCTGATGATTATCTCCCTAATTTGGAAGTAGGGATGACGCTGGCACTTGAAGATAATCAACAGGTTGCGATTGATTCTGTTGATAGTGGGGATAAGCGCATAACCATGAACCCTGCATCAACAAATGCGGTAACAAATCAGTATATAGCGGCTGTGTTAACAGGTGTAACAGGGACTATAAGTAAGGGCAGTACTACGCTTACTTTAGCAGGCAGCACAGACATCAAGCATTTAGTAGCAGGTTTATACTTGACAGTGGAAGGGTTACCCGGGTACAGGAGGATAACCGGATTAGATTTAGCCAACAACAAGGTTACACTAGCAACTCCAGCAGAATCAAAGATAACTTCTGGTGCTGTTGACTGTTACGCACCATATATTGACAAACAAAGCAAGTTTATGTTTGACGATGCGCAGCGCTTTACAAAGGGCGATAGGACGATTGAGTTAAGTGAAGGTTACAGTGTATCGGTAGGGGACTTAATAGAAATATCGGGTGCAGAGGGTCTGTATGAGATAACAGTTAAGGCAGGTTCGTATCCTGCAACGATTACACTAGACAGCCCGCTTAAAAACCTTGAGGAACTTATGCCTTGGGATAGTTCGTTCAAGTATACGATGGAATCTGTTAAGATAACAGCAGACCAACTACTAAAAGCGGGAGAAGGCAACGTTCGAGTAGATGCATCATCAAACGCTATTGTGCTCTATATGTCTAGGTACGCGTTTGAGAACAAAATAGTGTATGTGACCGTAAAAGACAACACAAATCCTGTTTATCTGCAAGACTTTAGGCGAGTACCCATAATATATTCAGCAAATAAGGTAGCAACAGGTGGAGTTGGAACTTATATGTTACGGTTTTCTGATGGCAAATGGGCTGTTATGAAAATATCAGATGACAAGCTACTAGCCTAAAAAGTGAAGATACAGTTTACCACAACAATATAGAAGGTGTAAGAAATACACAGGCAGGTGATAACAAATGTCAAAATACGTTCGTATTCCGGGTAAATTCAAACCATACGGAGGGTTAAACACAAAGTTACTTGATGATGAAGATATAGAATTCCAATTTCCTTTTCAATCACATGGGATATGGATTCCTCCAACTATACCCTCAACAGGTGCAGGGGTAGAGGAAAGATTAATAACTGGAAAGGTCAAGGGAGTTATATAACACCTTAAAGGTAGGTGAAAAACAATGTCATTTGTTACACATTTATATGATCTAAAATTAAAACACATGGACAAAACAATAACTGAAAAGTTTGCAGAATTAGAGATACCGGGTGGGATAGGTGATTTATCATCAATCGAAGCACGATTGGCGGCACTTGAAAACCCGGTAAGTATTTTATCTTTTACAATAATATCACCAGTTAACCCTTTAGAGGTTGGCGAAGAATTAACCAATATAAGCTTTAGTTGGGAGATAGAAAACTTTGCAATAGCAGATAGTGCAAGGGTGATAGATGTAACAGGGGAGGAAACTTTATACACAATATTAACAGAAACAGGGTCAACCTCCCAACCTATAAGCATGTCTAAAACAATACCGTCAACAAATAGTTTTAGGCTAGATGTTTTTATTGGTGGTAAAACTATTCCGTCTACTGTCAGAACAGTGTCTTGGAGATACCCGACATATTACGGTAATGGTGGTTCAACTATTAATGCTGATGGAATTAAAGAATTAGCTACTAAATCCTTAAGATCATCTACTATTGGTAATTATGAAATAGCGGATGAATTAGGGTATAAGTGGATTGTTCTTCCTAAGTCGCTAACTCAACCAACAGATTTCAGGGAATCAGGGTTCCCGGTAGCAATGCAATCCCCTATAGAAGTAACTATGGTTAATGATTATGGGGTTTCAATAGTAATGAATGCCTATCGTACAACAAATAGCTTTAGTGATCCCATCACTATTGAAGCTGTATAAGGGGGGATAGAAATGGCAGATATAAATTTAACTGGGTCAATAGGTTTGAAACCCGGGATAAATAAACCATTAATACTAGACGATGATATAGGATTCAACCATCCACGCAACACATATGGGATATGGACCCCTCCAACAATAGCCTCAACAGGCGCAGGTTCGGAGGGGTCTATTGTTCCGGCTGGTGGTTGGGCTGATGCAGAGGAAGCAATAGAAAACATGTGGGAACCACTGAGGGAACAATACCCAGAACTAATCACAAGAGAACTGTTAGGCAAAGATACATCAGGCATACATAACATATGGTGCTATATTATAACGCCAGAAAAGGCATATGAGAAAACAAATATAGTTACATCCTGTCTACATGGGAACGAATACATAGGCTATTACGGTTCATGGGCATTTGTTAAATGCATGCTAGAGAAATATAAACTATACCCACACTTGGAGTATCTAAGGAATAATGTAAGGCTTGTATTAGTGCCTATAGTTAACCCTTGGGGTTTTACAAATGGATTTAGGCAGAATGTAAATGGTGTAGATCTTAATAGGAATTTTGGACATGGTACTTCATGGGAAAGATTTAAATCGAACAATCTTGACAGTGGCTTTGTTTCTTCTGCTACAACATTAACACTTGTAGACACAAACAAAGATTGGTCAACAGATAATTTAACAAGAACTAAGGTTGTTATAACAGAGGGCAAAGGTGCCGGAAGTAGCGGTTATATATTAAGTCATACATCCAATGAATTAACGTTGTTCCCGACAACACCATTTGCGGAAACTCCGGATAATACCTCTAAGTATATAATCTTATCAAAGTACTACAAGGGTACTGAAAGGCTTAGTGAGAACGAATCACAAATAATGGCGGCACTCTTAGACGAATATAAAGATGCTACAGTTCATCTTGATTTACATTCTATCGTAACAACCGATGCCCATAACATCATGTATTACGGTAGGTACATGAATAACCCTATGGCGAAGATAGAACGGATTATCAAGAAAGAATTCAAAACAGACGAACGGATAGTATGGGGAAGTAGTACGCTCCCTACATTTACAAATTATGCCCACTATACTTATGGTATGATGGGTGGTAACCCTGAGATTAAAAACAATATGTACGGAAGAAATAGGGATTCCGTTGAAATGACAAGAGTTGTGTATTGGTTCGGCAATCTTATATTTGCATATGCAACGCAAACAGACAAAGGTAACAACCAAGGCATAGGAGAGCCATTTGTTAAACATTTAAGCTACGATGGATTAGGTACTGAGCAATATTCATTATACCAGATTCCACATCCAACTAACTTATTCAAAAAGTATACCCCTGAGATTAGAGGGATGAGACTTTGTAACAGTGGAACAACGTTTCTTGCCGTAGATAATGCTAATAAGGCAGTGTTTCAGTTTGAACTTAAAGACAAAAACAACTTAAATTCAATGGTGTTTACCGGGAATGTCCTTGAGCTTGCAACGGTATTAGAAGAACTATACTTCCAGGATATAAACATATCGCCTGACGGTACAAAAATGTATATAGTCGGCAGTACTGGGAAGAAAATATATCAATTCACACTATCGAATGCCTTTGATATTACAACAGCAGCTAAGGATGAATTAGACCTTGATATCTCTGAAGTAGGAACTATGCTTATACCTACATCAATAAGCTTTTCCTATGACGGATTAAAAGCTTATATATCAGGTGCTGATACTAATAATGTAACAGGAAGTAAGATATATCAATTCACACTTTCTGCTGCGTGGGATGTAACTGGGGCAACATATGACGATGATTACCTTGATGTTAATTCGGACGATACAACAGTAAGATGTATTGAAG
>LSQX01124705.1_pt1 | contig 17593 bp, 13 predicted proteins | sample 654561 | NCBI WGS metagenome assembly LSQX01 (sample SAMN04489861, study PRJNA283612) | anaerobic digester metagenome | isolation source: 4 biogas reactors fed with cattle manure at either 37C or 55C with and... | place: Denmark: Kongens Lyngby | collected 2014
TGACTTCGAGCCAGTACAGCTTGACGGGAAATAGCTTCTGAGCGCGCGCGGCGCTGGCGCCGATGAGCTCCCGAATGGCGGCGGTGGGTTTGAAGAAAAAGCGTCGCTCGCTGGTTCTTTGGGTGCACGAAGTGATGACGTCGTGCCGAATCCATCTGATGGCCATGGTGTCCTCCTGTGTTTTTGGTTTTCAGGAGATACATCGGCCGCTGCGGCGAAAAGTTTCCTAAAAAATCACTCTCAGCGAATAAAAATTACTCTCAGTGAATAAAACGCCAATAAATTCATGAGGTTAGAAAACTGAAGTCGCTAAAAAAATGACTCTGAGTGGGAGTGGGAGGGAGTGGGAGGACTCTGAGTGGGAGTGGGAGGGGAGTGGGATGGTGACCTGCCGCAACGCCTTGTGCAGGCAAAGGGAAGGCGTGGATTGGTTCAGTAGATTGGTTAAACGGGAGAAAGGGAACGGAAAAAGAGCGGATGGGGCGGGGCAGGGACGGGGGTTACGCGTTGGTGATTTCGGCCACTTCGGCGGCCAGGTCGAAGACGCGCTTCTCGATGCCTTCGCCCACTTCGTAACGGGCAAAGCGCCGCACGGTGACATCGTCGCCAAAACGGCTCAACAGATCGGCCACGGTGATCTCGCTGTCTTTCACGAAGAGCTGATCGACCAGGCAGTTGTCTTTCTTCCACTTGGCGATTTTGCCCACGACGATTTTGGGAACGATGTTTTCGGGTTTCCCCTCTTCGAGCACTTGGGCCGTAAAAATTTCGCCTTGCTTGTCGACATCTTCTTGGGGGATTTCGTCGACGCGCGCGTAGGGCGGGTTCATGGCGGCGATGTGCATGGCGATGTCCTCGCAGGCCTGGATGAAATCGGGGGAGCTGGTGACGCTGTCGTCGCTGCTCACCACGTCGACCATTACACAAATGCGGCCGCCGTCGTGGTTGTACCAACCGATGCGGCTGTTGTCCGCGGCGAAGCGAATAAAGCGGCGCAGGGTGGCCTTCTCGCCAGTGGCAGCGGTGAAGTTGACAACGGATTGCTCAACCGTGAGGCCGCCGGGCATGGCCAGGGCGTTGAGCGCCTCCAGGCTGCTGGGGTTTTGCTCGCGGACAATTTTGGCGATGTCGTTGGTCAAGGAGATGAAGGAGTCGTTTTTGGCGGCGAAGTCGGTTTCGCAGTTCAGCTCCACCAGGGCCACCTGAGTGCCATCGGGGGTGGCGTCCATGCCGATTTTGCCTTCGGCAGCGATGCGGCCTTGTTTTTTGGCGGCCTTGGCGATGCCTTTCTTTTGCAGGTCTTCAATGGCTTTCTCGATGTTGCCTTCGGCTTCAACCAGCGCTTTGCGACAGTCGGCAACGCCAACGGATGTGCGCTCGCGCAACTCTTTGATCATTTCAATGGTGATGGTTGTCATGCGGATTCCTTTCAATGATCGGCTCGCGCCTTTGGCGCCAAGCCAATGCAGGTGATGGGGTTGTGGGCCGCGCGTTCGGCCTTACGCCACGCTCACTCGGCGGGTTTTGTTTCGGACTCGTTGCGACGGGACGTTGCGGCACGCGGACGACGTACGCTCTCGACCTTGGGGCCGGGACCGGTGCTCTGTACGGCAGCGGTGCTCGTGGCCTTGGCCACTTCGCGGCGCTTGCGGATACCCTCGTCGACGGCGTCGGCAATTTTGGACGTAATGAGTTTGATCGAGCGAATGGCGTCATCGTTGCCGGGAATGGGCAGGTTGATGAGATCGGGATCGCAGTTGGTGTCCACCAGGGCGACGATGGGAATGCCGAGCTTGCGGGCCTCTTTGATGGCGATGCTCTCGAGGTTGGGGTCGATGACAAAGATCACGGCGGGCAGGGTCTCCATGTTTTTGATGCCGCCGACAAACTTGATCAGCCGATCGTATTCTTTGTCCATCTGCAGGCGCTCTTTTTTCACGAAGTTGTCGTAGCTGCCGTCGGCGCGCATGCCTTCAATGGTGCGCATGCGCTCCACCGTGTTTTTGATGGTGACGAAGTTGGTCAACGTGCCGCCGAGCCAACGGTTGGTCACGGCGTGCATGCCGCAGCGCTCGGCCTCGTCGCGGATCACCTCGGTGGCTTGACGCTTGGTGCCGACAAAGAGGATCTGTCCACCGCGGGCCACTTGTTGCGTTACAAATTGGCACGCTTGGTTGAAGAGCTTTTGCGTGAGGCGCAGGTCGATGATGTGCACGTTGTTGCGCACACCAAAGATGTAGCGGCGCATTTTCGGATTCCAGCGGCGGGTGTGGTGTCCCAAGTGCACGCCGGCTTCGAGCAGTTCGCGCAAGGTGACGCTGTCTTTCGTTTCTTCGGGGGTCGTAGCGGTTTCTACCATGATGTTCCTTTGGGTTGGTTCCTCCGCGCCTCGCCTTCGCACCATTCTGCGCATGCATCGCAGAACACCCAGGTCGAAGCCCTGTCCGCAGTGGCGGTGCAGGGATGGCGCGTGTGTGTCGGCTTGATTGCCGTCGGCGGCACCCATATCAAAACAGGGCGCGTGGGGCAAGGGGCTTTGTGTGGAAATCAACGTGTGTTGTCAGGGGGTTGGCACACGTCAACCGGAACTACGAGATGGGCTTTTTGTGAACGGCAGATGGCTCCTTGGGTGCGGCGTCGATGCGCCCACCGGGAGGCTTGTCGCCGTGCCGGGCCACGACGCTCTCCATGATGGCCTCGACAACGGCGTCGTCCTGGTGATTTTTGCGCGGCGGCAGCAGGTCGTGTTGCTCCAGAAACGTGAAGTCGGCTGAGAACTGGCCGTTTTCGTTTTCCATTACCGACGCAATGTCGAAGACCTCGTCGACCTCGACGTCGAAGGTGCGCACCGGCGGATCGATGGGCACATCGGAGGGGATGGCGTCCCGGTTGCGCGTCTGGCGTTCGCGTTTGAGCAGGGCGGCCAAAATGCGCAGATTTTTTTTGCGGATCTCCAAGGACTGCTTCTGGTTCTCGACCAAAGTGCGGAGCTTTTCGCGCTCCTCGGTGAGGCTGTGGATGAGGGTCTCCTGTTCGAGGAGGCTGTGCTGCAACGCGGGGTTGACGCCCTCTTGGCGCGAGGCCGCCGCGCTGGCCACAGATTGGGCCTGGAGGCGCAGCACCTCTTCGCGCAGCTCCCATATTTCGCTTTGGCGGGCCTCGAGTTGGCGAAAGGCATGGCGCAGTTCGGTCTCCAAGTCTTCGCGCACGCACATCAATTCGGTTTCGTTTTCCTCTTTGAGGCGTTCGATTTCGCGCCGCAGATGATGGACGATCTCGGAGGCCTTGAGCTCGGCGTCTCCCTCATTTGCGGCCAGGGATGCCATGGCGTTGCGCAGGTCGGCTTCGAGGTTGGTGGCGCGCTGTTCGGCGGCTTGCATGGCCTGGCGGGCTTGTTCATGGTGGTGCTTCTCGTCGGAGAGCTGCGCGCGGACCTCCGCCAGGACCTGTGCGTTTTCGGCGAGCTGCGCCCGGGACTCCGCCAGGGCTTGTGCGTTTTCGCCGAGCTGCCCCTGGGCTTCGTCCAGGCGTTGCCGCAGCGCATCGCCTTGTTGTTGGGCGGCCGTTAGGTGGGCTTGGGCCTCTTGCGTGCCCTGGGTGTGCAATTGCAGTTGCCGGTGTTCCTCGCGGGTGGTCGCCAGGGTGCGCCGCAGGGAGATGGCCTCTTGGCGCAGGGACTCGTTTTCGGTTTCGCGGGCGGCGATTTGTTCGATGAGGTCGCCTTGTTCGCGCTGTTGTTGCTTGAGGGCGGCCTGAAAATCGTGCAGTTGGGCCACGGCGCGGGTGCGCTCGATTTCAATTTCGTCGCGGTCGCGCGCGTGGAACCCCGCTTCGCGCTCCAGGGTTTCGAGTTGCTGTTCGAGGCGGCGGATGGTGCGCTGGGCGGTAAACAGGGCGTCCTCGGTTTGGCCGAAGCGCTGACGGGTTTCGTCGAGGCGCTCTTGCAGATCTTGCATTTCGATGTCTTTGCGTTCGAGCTGCTCGTCGCGAAGGGCCAGTTGGGTGGCGATGGCGCGCTCGCTGCGGTGTTTTTCTTTTTGAGCGAGGACCTGGGCGGTGTGGAGTTGATCGCTTTGTCGGCGCAGTTGTTCGCTCAAGGGGCGAAAGGGCAACTGGGCCATGAGGGTGTCATCGAGCGGCAGGTAGCGCGCGGTGCAAAGGGCCAAGAAGGCGTCGGGCGGGTCTTCGTCGCCGTGCATCAGGCGGTCGTCAAACAAGGGAGAGTCGGTGCTTTGGCGCGAGGCCAGTGGCGAGAGGGTGGCGCCAAACAAGGGGTGCTGTGCGTAGAGCAGCACGTGGGGAAAATGATGGCGCAGGGCGCGTTCGAGGGCCACGAGAGAGGGGATGGCGGGCGCGGGCGCGTCTTCGGCGGCGTCGCGGTTGGGGATGCGCAGCACCGCCAAGCCAGTGGGGGACAGCAGGGCGCGGCAGGCGCGGAGCTCGGCGTCGAGGTCGAAGTGGGGGGCGTCAAAGGGGAGGTGCAGGTGCAGCACCAGGTCGAAGCGGGCCGCTTGAAAGGGCCAGGCGCCGAAGTCGGCGGCGAGCTGCACAAGGTTGGGGGGCGCGTCGCGCAAGGGCGGGGTGCCCCGGGGCAACACCCGGTATGCGGCGGCGGCGCTGTCGCAGAGCAAGCGAATCCCTTCGGGATCTGCCGCGTTTAAGTCGAGGATGTGGGCGTTGTGGGCGAAGCGTTCGCAGAGGAGATAGGCGGGAATGGGAGAGATGTCGTGCATGAATACGAAGTGTAGCTTTTTTGCCCGGCATACAAAAGCATTTTGGTCGCGGGCGGGGCGTCACGAGCGTCCTAAGAAGCGGCGGATGCGTGGCGAGCCAAGTCATTTTTGTGGGGAGCGGGGCAGCAGGGGGGCGGGTTCGGTGCGGATTTTTTACAGCCAAGATGACATTTTTGCGGCATAATGGCCCGGTGTCGCGCTTGGACTTTGCGAAAAGGCGAAGCGGACACGGGTGCGATGCGCGCTGCACGGGTAGCGCCCTCGCACAGCGGGTACCCCAACAACAGTTTAAGGAGACTTGTTATGCACCAAAACATTATGCGCTTTTTGTTATTGGCCCTGCTGGGCTTGTGGGTCGCCGCCTGTGGCAGCAGCGACGACAAATCGAAAGATGACGCCGATGACTCCGACAGCAGCACCATTCCCCCGGGCGGCTGGGACACTGAGCCCGACCCCTACCACGGGGATGACGACGTGCTGAAAACCGACGACTACAGCGCCATTCCCGGCGGCATCGACGTGAAGGACGCGCCGATGTTTGTCACGCTGGGCTTCGACGACAACGCCTTTGCCGATGGCGTGAACTGGATTACCGACTTCTTGCGCAAAAAGAAAAACGCCGACGGCACCCCGGCACGCATCTCGTTTTACATGACCACGGGGCATGTCTCCGACGATCCCGAGGTGTTTTCCATGTACGCCGAGCCGCGCGCAAATGCCGATCTCGCGGCGGTGGTCGACTCCTGGCGGACGGCCTACGAAGATGGGCACGAGGTGGGCAACCACACGCATCATCACTTCAACGGCTTTCCCAAGTGGGAGACGGGCAAGACCGACGACGACGTATTCACCGTGGAGCAGTGGGCCGACGAGATGGAGCGCGCCAATCACTACCTGAGCGAAGACCCGGATGGACCGGGCATCCCCGCATCCGAAGTGACGGGCTTCCGCACGCCCTTCTTGGCCTACAGCGACATGACCATGGCGGCCGCGGCGCAGGTGGGCTTCGACTACGACTGCAGCATCGAGGACGGCTGGCAGGGCTCGATGAATGGCACCAACTTTCCCTGGCCCTACGACCTGAAAGACGGCTCCCCGGGCGACAACTACAGCTACACCTGGGGCAACCTGAAGCGCGATCCCGTGGGTTCGCACCCGGGCCTCTGGGAGATGCCGGTGCTGCCGATGATCGCGCCGCCGGATTACCGCGTCGCCGAGTACGGCCTGCCCACGGGCTTCCGCGCCATGTGCAAGAGCCGCGTCAGCTACTTCTCTACCGAGGATGGCAAAATCACCGGCTTCGACTACAACATGTGGGAGCACACCGAAAACTTCTCCCTCACCGGTGACGAGGTGCTCGCCGTGCTCAAGTACTCCCTCGACCTGCGCCTGAAGGGCAACCGCGCGCCCTTCATGCTCGGCGTGCACACCGACGAGTACACCGACGAGAACCCCTACTTCAAACCGCGCAACTCCACCGTGGCCGATCGGCGCAAAGCCATCGAGGATTTCCTCGACTACGCGCTCTCCAAAAAAGAGGTGCGCGTGGTGCCGGTGCGCGACATCCTGGCGTGGGTTAAGGCGCAAAAGGGCGTCGACAACACCGACCCGGTTGACACCGAGACCGACCCGGTTGACACCGAGACCGACCCGGCTGGCACGGACACCGACCCGGTTGACACCGACACCGACGGCACCGACACCGAGTAATTTCCGCAGGTGAATGTGCCGTCATGCCCTGAGCAAGGCGGCGCCCCGTCCATATCTCATTTCAAAACTACGAGGAGGCTGACAATGAAAATTGGGATCATCATTGAAACCAAGGAGCCCGAAAAATCGTGGAATGCGCTGCGCTTTGCGGTGACCGCCCTAAAGGCTGACCACGCGGTCAAAGTGTTTTTAATGGGCGAGGCCGTCGAAATACAGCACATGTCCGACAACAAATACGATGCGGCGGCGCAGTTGCACGCCTTCGATGCAGCGGGTGGCACCATTTTGGCCTGCGGCACCTGTCTGCAATCCCGCATGATCGATGGCAACGAGGTGTGTCCCATCTCCACGATGACCGACTGCCTCGACATGGTGACGTGGGCCGACCGCGTGGTGACGTTTTGACCGCGCTTGGGGCAACGTTGAAATAAAACCACCGGTTCGCTTGTTGCGCGGGAGAACCCCTTATTGTGCGGTCGAACCTTAAATGATGTTTTGCGCAATGGCGCACTGTGCGCGAAGGAGAAGGCAATGACGGATTCAAAAATGGCGAACAGCGACAAGGCGATGCCCGCTGCCCCTCCCAAAGGACTCGGCGTGATTTTTGTCGCGTACATTTTGCTCGTCTTGGTGGGCATCATCAGCTCGTGGCACCTGGCGGAGGTCTTTTATCAAACCCACATCGCCCCCGAAGCCCACGACAGCTTCTGCAACATCAGCGAGAGCATGAACTGCGACAAGGTGGCCCTGCACGACGACTTCTCGGTCTTTCTCGGCACCCCGGTGGCCATCTGGGCCATGGCGGGATACGCCTTTGTCGCCTTGCTGGCGGCGCTCGCCCTGCTGCATCTGCGCCGGGGGTTTGGCCAGGGCTTCTTGTTTTTGTTCGGCCTGCTCTTTGTCGCGGTGTCGCTGTACCTCGTGTACGCCATGCACTTCATCATCGGCTCGTGGTGCATCGTCTGCCTGGGCATCGACGTGATCAACCTCGCGCTGTTCGGGTTGAGCGTGGCGGTGTTGCGCGTGGGGCGCCGCGGCATTGTGGCGGCCATCGCAGCGGACTTTCGCAGCTTGTTGTCCATGCCCTTGCACACCGTCGCCCTGTTTATTGTGGGGCCGGGGTTGCTGGTGGGCGCCCATTTTTCCGGACAGCGCATGCAGGGCGACATCGCCCAAGAACTCGACGCCAGGGCCCAAGCCGAACAGAGCCGCCTCATCCGCGAGGCCACCGGGTCGCAGGTCATCTACGTGTCGGGACAAGACGAAAAACTCGACGAAAAGCAGTGGTCGCCCAAGACCAAGGACACCCCCACCGATCAGGCGTGTCGCAGCAAGGCCGCCGGGGACGACGACGTGCCCCTGGCCATCCACGTGGGCACCGCCAAGGGCGGACAACCCTGGAAAGGCGCGGCCGCACCGGTGCTCGAAATCCACGAGTTCACCGACTTCGAGTGCCCGCATTGCCGCACGGCCCACATGATGGTCAGCCAACTGGTCTCCACTTATCCCGACAAGTTGCGCGTCTACCACCGGCACTTGCCCCTGGACCACAACTGCAACCCGTCGGTCACCCGCCCGTTTCACCCGCGGGCCTGCGAGCTGTCGCGCGTGGCGGTGTGCGCCGGGCGGCAGGGGCGCTTCTTCGAGATGGCCGACTACCTGTTTCACAATGCCCAGCAAATCCGCACCGAGAAGATGTCGGCTTCGGACATCGCCCACAACCTGGCGCTAGACCTGGGCAAGTTCGAATGCTGCATGAACGAGACCGACGCCATGGACACCATCAAGGCCGACATGCAGGAGGCGTCTCGTCGCAACCTGCGCGGCACCCCGGCCTTTGTCGTCGGCGATCAGGTGTATTACGGCAAAATCCCCGAGGAGGCCCTCAAGGGATTGGGGGTGTCGTCCCAGGCGCCGTCCGCATCTCCCGAGCCTCCCGCTGAGAAAGCCGCCGAACCATCTGCTGAGAAAGCCGCTGCGCCAGTCGCCGAACCGTCCATTGAGAAAGCCGCTGAACCATCCGCGGCGCAACCCTGAACGCGCTTCGGCAACGCGGCGCGCACTCCGCTACACCTAAAACTGAAAGTAGATGAAGGGCGCCACCTCGGTTTGCGCGAGGTAGTGGGCTGCGGCGACGGCCGAAACCAGCAGCACCGCCTGGACGACGGCGGGCAGGGCGGTGAAGCCTTTGCGCAGTTGGTCGAAGTGCTTGGGGACAAGGCCGTGGGTGAGCATGGCGGCGAGCAGGATGAGGCTGGCGGGCTTCATGAGGTTGCCCACGCCGAAGTTCGTCGAGGCGATGGCGCGGAACACGGCGGCCGCATCGGCAAAGGAGGCGGCGCGAAAGAATATCCAGGCGGCGCAGACCACGTGAAAGGTGAGCAGCGTTTGGCCGAAACGCCGCAGGCGCGTGTTGGGCTTGGGGGTGGGGAAGGCGCGCTGCCACACGCGGGTGAGCACCAGGGCCAGGCCGTGAATGGCGCCCCAGACGATGAAGTTGAGGGCGGCGCCGTGCCACAGACCGCCCAAGAGCATCGTGATGAGCAGGTTGATGTAGGTGCGGGCGTGGCCCTTTCGCGAACCGCCCAGCGGGATGTAGAGGTAGTCGCGCAGCCACGAGGACAGGGAGATGTGCCAGCGCTGCCAGAAGTCGCGCAGGTTTTGGGCGGTGTAGGGGGCGCGGAAGTTTAAGGGGATGTCGAAGCCCAGCAGGGCGGCGGAGCCGATGGCGATGTCGGAGTAGGCCGAGAAGTCGGCGTAGATTTGAAAGGCGTAGGCCCACACCGCCACCAGGGCCTCGGGGGAGGAGTACATCCACGGCGCGCTGAACACCGGGTCGACGAGGTGGGCGCCGAGGTAGTCGGCCACGGCCATTTTTTTGACGAGCCCGATGCCGATGAGGAAGAGGGCGCGGCCGCTGTTGGCCACCGTGAGACTGGGAGTGCGTCCGAACTGGGGCAGCAGGTGGCTGGCCCGCACGATGGGACCGGCCACGAGCTGGGGGAAGAACGAGACGAACAGCAGGTATTCGGCGTAGTTTTGCGCCACGGGCAGGCGCCGGCGGTAGAGGTCGATGATGTAGCTCATCGTTTGGAAGGTGTAGAACGAGATGCCCACCGGCAGCAGGACGTCGAGGACGATGGGGCTGGGGGTGAAGCCGAACACCGCCGCCAGCCGCGCGAACTCCTCGGCGAAGAAGTTGAAGTACTTGAAGGTGGCCAGGATGCCCATGTTCATGGCGATGCTGAAGCTCAGCAGGGCGCGGCGCACGCGGGGGGAGCCGCTGCGGTCCATGTGGCGGCCGACGAAGTAGTCCAGCGAAGACGAAAAGAAGATGAGGGTGAGGTAGCGGGGGTTCCAGCTCGCGTAAAAGAGGTAGCTCACCGCCAGCAAGAAGAGGTTGCGCCAGCGGCGGTAGGGGCTGAGGAGCCAGAAGATGCCAAAGGTCGCCAGGAAGAGCACCGCGTAGGACAGGGAGTTGAAGGCCATGGGTTACTCCGGGGACGCCCAGGGCAGGGCGGGCCGTGTCACGCGGACGGGCGTCGTGCTGGTAAGCGTCGTGCTGGTAATGGGATAGTGCACGCCTGTTTCAAACACGGAACCGCATGTCTTGCCAACCCCACAGGTGCGGTTTGTCACGTTAGAACGGGCTGATAAAGGCATTGGCTGAGTGTTTGCTTTTGTCGTTGTAAAACACCACAACGAACTTCGTTCGCAGATTGTTGTCGAGCGACCAACCGGTCACCTTGCGCGAAAATAAGTCAATGACAACCGCTAGGTATGTTCAGTTTGACCCGGTCCCAATATACGTGATGCTACCGATCCAGGCGGTATTAGGCCAGCATCAGCCTTCTGTTCCTTGGTGTGTTGGCCTCTTGTTTTCTTCGTCACATGGACCTCCTGGGGAACCATTATTTCCCCTTTGTCAGGCGTCCACAAGAATAGGGCAAGGGTACAAACAAGGTTGACACGTTCCGAGCAGGTTATCGCGCGCAGCGGAAACCGGTGCTGGCGTAGTTACCTTCGTACAAGCCGCGTTGACGGTTGGTTAGGTCCCATACGGCGTTGCCGCCATCCGACGGGTCCCCTCTCACCGTCTTGTAGTCACTGGGGTATTCCCAGGCGCTGCCGTCACCGGGATGCGCCCCGGTGTTGCCGTTGTGGCAAGAACCTCCAGGCTCCATGCTGCAGTCGTAACTATTGTGCCAGGTGTCCTGAACAAACTCTTGAACATTGCCCGACATGTCGCACAGGCCCTGCACCGTATTCCCCGTCGGGCGACTGCAGACCGGCATGGGATAATTTTCGAAGGGGGTGGTGTACGGCTCCTTTACCACGTTGTCTTCGGTGGGCGGATCATCGCCCCACGGATAGGAGCTGTTGTTGCCCCGGGAGCGGGCGGCGAATTCCCACTCGGATTCGCTGGGAAGGCGACCTGTGGCGAAATGGCAAAACACCCGGGCTTGCTGCCAAGTAATGTGGGTGACCGGGTGATTTTCGTGTCCGGGGTTATCAAATGTGTTGGCGTGATCGTCGATGGGAGGTTCGCAGACTCCTGCTTCGGTGCAGCGGCGATATTGCGCATTTGTTGTTTCGGTGCGGGCGATTTCAAAGTCTGACACAGTCACTTGGTGTTTGGGCAAGGAGTGCGGAGCACGTCCGTCCCCCATAAAAAAACTGCCACCTTCGAGAAATATCCACTCGATACCCGCCTGATGCTCAGTGTCCATGGGGATTTCGGTGTCAAAGGGCTCGGTCCAACCGGTGTCGCTCGTATCGGTGACGTCGTTCGTATCGGCGGTATCGCTCGTGTTGACGGTATCAGCGATGTCGCTCGTATCGGCGGTGTCAGCGTTTGCGGCAACATTCGTCGCGGAATGACACCCCAAACACAGTGGCAAAAAAAACACCAACAAGCAGCCTTGCAGAGACAAAATAAATAATCGTTTCATCGCTACTCTCCCATAGAAAGCCACGAATCAATTCCACCGGTTACGCCAAGAATTTTTGAATTTTGAAAAATATCAATATCTTTTGCGTAAACTGCTCCCACGATTGTCTTTTCACAGAGCACTGCAACGCGTCCATTGGGAGCAAAAATTGTGCCCACAAACGATATTGGAGGATCGATGGTTGCTTGGCTGCCAAAAACGCCTAACAAAAAATTGCTCGCATTTAGCAGGGCGCCGGGTGCCGGAATGATGTTGCCTCGAAGGTCAAGATTATTGCGGGTGTTGATTCGGGTCGAGCCACAGTTTGCCGCACCGTGTACAACAATCTTTGCACCTGAGTTGAGGATTAATGATTCCAGATAATAATCTCCACAGTTCATGAGTTGAAGCGTACCATTGCTATTAACAATAATATTGCCGTAATTTTGTCCTGGAGATAAGGACCTCGTCGCTCCAGCATTAACCGTTATGTTGTTGGAGGATGGTGTGGCGGCACCAGGCCATGTAAATCGACTTAAGTCCGGCATATCAACGTTTGTCAGATCCAGATGATAAATGTGATTCGATACAGTGGTGTTGTTTTGCTTAGTAACTGGTCCGCCAGTAAGAATATTGCCTTCAACGTGCGCCTTTTCACGAAGATGAACACCCGTATTTCCAGCATATATCGTATTGCTGCGAGCGCTGTGGCCCAGCACTACGGATTTTCCGCCAGTCAGCATCTCATCTCCGTAAGTGGTGTAGGCGCGGTCGTGCAAATAGGCTTTATTTGTTGCATACATGGCAAAATGACGAAGAATATCTACATCCGTTGGCGTCTCACTAGGGTCTAAGCCCATGAGTGAATAAAACCAATCGTTATAATAAAGGGGGTCGACGCTGCGAAGGGTATCTATCAGCTCACTTTCAAAGTAAAGAGGATCCTGCTCTGCAATGACATCGTATATCCAGCTCCAATAGATACGCTTACCGTTATCATCCGTATAATCTAAATACATGGAATTATTAATGTTGTTGGGATGTTCAGTGCTGTATTCACTGCTGACGTGAATGCCGATTAATTGTCCTGCAGCGGTAAACACTGGCGCGCCGGAATCGCCACCGCGTCCAACGGTCTCATTTAAGACAGGGAAAGTGCAACGGTGTCGAAAACGCATGTCCGGAAAAGAGGCGTCGTCCCAATTGTGGTATGAGTAGACATGTACATTCTGAATCAATTCGCAATTTCCTGCAAAATTTAAATAATCAGGCAAGGTAAGATTTGGTGGTGGAGGTGTGCCCGTTAATCCATATCCCGCAAACTCAAATAAGGTTGGTGGATTGCTGGCAAGAGTATTTGTTCGGGTGGAATAAGGTCGCCAATATGGTGAGACTGGTGCGTCAGATAAAAGCTTTCGAATTGAGATATCTGTTCTTACATAGTTGTTGAAATCATGTTCAAAATCAAATTTTGTTGTCGTGTCCATAGCTACATAACCGAGATAAGAAGAGCCTGTCTCATCATATTCAAAAAAAGATGCGTATGGGGTCATTCCACAGTGAGATGCCGTCAAAACAAGACGCGGGGTAATTAACAATCCAGTACATCGACCTCCATATAGACCAGGAACCGGTGGTCCATCGTGAATAAGTACAACAGCCTTCGTCCATGGACGCTGGTTTTCGATTGTCACCGGTTCTCCTGATTGAATTCGCCATATCGGCCCATCGAAAAATTCAGTACGGGAAGATTCGCAAGAAATTGCAGAGAATAGCATAACGTTTAACGTCAAAAGCCAAAGAAAGTGAATTTTGTTATTTGTTGTTTGTGGCATACTTGGCACTCCTTCCCAGTGTTTTGGTAGCACAAATGCTTCTTTTATTGTGGAATGAATATCAGTCTATCCCCGAATTGGCGTCTGTGTCAAACAAGAACGATTTTGCTCATGAGATTGATACAAAACAAACATAGCAGATGCATTTAGAGTGGAATGTTTTTTGAACACAGCAATCGCCACTATGCCCTAGTTCTGATTTAGTGGACAGCTTCCCGATGCTGCTACAGCAGTTTGTATTTCGAAACGCCTTTCACATTCAGTGTTACGAGCACTGCAAATACCCGGGCACTTGCAGTGCATTCTATCCGGTTCATCGGCAGTAGCAGAATTCGTTGTTATGGAACGATAATGGCCAAGAAGAAAACAGGATGAACAAAATGAGCAGCACGCGGGCATCTTTAACGGCTGATGATGCGGAAAAGGTGAATTGTCTGTGACAGTCCACAGGTGCGGTGGGTCTCTTTTATTGCGCGCCGCGCATGCGTGTAGTATCGTGTGCGCGTGTGTAGGATAAAATGCCATATTGCCCCGAGAGTTGCTCCGAGCACCGCATTGCGTTGGCTGTTTGTGTTTCGCCTGTGCGCGCTGCTCGCCTGCTCGTCCTCTAAGGCACCGGTGATGTTGCACAGCGCCGCCGATGATCCCGCAGGGGAACCGGTTGCGACGCGCACCGATGCTTCGGGCGATGCCCCGCAACACAGCGACAACCCGGGCGATGCCCCGCAACACGGCGATGAACACAGCGACAACCCGGGCGATGCCCCGTTGGCCTCTTTTTACACCGCCCTGCAGCGACTGGCGCGCGGCGAGGCCGACAAGGTGCGCGTGTTGCACTACGGCGACTCCCACACCGCCGCCGATGTCCTGACATCGGTGGTGCGCCGCTCCTTGCAAGCGCGCTTCGGCGACGGGGGACGAGGCTTTTTGCCCCTGGGACGCCCCTGGAATTCCTTCTTGCCCAAGGACATCTCCCACCAGGCGCAGGGCACGTGGTCGGTGGCGCGCGTATTGGCCGCCGCACCGCCTGAGCGCATGGACGGGCATTACGGCCTCGGCGGTCTCAGCACCATCGGGGGCGTGGGTTCGTCGACGCGCATCGCCGCGCTGCCGGGCCAACAAACCGGGCTCTTCGAGGTGTTTTACCTCAACCAGCCCGGGGGCGGCCGGTTTCGCATCTGGGTGGACGGCGTCGCCCAAGGCGCGGTGGATACGGCATCGGAGACGATGACACCGGGGTTTTACCGCGTCGACATGCCCGCCAAGGCGCGGGTCTTCGAGGTGCGCACCCAGCAGCCGCCCGTGCGCTTTTTCGGCGCGGTCATCGAGCACGCAGGCCCCGGCGTGGTGTACGACACCCTGGGGATCAACGGGAGCTTCTTCTACACCTCCGCGCATTGGAACGCCGACGAACTGCAACAACAGGTGCAGCGGCGCGACCCGCAATTGATCGTCGCGATGTACGGCAGCAACGAGGCCAACTCGCGCAGCCTGACCCCCGATACTTACGCCGACAAGGTGCACGCGGCCATGGCGCGCCTGACCGCCGGTGCGCCCCGCGCCGCCTGCTTGCTCATCGGTCCGCCGGATCGCGTGTTGCGCAACTGCGGGCGCGAAGATCAACTCGACTGGATCATCGATGTGCAGCGCCGGGTGGCCGCAGAGCGCGGCTGCGGCTTCATCGATTTGCAGCACCTCATGGGCGGACCCGGCAGCCACCGGCAGTGGCAACAGCAACAACCGCCCCTGGCCCAGGCCGACGGGGTGCACCTCACCATCCGCGGATATCTGCAGCTCGGAGAGGCCGTGGCCCGCGAACTGCTCGAAGGTTTTGACGCTTTTGCGGCGCCGTCACCGCGCACCGAACCCGCGCAAGACGTGCCCTAAACAAGGAGATCGCAAATGGATTTTGGTCAATTTCTCACATTGGATTTTTGGAACGGACTGGTGCGCTGCCACTTCACCGAGGTGTTGGCGGTGCTCACGGCAGCCATCGTGGTGGTGCTGGAGCGCTACGTGCGCCGGGCGGTGAACAAGCAGACGCATTCGCTGCACGCCGCGGTGCGCTTCCTGGTGTTCCTGCTGTTTTGCACCATCGGCTACGCCGCGTTGACCCTGGGGGTGGCGTGGTTGCTCAAGACCGGCTACGCGCTGTCAAAGGGCGCCTATGCGGCACCGGGCATTTTGGTGCTGCTGCTCATCGTCGCCTGGGAGGCCCAGCGCCAGCGCCAGATGTAAGCCCGCCGCGCCCTCGTCTTTTTTGGGGGTACACAACTCCATCGTTTGTTTTCGCGTTGTCGAAAGGGGCGTTAGCGGCCCCAGAGCACGGCTTCGTCGAGGTGCGAAGGCCGCGTGGGAAAGAGAAAGAAGCGCGTCAGTTTTTGGTTGGAGGGCATGGGGATCTCGCCGTGGCCGTCGTCGTCGAGCAGGACGGAGCGGCGGATGAGGACCTTGCCCTCGAGGTTTTGCCCCTCGATTTGCCAAGGGGTCTTGGGTACGCCGAAGAGCTCGAGTTTGATGGGCGTGCGCGTCATGTCGGAGATGCGGAAGCGGTGCCGGGCCGAGGGCTGCAAGACGGGTCCCGGGGTGCGCAGGTAGTGGTCGCAGGCTTGTGGCAACGCGCCGGTGTATTCGCCGGTGGCGCTGTCGCACTCCGTGGCGATGGGGCGCAGCACCGGTCCCGAGGCCGCCTCGGCAGAGCCCTGGCGGGTCTCCACGGCCTCGAAGTAACGCCGGGCGTTTTCGCCGAACACCGCGCGCAGCTCCGCGTCGCTGAAGCCCTCTTGTCGCAGGCGTTGGCGCAGGGTGGGCAGGGCGGCGACATTGCGCAGGCCCGTGGGCGGGAGGATGCCGTTGAAGTCGGAGCCGATGGCCAGGGCGTCGGTGGCGCCGATGCGCCGGACGTGGGCGAAGTGCTGCACCACGTCGTCGATGGTGGCGGGGGCGTCGCCGGCGCGGATGAAGTCCGGGTTGAAGACGATGCCCAACAGGCCGCCGTAGCGCGCCAGGGCGAGGATCTGCAGGTCGGTCAAATTGCGCGGGTGCTCGCGGAGGTGGCGGCAGGCGGAGTGGCTGACCATGGCGAGGATGCCCTGGTCGACGAGCACGTCCCAAAAAGTGGCCTCTGCGGCCATGGTGAGGCTGATGGCGATGCCAGCCTCGCGGGCGTTTTGCACCCAGTCGATGCCCTTGGGGGTTAGGCCGGTGCCCGGCGTGCTGCCAAAGAGACCGCCGAGGTCGTTGCCCTTGGGGGAGAGGAGGTTGACGACCTGCACCGGGGTGGCGCGCAATGCCTGCAAGTCGCTGGTGTTCATGCGGCCCAACCCGTCGGCGCCCTCCAGCATGACCATGACCGAGACGACGCCGCGCTGGGCGTTGGCCGCCACCTGGGACATGTTGTCGACGAGCTGGACGCGGCCGTCGGTTTCGTCGAGCAGCGTGCGAAGATCGGCGAGTCCGGTGCGGAGCGCGGCCTGGGCGTCGCCGTCCACGGGCAGGGCGGCGAAGAGGAGGTTGAGCCCGCTTGGGCCCAGGTGTGTGAGGTTGACGTCGGCCTCGGGGGTGTGCAGGGTCCAGCGGTCGCGGCGCAGGCGAAAGATGAGGTCGTGGATCAGGTCGACGGTGAGGCTGTCGCTCGGGGCGGATGCCGCGGGGGGCTCGGGGGACGCGGCCGCAGGGGCGGGCGGTGGTTGCGACGTGCCGACCAGGTCCATGCTGGCGGTGGGGTCGTCCTTTTTTTTGCTGCAGGCACAACCGATGTTCCAGGCGAGGGACAAGGCCATGAGGGCAGCTAGGGTGCGAAAAAACATGCGGCGACATTTTAAATCATTGCGCCACTTGTGCAACCCGCAGCGTTTTGTGTGTCACGAGCACTGCCAATGTCCGGGGCATCAGCAGTTCATTATGTCCACTTCATCGGCTGCCGCAGCATGCTGCATGGCAATGTGTCCGGTCGTTTTGTGTCCGGTCGGACCATGTGTACGGATTGATTATTGTACGGGCGGACCTGCGTGTCCGCCCTTGTCCGCATTCTCGCCTTTTGCCGCGTGCCCATCATCTGTGTTCCCCGGTTTTGCCCCATCTTGGGCTTTTTGAGCATTGCAATTGCTGTGTTCATAAAACATTCCAATTTAAATGCGCTTGTCATGTTTATTTTTTCTCTTCTTAACGATCAATTTTGACATCGTGGTCTTGCCCTGAATTTGTGGACAGCTGACTTAATGGGGATAATCCCCGGAGGAGGCAGTGATGTCCAAACGAAAAAGAAGAACATTTACGAAAGAGCAGAAGGCTGACGCGGTGCGGCTCGTACCGACGAGCGGAGGGACGATAGGGACGGTAGCTCGTTACCTCGACATCGGTGAGAACTCGCTGCAGCAGTGGG